>ENA-UOWG01002578-UOWG01002578.1-activated-sludge-metagenome-genome-assembly--contig:-NODE-2578-length-15150-cov-6.582113_pt1 | contig 15150 bp, 14 predicted proteins | sample MGYA00238147_ERZ761563 | MGnify/ENA primary metagenome ERZ761563 (study PRJEB28884, sample SAMN05720216) | anaerobic digester metagenome | isolation source: active sludge of municipal... | reverse complement strand
CTTTGCGTGCCGTTATCTCGGTGAACATGCCGCATACGCCCCTTATCCCGCCGTTGTCGCCCCGCAAAGGGAACTTTATGGAGATGAAGAATCTCCTTCCCCGGCCGTCTTCAAGCACCTCCTCTTTTTCCAACACCGATCCTGTTTCGATGACTTCCAGGTCGTTCAGGCGGAATTGCCTGCCCGTGGGCCCGGGAAACAATTCCTCATCCGTCCTGCCGATCGTATCGCCGCGCTTCAGTCCCGTCACCCCCTCCCATTTGCCGTTCACCATTTCGTATCGCCCTTCGCGGTCTTTCACGCAAATGAGGGCCCCGCTGTATTCGATAAGATCGAGCAAAAAACGGCGGCTCTTGTGCAGTTCCTCTTCCTCGCAAGCCCGTTCCGATTCCAGTCGGGTCAGTTCCCTGATCTTTTGCTTCAAAGAGGATATTTCGCCGATCAATTCGCGGTCTGTTGCAGAGAGGTCCTTCACCTGGTCTCCTTACGGCTGGAAAGAGTACATGAACACGTCTGTATATCAAGAATATTATCGCAGGGATGGGAAAGTGTCAATTAAGTGTCGGATTTATGGGCCGATCCGCGGAAACAGGATGGTGCTTCCGACAAGGCCCCGGATCGCGCGGTTTTTCATTTATGCCCCGCCCTTTACGGCCGCTGCCAATCTGCCATGATAAACTCCAGTATTTTCTGCGCGCGGTCCGAAAAGAGATGGATCCCTTCCCAGTTGGGCCGGGAGACGGTCTTTTGCATGAGAAGCGCGTCTTCCCCGAACCACTGCGGGAGCACACCGCCGAAAAAGTAACCCTTCTCCTTCAGCAGTTCCGCGGCCTTGCCGATCCATGGCCAGGACAGCTTGAGCCACACCTGTATCACTTCCGCATTCCGGTCCAGGGCGCGTTGTTCTTCCGAAGCCAGAACACCTTCAAGGTCCGCTCCTGCCTCATGGACGGCCAGGCGGGCCACGCGGGCAAAATCGAATACCTGCGTATCTATCAGTGTCTTTCGTGATGAAGGAAGGTCGTCCTTCGAGGGGATGAAAGACCGTTTGTCGTCAAGACCCTCATATATGTATTCAAGGCAGCGGGCGTATATACCGGGAACATACAGCGTATGCGGATTGGGGACAACGGTGATGAACATGAGCAGCGTCGATACCCTTCCTGACGCGCTCTTTTCCTTGTCGTAGGCCTCTGCGGGCATGAGATCAGCCTCGAGGGCCGTTTCGACGAAGGGCAGATTGGCAAGCGCGGCCTTCTGGATATACACGTGGTTGCAAACCGGCTCACCGAAAAAAACCTTCAGGCCTTCTACGCCCGACATCATCCTGCCGACATACCTGAAGATCATACCCATGACACCGGCGTTCCTGAAGGCGGGCAAGACCGCCCCGTTACCCTTCTCGTAAACACCTTTGTCGGGCGCCGCCCGGAACAGGGAGCTGTACCCGACAACCATATTGTCCCGGCTGCGAACAACGATGGGTATATTGTCGCGCCTCTCGAAGGCCTCGACAAGCCCCCTCGGATCATAGACTATCTTTGCGGGATAACCGTCGCCGTACACTTCGGTGAAAAGCTTCGCAACACCTTGTGCGTCATCAGGTCTGAAAAAACCGACGCTCAGCTCCTCTTTGTCCATATCTTCCCTCTGATCCTGAATTTTTTTTTCCATTCTACACTTGCCCGTCCGGCTTATCAACCATTTATAAACAATTCCGCCCTTTCATGATGTCTAACTGCAGTGAAAAAGCCCTTCATTTTCAAGCATTCGAGCCGTTCAAGCATTCGAGCCGTCTTATGATCATCTCCCTGTTCGCCGAGCCCGGCGGGACCATGGGGAAAACATTCTCGCCATAATGGATGGGAACATCGATGATACGAGGCCCCTTTTCTTTCAGCATCTGTTCTAAAGATCTGTCCGGGTCTATCGCGTCTTCAAGATTGATCCCCCTGATACCGAACTGTCGGCCGATGGCGGCAAAATCAAGCTTTGTCTTGAACTTAGATGCGATATAGTTGCCTCCGAAAAACAGTTCCTGCTGCTGTCTCACAAGGCCCAGATGCTGATTGTTCATTATGATGACGGCAACATCCAGCCCAAGGTCTGCAAGTGTCGCCATCTCCTGGATGTTCATCTGGATCGATCCGTCCCCGCTGATGCAGATGACCTGTCTGTCCGGATGGGCCAGCGCGGCCCCTATGGCCGCCGGCAGACCGAAACCCATCGTTCCGAGCCCCCCCGATGTAAGCAGCGTCCTCGGCCGGTAAAACTTGTATGCCTGCGCGACCCACATCTGGTGCTGCCCGACATCCGTCGCAATGATCGTGTCCGGTCCGGAGGCGGCACCTATTGTCCTGATCACGTTCAACGGGTTCAGCGGATCATTCACCAACGGATTCGGAAGGGGATGTTCATTTCTTATCTTTCCGATCCGTCCTGTCCACTCTTCACGGCGATCGTCCCTGACAAGAGGCAGGATACATTCGATGGCCTCTTTCACATCAGCCACGAGAGCAATGTGGGACCTCTTGATCTTGTCGATCTCCGACGCATCGACATCGATATGAACTATCGACGCTTCGGGGCAGAACTCTTCCACCTTGCCTATTGCCCTGTCATCAAAGCGGGATCCGAGAGCGATCAAAAGATCTGTTTCATCAAGAATATAATTTGTGCAGGGCGCACCGTGCATGCCGAGCATGCCGAGATAGAGAGGGTCGTCGGGGCTGAACACCCCGAGCCCCATGAGCGTCAGCGTCACGGGGATGGAATTCTTTTTTGCAAGTATGGAAAGGGCCTTCGCGGCCCCCGAGGCCGTTATGCCCCCGCCCGCGTATATGAGTGGCCTCTTTGCACTGTTTATCAATTCCGCGATTCCTTCTATCGCGGATCGATCCATCCCGCAGCGGACCGGGCCCGGCGCCTGCGGCCATATGTCAAGTTCGATCTCCTGCAGCTGGATGTCTTTCGGTACATCGATAAGGACCGGGCCCGGCCGGCCGCCTTCGGCGGCCCGGAAAGCCTCCCCGATCAGCCGGGGCAATTCCCGGGCGTCCTTGACAAGATAATTGTGCTTTGTAATGTTCATGGTCATTCCGAAGGTATCGACCTCCTGGAACGCGTCTGTACCGATCATCGAGGTCGGGACCTGCCCGGTGACCGCAACAAGCGGCACTGAGTCCAGCTTCGCGTCCGCGATCGCCGTGATGAGGTTCGTAACGCCCGGTCCGGAGGTGGCAAGGCACACGCCCGCCCTGCCGGTTGAACGTGCCATCCCCTGCGCTATAAAACCCGCCCCCTGTTCATGGCGCGCAAGGATGTGGCGAATACGGCTCTTGTGGAGGGCGTTGTAGACGGGGAGATTGGAACCGCCCGGGATACCGGCTACGATGCTTACACCCTGCCTCCTAAGTGCTTCAATTATGATTTCAGCTCCTTTCAGTTTCATCATGCGCTCCTCTGTTCGGGAATAAAAAAAGCCCCTGACGGTCTCGCACCGTCAGGGGCTCTGAGGTATCCTCTATCAGGGCTACCCGGGACCCGTCGGTGCGAACGTGCACACGATGACGAGCATTACAACGACGAGCATAAGGGTATCGCCTGCTATCCTGCCGATATCTGCTTTAAATATTTTTTTCGTCATATCCGCCTCATTCATATCAAAACAAGATCAGTTTATAAGCGAATGTTTCCGCAGTCAAGTTTTTTTTGAAAGGACAGGCATGGTTGCGCTCAATCGCATAAACCGTATACAATGAAGGAGATCAGATCAAGACCCGGGGGTGCCTTCTATGCGTGTTCGAAAAAAAGAGATCAGAGACACATCCGTCATTGCCGGCCTTCTCAGGGAGTCTGCCGTGGGAAGGCTCGGCACCATAGGGCCTGACGGGCACCCCATGATCAAACCTTTGAACTTTGTATATCTCAACGGTCACATATATTTCCACAGCGCGCGCGAGGGCGAGAAGATCGAAGATATCAGGCGCGACAGCCGCGTCTGTTTCGAGGTCGATCTCCCCATGGGATACGTAAAAAGCACCTCGAGCCCCTGCAAGGCCGGCTATCGCTACCGAAGCGTCATCATAAGGGGACGGGCATCCATCGTGGAAGAAAGGGAAGAAAGACTCGCGGCCCTTAAGGGCCTCATGGAAAAATACCAGCCCGAAGGCGGGTACGGCGGCTTTCCCGAAGAAAAGCTCGCCCTCACCGCGATCGTCAGGATCGGGATCGACGAAATGAGCGGCAAGGAAGATCCCCCTTGATGGTCCCCGCCCTGCCCCATCGCGCCCCTTGACATACCGGCAGCCGGATTGATACGATATGCGGCGGCCCATATCGAAGGCCGCTGAATGGTCGGCCCTGCCCGATCCCCAGATCGTTTGAACCGGAGGCGTCAATGAACATAGGCATCCTTGAGCATATGGAAGCTCCCGAACTTCGGGAATACCTGCGTTTCCTTCTCTGGCACTATCGCGTAGTGGACGGCTTCTGGTTCCTGTGCGTCGAGAAAGAGTACGGCAGGAAGGCTGCCGAGCACTTCGACGAGGTGGTCTGGGGAAAGATCGCCGGCATGTCCGCGAAGGACCTGGTGAAACGTTTCAACATAAAGGAAAGGGGGCTAAGGGGTCTTGAAAAGGCGTTCCAGTACCTGCCCTGGACCATGATCGTCGGCTACCATGTGAGCAAGAACGGTGAGGACGAACTGCTGGTCACGGTGCCCGAATGCCCCACCCAGGTGGCGCGCGTAAAACACGGGCTGCCTGAATTCCACTGCCAGGATATGCACCAGACCGAGTTCGAGTCTTTTGCCCACGCCGTGGACCCGAACATCAAGGTCGAATGCCTGCTTGCGCCGCCCGACCATCCCCCGGACCTCTTCTGCAAGTGGAGATTCACCCTGAAAAAATAGTTTATACGGTTTGTCTCGTTTGTATGGTTCGTATGGTTAACAACCAAAAAAACCAGAAAAACCAAACAAACCGTATAAACCGAATAAACCGTATTCTCATTGATACTTGAACGGCTTGGGTAACAAAGATACAACAAAAAACATGATCATGCGCAACAGGAAAGAAAGCTGAAGTTTCCGTAATGTGCGGAAGGGGTTATTTGCTCGTCCCCTCCCTGCGCGCGGCTTTTGGTCCCGCCTGCGGCGTGATTACTCACTAAGACTCGGAATTCACTCGATCCGCGAACTCGTCCCGTCAAAGACGGGACTCAGACACACGGACCGTCCTTGCGGAACGTTCTTCCTCGTCAAGTGGGTACCCAACCGTGCTCGAAGTCGCTTGCTCACAAACAGCCCCCTCCGCACTATTTATGCTCTTTTTTCCTGAAGCCTGCAGACCTGACAGGCTTCACAGCGCAGAGGCTTTCAAGGGGTAATTGCATATTGCTTTTCTTATAAGACAACGGTACGATATCCAGGAAACAGAAAATTACCCAAAGTGAGATCGATCATCGGGGTCCATGGTGGTTTGCATGAAAGTTAAATTCATAATCGTTGTTTCATTGGTCCTCCTGTCTGTTCTACGGTGTTCGTATACCCTGGCATCCGATTGCACATCCAGTCCTTTTCTCAAAAGATATCTGGAGTCGGGGATAGCTGATATAACTCCTGGCGGCGTGGTCGAACTTCGATTCATTGCGGATCTCCACTCAGCCGACTGTGGCGCCCCGGATTGTTATGGAACAAGAATTCGCATTTACATGGAGCCGATTGCGGCAGGTTCCTGCAAGTACAGTAACGCGGTCGTGGAAACTGAGGACTTCAATCGCTGCGGCACTGAAATGGAAGGCCAGAAGTCCGGCAAGGTAACAGAAACTTTTTTTTCGGGTAAGGGCACATTCGATCTGGGGGATCCTCAATTGATCGAGGTCAGATTCTTAAGTAAATCGAAAACCCGGGCAATTCTTATTTCTTTGCAAAATCTTTTCTATTATGAAAACATGAAGCCCGGAGGGAAACTTAATACCAGGCTCCCGGACGATGAGGATAATGAGGAGGAATGCTGCTGGGGAGCATCAACATCCCAGTGTTCATTCTGCATAAAATGAACACTGTCAGCTGTCCCGTAATATGCTCAATAAAACCGGATCCACATTGACAGTCCTTTACCGAAGTCTTATTATGGCATTATCCCATAACATCACCGGAACACAAAAAGGAGGCACCAAATGGCGGACAAGGTCAAGATACTCGGTTTTGCCGGAAGTCTCCGCAAAGGGTCTTTCAACAAGATGCTCCTGAGGGAGGCCGCAGGGTTTGCCCCGGAAGGGGTGGAACTGGAAGTGTTCGACCTTGAGGGCATACCACTTTTCAACCAGGACCTGGAGAACGACCCCCATGAAAAGCTGAAGGAATTCAAAGCAAAGGTGAAAGCGGCGGACGGCATCCTCATAGCGACACCGGAGTACAACTATTCCGTCCCCGGCGTCCTGAAGAACGCCCTCGACGCGGCATCGAGGCCCTACGGCACAAACCCCTTCGAAGGCAAGCCCGTGGCAATCATGGGCGCATCAATCGGGATGCTCGGCACGGCGAGGGCCCAGTACCACCTGCGGCAGACACTGGTATTCTTCAACGCCTTTCCCCTGAACCGGCCGGAGATCATGGTGCCTTTCGCTGAAAGCAAGTTCGACGAGAACGGGAGGCTCAAGGACGACATGACACGGGACAAGGTGAAGGAGCTCGTCGTCGAACTGGTGAAATGGATCAAAAAACTGAAGTAGAAGATCAACATCAAAAATGTACGCGGCCTGCTCAGACCGCGGCCTTTCCATGGAGGGCGGGGAATGATACCGAAAACGCCTGACGATACGTTGGCATGGATAGTCAAGCTCATCGGGGACTTCACAAGATCAAACGAGAATACCCTGTGCAATGCCGAAAATGAGCCTGCATGGAACGAACCCCTCGTCGGCTTCTCCAGCGGCGGCGACCCCCTCTACCTTGAGATCAAGGGCCTGATAGGGGACTTCTACTGGACACCTGCCGAGATCTTCCGGATGACATTTCCCTCCATTGAGGCCGCACCGGAAGACCTGACCGTCATAAGCTGGGTATTGCCGCAGACGGCTGCCACCAGGCGCGATCAGACGCGGGAAAAGAAGTTCCCCTCGGAGCGCTGGGCGAGGTCAAGATCGTTCGGCGAAGAATTCAACACAAAGCTTCGCGCGCATGTTGCAGCCTGTCTGAAAGAACGGGGCCATGAAGCGCTTGCCCCGTCCGATTCCCCGCTATGGGGACGAAGGGATTCCAGATCGTTCGGTATCTCTTCGAACTGGTCTGAGCGGCACGCCGCATATATCTCCGGTCTCGGGACATTCGGCCTCTGCGACGGCCTCATTACGCCGGCCGGGAAGGCCGTGCGCCTCGGCTCCGTTATCGCGCTCATCCAGGTCTCCCCCACGTCAAGGCCTTATAAGGACCTTCACGAGTATTGCCTCTTTTATTCCGCGGGCACATGCGGAAAATGCATCGAACGCTGTCCGGCAAAGGCCATATCGAAAAACGGGCACGACAAATCCAGGTGTGCGCCATACACCGGCAAGACAGGTCGCCAATACAGTATCGAACATTTTCACATCGACACACCCGCCTGCGGCCTTTGCCAGGCCGGGGTCCCATGCGAATCGGGGATACCCGTCAAATAAAAATATATTAATCCTTTTATATTTTCATTACATTCGCCGATAACTCATAAAATATGGCTTTCAATAACGCCATAACATTGAAATCATAAAGGGGAGCCATTTATGAGAACTTTTAAAAACTGGTCCATTTTAACAAAGATCATGAGCATCTCCATATTCACCATTCTCCTTATTGCTTCTGGGATGCTGTTCTATTTCATCCCTCTTGTGGGAGATAAACTGATGGATGAAAAGAAGGCTGCCTTAAAGAACGTGGTCGATGTCGTGATCTCGCTTTCGGCAGCATACGACATACGCGTCAAAAAAGGCGAGTTCACCCAGGAAGAGGCCCAGAAGAGGATCATATCCAACATGGTAAATATGCGCTACATGAATAATGAATATTTCTTTGCTTTCGATATGAATAAGACAATTGTGGTGCACGGGGCCAACCCTCAATTGGTAGGCAAAGACATAACGGAATTCAAGGACCCTCATGGAAAGTACTTCGGCAGGGATATGCTGGAAGTGGCCAAAAACAAAAGTGAAGGGTTTGTCGGCTACTCCTGGCCCAAACCAAAAGAAACCGCGCCGTCGCCAAAGATCACCTATGTAAAGAATTTTGCCCCCTGGGGATGGGCTGTCGCAACCGGGATCTATGTGGACGACGTGAACGCCCAGATCTCAGCGCTGCGCAATAAAATAATGGCCGCCACAGGGGCGGGATCGATCATCATCCTCGTGATCGTATACTTTATCGCTCGGATGATAACCAACCCGTTGCAGCGATGCGCAAAACTTGCAGGCTTTCTCGCACAGGGCAACTTCTCCGGCCACGACCTTGCCGTGAACACCCTGGATGAGGTCGGCATGCTTGCGGGAGCGCTCGATAAAATGAAGAACAGCCTCAATGAGCTTCTGAACACCACTATGGGGAACGTTTCGAGCTCGTCGCTTCAAGTCGCGTCAGCGTCCGAGGAGCTCTCAATGACCGTGGTATCCATAGCTGAACGCCTGACGGACCAGACAAAAAGGGTTTCCCAGATAGCCACGGCATCGGAAGAGATGTCCCAGACGGTCCTCGACATTGCGCGAAGCACGAACAAGATAGCAGATTCGGCAACAGAAACCTCGACGCTTGCCAAGGAAGGTGAAGAAATTGTGGGACGGTCCATTGCCGAGGTGAAAGAGATCGCTGAAACGGTCGATATGTCGGCCGAGATCGTGCGCATCCTCGGGGACCGCTCCGGGCGCATTGGTGATATAGTCAACGTCATAGAAGACATCGCCGACCAGACGAACCTGCTGGCCCTTAACGCCGCCATCGAGGCGGCCCGCGCCGGTGAACACGGAAGGGGTTTCGCGGTCGTCGCCGATGAGGTCCGCAAGCTTGCCGAACGAAGCGTGAAATCGACCTCCGAGATAAGGGACATGATAAAATCGACCCAGGATGAGGTTTTCAAGGCCATAGACGCAATGGAGAACGCGTCGAGCAAGGTAAGCGCCGGCGTTGAGCTCTCCGCAAAGACAGGACAGGCGCTTTCGGTTATCGTCGCCAAGGTCAGCGATCTTCAGCTTAACGTCCAGCAGATAGCTTCAGCCACGGAAGAGATGTCCACAACTTCCGGCGAGATCAGCAAGGATATAGAGGCGGTGGCGGCGGTGTCCCAGGAAAGCAGCGACGGCGTATCGGAGATCGAACGCGCATCAACCGAGCTGTCACGCCTGTCCTCTGACCTGAAAAGTGTTGTAGAGAACTTTAAGCTTTAAAAAGATCCGTGAAGCGTTGAGAAACCGTAAAGCGTAAGGTGTAACCCATGTTTCCGGATTATACCCTCTTCACACCTTACGCCTTACGGCCTCATTCACGCTTTAGGGTTTTTTTGCTTCTACAAGGCAGTCCATCTTATCTCCGGTCCTGAGCAGTTTGGCATCACGAAAGCCTGCTTTTTCAAGACCTCTCTTTACCTCGGCAAAAGTGTAGGTGCTTCCGCCGCGGGTGTTCACGAGCATGTTGATGGCAAAGAGCGTTCCGGCGGCGGGGGCCGTCCGGGAATCGTCCATGATATGGTCACGGATGAGGATGGCCCCGCCGGGTACGAGCGCGCCAAATGCCTTGCGGTAGAGCTCAACGTTCTCCCTGCCGTCGTTCTGATGTATGATCGCGGAAAGCAGGACCAGGTCGTATCCTCCCGGGAGCTCGTCCTTGTAAAAATCACCTGCAATAAGGTCCACCCGCTGCGAAAGTCCCTCTGCCGTGATCCTTTCCCGCGCCATGGAGATGACGGCATCAAGATCGAATATTGCGGCCCTCATGAGCGGATTTCTGCGTAAAAATGAAATGGTGTACGTCCCGCTGGCGCCCCCGATATCGAGAAGGTTCCGGAAGGGGCCCAGGTCGTAAGAACCGGCAATATCCGCCGACAGGTCGCGCCCGACAACATCCATCGCGCCGATGAATGCGCCAAGCGTTTCCGGATGCATCCGGCTTGCATGCTTGCGCCTGCCCTTCATACCTTTCCTTACCATGCCTGTCAGATCTCCCCAGGTGTCCCAGAGCCTGCCCATGTGGAGCACCATGGGAAGGACCGATCCCGGATGGCGCGAAGAAAGAAGCATACCGCTTTCGGTGAGTGAATAGACACCTCCCTCTTTATCGAGAAAACCAAAGGCGGTAAGGGCGTCAAGCACCCTGGCGAGCGCCCGGGTGTTGAATCCAGCCCTCTTTGCCAGTAGAGCAGAGGAGGCGGGGGTATCGTCAAGGAGGGTAAATATATCGAGCTGCGCCGCCGTGAGTATCACCCTGCTCTTCATGAATGCGGTTGTGTCGGCCATCAAGGGGCCGTGAGGTCCGTGTTTAATCATCTCTTCACCTGCCTGAATTTATTTAAACGGTTTCGACGTACGTCGAAGCAAAGGTGTCATTCGCCCGGTCATACGTCAAAGATGAATTCTTTTTACAGTTTGCGTCATCCTCTACCGGAAAATCGCTCCGGTAAAAGCTTCCCCGGCTTTCCTTTCTTCCCAGGCTCGCCGTGAGGATCGCTCTCAACGTAAAAAGAGCGGCGTCGAGATCCGCCTTCAAACAAACCTGGCGGCGGCCTTCCGGTATGATGCCAGCAAGTTCCGATCCTATCCGTGCTGTAATTTCGAGCCCTTTTTTCAGCCCCTGTTCAGACCGCACCACGCCGGCATGGTCCCATGCCGCCCGCCTGATCTCATGTCTGATATCTGAGAGCGTCCTTTGGGCGCCCTTCCGAATGGCACCCCGATCTGCCTGACGGCCCTTTTCCGCCTGTGCGCTTGCGCTTCGGCCCCGGCCCTGCCCGTTGAAATGCGCGGCATTGCGCCCTGCTGTCGTCCCGAACACAGCGCATTCCATCAGTGCATTGCCGCCGCGCCGGTTGGCTCCGTGGAGACCCCATGACACCTCTCCGCAGGCAAACAGGCCGGCAAGGCCGGTGCGGCAATCCTCGTCCGTTCTCACACCGCCCATCATGAAATGCACGGCAGGCGAAACAGGAAGGAGCTTTGTTTTAAAATCATGTTTTATCAATGAAAGCAGGCTCAAAGGGTGCTCTCCCCATAATTCATCGGGGACCCTGCGATAATCGAGCAGCACCGCACCCTTGCCGGCCTCCCCACATAGCAGTATGGACAGTTCGTCACGCCTTTTCATGGCCGCCTCGCTCAGGCTGCCGAGGCCGTATTTCTCTATTAAATTCTCTCCGGCGCTGTTCACGAGCCTCACTTCCTTATGAAAAGGCGGATAGACTATTGTGTCCGGCAGATGTTCACCGGAAACAACGATCGGGAAGAACTGCACGAACTCCATGTCCATCAGGGCAAGGCCTGCCCTGGCTGCAAGGCAATAACCCTGTCCCATGATATTTTTCTGATTGTCATTCCTGAGGTAGACGGCACCGGCCCCTCCTGTCGCGAGGACGACGGAGTCCCCGTTAAAAACGATGTCCCTGCCCTCTTTGTCGATCCCTTCCACTCCCGTCACGGTCCCTTCTGCCGCCATGATCCCGGTTACGTACAGATCGCGCACGATATGGATCTCCCTGCGGGCCCCTGCCGCTGCGGCAAGCTGTTTTACCAGAGTTACACCCGGGATGGTGCGGGCATTGGGCGGTCTCACCGCATAAAGACTGTCCGATATGTTCATCGGAACACCGAGGCCCCTCATTATCGCCATCACCCCGGGCGCTTTTTCCGCAACGGTTTCGACGGTCCTTTTCCTGTTCAGGTACCGGCCGATCTCCATAGTGTCCTTAACATAATCATCGGCGCCGTAAGAATCGGTTGTTCCGGTAAAGAAACCATTCGATATGGCCGAGTTTGTCCCGAGCCCGACAGAGCCTCTGTCGATCAAGGTAACTCCGGCGCCCTCTTCGCATGCCGCGATAGCGGCGGCCATTCCCGCAAGTCCCGCTCCGACAACTATGACCCTGTTTCCCATGTCCTCGCCTTTCTTTCTCAGAATCGTCTATTATAACATGCCTTCAGCGGATAACAAAAACCATGCTATTGAATTATTTTTCAGACCGTGTAAAACTTAAACAAGATGAGATCGGCAATGCAGAACCTGTCGGCCCCGGCCCTGTTTCTGGCACTCTTCTTTTTTGCATCAGCGTCCTGTTGCGCCGCAGACTGGAAGTGGTACTATTCCACGGTATCGACGCAGGACAAAAGCGGCAGCGCGCTGACCATCAGGGAATTTTTCGACGCGGGCACCATTGAAAGAACACAGAAGGGGTCCATGATATTCTGGACCAAAGCCGTACTTGAAGGCGACACGTCCGGCGGGATAGATACCATCGTGCGGCACATCGAGATAAACTGCAACGAAAACAGCTACCGCACACTGAAAACGGCCCGATTCTACAGAAACAAGCTTGTAGATGAGTTTCCCGTGACCGCTGAAAAATGGGAGGGGTTCACCCCTGGTTCAAGCTGGGACGCCTTCTGCGAGGCCATCCTCAAAAACCCGGACTGAGTGTGACCGCCTGACCCTCTTAGCCGGGATCATTGCCCTCTCAATCTGTCTGTCATGTCCGCAACGGCCTCATCGGGCAGGGTCATGGGAACACTTTTTATTTTGCCTGAACCAAGATCGAGACGTTTGAGGTCGATCTTTCGGAGTGTAAAATTATCATATGTGCGAAAATAGAGCACCCTGTTGGTAAGGTCCCGAAAACTTGACCATTGTGTTGTCTCGCTGGCCTCAATGGTACCGTCAGGCTTTTTGTCCACGATCATTCCCTTCACTATATGGAGCGCGCTCACGATGTGCTGGGCAAGGTTGAGGGTGCCGCGGGCATCTTTCTGTATGTCGGCGAAATGGGTCATCACCGCGAGGCGTACGAAGCGGCTCGGGGGAGTCAGATCGCCGGGAAGCCCGAACATGCCCGCGCCGTGTCCCGTCGGGAGCAGCTTCACGCCTGAAAAGTTACGGGTCTTGCCCGGATCTGGCGTCATGCCCGTGTAGTTCCTCAGGTTCGCTATCATATAAGGAAAACCCGGAGCGTTGGTCATTATCCCGAGAGGATTGTCGTAGATGTTCAGCCGGCCGTTGTCATACTCAATAACAATGCACCCGCCTTTCGCGTCATAGACGATAAAGTGCGCCGTCGGCACAATCCCCATCTGTTCTATGCGGTTTCCGAAGACCCTGAGCTTTGCTATCTCTCTTTTGACATCGGCAACAGTGGAAAAACTGCCAAGGATCCAGGCGCCTGTCATGGTGCTTGCCAGCGCGCTCCCCGTCTCCTGCGGGGACACATCCTGCCATTTCATGTCCGTCTCATACCAGAGCGTGCTGAAGGCGAGACCGGCTTCATTGAGACCGTCCGTAACTATCTCCTCGCGCCCGAATATGTTAATGGCCGCATAGCCATAACGGTTTCGCCACTTCAGCCCCGCTTTATTTCCTGGCGCCGGACTTGAAAAGGCCACCCCTCTGGGAACAACAATAGCGGCATAATTCAGATCATAACCGAATTCCATTGTCCTGCCTGAAATGATGGTCCCATCCTCTGCAACGACGCGGAACACCGAGCAGGCTTCAGAAGTGACGCAAACAGATACAATGGCCGTCAGGATAACCAGAAATAAAACGATTGACCTGAACATCATGATTCCCTCCTTCATTTACCGGCTTTATAAATGTCCTTGAACTCATCCACGAGCAGGATATTGAGAAGGTCCCTGATCTTCTCGGGCGGATCGCCGAACCAGTAAAATTTGCCGTCCCTGGCAAGGACGCTGAACGTCTGCTTTTTCACCGGATCATAGAGGACGATCACCTGGCTTTCGTCACACATGTGAGGCTTGCATGAAACAACGAGGACGAACTGCTCCCTGAAAGCCCGGACCATTCTGTTCTTGCTCGCAGCGGTCCCCGTCAGCGACTTCACCCATTCCTCAAGCGCACCCTGGCCCACCATTTTAGTGTACGCATTCTGAAAATCTTCGATCTTCAGTGTATCCCAGGGATATACGTCATACTGTTTCAATTGTTCAGGGAACGCGACATATTCGACGACAATCTTGGATTTGCCGCTTTTTTTCTTTGCGGGCTGTTGTTTTTGTGCAGACTGGGCGTAAACCAGGGTATGACCGGCAAGGAAAAGGAAGACCATTGCCGGTATGAACAAAACCATTGCCTTTCTCATAATGCGCTCCTTGTTTGAAACCGGGTCCGGGTCCGAAAGCGGATCCCCGGTCATATCTCCAGCAGGTGGCCTTTTTGGGTAAGCCACAATTTTCGCTCTTTGTAATCGGGCATCAGTTTTCCCACATATTCCCAGAACCTCTTCGAGTGGTTCTTTATCCTGATATGGGCCAGTTCATGTATGATGATATAATCGATGACGGAATAAGGCGCCATGACAAGGCGGTAGCTGAAAGACAGGCTGTTGTCAGGCGAGCACGAACCGTAACGGGTCCTGGCGCTTGAGATCCGGATGCCGGAGGGCTCAAGGCCCAGTTGCCTGCCGTAATGGGTGACGCGCTCCGTGAAGATCTCCCGCGCCCTCTGCTTGTACCAGTCGATGAACAGTTGCCTGGGGTCGGCATTATGGTCGCTGCAGAGCTTGAACACACCCCTTGAAAGAACAAGCTTCTTTCTCACTCCGTCGATCATTTCAAGGGGAAACTCTTCTCCGAGATAGAGGAACCTGTCTCCGGGAAGAAAGAGCCGGGGTGATTTCATCGCTCCCGGTGTGCTCCGGTATTCGCTGAGCTTTCTCGTGATCCAGTCGATCTTTGACCGGAAGAACCTGTCGATCTCGCCCTTTGGCGTCTTCTCGGGGACCAGGATGACAGCGGTGCCGTCGCGCTCGATCTTCAGTGTCATGGTGCGTTTGCGGTTTTTACTGCGGACTACCTGATAGTGCAGGAAATCAGCATCCTTGAAGAGAGAAGCCTGTTTTTCCACTTTCCCCGTTGAGTCACGCATGATCGTTGTGGCCCCGGGTGGCCCGGTGTTGTTCAAATCTCCAGTTC
>ENA-UOWG01002572-UOWG01002572.1-activated-sludge-metagenome-genome-assembly--contig:-NODE-2572-length-15169-cov-6.215429_pt1 | contig 15169 bp, 9 predicted proteins | sample MGYA00238147_ERZ761563 | MGnify/ENA primary metagenome ERZ761563 (study PRJEB28884, sample SAMN05720216) | anaerobic digester metagenome | isolation source: active sludge of municipal... | reverse complement strand
TGACAGCATCAACCGAGATATCTGCCTCGGCATCCTCGACTACAACAGAGGTCCCAGGGATCCTAGGACGGATATAGAAAGTGGACCCATCAGAATAGGAGTAGGAAGCTGTGACCTGCTTCCCAGCCTGGCTCTCAAAGAACCTAATCTTCCCGTCCTCCCATAGGACCTCGTAGTCCCCCCCAGTAGGCTCGAAGGGCTCTCGCATGACCATGTGAACCCCGTTGGCCCGGACCTCCACCTGATACCCATGAGGGTCGAGAGGGGTGGACTCTTGCTGGAGCCGGACCCACATCGAGTCGTTGTGCATCCGACCCGAGATCATGTCGATCCAGTAGGGGTGGGCACTGTTGAAAACAAGCCCATCCCCTGAGTCAACGAGGGTCTCCGTGACCGACCTCTCGGAGTCCCCGAACCAGGAACAAGGGTCGGCAAAGTTGTGACTCCCCACCACCCACTCGTTGCCCTTCCGAGGGGCCATGACGACCAGGGGGATGTCGTTGTCCTGCCTGGTCTTGAGGGCCACAACAGGGGTCCCGTCCGGAAGGACGTGAGGGTCGGGAAGAGGTTCCCCGCTGTGGTGGAGGACAAGCTGGTCGAGGGTGGCTAGGTCCGCTGGGGGGAGGTCCACCTTGAAGTCGATGCAGCAGTTCCCAGCGAGGACCTTCAGGGGTCCAGCCAGGGCGATGGTGATGGTGCTGGCCTGGATCTCTTGGGTGAACCGAGGCAGGTCAACCTTCTTGTTCGGGAAGGTCTCATCCGAGTCAACTGTGTATTCGTATCGCTTCATGACCTACCTCAGTTGTCCGTCTCGATGTAGAGAGAGGAAACGTCGATTGCAACTGCTGCCGCCTGAGCCGCATTGTTGATCCAAACCTGTGGGCTCAAGAGGGTCGTATTGGAGGGGATGTTGGTGGTAACACTCCCCTCAACAATCAGGTTGTTTGCCGGGTCAAGGTTCTCCAATGACCAGTAGAAAGTAGTCGTGTTGGGCGCCACGAACAACCGAAGTTCGTAGAATTGGGTATTTGCCGTCGGGCGAGGCCAAGAGGCCCCTAGGGTCACCTTGGTAGCAGTTCCAGCACCATCATTGTGCATGAACTGTATGTTGGTATCCCCAGTGTCCATGCCAATACCGATGAGGTTTAGGAGGGACGACGGGTCTGCATTACCAAATGCCCCAGTTGTAGCACTCAACCCAACGAAGAACCTATACCCGGTCTGGGTTTGGGAGATCCCGAACCTAGCTACAAAGAAGAACCCTCCGATTCCAGCTCCGTTCCCACTGAAGAACTGAGCTAGGTTGTGTCTGACACCAGCGGAGCTTCCAGCCGTAGTAGAAGACACAAACCCCAACCGTCGAATCGTAGTGAAGAAACTGGTGGTGGCTACGTTCCTGGTCGTGGCTGTACCGGTGTTCGAGGTGCCAAAGTTGAGGGTGCTGACACTAGAGCCATTACCTTGAGCCGACCAAAGGCCAATCTTGTTGCCAAACAGAGCTGGTTGGAAGGAGTAATCAATCCCAGAAGGGCCAATCTGAGCTGCCATCCTTCTTCCAGCACGGAACTTGGCAAAAAGCAGGGATCCGCTGGTTGGAGCTGAGGGACTTGTTGTGCTGTCCCCAAGGGGCGGATAGGTATCGAGAGCGACCTGGGCAACTCCAGAGCCAGCATTCGTGGTGGTGATACCAGATCCGAAGTTCAGAGTTGAGTGGGGGGTCCCCGTTACAGGGATCCCATCCTCCTGAACCGTGATGGTCGATCCAGAACCAGTTGCTCCAGTTGTCCCATCTAGCTTGTAAACGGTGATGTTGGCTGGGATAGTGACTGTACCAGTGCCAGAGCCGACCCTCGCCTGGATGCTAATGTAGTCGTTTACAGCCAAGGATACCACAAAAGTGGTAGAATGAGGGTTGTCCTCATTAGTATAGTTCTGGGTACTGGTCCCTGACCCTGGAATCACGACCGACCCATTTTTCACGGCCTGCGTGTAAGAACGCTCAGTGGCAGATGGGGTAACGTTGAGGGAGTACGAGACCAGATATGTCCCAGCCACCTTGACCTGGATTCGGTCTAGGTTGGCTGCCAGATGGTCGATAATGTTGGCATCTGTCTCGATCACCGTGGTGTCATAGGTGATGTTCGAGAATGTGTTGGTGATTGCCTGGGTTGTGGTTCGAGTCGCACAGGCAGCCGCTAGGGTTGCACCCCTTGGAAGGTTGAGAAGTTGGACCTTCTTCTTGGCGTAGCTGGCAGCCGAGTCCTCGATCACCACCACGTCAGCATCCACTGGGGTGGTCTTCTCGGTCAGAGCCGAGATTTCTGCCGAGGTGGTCTTGTGCAGAGCGTTGGAGTCTGTAGTGGGAAGCGTCCCAGCAGTGACATACTTCTTGGCCCCAGCAGCAGCCGAGTCCTCAATCAGGATCACATCCGCTGCAACAGGAGCAGCCTTCAAGGTGAAAGCCGAGAAGTCCGACGCCCCTCGGGTCAGACCTGAGTGAACGTGATCGGCCCGAGCAAGGGAAGTGGCGGTTCCTTCAGCGTTGGCAGTTCCGACTGAAACTGCTGTTGCCGTCGTGATGTCGTGCTTGTGGTCCGACCTGGAAACATCCGTGGCCGTCCCAGCCGAGGCAGCAGCCTTGGTCACGTTAGCTGGGAGGTTCGAGGTCAAGAGGGTCTGCCAGGAGGCAGCGGTCCCCGAGGTGGCGATGAGGGCCTGACCGGCAGTCGGGGCTGTTGCCGCACTCACTCCAACTACTGTAGTTGCGGACCTCAGACCCGAAGCCGTTCGGTCATCTGAGAGCCGGGAGTCGTTGCCCTGGGCAAAGGTACCCGCTGTAGTGCCAAAGGCTGGTAGGGCATGTGTGTGATCCGACCGAGCCAGAGAGGTGGCGGTTCCTTCCGAGCTTGCCCCACCTACGGTAAGTGAAGAAGCAGCAGCCGTAGAAACATCGTGCTTGTGGTCGGCCCTGGCTGCTGTTGAACCAACCCCAACGGCTGCCGTGGCCTTGGTTACATCTGCCGGGGAAGTAGAAGCCAGAGGAGTGGCAGTAGCCCCTGAGGCAATCCCATCCAGCTTGGTCTTGTCGGCCCCAGTCATGAAGCCAGAAGTTCCCCCAGCCACTACTGCTGCATGGAGAGTCCCATCCGTCTGAGCCCCATGGTTGTGGACGTGATCGGCCCGAGCCAGAGAAGTCGAGGTTCCCGCTGAGTTGGCCGTTCCAATCGAGACCGCTGTTGCTGTCGGGATGGCGTCTGCCCCGCCTGGCTGATGCCGAGAAGCATGGCCCGCAACTGTCACGTTGTTGTAGGTACCGCCCGTGAAGTTGCCACTGGCATCAACCGAAGCCAGAACAGATCCAGCCTGGTTCTGCCACTGGGTCAGGTTCCCTGACTGCCCAGTAGCCCCTCGGATCATGACTGCTGTAGCAGCCGCCTGCTGGGCAGGGATGATGATCCCGTAGTCCCCAGCAGCCCCGTAGTTGGTGGGAGTGTACTCGACGTTGGATTGCTTGTTCCCAACAAGCTGCATCCCCCACCAGGTCGTGATGACGGATTGACCCCCGACTACAGGAATGCACGAGAGATCCGGTCCTGTACCCATGATGTAGGTTGTAGAAGCCAACCTTCCAGAAGCCGTGACGTTCCCAGCAGCCGTGATCGTGAGCCGAGTGACCCCGTTGGTGATGAGGTTCAGGTCAAATGCTGTGGTGTTACCAAGGGACCTTGTAGCAGTAGCCGCATCCCCTCCGTTGGCGAAGTACCCAGCAGCAATAGACATAAGGTTGCTGTAGGTGATGGACTTCTTGGCCCCACCCGCTGCCGAGTCCTCCAAGAGGAACACGTCCGCTGAAACCGGGGTGGTCTTCGCCGCAAAGGTAGAGAAGTCGGAAGCCCCTCGGGTCAACCCAGAGTGAACGTGATCAGCCCTGGAAAGGGAAGTAGAGGTTCCTTCTGCGTTGGCGGTCCCAACCGAGACAGCCGTGGCCGTCGTGATGTCGTGCTTGTGGTCGGCCCTTGCTGCCTCCCCTGAGGTCCCGACCGAGGCTGTAGCCTTGGTCACGTTGGCTGGGGCCGAAGAGGTCAAGGCCAAGAGGGTCTGCCAGGTAGCAGCAGACCCCCCAGTAGCGATGAGTGCCTGACCGGCGGTCGGGGCTGTTGCCCCTGAGACCGAGACTACCGTAGTAGCTGTTCGGAGACCCGAAGCAGTTCGGTCGTCTGAGAGCCTGGAGTCGTTTCCTGCTGTAGCTTGAAGAGCCCCCGTACCAAGAGTTCGGATAGAGGCCGTCCCAGCAGCCTGATCGGCAGTCACCCTAGCATCTGAGTTGGTGACATACTTGTTGGTGGGACCAGGAGTTCCAGAAGTGCCAGTAAGAGCAAATACCTGGGGACCGGTAACAACTTCCAGCCCATCAAGGGCGATGATCAGATGTCCGTCAGAAACATGGACCCTGGAAACGATGCCAATGTTCTGAACTTCCCCTGTGAATGGTGTGTTGTCCGGTGGCGGCCTAACCAGAAGTCCACTGTTCCCAAGGACCAACTGGTCGGTGAGGCTCCAAGAAGAGGTATCAATGCCCTCGATTAGGCCCTGAGTGGTGGCGGTTCCAGTGGTATTATTGCTGAGATTTGCTTGAAGAACACCAATAGCTGGACGAAGATTCGGGTCGTCCTTGTCAGCATAGGCAACGAGCTTCACATTGTTGGGGGTGCTCCAGCCAACAACAGTGACAGCTCGTCCCTTGAGAAGAGTGGATCCGGTCTCATTCCGGACGGGTACTGTGGTGTTACCCAGTACCAGAGTGTCAAGGGCCAGCTTATCTGCTGCTGAAAGGAACCCAGCTACCGTAGTGGTAGCAACCGCATGAAGGCTCCCATCCGTCTGAGCCCCATGGTTGTGAACATGGTCCGAGCGGGCGACAGAAGAGGCGGTTCCAGCCGAGTTGGCGGTTCCAATAGATGAGGGGGACCCAGCCGTGATCCCATGCTGGTGGTCGTTCAGGGCGTAAGAGGAACCTGTTCCAGCAGAAGGGCTGGCCCCAACCGAGATAGCGACCGGGGTGCCTGTAGAAAGGGCATCAGCCCCACCTGGGTTATGTCTGGAAGCGTGAGCCGAGACGGTGACCCCATCCACAGTTCCAACATTAGTGATGTTGTGGGAACCCATGCCGAGGTTCCCATTCATCGACCGGGAACCACTCACCAAGAGGTACTGAGTATGGTCGTCTGCATCAAGCCCAGCAAGAGAGGAGTGAACGGAAACACCCCCAGCCCCACCAGATCCACCGTAAGCAGGTCGAGCATCCAGGATAGCCGAGATCCCAACCCCCTCTTGCACAACAACCCGAGCCACCGGAAAGGCCGAGGGCTCCATGAATGTTGGAGTGTTCCCAAGGCTTGCAGCCTCAGCTAAAGCCTTGGTTGAATACTGGGCTGTTCCATAGATGACGTTGACTCGCCCATCCGAGGTGAGAATAACCGTGTCCAAGCGGTAATACCCGCCTGTCATGGTAGTCAGTGTCCCTGCGTTGTCATACTCGGTGATACTGAGCTGAGTCTGGCTGGCTACCTCAGTGGCTCCGTTGGTCCCGTAGAAGTAGCTGAATGTGGCATCTCCACCTGTTCCAGCATAGCTGATGGGATTCAGGGCCAGATAGTAGGAACCTGACCCAACAGAAATCTTCCGGGCACTGGTTCCCTGTGTGACCGCACACCCACTCTTGAGTGCCTGCTTCCTAGTAGCAAGGAGGTACTGGTGGAGCCTTCCAGTCGGGTCATCTACAACAGTTCGGGTGTTGTGAAGGTATCGAATCCCACTCCCATCCGTGACAACCGTGGCAAGTAGAATGTCCGAAACTCCAGGGGGTGAAGTTCCCACCTCGATAGACTGAGAAGTCTGGCTATAGTGGACGTAGTTAGTGGAAGAGGCAGTCAGATCGAGGGCCGTTACATCTGCCCAAGTGACCCACTCAGCGTCATCATACGGGTCCGGTCGGACACACCAGCCATCCCCCTCGGACACATCTACATGCAGTCCAGTCCCAGCCGTAACAACCCCACCCTCACAGACTCCGGTAGAAGTGAAGTCGGAGAAATAGTCCTCCAGGTTCACATCCTTGTCTGAAGCTGCAAACCTGTACCGAACGTCACCCACCAATCGCTCGATCTCATCCGTTCTGTACTGGATGGTACCTAGTAGCTTACCCCCTGAAACGATGCTCTTTCTCTGAGTGTCAGTGGAAACTTGGGCGAAAACAGTTCCAGTAGAAGACTCGATCAAGACGTTGAGCGTGTTGTTGGTGAGTACCGTAGATTGTACGGTGATCGTCGTGTTGGTTCCGCTGGAACCAATGTGGAAGGCATTTCCAACGTTAGCGATCTCAGTGGAGATGCAATAGACGTTCGACCCCTCATCAGCGAAAAAGATGTCAGCGGTAGAGTCTTTAGGGGCAACCCGATAGGTGGCCCCCAGGACGAACAAAGTAGCCTCGTCCGTAACCCAGTAGACCGTCTGGATGGGATTCCCCGAGTAGTAGGGGAGAAGAGCCGAGACACAGGAAAGAACGTTGCTGTGGACCCCAAGGTATGAGGTAGACCCCGACACCTTGGAAAAAGTCGTGATACCCTGGCTTGGACCTGTGATGACGGCAGAGCAGATGCTCTGGAAGACCGTGGCACCCCCTGAGACATCCCACCCGGTCGAACAGTTTCGGATCTTGACTCCGAAGAAGGTCACCTGGGAGTTGGCAGTAGCACACCTGAAAAGGCATTTTGCTGAGTCAGTGACGCCCGAAGCCACGATCCCGGACACATAACCGCCCGTACAGGTGAACAGGTCGGCTGCTGAGTTGGATGCAACTACGAAGACCGTGTCCATTCGCTGCTGGGCAGCGACCAGGGTCATCCCTGGCTTCAGGTTCATCGGAGCTTCGGTATAGGTCCCTGGGTAGACCTCGATCTGCCAAGGGCTGGATGCGCTACAACCCCCGGAATCAGCAGCCGAAAGAGCTGCTGCAATCGAGTTGTAATCTACGTCACCAGCAAGACCTACTGTGATCCTTCGAGTGATGGTTTGGGTGTTCTTACCCATCGACCCGCCCCCAGCCCCATCGGACTTGAAGACGAGACCTGCTGTGGCCCCCGCCTCACCCCCAAGAGAGGTCGAGACATTGCTCCAGGCAGTCACATCGGCCCCAGCTTGAACGTTGATCAAGACCTCCTTAGAGGCTGTCGGAGACAGATATTGAAGGGAGGTAGGCTTGTCGAGAGTTGAGGTCCCGTCGTTCAGGAGGATGCTGTTCCCATTGATGGCTGCCAGCAACTCAAGGTCAGACTGGATCCTCCAAGTGGGGTTGAAGTTCGAGAGGTTGACCTGCCCGCTGGCTGGAACGGTAAGGCGAAGCTCGACCAACTCAATGTCAGAAACCGTCTGGTTGACGGCAATGTAGATCGGGGCTGCCATCAGGCTCTCCTCTTCATCTGAGCTGTGATTTGTACGTTGAACATGGTTGCCCCGGTTGACTTGTTCCTGAACTTCATGAGTCCTGCACTGAAGTCAGCATTGAGAGTCGTATCCGAGGTGAGTCCCGCAGTAGTGACTCCAACCGTCGCAATCACAGTGGTATCCACAAGAACTTCCACGTCAGAGGTGGCGTTGGTTGTCATCGAGATGAGAAGCCCGACCAGAGTCCCCTTCGGGACTGGGATCCCTCGATTCGTGCCGAAAGCTAGACCATCCATCCCACGGAAGTAGCTCCCAGCCGCCGTGAGTCCACTAGCCCCTGCATAGATGGGGGGGACCGCTGCCCCAAGCCACTTGGCTTTGGTCCCATCGTAGAACATCGGGGCGTCAATGACCGTGTTGTAGTAAGTGTCCCCAGTCTCGGGGGCAGGGCTAGAAGGGTCTGCATTGAGGGGTCCGTAGTTCCGAATCCCGTTGATCTCAGCAACGTTGGTTAGGGACTGCCCATTGAAGCTGACCGAACCAGAAGCAGCCCCCAAGGCAGTCTGAACGGCACTGAAGGGGGTGTTGTGGACGTGGTCCGACCGAGAGAAGGTGGAGGCAGACCCAGCCGTATTGGAGGTCCCGACATCCACTGGGATCCCGGCTGAGATCCCATGCTTGTGGTCTGAGCGGGCCAGCGAGGTTGCTGTACCCTCTGTGGCTGTGTCTCCGATGGCAGCCGAACCAGGGGCAGCGGTAGAGATGTCGTGCTTGTGGTCGGCTCTTGCTGGGGTCGAACTCGAACCAGCGGAGGCAGTCGCTTTGGTCACATCCGCCGGGTCACCAGGGGTACCAACAGCATGAACGTGGTCTGAGCGGGCCAGTGAGGTTGCTGTACCTTCAGCGGCCGAGGCTCCGATGGTGACCCCACCCGAGGCCGAAGCTGTGGAGATGTCGTGCTTGTGGTCGGCTCTTGCTGCCTCCCCCGAGGTCCCGACCCCCGCCGTGGTCTTAGTGACATTGGCCGGGGCCGAACTCGTCAAGGGGCTGTTCGTGGCCCCAGCAGCGATGCCATCGAGCTTCGACTTGTCGGTAGCTGAGAGGAACCCAGCCACCGAGGTGGTGGCAGCCGAGTGCTGACTCCCACCGGCCTGGTCACCGTGCTTGTGTACGTGGTCCGACCGGGAGAAGCTGGTCCCTGACCCTTCAGCGTTGGCAGAGCCTACATCGACCGGGGTCCCAGTAGCAAGGGCATCACTACCTCCTGGAATGTGGGTTGAGGCATGGGCAGTAGGGGTCCGAGCATCCGAGAACCTAGAGTCGTTGCCCTGGGCGAAGGTCCCAGAGGTCGTACCGAAGGACGGGAGAGAGTGCTTGTGGTCCGACCGAGCCAGAGAGGTTGCCGTGCCCTCAGCAGCAGAGTCTCCGGGGGTCTGAGCTGAAGCTGTTCCGGTGGAGATGTTGTGCTTGTGGTCGGACCTGGCTGCGTCTGTGGCTGTACCTACTGCCGCTGTATCCTTGGTGACATCTGCCGGAGCCGAGGAAGTGAGGAGAGGTAGGGCGACACTGTTGACCCGATAGGTCAGACCTGTTGGAAGGTTGATCCCGTTGTCATCAATGGTAGCCCGAAGCTCGTCACTGGTCGTACCACCCGTGAAGAAGTTGACGTACTTCCCAGTGGTATCGGTCCCAATCGCCAGGTTGTTTCCCTGGACGTAGAGGTAACCATCGTTCGCTTCGAGGATGCTCCAGTTGGGGTCAGCATAGTTCGACCCACCGATCCCTAGGTCGATGAAGTTGACCGAGTCGTCCCCGTTATCAGCCGTGAGGCATAGGTCGGTGGAAGCTGCTGTGCCTGCGCTCTTGTTCTGGATGATGACTTGCAGGTAGCCGTCGGTGTTTCCTGCGATATCCAGAGGATTGAACGGGTAGATGGTAGCTGGCCCAATGGTGAGGGTTCCACTCGCCTTATCGTAGGAGAACCCCGACTGAGCCCCGAGTACCCCGTTGTCATTGAACTGAACCCAGCCGTCACTTCCAGCAACGATGTTGGACCAAACGGCAGCCGTCCCGCTTGTGGCTACAAGAACCTGACCTGCTGTGGGCTCGGGAGAAGCGGAAACCGAAACGACCGTGGTAGCTGTCCTGACCCCAGAGGCAGTTCGGTCGTTGGAGAGTCGAGAGTCATCCCCCTGAGTGACCGTGTTGGCCGTGTTCCCGTAGACCGGGGACAGGGTCCTGTTTGTAGTGAGGTCTCCACCTCCTTGGAGCCCGTTGGTGGTGTTGATCTCCCGGTTGATAGGGACCGACCCAGAGGGATTGGAGGCTGACGTGAGGAAGGCTCGTTCGAGAACGATACGAACGATGATCCCACCGGCTGCAATGACCCGAGCAAGACGGATGTGGTCTCCAACAGGATACCCAGTGGTGTTGATGACTAGAGCAGCGGATCCGTTGAGGTAGACATAGTTGGTAGCGTCATCGGTGACAGCATTGCCAACGGAACCAAGGTACTTCCCCTTGGTTCCACTCATGTCATAGTAGAAGCCGTTGACCTTGACGGTCAGGTCCCCATCCGAAACCACCGAACCATCATAAAGAGCTGCACTAGGAGCGAGGCTAACCTCGTTGGTGACCTCTACCTCACCGATTACGAAAGTGCCCATCTCAAGACCTCGTCCTAGTGATCGAAACAACCTTTCCGCCGGTCCTTGCGATGACCTCGGTCAGGGTTTCCTTGACCAAACCTGCTGCATCGTACTGAGTGGTCACGATCTGAGAGACCTTCCCTCCGGTGCGGGAGATGACCGCCTCCCGGATCTTCTTGAGCTTTGAGGGTCCGTCCCAAACGGTGATGTTCGTGACTTTCCCACTGACCCTGGTGATCTCATCGAAACTTGATTCGTCGATCTCGTGAGTGAGCTGGTCGAGGAGCCGATGAGACTCCTCAGTCAGCCCACCCGAGCCAGCAAGCAAGTCGGTAAGGGTGTGTGGGGTTGGATTAGAGGGGTCTATGAAGGTGAGATTGTCCCCTACCCTCCAGATTCGAGTAGTCTCATCCCGATGATCTGCATCATCAAGAACGATACCTGCACACTCGATGTGATCTTCCTGGACGTTGACCGCAGTAGGAAACTCGTCAGTGTCCTCTCCACCCGTGTCGGGGGCTTCGAGCTTCAGAGGTTGTACTCGGTCTATTGCCACAGGGGTCCCTCTTAGAAAAAAACCTTCTGTGCCGAAGAGTCCTGGTAGAATCTATCGGCACAGAAGGTCTACCGTACTACCGCTGGGTTATCAGGCAGCCTTCTTGCCGTAGTCCACGATCCGGATGAACAAGTCGGTGGCATTCAATGCGAAGCCACACTGAACCACTCGCTTCCCGCCAGAGGGCAGGGCATTACTGAGGCCATGGGTCGTGGCGAGGTAGTAGGGTGCTCCAGCCGAAGCTCCCGAGAGAATCCCCGTCATGATGCCCGTGACCTGAACGCTGACCGCATCCAAGGCCCCAGGTGCAGAGAGCGAGAGGCCAATGACACGAGACTTAGCGTCAACGGCACAATCCGCTGCATCCACCGTGTTGCTGGCGTTGATGTACACGGGGTCCCCAGCAACCACAGTGCTACCGGAGGTAGCCGTCATGGGCACGATGACCTTGGGGGCCGAAGTGCTCACGAGGCTGGAGTGGGTGTGGAGGGAGTCAGCGTTGCTGGACGAGCCAGCCGTCAGAGTGTTGAGGTTGGTTGCCGTGACGTTGGCACTGACTGCCGTTCCACCGATGGTGAAGGTAGCCGGAACACCGAGGACCGAGAGGCCACCTGCACCCACGGCCACTGTGGCGTTGGGGGTGGTGTTGACCTTGATCTCGATACCACCAGCCGTCTGGTTGCGCTGGATACCACCAGCAGCCGCAACGGCCACCCGGAGTTTGCCGCTTGCAGTGTCTACATCAAACTCCAAGCCAGACTTACGGGTCCCTGATGGATTTCCGACGCCCTGAGCATCCGCCCCATCATCCAGGTCCACCTGGATACTCGTGACGACCTTCTTCAAGCCTTGGTCGTAGGTGTAGCTCGGGGCACCCGAGAACTGAGACCAGGCGTTCGGGGTAGTGTCCACTGTGATCGGGTCTACGGTGACGCAGCTCCAACCAGTGTCCTTGTTCAGGGTGCCAGATGTGACATACACATAGACGCCCTGATGGAACTCAGTAGCGCTGGTCTGGTCACAGTCTGTAGCACGAGTCAGAGTGAAGCTGGTACTGGATCCGTTTCCGAGTGCAGAAACGTAATAGATACCGTTGTCTACATCGGCAACGGTATCCGCTCCACCTTCCATCGAAACGAGAACACGCTGGGAGGCTCCCGTAGCGGTGAAGGTGAACCCGTCGATGGAGTTGTAGGTGGCCGAATTGGTCGGAGCAGTGAGCGTCTTGCCTACGCCAGATCCAGCAGCCGTGAACCCGGTTCCAGTGGCACTTCCGTTGTTGGGGATACCAACATCGGTCGTGATCTGGGCGGCAACGTTCTGGGTCTCGACCTTGGAGTTCTTGCCCCAGTAGGTGTCCTTCAGGTCGATGTTGTTGCCGTTGACGAAGGCAATGGTCGAGCCGTACTGGGTGTTGATGGCGGCTGCAACTGCTGCGATGTCAGCCGGGCTGGAGAAGGTGATGGTCGTCCAAGCAGCTTCACTGTGGAGCTTGACCTGCATCGTCTCGGTGGTGAGGGTCACCGAACCAGAGCCACCAGAACCAACCAGGACGGCCTGAGTGCCAAGACCACGGGCCACCTTGACAATACAGGAAGGATGCGGGTCTAGGCCCTGGGCAAGAGCATCCACGTATGCCTTGTTGGCCGCATCGTCTGGAAGGACGGGGGTACCAAGGTTCTGGATGAGGTTGTTACTCATGTCCACGTTGCCAGTGAACGTGGTGTTACCTAGGTAAGCCCCACTCTGACCCCAAGCTAGGGCATCACCGGTTGCAGTGCCATCTGCAAGACCGGTGATCTTGTTGCCACCCATCAAGATGCCGACACCACCCGAGCCAGGGGCAGCAATCGTCAACTTGCCAATCGACAAGTAGTCATTGAGGGCCATTTCCTCGTGGAAGCCCTCGGTCTGGTCCATGAACAGGGGTTTGCGTTCAGCAGCCATTGTTGGTTCCTTTCAAGATCGGTGAGCGTACCCCTGTTATGGGGCTTGGGTTATCCTGCGCCTGTACCTGCATCTCCACGTAGATCCCGAAGCGTTCGTGTTTCCGGGTCGATAGACATCTTTGCTGGGTCAAGACCGTAGGTATCAGCTAGAGTCTTCACGAAGCGTGTGTATTCATCACGCTTCGTGACCACGACTCCCTCCAGCAGTTTCTTCTGACTCTGCCGCTGGGCCTGGTCACTCTGATGTCTAGCGATGATATTCCGGAGGTTGTTTTCAGCAGTCTCAGTTTCCAGGTCCAGAATACGGATCCCCTGAAGAGTGTTCCGCAGTTCAGCATCCAGAGCTGAGAACTTGGCCGCCTCCAACTCGGTAACTCGCTGAACCCCCTCGATGGGGTTCTCAGCTTCGAGCTGGCCCTGGGCTTCAGACTCCCCCGAAACACTTTCCGAAACCTCGTCCGGCTCAGGATTCTGGGCAGGCGCCTTGCCCCAGCCTGTAGCCTTGGTTTTCCTCTGATTTGATTTGGATTTGGTATTCATGTGATCACCCTTGTCAGGTTGAACGACGGATTGAGCAGCAGCCTGGATGAATCCATTGCCACTCCTACTACCTGGACAAACGCTTTCCCACCGGAAGGTGCGACCGGGGGGATGTTCGTGGGTCTACCATCAGCCCCCACGAAGTACGTCTTACCAGGAAGAAGACCAGCCACATTCAGGATCCCGTATCGAAGGATCATGCAGTCCGTGGCCGAGGCTTTACTTACAATCACCCCCACCCCTGGCATCTTGGAGTAGTCGAGGATGTCTACCTTGGTGACCTGGACCCGACCCGATACGCTGTCCCCGGAAATGTGGACAACATCACCTATGGCATCACTAGACAGGCAGTTTGCAGGCTCCTCGAAGCCACTCCGATGAGCTAGGTCCTCAAGGCTCGGAACCCCCTGAGGGCCTACCAGGTCTCGCCAAGTCCCTGGGTTGTCTCCGTGGATGATCCTCTTGATCTGACTGAGAATGAACTCCTGAAGGTCCTCCTGGCTGACCGAAGAGGCCAGGGCGTTCAAGATCGCAACGGCAGTCTTCTGGTCATCCGTATTATCGGCAACCCTGACTACTCCGTATCTGATCTTAGTCTCGCCCATGCTGGCCCAACTCCTAAGTCACCACGTAATCGGCGGTTACGTGGTCATTGGAGTAGGGGGCCTGGCTCAGTATGACAGTATCATACCCGGTTCCTGGACCACCACTCTCCGAAATGACGTAATCGTCAAGCAACGTCAACCGAACTCCGTTGACGTAGACGGAAATGGTCAGGAAGGGGAGGTTGTGGGTAAACTTCTCCCCGCCTGAAATACGGAATACGTGGTTAACGTGGTCCCGAGTACCAATCAACCCTTGGCCCGTGCGAAACCGTCCTACTGCTATAAATAGCTGTAGTGCGGTTTGGAGGTTCAGGTAATTGATCAGGTACACGCACGTCTCCCACCGCTAGAGGTGTCACCTACAGGCTCAGCGGGGGTTGGCGTACACAAATTGCGCCGTAAAGGCTGCTGTACCTCCGACTCCTCGGACCCAGATAGATGAAACCAGGCCGTAAATCTCCGAACTCTCAATCCCAGCGGGGATGGTGACCTCAGGACCCCCTTCTTGGTAGGCCACCTGAAGAGCCCTTGCAGAATCCAGGTTACGGATTCGGAAGTTCTCCATCGCCCTCGGGAGGTCAATCCTCAACGAGTGGGCAAGGTCAACTGCACTCGGGGCAGTTCCGTTGAACCCAGACTGCTCGTTCCCCACGAAAGGTGGGAGCACCAGGGTGGCCGCACTGGGGGCCGGGTTGGTCATCTCAGCATCAGCCCCATCCACGAAAACCAGCTTCACCCAGAAGGCGTAGTTGTCATCAATCCCATGCTTCGAGGGGTCGATGATGACTCGGATGTTGTTTCCCGGCTGGATCACGTTCTGAGGACCCGCTACCTCTGGGTCCACGAAGCCATAGATCGGAGAGGTGAACGCCACAGTGGCAAAAGTACCTCCCGGATCTGTGTCCGTCTTGAACCGATACCCTGCAACCCCCTCAGAGAGTGGCCTGGGTGGGATGCTGAAGTCCAGAAGACTGGGCTTGCGTCGGAGGACTGAAAAAAGACGAGTGTTCATGATGCCACCTGCTCCTTCTTGACAAGAGGATCATAGGTTTGCGCAGAACCATCGCCCTTCTCTTTACGAGCTAGCTCCTGGGCCTCCCTCCAGGTGCCGGTTTCTGTGCCGTCATAGTTGGGTTGGAGGCTTGCCTTGAATACGTGATCCTTCTCCCTACGGGCCATCTCTTGACGCCTCTTCTTGCGGTAGGCATTCTCTTTGATTGACTTAGAGGCCCACCCACCAGACTCACCCTCTTTGAGGACGAATCCAAGGGTTCCAGGAGAGAAGCCGATCTGTGCAGGAAGGCCACAGTTGCTACACTGGATGGCCTTTTCACCAGACTTCACCTTGTCGTACTCGGAGAAGGTGAGGCGTTGGTCTCTGGTCGTTCCGCATTCATGGCATTCGATCTGATATGTGGGCATCTAGCA
>ENA-UOWG01002568-UOWG01002568.1-activated-sludge-metagenome-genome-assembly--contig:-NODE-2568-length-15178-cov-5.725517_pt1 | contig 15178 bp, 20 predicted proteins | sample MGYA00238147_ERZ761563 | MGnify/ENA primary metagenome ERZ761563 (study PRJEB28884, sample SAMN05720216) | anaerobic digester metagenome | isolation source: active sludge of municipal... | reverse complement strand
ATCGGCGCTTTGCCCAACCCGTTCCACCGCGCCGGATGCCTGCTGGCCCGCCGTCGTTGCCGTAGCGCCCAATTGATATAGGGTGCCACGTGTCTCAGCAAGCGATTCCATGGCACGTCGGGCAGAGCCCGACAGTCGCGACGTCGCCGCCTCGGCCTGCCCGAGCCCCTGCGCCGCCTCGGCGCCCGCGCTCTTGCCGGCCGCGCCGATCTGCTCGACGGCATCCGCCGAGCGGCCTGCCTCGGCCACGAGGATGCGGCCGTCGGCGGTGATCTTGATTCCGAGTTCGTACTGGCTCATGAGCGGTTCAGTTCTTCGAGTGCGACGCGCTCCATCGGGCGCAGGTCGTCGAGCAAATCACGGCAACGGGATGGGTAAAGGCGGTCGATCAGCTGCATGGCGATATCGAGCTTGATACCCTGGTAGATGACGCCGGCCAGGCCGATGTGCAGGTTCCAGCTGTTACCGAGCCTCAAAAACAGATCGACGGCATCGCTGTTTTCCGGCCAGACGACCACATCGTTGTCTGGCGGACTGCCCAGCGCCTCGTCGAGCTGTTGCGCGATCTCGGTGGCGGACAGGCCAAAGCTCTGCAGGTCGGCCTCCAGTTCGGCGCGGTCGGCCGGCATGTCGAGCCGGCCCATGCGCGCGGCGGCCCACAGCCGGGCGACCGCTTCTAGTTTTTTTGCCGGCCGCCGAGGCGGATTTCGTTGTACGCCTGGTACAGCCCGTTGGAGATATGCATGCCGTCGGTGCCCGTGAGCAGGGTGCGCAACAGGCCATCGCTGTAGGTGATCGGTGTCTGGTCGGGCGCCACGACGCCTGTCCAGCCCGTCATCAGCTCGCTGAAGATGCCGGCGTTGGCGCGTTGCTGGGCGGCAAACGTGTCGTCAGTGGCCTTGTGGCGTTCGAGCAGCGCCAGGTATTCGTCCTCGGGGATGCGCTTGAAGCTGGCGCTGAAATTCAGCTCGGCATAATCGCCGCCGTCGCGGGGCAGCTTGACGGTGACCGGCCAGGTGATCGCTTGCGGGGTGGCGTTGGTGTCAAAAATGAACATGGGTGGGCTCGCTTACAGGAAGGTGAAAACAATCTCGTCGTTGCCGGCGCTGGGCACCGGGCGCAGCGGGAACTTGACCACGACCACGCCGTCGCGCTGATCCGGGTCCGGCTCGCCGAGTTCGGTGCGCAGGTCGATCTTGACCTTGTTGCCGGCCACGGTGCCGTGGGTCAGCGTCACCGGCACGGCGGCGGCGGTCTTGACCAGCGGGATATAGTCCCAATCGGCCACGCTCGGGTCTTCGATCACCAGGCTGCCGGACGGCTGGCGGTTGGTGACCAGGAAATCCTCCGCGCCGGGCAGGTTGCGGTAGACGGTTTGCGCCGCGACCGACACCTGCAGCTCGTAAAGGCGTGTACTGAAGCTGTTGACGGCAAAGCCGGTGGTGTTGACGTTGTTGACCGGCACCGGCTTCTGGAAACCGGTGAGGTCCACCGTCGCCATCGCCGTGTCGGTGACCGGGCCGCACAGGCCGGACATCTCGAACGTGAGCTTGGGAATGCCCTTGGCCGACAGGTTGAAACCGACGGTGCCGCGCACGCCCCACATCTTGTAGAGCTTGCCGTCGATGTTGATGTACAGCGTGGCCGATTCGAACGCCTCGGACACGGGCGCATACACCACCGAGGTGCCGGCGGTGATCACCTCGCTGAAACCGGCGCAGCGCAGCAATTTGCCGAATTTCGGCGCGGTGCCGGCAGTGCCGGAGCCGGCCAGTTCGACATCGAAACTGATGGTGCGGTACGAGGCCACGGCCAGATTCGGGCTGTTACCCATGGTGGCCTGCTCGATGTCACGCGTGACCATTTCGGTCTTGAGCGGCGTCAGCTTGATGTTGGAGGCCAGCACGGCATCCGTCGTGCCCGTGGGCGTGGCGTCGGTGCCGTAGACGGTCTCCAGCTTGAACAGGATGATCTTTTTCTTCCAGAAGCGGGTTGCCATCACTCGGCTCCTTTCTTGCGGGCTGCGGGCTTGGGCTCAGCGGCTGCGGGCTCCGCTGCCGCAGCGTCGGCTGCCGCAGCGTCGGCTGCCGCGGTGTCGACCGCCGCGGTGTCGACCGCCGCAGCATCGGCTGCCGCAGCATCGGCTGCCTCGCGCGGTGCGTTGCCCTCGGGGTGGTCGATCGTCGGCAGCTCGACCTGGATCAGCGTGCCATCGGGCTGGCGCAGATAGCTGCCGCCGGCATTGGGGTTCAGTGGGTCCACTCAGACCATCCTTTCGTAGTAAGCGGTCATAAAATCGTCCTGGTACCAGAGCACCTGGTTGTTGAGCTGCAGCACGCGGCCCGGGCCGAGCGTGATCACGTCGTCGCAGCCCGGTGCGATCCAGCCCAGCAGCGCATCCTTGACCTGGCGGCGCAGCGGCCCCAGCTCGTCGTTGGCGGCACCGCCGACGCCATCACGCAGATTGCGCACGGCGAGGATCACGCCGAACTGGCAGCTGACGCGCTGCATGATCCCGGTCTCCAGCTGGTTGGGGCCGGGTGTCTCGTTGAGCGGCACCACGAAGGCCGCCGGCACTACGTTGGGGCCGTTGTCCGGCAGGGCCGCGAACTCGGCGGCACCGCCGTACTGCCTGAACGCTGTGCCGCAGCGCTGGCGCAGGCGCTCGATGATCGAGGCGAGTGCCAGCATCAAAATCCCCCGGCGCCGGGCCCGAACACGCGCTCGCGGCCGTTGCTGAACTGCACGTCGAGCGCGGCCGGCGGCTGCTCGATGCCGAGGCTGATGGCGCCGCTGGCGAGGTTGTCGAGCAGGCGGATCGCGTTGTCGTAGCGGCTTGCGACCTCCTTTGGCGGGTTGCTGTGCAGGCGGTAGAACGCGATGTCGCTGGCCAGCGCTTCGATCAGCGCCGGCACCGCGGCGAACGGCACCGGGTAGCGCGACGCCAGCTTGCCGTCGATGATGGTGCCGGCATCGGCGATCGCCTGGCCGAGCACGGCCTGGTCGATGCTGCCGGTCAGCTCGCGGTCGGTCAGCTGCTGCAGCGTGAGCTGGCTGAAGCGCGCGGCCATGGCGGTGGCGGTGGTGTAGGCCATTGTCAGTAGGCTCCCAGCTGCGCATTGGTGCCGCAGATGTTGCCCCCGCCGTGCGTGGTGTGGTTGCGATATAGCAGGACCGACGTGCCGGATGCCCGGAGCGAGGTCGCAGAACCACCGGATGTGCCACCATCGACCCAGATGCGCGCCTGGTCATCAGCAAAAATGTCGGTTGGCGTCACTGTGCCGCCCATCGCCACATCACCCACATCGTCATGGCAGCGGGGGCAAATGACCCACATCTGCGATTGGTTGATGTTGCGGATGTTTCCACCGTGGTTCCAGGCATAGTGGCCGTTGATGTCGATGGCCACCACCGACTCGTGGATCGTCAGGCCCTGGTTCGATTGCGAGTTGTAACGACCGTTGTCGACACCCTCGCAATTCACAGTCAGCAGATACAGTGAGCCGCTATCGGCCAGGTTGTAATGGGCATTGAACCCATCCTGCGAATTCGCCATGCCAGAGCAACCGACGAACGCCACCAGACCCTTGTAGTCGTATACGCGCATGCCATTGGCCACACCGCTTGCCTGGCCGCTGTACAGCGCCCTGCAGTTAACGAAAATGGCTTTGCGCGGCGTGACGTTGGCAACCGTGCCGAAAATGCGGGCAGCGCCCGTCGGCCCACCTTCGAAAACGACGTTGCGAACAAACAGGTCACCGCTGGTTCCGTTGAGAATGAGGTTGTCGACGGTCAGATAGGCACGGGTATTGGCGTTGGTGACTGCCGCGCCATCGGCACGGCGCACATACAGGTCGCTCCCCACCTGCGCCCAGGAGCCTGGGGTAGTGTTACATGTCGCTGCATCGGCCACGTTGACCAGCTCGACATACTGGCCGAATGCGTCGGTCGTCGTGAGGTCGAACACTCGGCACACGCCAGCCCGCGACACCTTGTAGCTGTTGGTGTACGTGGCATCGGCGCTACCCCACGCCAGGGCATCGAATGGCCCGGTAATGACGGTGCCACCCAGCGTATCGACCACGACATGCTGATTGGGGATGGCCGAACCATTGTTCGTCCAGCCGTTGGCCCTCGGGTAGACGCCGGCGACGATCGTGACACGATAGGCGGCGCCCGTTGCATTGCCGAGCGAAAACGCCTTCCAGATGCTCTTTACTGGTGCGGCCAGGCTGGTACCCGCGTTGGTGTCGTTTCCCTTGGCCACATCGACAAAATATCGAGCACCTAAATAGCAGGCAGGATTGATATGCCGCTCCGGAATAAAGTCCGTAACGGCGGTACCCCCCTGGACGACGACTGACAACGGATACTGATCAAACGGCCAGGCAAAGCCTGGTGGCGGGACCGCAGCATATACTGCAGTGCCGGCGAGCATCGCGGCGATTCTCTTTCTGTTCAGGTTCATACCTATGCCTCCTCTACAACCAGCATCGGTTCGTCGCGCAGCGCGTTTAGCACCGCCAGCCCGCCCAGCGCGCTGAGCGTCAGCACCTCGCCATCGGGGTGCCAGCGGCGGCCGGCGCGGCAGAAGCCATCGCGGCTGCGCGAGGACACGCGATAACGCGGTTCCTGTGTCAATTCGGGCGCAAGCGGTGCGGCCACGTCGGCCTCCTCGCTGGCGGCGGGCTCGACAGCGGCCTGGGTCACATCATCCACCGGCGACTCGGGCGGGCTGGCCGGCGCCGTCTCGGTGGTATTCGGTTGCGGGGTTTTCCTGCTGGCCATGTTTGTCTCCTGCGGGTTTGGCACGATCACCACAGGGCGGCACGCCGCCCTGCAGTCATCGGGCTATCAGGCGAGCCACGGGGTAACAAATACCTCGACAGCATCCCTGTTGATGTTGGTCGCGCCGACGGCGTCACGCTCCGCTTTCACCACCTCCAGCGCGGCCGCGCGGTTGCTTGGGCCGACCACCAGCAGGGTCGGCTTGATGCCGAGCGGGCGGCCCTGGTCGGAGGTCTGCGCCATCATCGCGGCATAGTTGGTGTTGAACGAGGCGGCATCGAGCGTCGCCTTACTGCCAAACGCCATCTGCCAGAAGCCGTAGCCGACGTTGCCGCGCGCATCCACGCCGTAGCGGAACTCATCACGCATGAACACCGACTCGTCGTCGTCTTTCGTCATGGCCACGAACTTGTAATCCTTGCGTTTCTGCCAGATCACCGGTTTCAGGGCGCGACTGGTATCGAGCAGGAACCACGGGTTGCCGCTGCCGGCCTGCATATTGCTGACGAATCCGCTGCCGACCGGGTGGTCGACATCGAAGAAGTACTGCCCGTCGTAGCAGGTATTAGTGAAACCGGCTGCCAGCAGGGCAAATACCAGTTGGTCCGGGTGCGATGCAGCTGCCTGGCCCATCTGCGTGAACATGGGCCCGTAGATGTTGAAGGTGTCGTCTTCGACCTTGTCGCGCTTGATGCCGACGGTGGACTCGAACTTCTTGTTCTTGATGCTGTAGTTGCTGGCCGACAATTCCTTGATCTGCCGGTCGCCGACCCACTCGCGCAGACTCGGCCACTCGCCGAGCCACGAGTAATCTTCCGTCGCGGTCGAGGACGGAACCTGCGTGGCGATCTTGTCCCAGCTGGGGGATACCCCGGCAAAACCGCCCTGGAAGGCAGCGTTGAACGCCTTGTAGAGAATGGCCAGATTGGCCGCATTGATCTGCATGAGTCTCTCCTGTTAGAACTCGACCCAGACGCCGTCGGCGTCGACATCGCGGACGATGCCGGCGGTGGCGCGGGTGGTGCTGCCATTGGTCTTGCCGACGGTCTGATCGTCGATCACGTAGCAGGTGGCGCCGATATCGGCGCGTGCCAGCAGATCCGCTGCGGTGCCGTTGGCGAGGCGGAAGCAGCCGCGCAGGGTGCTGACGGTGATGGCGCCGGCCGCGCCGCTACTGTTGTCGGCCGGGTCTTCGGCGATGCCGGCTGCGCGCAGGCCATTCTGCGTGGCTGCGCCCTTGACGGCGTTGCCGTTGGCGTTGACGACGACGATGCCGCCGCCCCAAATCTTGCTGTTGGCCTCGACCGGCAGTGCCAGGTCGCGGCCGGAGCGGCGCACGATGGCGCGGTCCTGGGTGAGTGCTGCCATGATGGGCTCCTAATTAGGTGACGGGGTTGGCCTTGCGGTAGTCCTCGACCGACAGCCCCATGGCACGGCACACGGCCAGCTCGTCGGCGGACAGCTCGCCGGGCGGGTCGCCGGCCGGCTGCTTGCCGCTGGTCTGCTGGCCCTTGAGCGCGGCGATCGGCTGGGCCGCGGCGACGTAGTTGCGCAGCGCGGCGAGATCGGATTTGGCCAGCTCGCGTGCCCAGCCCTCCATCGCCGGCAGCAGGCGGCCATCGGCCAGTGCCGCGGCGATCAGCTCGTCGGTCTCGCTGCCGTTGATGCGGGTGGTCAGCGCGGCGATCTGCTGCTGCAGATCGGTGGCGACGGCGAGCGGTACGAATTTGGCCGGGTCGGGGTTGGCCGGTGTGGCCTTCAGCGCGGCCACCTCGGTCTGCAGCTGGTCGGCGCTGGTGGCGCGGGCCTTGAGCGCCGCCAGGCCGCTGGAAATCTGTTCGTCGGTGGCGGTGTCGGGCAGGCCGAGCAGCGCCAGCAGTTCTGCGCGATTCATGGAATCCTCCAAGTGGTGTGTTGGGTGGGCAAAACGGAGTGCGGCGACCGGGGCGAGCCCGTCGAGCGCCGGGTTGTTGGTGAGGCCGGCATGCAGCAGCCGGGTCGGGCGACCCTGTGCGTCGTAGCTGAAGACGGCTGAGATATAGCGGTACTCACCGTCGGCGATCATCTGCTGGGCCCGCGCATTCCAGCGCACGCCCGTGGCGTACAGGCCCTGGCCGTCGCGCCATTCAAGGCCCGAGAACCAGCCGGCCGCCGGTGCGGGCTGGCCGTTCTGCTCGGTCAGCAGGGTCTGGTGCTCGTAATCGACGACGAAATCGTTGGCCTTGGCGCTGTTGGCGATCAGCCTGGCCGCGATGGTGGCATCGAGCTGCCAGCGCTTGCCGGGGCCGGGGCGGCCATCAGTGGCCTTGAACTGGCCGGCCGGCAGCAGCTGGAAGCTGTTGCCGTCGATGGCGAGCTGGGCGGTGAGGACGGCGATGTGGGAGGTGCGAGTCATGCCGCCAGTTTGGCTGGCGGCTCGCGTGGGGGCTTTTAATGGGGGTTAGTGATTTTTACCAGCCCGCAGGGCGCGGGCTGGCAGGCGGGTCAGACGTATTGCATCGAGTCGAAAACGGCCTGCAGGTCGTCGCTGAGCAGGGACAGCGTGCCGATGAAGGCTTCCGCCCGCAGTTGCAGGGTGGCGTTGGGCGAGGCGGCGCAGGCGATGTCCATCAGGGTGGTCAGCGATTCATCGACCCGGCGCAGCCGGTTGTAATGCGATTCGTCGAGCAGATAGTGGTGTGCCATGATGCCCTCATGCCTCCCATGCCAGTGTGGCGCGGCTGCTCCACTTGCCGTTCTTGATCAGGCTGACGGTGGCGGTGGAGACCTCCAGCAGACGGGCAATCTGTGCACCGGGCATGCCTTGCGCCAGCAGCTCTCGGATTTGCTGCTCCAGCACCGGGGTAACGGCACGCAGGGCGCGCGGCTTGGATTTTTGGTTGGCTTCGAGCAGGGAGATGTATTTGCCCGCCACGTCCACCAGCGACAGGATGGCATTGACCTTGTCGTCGGTGGCCGCCTGGCGCTCGGCCACCTGCGCCAGCAGTGCCTGGGTCTGGGTCAGCGACTGGGCCATGGCCGGCAGGGCCGAGCCGCCGCGCAGCATGGATTCCATCTGGTTGAACTGGGCAATGAAGGCTTCCTTGACAGCAGCGGCGCGTGGGCCGGTGAAACCCATGACCAGGAACATGAAGCCATCGCGGGTGAGTTCGTACATGCGCTGCTCCCGCCCTTGCATATCGAGGTAGGGGGTCTCCTTAAAATTCAGGAGACGAAATTCGTCTGAGCAGTCAATTCCGGAAATTTTCTGAAGAATGTTGTCGTGCCGCTTGTCGAAATACTCGGCGACGATCTTGCTGGTGCAGAACACTTCGCCGTCGTGGACGATCAGCGGGATTGTTGGCAGGCTAGTGGAAGCGGGAAAGGAACTTGTCATGTTGGTTCTCCAATAGGGTTAGGAACCTGCCCTGTTTTCAAGCAGGGCGGCCGGGAGCTGAAAACCACCTGGTACGCGACAAGCAGCGCAGCAGGCAGCGGGCATATTCCCCCGAAGGGTCTTGTATTAGCCCACTCCCGGCCATCGGAAAAACCAATGGACGCAAAAAAGCCGCAATACCCACGAACGTGGATGGCTTGCGGCTCTCGTCCGCTTGTCGATACTACACAGGTGTTTTCAAGCACCAGTCCTGAATTTAGCTGGTTTTTTCCATATTGCAAAGCGCTTTTGCTCGGCGCAAATTCCTGTTGTTTCGATACCACTATGGCAATTCGTCGGTCAGGGTGTCCTCGATCGCGCCGAGCACGTCCTCGACCCACGTCGGCGGCAGGCCGTCGAGCGGCATGAACGGCCGGGCGGGGATCGTTACCTGGCGCACGAATACCGGCTGGCCGCCGACCATGAAGTGCAACATCTTTTTATTCTTGGGCACGATGGTGCCGCCGAACTGGTGCAGCCTGGCGCCAGGGCGGTTGGTGCCGACCTCGACCGCGTCGCCGCTGACCTGGTACACCACGCTGTCGCGCAGATGGCCCCGATCGAGCAACGGCTTGCCGCTGCGAAATTTGAGAGGCGCCCACGGTTGGCCGTAGGGCGAAACACTGTTACGGAAGCCGAACTGGATATTGCCGACCAGTTGCTGCCCAACGTTGTCGAGCGCGGGGGCTGGGTTGCGGCCCGACGCAATCAGCTGGTTGAAGGCCGCCAGCACGGCGCTGTCGTTGATCTCGAAGTTCACGTTCATCGTGGATTCCCCTTATACTGGAAGTCGGACAAGGCGGCAGTTTCCTAGGGAAAGGTTGCGGCGTCGGTCGTATGATCGTGGTTCGAGTCCACGCGCCGCCTACAGTCCGCCCCACAGCAGTTCATATGACACCGGATCACGCAAGGTGTCCGCGCTCCTCACCAGCTTCCCGCTCCGCACCAGGTTGGTGGTCACCCGTTCCTTTTTTCCCGTGGCCGGGTTGCGTAACTTCAATTCGTATCCCAGCACGACCACAGTCTTGCCGTGACCCTCCGGTAACGCGTACACGTAGAGCAAGGCGGGCTTGGCCTGCGTCGTATCCAGCAGGATGGCGTCAGGCTTTTGCAATTGGCTGGGCAAGTGGTGCCAGAAGTCATCGGGCAACTGCTGCGCCTTGGCATCGCGCCGGGCATGCAGGATGTCTTCATCCCGGATCGACAGGGCTGCCGATTCAGGCATCAGGCCACGCTGCGCCAGCTGCTCGAGCACCTGCGGCGTCAGCACCCCCACGTGGCGCAATTGAGCATGTGGATGCGGATCGGCAATCACCTGGTCGAACCACTGGCCGAACGCATCATCCAGTTCGGGCGTGATCGTTGGCGCCAGCTGCTTGAACGCCGACGCGGCCAGCTCGGCCGGTACCATGGCGATTTTCTCGACAGCCGCTTCGGCCAGGTGCTGGGCCGCCTCGCGCCCTGGGTGATAGTCCCAGCCCGGATCGACGCCCAGCGGGATCTGCCTCACCTCACCGGTACGTGGGTTGGCCCAGGCGCGTGTCGGCTCGTGCGGCGCGTCATCGGGGCCGGACTTGCCCAGCTTGCGCAGGTCGCGCTCGGAGAGCTGGATCACCGAGCAGCGGCAGCGCCAGCCATTGGGCGGGTAATGGGTGCGCCACCAAGGGTCGTCCCAGCGCAGCACCAGGTTGTCCCAGGCACGATGCTGGGGCCGCGTGCGATCGTCGTCGACCGCGTCATACATCAGGTAGGGTCGATATTTGGCGTTGGTGACGATGGCCTGCCAGTGGCCGGCGGCATAGGCGGTGCTGAGGTTGGTGTCGTAAATGATCTGCAGCCGCCGGGCAGAGCCGAGTTGCACCAGGCGTTGCTCGCCGGTAACCGGGTCGGTCATTTCCTGCCGGCCCCACCAGCCGCGAGCTTCGAGCAGCGGCTGCAGGCCCTCGCGGAATTGCCTGGCCGTCTGCCCCTCGGCGATCGCGCGATCGACCGCATCGCGCACATCGGCCAGCAGGTCCATGTCCAGCATCTTCGCGACGGTGAACGCGTGGTTGTGCTCCTCGCGCTCCATATCGCGAAAATCATAACTCGCCTGCAGCCCCTTGGCGCGGAAGAAGTCCAGCGCGCGCTGCGGCGGCAGCTGGAAGTTGACGGCCAGGCCGCCGGCCATCAGCGCTCGCCCCGGTACAGGCCGAGCAGGCGGGCATTGACACCCTGGGCGGTCAGCGCCTCGACCAGGGCATCGCTGCCCCGGCCGACGAGCAGCTCGCCCAGGCGCTCGCGGAACAGGGCCAGATCCTGGGTTTCGTCGAGCAACGCGATCAGCTCATCCAGGCGCGGCCCGAGCACCGCCTGAAAATCCGCCGACAATGCGGCCGCCGCCCCGGCCAGCGCCTGCTGGTCGGCACGCGCAGCGTCGATGCGTTGGCCGATGTCACCTGGCTGCGCCGTCAGCGCCGCAAGGCGGTTGGCGGCGGTATTGACACCGGCCGGTGCCGCTGGCTGCGCGCGGCCCAGCACCGGCTCGCCGTCCTGCGGCGCCGGAATCTTGAGCTTGCTGTTGATGTAGCTGACCGGGATCTGCGCGCCGACGTCGGCGAGCTTGGGCAGCGCATCGGCCAGCAGCGCCATGTCCTCGGCCTCGGTCACGTCGAACTGGAAACGCGGGCAGCGGCGCGGGCCGCCGTCGCCGAGCTTGCCGTTCAGGGCCAGCAGCGGATACACCAGGTAGGACGTCAGCGTGCCGTTGAGCTGGCGAGCGTCTGACACCAGCAGGTCATGGCGCACCTCGTTGTGCACATTGCCGAGGGCATGGGTGCTGCTCTTGCCGTCGGCCTGGCTGGTCAGCGTGCCGCCCAGGATGGCTTTCGACATCGACTTTTCGCACCACTCGATCATGGCCATGAATGGGTCATGCCCCGCCTTGACCGCCTCGACGAACTCGATCTCCATCTCGGCCGGGATGATGCCGGCGGCGTCGTGGCCGATGCCGGCGACGGCACGCAGCAGCGTCATCTTCTCGGCGGGCGAGGCGTTGACCGGGTATTTACCGACGCGCAGCGGCAGGCCGTAGATCTCCAGGAACTCGGCGATATCGCGCACGCTGTAGTTTTTGAACAGGAATGGCCAGGCCAGCACGCGGTGCAGGCCCGAGCGCGCGAGGTAGCCCGACTTGGCCTTGTGCAGGTGGACGATCCAGCCGAACGCGTTGAGCGGCTGGCCGTCTGGCGTGTTGTCGCGCAGGCGCAGCTCGCTGCGCATGTCGCGGTCGAGCTGGAACCAGCTCTGCGGCCGGTGCGTGGCGGACTGGATCAGCCACTCGCGGCCATCGAGCTGCCAGTCGAGCTCCAGTGCCGAGAAGCCGTGACCGACCGCGTCCATCAGGTCGAACAGCAGATCCTCGAAATCGGGCATGTCGCCGATCAGTTCCTTGGCATAGGCGGCGGCCGCCTGCTCGGCCGCGCTGGCGTTGCGCGGCGGCACGATGTCCCATTCGAGCGTGAGCAGCGCCCGCTTGCGCTTACCCATCTCCGACAGCAGGTGCGCGTCGCGGTCTTCCATGTCGACGAACAGCTCATGCTGCGCCTGCAGGTTGCCCTGTTCGGCGTCTTCCAGGATGCGCGCCAGCCGGGCTGGCGTCAGGCCGCGCGAATGGTGCTGCGCGACCTCGCTGTGCAGCTGGCGCAGCTGAGCGGTCTGGGGTTCGCGGTAGTCCGCCGAGCGGATGGGATTGCCGAGGTGATCGACGAGCATGATGCAATGTCCGGTTGGTGATGTTTATAAACGTTTATGGGCGCGCCGCCGTGCCGCATCCGGGCCACGAGCCGGAACGGCCCGCGCGATCGCCCAGCGGCTCACCACGCGCCGCGCGCCGAGCGCAGCGGATAGTCGTCGTCGGCATCCTGCTCTTCGGGGCGCCGTGGGATCGCGTCGTACTCGGCGCGCCAGATGCCCTCGCGACGGCTGGCTGAGTAGGCAAGACACCCCGCGACAGCTGCATCGCCGTGGCGTTTGCCGCCATCCTCACCAGTGCTGCGACGATCCGGGATACGCGCCACGCCCTTGATCACCTCAATCGCGCGCAGGTCGGCGAGGATGTCGGCGTCGCGTGGCAGATCGTCGAGCGTGCCGTCTTCAAATGCCGCCTTGAATGCCGGCATGTTGTCGCGGTACCAGCCCTCGGTCAGCATCACCTGCTCGATGCGCTGGCTGCCGTACTTCTGCATCGCCACCTCGGCCAGGTACTGGCCGTTGCCGCGTGCATCCATCGCACCGGCCATGAAGCGCGGCAGGCGATCGACGATGTAAAACAGGATTTGCCGTTGCTGTTCGAACGGCACGTTGCGCAGCTCGACCAGAAACGGTACGCGGCGTACCAGGTCTTGCCCTTCCAGCAACGGCCACAACACCGACAAGTCGCCGCTGCGGCCGAAGTCCATGCCGTAGTAACTGCGCGTATCCGGCGGCAGGCGCTTGAGCAGCGGCAAAAGCTCGCGCTCGCACCAATCGTGGGTGTCCGCTTCGCGGATATGCTTGGGCAGAGTTTCAAAGCCCTTGGCACAACTGAAGCGGGCAATCGGCGTAGCGGGGTTCATGCGCGATTCAATCAGGGCGCGCGACAGGTAGGCGCCACTGCCGTTACTCGGCACGCAGTCCAGTTCCTCGTCGGCACCGGTGCCGTAGAAGTCGTACACGCCCTGCACCCAGGCGTCCTGGTCTGCCTGTGCCCAGGCCTTGCCCAGGCGCAGGCAGACACGGCGATATAGCCCCTCGGCCACCGCCTCGCGGAAGGTGATGCGCTGCACGACGCCCTTGCGTTTGCCAGCGCGGATCTCGTTGATCAGTTCGTTGAACGGATTGGTGTCGCCGTTGTGGGTGCTGATCACCCGCACCTTGCCGCCCCAGATCAGCATCGCCAGGGCGGCTTTCAGCAGCTCGGCCAGTTGCTCGTGGAAGGCGGCTTCATCGATGACAATGATGCCCTGTCGGCCGCGCAGGTTGGAGGGCCGGCTCGACAGCGCGACGATGCGGAAGCCCGATGCCGGAAAACGAATGGTGTAGGTCTTGATGTGTTTGTCGTCGTCCTCGCCGTCCCACAGGCCTTCCTCGATCTCGCCGGCCGCGCGGTTGAACGCGCGCGCCCACATCGCGCAGGCCTGGATGTACTCGATGGTCATGTCCTGGTTGTACGCGATGTAGTAGACGTTCTGGCCGCCGGCCGTGCGGTCGGACGCGGCGGTCAGCACGTCGTCAGCCGCCTCGCCCCAGGTCAGGCCCGTGCGGCGCGACTTCTCGATTACCTTGAGCGGGCTGTCGTCGGCAATCCAGCGTTGCTGGTAGGGCAACAGCACGGCGGGGGCGTCGAGCGCTTCCTGCACGGCCTGGGCGATGGGTGTCAGTCCCATTTATTCGCCCCGGAAATCACACGCCGGGCCAGACAGCTGGCGGTTGAAACGGAGCATTGAATACGATCCGTTGGACGCTGCACTGAATGCGCAACCCGCTTTGTCCCAGAGCACGAGCCCGTCGGTATGTTTTGACTCTGGACTGTAGCAGCCCGCCAGCAGGACGAGGGCGACGTAGAGACACACGCGCGTCACGATGCCACCCCCAAAATCTCGCGCCGGATCGCCGCGACCGAGTCGGCAGACAGCCCACCCTTCTTGACGATGTTCTCAACGGCCGCCGCAGCGGCCTCGACACGAGCCTGTACCTCCAGCCGGAACTTCTTCTGGTTGACCGAGGCGCGTGCCAGCGTGGCGATGTTCTTGGCGGCCGACGACAGCAAGCCGATGCGATCGGCCGGGTCCATGTCCTCGGCGCCAGCCTCCTGCAGGTTGACGATGCTCTCGAACAGCTCGGTCTGTACCAGGGCGATCACCGCCTCGGAGCGCGCGTCCTGATCGTCGGATGCACCCTCGGTCAGCATGCGGGCGGCCTCGGTCGAGGCCTTGATCGCAGCGAAGCGGCGCTCGATCTTCTGGCCATAGCGATGGATGGCCGATTTGCTGATCTGGTAGCCCTGGTCGCGCAGCAGCGCTTCCAGCTGCTCGTAGCCGCTGAAATTGCTGTCGGTCAGGGCGCGTTCCAGCCAGCGACGTACCTCGTCGGGCAGTTGGGCGACACTGGATCGGCGCGCCATCATTCGCTCCAGTATTTCACCGGCCGCGCGATGCCTGGCGCGCAGTCGATGGTGTATTCGGCGATATCGACGCCATAGCGCGTCAGGTCGGCGAACCAGGTGCCGGACGGCTCCTTGCGCAACTCGGCCAGCTGGCGGTCGGCCAGATAGTCGAGTTCGCGGCGCACTTCGAGGCCGGTCGCGTCCGGGTAGATGGCCCGCATCACGTCGAGCAGGAACGCCTCGTTGGCGGTGTAGGGCCGGGATTTGTTGAGTGCGCAGATCAGCTGCCAGCGCATACCCTCGCGGCGCACCTTGGCCTGGTCAATCATGTTTTGCCCCCTTGAGTAAAACGACTTCGAGCTTGCTGTAAACCGCGTCGATCTTGGCCTCGATCACGGTCTGGCCACGGATGTAGTCTTCACGCCGTACGTAGTCGAGCGGCAGCCGGGCCTGGAATTCCAGGAACTCACGTTCCAGCCGTTTCCAGCTCTCGGCCTCGCCACGGTGCTCGGCGATGACGTCGGCGAAGCGCTCGTCCCAGTGCGCGGCGGACCCACGCCGGGCCTCCTCGAGCGCGGCGAAGCGCTCGTCGAGGCGGCGGTCGATCTGCTTGAACAACAGGCTGCCGAGCGCCCACCAGCTTGCGATGAACAACACGGCGATGCTGCCGATCGCCGAGACCACCTGCCACAACTCCAGCTGCAACATCATGCGAAGCGGCCCCGTAGTGCGAGCTGGCGCTCGAGGCGCGTCTGGCAGTCGATGCAGTAGCGGCAGCCTGGCATGGCCTCGCGGCGATCCTGCGGGATCTCGGTGCCGCAATCGTCCATCTCGCAGAACTCGGCCGATTT
>ENA-UOWG01002567-UOWG01002567.1-activated-sludge-metagenome-genome-assembly--contig:-NODE-2567-length-15178-cov-35.792898_pt1 | contig 15178 bp, 13 predicted proteins | sample MGYA00238147_ERZ761563 | MGnify/ENA primary metagenome ERZ761563 (study PRJEB28884, sample SAMN05720216) | anaerobic digester metagenome | isolation source: active sludge of municipal... | reverse complement strand
TCCTTACCGCTTTTCAAAAGCGCTTTCGCTCTTTTAGAAAAGCCTGGTTTTCCAACATCAATCCGACAGCCTTTTCTGATTCGCGCCTGGAAGCGGCAACAATCCAAAAGTTCTCAAATAATCAAAAGAAAATTGACCCCGAGAAGGAATGGCGAAAATTAATCAATCTCGGCATAGAACTTAACCTATCCACCGACGAAAAATACCCTGCGTTTCTAAGGGAAACAAGTAATTATCCTCTGGCCTTATATCAATTGGGAAAATACGATGAAAAAAGGCCGAAAGTTGCCGTAGTCGGAACGCGCCGGCCAACGCCTTACGGGAAAAGCGTTGCGGAAAAGTTAGCCAAAGAACTGGCCCGCTTGCAAATAACGATAGTCAGCGGATTAGCCTCTGGCATTGACACCTATAGTCATACTGCCGCTTTAGAAGAAAACAGTGAGACAATTGCGGTTTTGGGATCGGGACTAGACAATATTTTCCCCAGCAGCAATAAAAAATTAGCGGAAAAGATAACAAAGCAAGGAGCTTTGATTTCCGAATACGCTTTGGGAACGCCTCCTTTAAAATATCACTTTCCGGCCCGCAATAGAATTATCAGCGGCTTAAGCTTAGGAACGCTGGTTATCGAAGCACCGCTTAAATCCGGAGCTTTAATTACCAGCCGCTTCGCCTTAGAACAAAACCGAGAAGTTTTTTCCGTTCCCGGATCAATTCTTTCCAAGAATTCCGAAGGGACTAACGAACTGATTAAAAACGGGGCGAAATTGGTAAATCAGGTTGAGGATATCTTACTGGAGTTAAATCTGCCGCTTCTCGAACATTCGCCTCTTTCCGCGAATAATCTGACCGAGGAAGAAACGGTGCTCTTGAAAATCATTGAAAAGTTCGGGTCGGCTATTTCAGTTGATGAAATAATTAGCCAAAGCCGAATGGACGCCTCAAATGTTAATCAAAATTTAACTTTTTTGGAATTGAAAAATCTGATTAAATTTGACAGTGGCGGCTACCGCCTTAAATTTTAATAATCATGTCTAAAACAGCAAAAAGCTTAATAATCGTTGAATCTCCCACCAAGGCTAAAACCATTAGTCAATTTTTAAAAGACGGCTATCAAATTGAAAGCTCTTATGGGCACGTTCGCGATTTGCCCAAATCAAAATTAGGCATTGACGTGGAACATAATTTTCAGCCCCAATATATCATTCCGCGCAAAGCTCAAAAAAACGTAACCAAGCTGAAAAAACTGGCCGCTAAGGCGCCAAAAGTTATTTTGGCCACTGATGAAGACCGGGAGGGAGAAGCTATTTCCTGGCATTTAGCCCAAACCTTGAATCTGCCTGATTATGAACGGATTACTTTCCATGAAATAACTCCGGAGGCCATCAATCGGGCTTTAACCGAACCGAGAAAAATCGATCTGCATTTGGTTGATGCCCAGCAAGCCCGCCGAGTCTTAGACAGATTGGTTGGCTACGAACTTTCTCCTTTTCTGTGGAAAAAAATCAGCCGGGGCTTATCCGCAGGCCGCGTTCAATCCGTGGCCTTGCGTTTAATTGCCGATCGCGAAGAAGAAAGGAAAAAGTTCCAAAAAGAAGAATATTGGACCATCGACGCCTTATTGGAAAAAGTTTCCAGAAAAGGACAATTTTTGGCTAATTTATTTAAGATTAACGAAGAGAGTCTGAATAAATTCAACATTAAAAACGAAGCTGAAGCCAAAAAAATCAGCGCGGATTTAGAAAAATGCCAAATAACAGTTAAAAGCGTTGAAGAAAAGACAGTTAAAAAGTCCCCTTTACCGCCGTTCACTACCAGCACCCTGCAGCAGGAAGCCTGGAAGAAACTTTATTCTTCGGCCAGACAAACGATGCGCTTCGCTCAAATGCTCTATGAAGGTGTTGATTTCGGCCAAGGACAGATCGGTTTAATCACCTACATGCGGACAGACTCGGTTAATTTGTCCGAGCAATCGCTTAGCCAAGCACAAAGTTTAATTCAAGAAGACTACGGCCAGGAATACGCCTTGCCTTCAGCGCGGCGCTTCAAAACAAAATCAAAACTGGCCCAAGAAGCCCATGAAGCCATCCGACCGACCCATCCGGAAATTAATCCCTCGGAGCTTAAAGATAAGGTGGAGAATAAACTCTACAAACTATATGACTTGATCTGGAGAAGGTTTATTGCTTCACAAATGGCCGAAGCGACCATTAAAAAAGCAACAGTGGAACTGGAAGCGATCAATCCTCAAAACTCTTATTCTTTAAAGACAACCGGAAATTTAATCCAGTTTGACGGATTTTTAAAAGTCTATCCGCTTAATTTAAAGGAGGTGGAAATTCCGGAATTAGCCAAAGGCGAAAAATTGAAATTGCTGGAAATAAAACCGGAGCAGCATTTTACCGAGCCGCCGGCTCGTTATAATGAAGCCAGCCTAATTAAGATTCTGGAAGAATACGGTATTGGCCGGCCCTCCACTTATGCGCCGATTATTTCCTTACTTCAATTTCGTCGTTATATTGAAAAAGATGAAAGTCGCAGGTTTTATCCGACCGAACTCGGCGCTTTAATCAACGAGGTGTTGGTCAAGCATTTTCCGGAAATCGTTAATGTCGGTTTTACCGCCAAAATTGAAGAGGATTTGGATGAAATTGCCAACGGTCAAAAAGAATGGGTGCCGGTGGTTAGAGAGTTCCACGAGCCATTCAAAAAGAATCTTGACGAAAAATATCAGGAAGTTTCCAAAAAAGAAATAGCTGAGGAAAAGACCGACGAAGTTTGCGAAAAATGCGGCAAACCGATGATTATCAAAATGGGCCGTTTCGGCCGGTTCCTCGCCTGCTCCGGATTTCCGGAATGCAAAAACGCCAAGTCTTTGAATAATAATCACAAAAATCCCAACTACCTCAATATGAAATGCCCGAAATGTCAGGAAGGCGAAGTTGTTCGCCGCCGCAGCAAAAAAGGGAGATTTTTCTATGGTTGTTCACGCTGGCCCCAGTGTGATTTTGTCAGTTGGAAAAAACCGGGAAATAATGAAGATGAGGAATAAAGAATAAAAAAGAAAGGGACCATCCGATAGTCCCTTTTTTGTTTCGCTTTGATAAAATTTAAAAAACGAGCATCACCCGTTTTCTCAGCTTCAAATATCTGGTCAGCGTCTTGGCCTTAAGAGCCTCTTCCGAATAAAGGAGGTCCTGACGGACAACCGTGCTGTCAAGACAGATGACAGCGCTTAACGGAAACTGTGAGCGGGTTAAATCGATGTGCGTCTTATCACTATCAGGCATCTGATTCCAAAAATGATTCTGATGTTTGCAGAATAAGATTTCTCCGCCGAAAAAATCCTGGACAATCAAAGCAGTAACAGCACACTGCCCAAGGGCAGGATTTTCTTTAGTCCACTGCTTTTTGATGGGCGGATAGCACGTTTTCTTATTCCAGGAACGTTTTAGAGCAAGATCCAATCTCACCAATTTCGGTAAAGTCTCACTAAGATAACTCATTCTTTTTTCTCCTTTTTAATTTTTTTAAATGCTTCTCCAAGGTTAACACTGATATAAAAATTGTCAACGAACAAAAAACCGCCCCGAGGGCGGTTTTAAAATATCTAATAATTATAAAAATTTATTTCTTTTTCCGCCTGAGAAAGGCCGGAATTTCCAGGGATTCGGAAGACGTCTTGGGAGTATTTTCCATCATCGGCATCTCTATTTTTTTCATTATCGGCTTGCCTTCAGTTAAAATTGATTGCTGTTTAGCGTCATTGTTGTATTTTACTAATCCGTTAAAACCGGCGGCAATTACCATAACTTTTATTTCTCCTTTTTTCAAATGGCTGTCTTCCATCGCCCCAAAGATTATTTTGGCCGACGGATCCACCATTTCACTTACCATTTTCGCCGCCTCATTGATTTCCACCATTCGCAAATCATTGCCGATAACCGAGAATAAAACCCCGCGCGCTCCGTGCGGAGAAATTTCAATCAAAGGCGAACCGATAGCTGCTTTAACAGCGTTCACCGCTCTCTCTTCGCCCATAGCCCTGCCAATGCCGATTAAAGCCAAACCCGCGTCCTGCAAGACGGTCTTAACGTCAGCGAAATCAACATTGACGATTCCTGGAACATTAATCAGTTCCGCTACGCCCTTAACGGCGAATTTAAGAATATCATCAATCGCTTCAAAGGCCTGGTTTAAAGGCGTATCCTGGTCAATAATATTAAAGATCCTATCATTGGGAATAACAATATAGGCGTCAACTTTTTCTTTTAGTTTCGTCAATCCTTCTTCGGCGATCTGTGAACGACAGCTGCCTTCAAAAAAGAAAGGCTTGGTGACAACGGCAATGGTCAAAGCGCCACTGTCCTTACTGATTTCCGCCACCACCGGCATAGCGCCCGTGCCGGTGCCGCCACCGAGTCCCGCTGTTAAAAATACCAGTTCCGCTCCCTTAATCGCCTCTTCTAACTGAGGCTTTGATTCTTCGGCCGATTGCCGACCAATTTCCGGATTCATTCCCGCACCCAATCCCTTGGAAATATTTTTGCCAATGTGAATTTTTTCCCTAATTCCGGTTTTATGCAAATCTTGAACATCAGTATTGACGGCAATAAACTCTACGCCGCGGATTTGACTGCGATTCATTCGGGAAATGATATTGCCACCGCCGCCGCCCACGCCGATAACCTTAATTTTTGCAAATGTTTCCAATGGATTTTTGATTTGAGGCATATTTCAAACTTAAAACTAAAAGCGAAAAAATAAAAACATTAAAAACGAACTTTATTTTACGGTAGGAATATCTTAGCAATTTTTTTGACCTTTGACAAGAAAGGAGACGGCATGGAAATCTTATCATTTCCCAATTCATTCAATCCCCACAAAAATAAACCGGTCGCCACGGCGAAAGCCGGGTCATCAACCGTTTCCATAATTTCTTCGTTTGTTTCTTCCAATTGCAAATTAATCGGGTGGCCGATGCGAGCAGGCAAACGCAGATAACTTTTAACGAAATCAACGATTTGCGGCAATTTCGCTCCACTCCCAACCAGCACTATTCCGCCCGGCAATTTTCCCTGCCGGCCGATTTTTTTCAATTCATCATTAACAAAATCAAAAATCTCTTCCAAGCGCGCCTCAATAATTTCCGCCAAATACCGCCGTGAAATTTCGTTGGTAAATTCCTTGCTAACCTTAGAAAGATCAATGGTTTCCTTGCGTGAAACCTCGGTCGGAATAGCGGAACCGAAAGTCAATTTTACTTTTTCAGCGATATCCAAAGAAGTCTTCAAACAAATGGCGATGTCATGCGTAATATGGCTCGCTCCAACAGGCAAAGTAGTAACCGTCAGGAGTTTCCCGTCTTCAAAAACTGCCAAGCCCGTGCTTTCGGCGCCTAAGTCCACCAGGGCCGTTCCCACGTCCTCTTGTTTTTTGGAAAGCGAAGACCAGCAGGCCGCCAAAGGCGTAAAAACCATACTAGGCGTCCTATGATTAAGCTCGCCAAAAGCCTTCTTAATTGTTTTAATGTTGGGAAGAAAACTTTCAATAATCAAACTTTCCACCTCCAATTTGATGCCATGCATCCCAACTGGATCTTTAATGCCAGTCAAATCATCAACGGTATATTCCCGTGGAACTACATGCAAGACCGTTTTATTGGCGGTTAAATTGATGTCTTGAGACTTCTGGATGACTTGATTAACGTCATTTTCGGATATCTCACCGTCAGCCCGAGAAACGGCTATCATTCCCCTACCCAAGTGAGTAGCCGAATGTGGCCCGGAAACATTAACCACGATATCCTTGGGCAAATGTTTGTAACGAACTTTCAAATCTTCCAAAATTTTTTCTAAACTCTGAACGAATTCATCAAAATCAACAACCGAACCCTTGCTGAGACCGGTTGACGACTGCTCTAAAGCTGCTAAAATTTTGGGCTTTAAATCCCTGGTTTGAGTTCCCAAAACCAAACGAAAATTCTGATTTCCCAAATCCAATCCCAGAATTATTTTCATATTTTAGCGATTGTCCTGCAAAAAATGCAGGAATTATTCTTAGAAAGACTGCTTTTTAGGATTCCGCAATAATTTTTTGATAAATTTAATATCTTCTGTTCCCTTTAACACCCCTGCCTTTTTGAGCTTATGAATATCCTTGCGGATTTTTGCCCGGTAAATGGCTGAGCTTCGGCGCTGACGTCGATTGGGTTCGGACTGGAAAAAACGCGATCTTTTCACCGTGCCCAAAACGCCGCTTTGCTGAACTTGCTTGTTAAAGCGATACAAAAAAACATTAATCGGTTCATCTGGTTTTCTTTTGATTTCTATAGCCATAACTTAAATCTCGGAAATCGGACGGCCGTAACCGCCGCTTAATATATGAAGGTGGATGTGATCAATCAATTGTCCACCGCCTCGACCAACATTGAAAAGAAGTTTATAACCGGAGTCGCTAAATCCCTCTTTCGCTGCCACTTTTTTAGCCGTTAGAATGAGCGCGCCCATCAATCCTTCGTCTTTTTCCTGCAAATCGTTAATGCTGGAAACATGCTCTCTGGGAACTACCAATAAATGAATAGGCGCTTTAGGATGAATGTCTTTAAACGCCAAAAAGCGATCATCCTCATAAACAATATCTCCGGGAACGGCTTTTTTAATTATCTGACAAAAAATACATTCTTCCATAGGAGAACAATTATACAATACCATTTTTAAAGCGTTTTTTCAATTCTTCCGTGATTTTATCCAAAGCGATGACTTCTTGGACGCCGGATTTCATATCGCGCAGAATTATCGTATCGTCCATCGCCTCTTTCTGTCCTAAAATCAAAGCAAAAGGCGCACCCAAACGATCCGCCTGCCGCAACTGGGATTTAACCGAATCCTTGCCGAAAGATTCGGCAATCCAGATATTCGCTTTGCGAAACATCTCTAAAATGGAAAGCCCTTTCTTTTTGGCTAAGTCGCCAATTAAAACCAAAAAGGCCTTGGGTTTATAATTGCCGTCCTGTTTCGGCTGCCGTTTTTTCAATACATCAACCAAACGCTCGATGCCGGCTGCCGCTCCCACGGCCGGCGTATGCTTCCCGCCTAAAACTTCCGTCAAATAATCGTAGCGTCCGCCGCCACATAAAGCCAAGTTATCCGTGGTTTCCCTGATTTCAAAGACTGTTTTCGTATAATAATCCAAACCACGCACCAAAGTATGATTGATGGCATAAGGCAAGCCAAGCTCCTCCAGATATTCCAAGAGGGTTTTAAAATGATTGTGACAATCGCGGCAAAGGTAATCAAGCATCTTCGGCGCATTTTCTTTAAGAGGCTGACAATTTTCATTTTTGCAATCCAAAATGCGCAAAATATTAGTTTTATAGCGGCGCTGACAATCAGGACAAAGTTTTTTCAAACGGGAATGGAAATAACTTTTCAGCTGTTTGTGCCAAAGCGGCCGGCAATTATCGCAACCGATGGTATTAACTTCAATCAATAAATCCTTAATCTTCAAATCCAAGAAAGAATTGTAGAAAAGCTGAATGATTAAAGCATCGTAAATCGGATCTTCATCGCCGATTATTTCAAAATCATACTGCCAAAATTGGCGAAAACGTCCCCGCTGCGGCTGTTCGTAACGGAAAAGCGGCCCGTAAGTGAAAAGCTTTATCGGCTTGGATAAATTGAACAGCCCATTTTCCAAATAAGCCCGGATAATATTCGGGGTAAATTCCGGCCTGAGCGATAAATGATCTCCGCCCGGAGTGCGCAAATTAAACATCTGCTTTTGAACGATTTCACTTGTCGGGCCGGTGCCGTGCAAAAATACCTGGCTTTCTTCCAGAATCGGCGTCTCAATCCGGTCGAAATTATAATAATCAGCCAAATTTTCCACTGTCCGGAATATTTTGCGGCGATAAAAATCGTCCTCCGACAGAATATCCGGCATTCCCTTCGGCGCCTGAAGAATCTTTTTTAATTTCTGCCGGCGCACGTGATGTTGAACTAAATTTTTTGGTTTTCTTCCCATTGTCTTTATAAACTAATAAGCGTATTGCGGCGCTGTAAAAGCCTGGGCGGAACTCACCGGCCAAACTCTCAAACGCACCAAGCCGACGATGTTTTTTTGCGGCAATATTCCCCATTGTCGCGAATCATAACTGGCATAACGATTGTCGCCTAAAACGAAATATTCTCCGGCTTTCAGCTCAACCGTCACATCGCCCGCTGTCTTTAAATTATGGAGATAATTTTCATCCAAAGAAAAACCCTGGGGCTCTTTTTCATTCCTAATTGAAATCACTCCGTTTTGGATTTCCACCGTCTCACCAGGCAAGCCGATTATCCTTTTGATGTAATAGTTATTGACGTTTTGAGGCGGCCGAAAAACAATCACCTCGCCGCGCTCCGGCTCGCGAAACCGATAAGTTAATTCATCAATCAACAGATAATCGCCGTCATGAAAATTCGGCACCATGCTGTCGCCGTCAACGAAAAACGGCTGAATCAGGAAATTACGGACCACCAAAACAACGGCTAAGGAAATAGCCGCCACTTCAATCGTTTCCCAAATGACTAAAAGGAATTGACGCATAAAAACACGTTGTTCTCATTATATTCATTCTTGCAAAAAAATCAAATTAAATCTGACTCTTTTAAAAAAGAAGAGGATTCCGCCGGGGAACCCTCTAAAGTTTGCCATTTTTGGCGCCTTGCAAAAGAGCATAAAAATGATCTCTGGATAATAAAAGGAAGGGATCAAGATGCAGAAATTGCCTCGCTGGATCGTAAGTTGTTTTGATGAAATGGAAATCAATCAGTCTTTCTGCTTCGACGCTGGGAACATCTAGACTGGGAACGAAGTTTTCCGGCAAAGGGTATTTGAGAAATACCTTTAGATGCCGACCTTCGCCTTCCTGATCTTCAGTAAGCAGGCCGCAGACGAAAGTCAGTTGGGCCTCGTCAATATCCAGCGCCAGCTCCTCCTTTAATTCGCGCTTGGCAGCATGTTTTAAGGTATTGAGAAATCCGCCGATATCGCGCAATAGTCCTTTCTGTTTCAAATCGGACAAAATACCCTTGTAGTCATCGCTCGCTTCCACGCCGCCGCCGGGAAAACGGCTGTGCTGCTTGTCGCTTTCCTGAATGACCAGTATGGAATTCTCCTTGGCATTACATAAAATAATGCCAACGAAAATATTGGAAATGACTGTCGGAAAGCGCTGCAATTCCTGCAAATTTCTGACATATAGATTCATCTTACCTCCTATTAAATTTTCAAAGATAATAATAAAATATCACAAATAATAAAAAAGTCAAATAAGAAAAGAGGCCGCCGCGGGGCGACCTCTTGGAATCATTAAAATTTGTTTTTGGTTAGACTTCGGTGTAGAAGCTGTCGGTTTCTTCTTCCAACCGACGGATAAACAGCGAGTCCAAACCAAACTGATGATCTCGGGTGCCGGGCTTTGGCCGATCCAAAAGCCCTTGAGCGTCAATGTCCTTGTAAGCCGGCGAAACGCACTTGTACTTCTCCAGGAATTCAACAGGAATAAGCTCTACGGTAATGCCTTCTCTGTTGGAAAACTCGATCAGCGTGAACAGCGATTGCGGCATAAATCCACCAGCCATTTCATATCCGCTTTGGTCTATCAAACCGGGAAGCTGCAGAAACAGCTTTTCGGCAATCAAGGCCGTAGCAAAAATATGCTTATGGCCGGCGATGAACAGGTCGACGTCTCCGACACAACCAGCCATTCTCGTGGCCCATTGCGCCATCGTGTTGACCGCTCCACCGCCTTCTTTCATTGACCACTTGTGCTGAGCAGCATAGCGAAAGCCTGCCACCTCTTCAGAACTATACGGCCAATTGACCGTGGCTCCGCCAGGATTGGCGCTATTTTTGAATAGTATGCGCGAATAGCAGATGACATCCAGCGGCTGGCCCTTGCCCAAATGAAAGTCCGCCAAAGCGTCGGCAAAAAAGACCAGGTTATTCTGGCCGGCCTCGGCCGTGCCAAAAGTGTTCCATTCGTGATTACCGACTCTCATCCGGACTTTCTTAACGCTGGGCGCCGGGAAAAACGGCAGAAGCAACTTTCTGGTAAAGGCCTGCTGGCTTCTGACGGAAACCAATCGCTTGGGCCGGTTTTCCGAATAGGTCTGTTTGTAATTGATGCCCTGGATGATGTCGCCGTTAAAGTCAACGATGGAAGCTTTTCTGGTGTACAAAGCGTAATCAAGAGCTTTGACATCCCATTCCGGTCTCATTTGGATAGAACCGATCTGAAGGTCTTGCAGGATAGCCAGCAACTCTCGCTCTTCCGGCTTATCTTTCTGCGCCTCCAGAACCCGCTCCATCTTATGGGTGAGCAGCCTGAATTTTATCCTTCCGTCCGGAAAGATTTCAAAACAGGTGATACCCGAAGTGGAAGGTTCTTTGCGGAAAGTATTTTGACGGTGAACCTTGTCCGTCAAAATGTTCATGGAGTTGAAACTCTTGATTCTGTTGGAAGCGTCCAGGATGGTGTCCTTGCAGCCGGGCAAGTTAAAAATATAGGTGTCGTTCTTGCCCTGAATGGTTTTGCCCACTTTGGTGCCGCAGAATCTTTCCTGATGAAAATCCACCATCAGAAACGGCGTTTCTTCTCCGCGCATCTGCAATTGTCTGATGACCGTTTCCGGAATCATCAAAGAATTCAGATACATCGTGACGGGAGAAAATCCGTTATTGTGGACCACCAGGATTTCTTTGTTGCCGAATCTTTCCGGCAACCTCAGGGAAATCGGATCGGGCGTAACCAGTCTCTTGGACTTCTTCTTGTCGCCGTGAAGCGCTTCCATGTCAACGACCAGCTTCCATTTGTCCGGAATCGGAATCCCACGCCTCTCAAAAAGCAGAATGAACACTATCAGGAGATATTCGCTGTGCTTGTCTCCGATAATGCTTTCCACTTCATTGGCGTTCAAAAGGGCTCTGCCAATCCGGTACATATACGGCTGGATGACTTTCCACTGGAACTTCATAAAGCGCCGGAAGTCCTCGCCGGACAGACGCTTGATCTCTTCCGGGAATAAGCTGCCCAAGCCGCTTTTCCGCATGCCCCGGTATTGCTCCATAGCAATCAGGGCCCGAGAAACGGAAATCTGGTAATCGTCGTCGGAAAGCTGATAAAAAACCTCTTGCCTGGCGACTTTTTCGAGCTTCTGCAAAACCAGATCAGCGGCTTTGTATTGAGCGGCCACTTTGTTAAGCCGTCCCACGCGCGTCAAAGTCCTCAACCGGTCAACTTGGATTCCCCGGAAATCGCCTTGGACGAAATCGGAGGAAATCACGAAATTGGGATTGATTTTTTCCAGCTTCGGCAAAAAGTAATTGATCAGGTGGACATCGGAAAACTGATGACCGAGGGCCAATTCGCCGAGAAAAACGAGCTTCAGCGAATCGCTGTCAACGGACAGCTCTTTGGTCTTAACGGTCTTCTTCTCCAGATCTTCTTTCTGGATGGCAGCCAGTTCTTCCAGCGACTTGAACTCACGGTTCATCGCTTCCGCTTCTTCCTGCTGCTCCAACTCGTTATTGGACCTGATGATGTCGAAGGCTTTGATGCTTTCGGCGGAAATCCCCATTTCCTTCAAGCCGCCGTGCAAACCGTACTTGTCTCCCTTTTTGCCCTGCTTTTTTTTCAGCAAGCCTTCGCTGACATAAGCGTTCAGGAGTTCTTTTAAGAACTCGGGAGACATCTGACTCGCCTTGGCGATTTCATCGACGAAGTTCCAATTGTGAGTGAAAGCCTTGAAGATCTTGACCTTATTGTGTTCCGGATTAAGGCTTAACAGCTCTTCAAGGGAATAGAACTCGGGCAAATTGCACAAATAGATGTGGTGCTTGCCGTCAGGACTCTTGGTCTGCGTCAAAGCTCCCCACTCCACGAATTTGCTCAAAAGTCCGCGAGCGCTGTTTAAGGCACTGTAGGGAACAGGTCTTTTCAGCGTCAGCTTTTCCGCCACCTGCTTGTTGCGGATAACACGGAGTTCTTTCAGAAGGTTGAAAATGATATCCCATTTCTTCTTCAGATTGGGAACCATATTCCCCAGGAAATCTTCCAGGGAAATTTCCCGACCTTCCAAAAGCTCGATCGTGGCCCGGCTCTTGAACTTGAGCGGAAGTTCTTTGACGAGTTCATTGAGGGAAATATCCCCTTCTCTGAACTGCTTCAGCAGCGCTTGCGACTTGGCGTCAAAACCGTTCTTGCCGTTACTTCCATTACCATTTTTGCTCATTAGCATCCTCCTTATGTTCCTTTCAAAGGGAAATTTTTCAAAAAACTATTGCTACCCTCATCTTAATACCGAAAAAAATGTTTTGCAATAGTAAAACCGCCCGCTTCATGAAGAAGAGAACGGTTAAAAACATCTGAGAATCTGGCTCATTTTTATTTCTCTATCAGCGGAACAAAGATAAAACCCGGGTATTCTTTTTCCTCAAAATCATTCTCGGATTTCTTGATTATCAGCCAAAGGCTTTGCCTCATCGGTAAAACGAGACGGCCTCCGATTTTCAGCTGTTTTTTCCAGGCTTCGGGAACTTGCTGGCTGGAAGCGGCGGAAATTATCCGGTCAAACGGCGCCTTATCCGGCAACCCCTTCGAACCGTCGGCGCAAACAAATTCGGCAATCCCCTGACGGACAAAATTATAATGGCTGACGTTTTTCCTGCCAAACTCCGAAAGTTCCGGCACGACTTCCACGCCGTAAACTTTTCCTCCGCCGCCGACAATTTCACAAAGCAAAGCCGTTGACCAACCCGAACCCGAACCGATGTCTAAAATTTTTTGGCCCGGCTCCGGCTGCAACAACTCCAACATCACGGCCACGGTCAAGGGCTGAGAAATCGTCTGACCGAAACCAATACCCAAAGGAGAATTACGATAAGCTTCGGTTTTCAAATAATCAATCACGAAATCAAAGCGGTCTATTTTTCGGAAAGCTTCAATAATCGCCGGACTTTTCAAATATCCTTCTTTAATCAACAATTCAATTAAATCATCTTTTTTTGATGGAGACATAATTTTATCAATATTGTCGCCGACTCCTACTTAAGAAGTTTTCTAAAATTGAGTTCATCTTTTTTCTTAAACGGCCCCAAAATCGCCAAATTGATATTTTTCGGCTGGAACAATTCTCGGCTTAAATTCTGAATCATACGGCTATTCACAGCGTCAATTCTCCTGGAGATGTCATTTAAAGAAAATGTCCTCTTATAATAAAGCTGTTGCGAGCCGTGGAAAAAAGCGTACTCATCGGAACTTTCCAAGCCAAGCGTCAGTTTCCCTTTGATATAATCCTTGGCTTTTTGCATTTCCGCTTCGCCGGGCGGCTCCAAGGCTATTTTTTTGAATTCGTCATTGATGATTTTAATCGCTTCATTGACCTTGGCCAACGCTACCCCCGTAGCTATGCCAAAAAAACCGTGATCCGAACCTAAATCAGCAACACTCGAAAGGTAGTAAGCGGCGCCCATTTCCTCGCGGATTTTTTGAAATAGCCGCGAACTCATACCGTGACCCAAAATCGAAGACAAAACTTCCAGGGCATAGCGGCGTTCATCGAACTTGGAAAAGGCGCGAGCGCCTAAAATCAAATGGGCCTGATCGGTTTTTTTCGTTTTGATTGCCACGCGCGGCTGTGTCTGAATTTCTTTAGTTCTCGGCTTAGCTAAACCGGGCTGACGATTGATATCACTAAATAAAATTTTCAATCTACTTAGAACTTTTGCCGGATTAAAATTACCGCTTACCACCACTAAAGTCTGTTTGGCCGTATAACGGTTTTTGATATAATTCAAAAAATCGGGACGCTTGATTTTTTTGATTATTTCTTTTTCGCCCAAAACGCGCCAGCCCGCCGGCTGATCGCCATATAATAATTTTAAAAGCACATCGTAAATTTGCGAAGTGGGCGTATCCTCATCCAAATTCATTTCCTCACTGATAACGCCTTTCTCTTTTTCAATATCCTCTTCCTTGAAAAGCGAATTGAGATAAATGTCGGAAATAATGTCCAAAGCCGTATCCAAATGCCGATGGTCAACTTTGATATAATAACCCGTATGCTCCTGGCTGGTAAAGGCGTTGAAATCGGCGCCGAGGCCATCCATTAAACTGCTGATCTCTTTAGAGCTGGGCATTTTCGCTGTTCCCTTAAAACACATATGTTCCAAAAAATGGGAAATGCCGTTAAATTCTTTTTTCTCGTACTCCGAACCGGCCCGCACCAAAGTTAAAACGGTAACAGTCTGCGTTTCTTTCAAAGGCACCAAAAGAACTTCCAAACCGGAGCTCAAAACGAATTTTTGAGGCCTAATCACCGCGCCGTCGCCTCCGGCCGTCTCACTTTTCTTCTTCCCACTTATAAGCAACTTTGACATTAACTTTATATTCCACAATTTGGCCCTTATCGAGGCTGACTGACTGATCAAGAACTTTCAAACCGGTAAGATTATGCTTGTCATCACCGACGAATTCCACAACTTGCTTGATGGCGTCCTCAAAACTTTTGGGAGACGTGCCGAGAAGCTCTCGAATTTTTATAATTGCCATAAATTGAAAAAAATTATTAATCGCCGACCTTTAATTGAGTTAACAAGGTAATTCTAATTTATCTGCAAAATAAGACGCTAAATCACCTATTTTTATTCTTTCCTGTTTCATTGTGTCGCGATCGCGGACAGTGACAGCCTTATCTTCTAAACTTTCGAAGTCAACAGTAACACAATACGGAGTTCCGATTTCGTCCTGGGCATAATATCTTTTGCCGATATTTCCCCTATCGTCCCAAACCACGCTAAAGTGTTTTTTCAAATCCTGATAAACTTCTCTGGCTTTTTCCACTAATTCCGGTTTATTGCGAAGCAAAGGAAAAACCGCAACTTTATACGGGGCGACCTTGGAGTTAAGTTTTAAAACAATTCTGTCTTCTTCTTCGGCATAAGCGTCAATGAGCAAGAACAAAAACATTCTGTCCACGCCGCCGGAAGTTTCCACGATCTGAGGAATGAATTTCTCCTTTGTTTCCGGATCAGTATAACTCAAATCCTGGCCGGAATATTCTGAATGCCTGGATAAATCCCAGTCGCCGCGCCAATGGATTCCCTCCACTTCTTCAATTTCGCAGGGAGAATT
>ENA-UOWG01002564-UOWG01002564.1-activated-sludge-metagenome-genome-assembly--contig:-NODE-2564-length-15189-cov-21.263182_pt1 | contig 15189 bp, 16 predicted proteins | sample MGYA00238147_ERZ761563 | MGnify/ENA primary metagenome ERZ761563 (study PRJEB28884, sample SAMN05720216) | anaerobic digester metagenome | isolation source: active sludge of municipal... | reverse complement strand
AAAATGAATAGGCATCCATGGCGATGACGTAGTCGTCGATGCCGGCATGGAAGCGTTGTGCCTGCGCGGTTTCGCCGCCGGCGCCGAGGGCGACGTAGAGCGGCAGCAGATGTTCGTCGCTCGGGTGCGCCTGGACGGCGCCCGGTGCCTGCCGGCGGTAGTCGAGCAGGGCGGGAACGTCGCGGGCAGCGAGGCGGGCGGCCAGCCAGTCGGTGAACTCGCGGACATAAGCGGGCGTCTGGCCGTTGTTACGCGCGGCAACCTGATAATCGCGCAGGTTGTGGGTAATATTGCCCGAGGCGATGACCAGAAAGCCCCTAGCGGCCAGCGGCGCCAGCGCCTGCCCGAGCTTGTAGGCCTGCGCCGCGCCGCCCCGGCCCTGGATCGAAAGCGGGATGACCGGCACGTCAGCTTCCGGGAACATCAGGCGCAGCGGTATCCAGGCGCCGTGGTCGAGGCCGCGTTCGGCATCTTTTTCGACCGGCAGGCCGGCGGCGCGGATCGCGGCGACGACTTCCTCGGCCGCTTCGCGGCAACCGGTGGCCGGGTAGCGCAGGGTGTAGAGCTCGTCGGGAAAACCCCAGAAGTCGTGAATGGTTTCCGGGCGGTCGGCGAAGCCGACGGTCGGCACCGCGGTATCCCAGTGCGCGCTGACGATGACGAGGGCGCGCGGCTGCGGCAGCGATTGCGCCTGGCGGGCCAGCGCCGCGCCGGCCGCGCCCGGGCGCAGCGCAAAGGTCGGCGCGCCGTGCGGGACGAAGAGGGCGGTTGGGGTCGGTGTCATTTGATCTGCTCCTGTTGCGATGGGCGTACTTTAGTCCTGCTTTTTGCATCGAAATAGCCGACAATAAGCAAATCTTTATTGCTTGGATTGCAACAATGGACCGGCTCGATGCCATGCACCTCTTCGTCCGCGTTGCCGAACTCGGCAGCTTTTCGGCCGTGGCTCAGCAGCTTGGCGTCGCCCGTTCGGTCGTCACGCGGCAGGTCGCGGCGCTCGAAGCACACCTCGGCGTCAAGCTGATGGCGCGCAGTACGCGCCGCCTGTCGCTGACCTCGGCCGGCACCGCTTACCTGGAAAAATGCCGGGTCATCCTGAACCTGGTCGAGGCCGCCGAGACCGGCGTCGCCGAGGAGCGCCTGACGCCGCGCGGCAATATCCGCATCAGCCTGCCGCTCAGCTTTGGCCTCAAGCGGCTGGCGCCGTTGCTGCTCGATTTCTCGCAGCGTTACCCGGAAGTCGGTCTGGACATGGACTACAGCGACCGCCGGGTGAACCTGATCGAGGAAGGAATCGACCTCTCGATCCGCATCACGCGGCGGCTGGAACCCGGCGACGTGGCGCGCAAGATCGGCACCGGCCGCATGCTGGTGGTTGCGTCACCGGAATACCTCGCCCGCCACGGTCGACCGCAACACCCGTCCGAACTGGCACATCACGAGTGCCTGGGCTATACGGCAGGCGGCGCCGGGCAAACCTGGCAGTTCATGGTCGACGGGCAACTGGACAGTTTTCCGGTGCGCAGCCGCATCAATGCCAATAACGGTGACGTGCTGACCGAGGCGGCAGCGCAGGGGCTGGGGATCACGCTGCAACCCGATTTCATCGCCAGCAGCGTTCTGGCCGCCGGCCGGGTCGAGGCCATTCTCACCGAATTCCCGGTACCCGAACTCGGCATCTACGCCATGCTGCCAAGCAACCGCCACGTGCCGCACCGGGTCCGGGTGCTGATGGATTTTCTGGTGGCATCGGTCGGCGTCGCCTGAGCGAAAGCCGGCCGGCTCAGAATGTCAGCGTCGTCCTCAGCGACAAAATCCAGGCGCTGTCTCGATTTGAAGCGAATACCGGTGCGCGTCCGGCGTCAGCAGCAGGTTACCGAGCAGGCTCCAGTTCCAGTAGGTCTCCAGCGTGTTCTGGGTGTGTTGCAGGGTCACGAAAGGCAGCGGCAGTTTCTGTTCGAGGCTGCCGAAGGCGATGCCGATCTGGTCGCCAGCGGCGCGGCCGATCGGGTTGTTCAGAGCGAAGCCGAGACCGTAGCTGGGCTTGTTGCCAACGCCTTCGTCGTCGTGGCTGGCATTGAGGCGCCCGAACAGCGCCCACTGGTCGTTCAGGTGCTGCACCGCATTGATCGACCAACCGTGCGAGGCAGAATGATCGGTAACGGCCGGCGACTGGTACAGGGTGAGCGAATACTGCGCGCCGCCCAGCCCCTTGAAGGCGGGCGTCCATTGCACATAGCCGAGCCACGCATAAGGGCTGCTCAGGAAGCCATCGGTCGGTCACTTGGACGGGTCTTCGGCATTGACGCTTTGTCCGCCGGCAAGAAACTGGAGCGTCTTGGTGGTGTTGAACTGAACGTAGCCGCCGGTTCCGGTTGTCGGATAGGTCGCCGAACCATTGGCGGAAAAAATGTTATTGACGAAATTCAGCTGCTGATCGGCCATGAACTCGCTGCTGACCGGCGCTGCCCATAGCAGGTTTGACAGCAGGGCGGCGGCAAGACTAGCGCGCAGCTTCATTTCAGGCTGGCGGCATAGCCTTGTTGTTACCGTTGATAAAGCTGACGATCAGCGTAATCACGGTCAGCGGCAGCACGTAACCGACCATGACCGCGGAGAAGGCCGGCAGGCTGTCGTGATTGACTGCGGCGAGCACGACATAGGCGGTGTAGGCGATGTAATAGGCGAGGAAGATACCGCCTTCCCAGCGGGCGATTTCGCGGCCGGTGATGGCGATCGGCAGGCAGGCGAAGGCGACGGCGAGCATGACCCAGAGGTCGAAATTGCGCACGGCGGCGGAAACCGCGAGGCCGCCGTCGGCAAGCATGCTGGCGAGGCCGAGACAGGCAAATATGTTGAAGATGTTGCTGCCGATGATGTTGCCGACCGCGATATCGCGCTCGCCACGCAATGCCGCGACCAGGGAGGTGGCGATTTCCGGCATTGAGGTGCCGACGGCGACCACGGTCAGGCCGATCACCAGATCGCTGACCCCGAAGCTGCGGGCGACCGCGACGGCAGCGTTGACCAGCCAGTCGGCGCCGAGCACGAGCAGTCCAAGGCCGCCGATGACGAGCAGGATCTGGACGCTCCAGTGGGCATCCCAGCGGCTGCCGGCGTCGGGCATTTCGTCGGCGAACTCGTCTACCGTGGCCTTGCTCGCCCGCCGCGACTGGATGACCAGAAAAACGCTATAGACGATGACCAGCGCGAACAGCAGCGCGCCTTCGCCACGGCTGATGCTGCCGTCCAGCGCCAGCACTACGAGGAGCAGGGTGGCGCCGATCATGATCGGGATTTCCTGGCGGATGATCTGCTCGGCGACGAGCAATGGCACGATCAGCGCCGAGATGCCGAGAATCAGCAAGACGTTGGCGATATTGCTGCCGACGACGTTGCCGATCGCGAGATCACCCGAGCCGTTCAGTGCCGCGCCGGCCGACACCGCCATTTCCGGCGCGCTGGTACCGAAGGCGACGATGGTCAGACCGATGACCAGCGGCGAAATGCCGAGTGTCAGCGCGAGGCGCGCCGCGCCGCGGACCATGGCTTCGGCGCCGATGGTGAGGGCGGCGAGGCCGAGAATGAACATCAGGATGTGTTGGAGCATGATCTGCAGTCGCTTGGGTGGCCGGCGTTTCCGGAACGCGCCTGTTCCGTGAAGCGCATCAAATTTGCCGCGTATACTAACCCGTGCCGCACAAGCGCTGGAGGGACAATGACTTCGGAAAAACTTGTGGATGCCGCACCGCTTGAAGGGGTTTCAGTGCATTACATCGTCGAAAGCGACAAATCGTTCCATGAAGCGAGCTTCGATCTGGAGCCCGTGGTCCAGCGCCACGGGCTTGCGGTTCTGCATGTCCATGATCTTGGCGAAACGCTGCTGGGCAAGGATGTCGATTGCGATGACGAGTGCAGGGTATTCGAGGTTTGCAGTTTCCGGTTGATGGCGCGCCTGCTCACCAGCGACATGCGCTTGAGCATGATCCTGCCCTGGCGAATCTCGGTTTTTACCGACAAGGGCGCGACGAAAATCGGGCTAGTCCGGCCAACATCGGTCGTGACGGCATGTGGACAAGCTGCAAAGCTGCTTGCCGAAATCGAGGCAACGCTGATCCGGATCATCGACGATACGCGTTAGTCGAGCTGCTTACCGTGCGGAACGTACCTTGTCGTATTCGTCGTAGCGCCTGGTATTGAGGCGCGATAGGCACTGTTCGGGATCAGCCGGGTTTACCTGGCGGCACTGACTTTCGGCCCCGCGCCTGACGCCCTCGTACCAAGCATCGGTTGAGCATCCGCAAAGCAGCAGGCTGCACAGGACGAGGGTGCCCGGGCGCAGCATCGGTGTCGGCTTCACCGGAAAGTGGTGACCTTAGCCAAGTAGCGCCACCGACTTGATCTGGGCGTGCAGCGCAAGGCCGGGGCGGATGCCGAGGCGGTCGACCGAGCGCTGGGTGATGCGCGCCAGCAGCGGTGCGCCAGCGACATCGAGACGCACCAGGACCTGACCCGGCGTGGCGGTGGCGGCGAGGTCGACGACGACGGCATTGACGCAGTTAAGGATGCTGACCTGGGTTTGCGGCGCCAGCGCCAGGCTGACATCGCGCGCCAGGATGCGGCAACGTAGCACGGTGCCGACCGGCTCCCTGCGTTGCGCGACATGGAGGTGGCCGCCGGGAAATTCGAGACGGGTCAGTTCGTCGGCTTCGTGCTCGGCGACGACCGCTTCGAGGACGATGCCAGCGTCGTCGGCGAAGGTGCCCGGCAGGTCGATGCGGCTCAGCACTGCGTTGAGCGGCCCGCTGGCGACGACCTTGCCCTGATCGAGCAGCACCAGATGATCGGCGAGGCGGGCGACCTCGTCGGGGGCATGGCTGACGTAGATGACCGGGATCGCCAGTTCGCGGTGCAGACGTTCGAGATAGGGCAGGATTTCCTGCTTGCGTTTTGAATCTAGCGCTGCCAGCGGTTCGTCGAGCAGCAGAACCTGCGGTGCGGCGAGCAGGGCGCGGGCGATCGCGACGCGTTGACGTTCGCCGCCTGAAAGCTGGACCGGCATGCGTTCCAGCAGGTGGCCGATGCCGAGCAATTCGCTTACTTCGGAAAGGGTAAATGCAGATGTTGCGGTCAACGCCCGTTTTTGCCCGAATTTTATGTTCCGGCGCACCGAAAGATGTGCAAACAGGCTGGCTTCCTGGAAGACCATGCCAAGGGCGCGCCGGTGCGTTGGCACGAAAATCCCGTTGGCCTCATTCTGCCAGACCGTATCGCCAAGGGCGAACAGACCGTCAGGTGCGCGTTCAAGTCCGGCCATGGCGCGCAGGCAGGTCGTCTTGCCCGAGCCGGATGGACCGAACAGGGCGCTGACGCCGCGCCCCGGCAGGGTCAGGTCGAGGTCGAGACTGAAATCCTTGCGGTCGACCCGGAATTTCGCCCGAATTTCGCGGCTCATAAGGCTTTGCGCCGCGCCGGATTGAAGGTATAGAGCGCCAACAGCACGACGAAGCTGAACAGCAGCATGCTGCCGGAAAGCCAGTGCGCTTGGGTGTATTCGAGCGCTTCGACGTGATCGTAGATCTGCACCGAAACGACCCGCGTCTCGTTCGGGATGTTGCCGCCGATCATCAGCACGACGCCGAATTCGCCGACGGTATGGGCGAAGCCGAGAATCGCGCCGCTGATGAAGCCGGGGCGGGCTAGCGGCACGGCGACCGACCAGAAGGCATCCCAGGGGCTGGCGTGCAGCGTGGCGGCGACTTCCAGCGGACGTTCACCGATTGCCTCGAAGGCGTTCTGGATCGGCTGGACGACGAAAGGCAGCGAATAGAACACCGAGGCGATGACGAGGCCGGGGAAGGTGAACGGCAGCAGGCCGATGCCGAGCGCCTCGGTCAGTTTGCCGACCGGCCCGTGTGGGCCCATGGCGACCAGCAGGTAGAAGCCGATGACGGTCGGCGGCAGCACCAGCGGCAAGGCGACCAGTGCTCCGACCGCACCCTTGAGCCGCGAGCGCGTGCGTGCCAGCCACCAGGCGATCGGCGTGCCGACAAGCAACAGCAATACCGTAACAACGGCAGCCAGCTTGAGGGTCAACCAGACGGCGGTGAAATCGGCGGCCTGCATGCGCTTAGCGGGTGGAGGGGATGTCGGGCAAGGAAAACCCGTAGCGGCTCATGATCTGCCGCACATTCTTGTCGCCGAAAAATGCGGCAAATTCCCGCGACAATGCCTTGCCTTCACCGTGCTTGAGAATTACAAAGCCCTGGCGGAGCGGCTGGTGCAAATCGGCCGGAATCAGCGTGTAGCTGCCCTTGCCGGCAAACGCCGGGGCCAGCGCCAGCGAGAGGGCGATGATGCCGATTTCGGCATTGCCGGTCTGTACGAACTGGGCGGTCTGGGCGATGTTCTCACCGAAGATCAGGCGGCTTTCCACCGCATCCCAGACCTGCGCCGCCTTGAGTGCCTCGACCGCGCGCATGCCGTAGGGCGCGTGCTTCGGATTGGCGATGGCGATACGCCGGTTCTCCGCTCGCGGTAGATTGGCCAGCGTTAGCGGCCGGGCGTCGTTGCCTGGACGCCAGAGGACGATGCGGCCGAGCGCATAGGGCTTGACGTCAGGGATGGCGAACCCTTCCTGCACCAGCTTTTCGGGTAATTCGCTGTCGGCCGAGAAGAAGAGGTCGAAGGGCGCGCCGTTGCGGATCTGCGCGTAAAACTTCCCGGACGATCCGTAGCTGACTTCGATGCGGTCGTCGGGGTGGGACTTCTCGAACAGGCTGACGATTTCGTCCATCGCGAAGCGCAGGTCGGCGGCACCGGCAACATGGATCTGTCCGGCCTGTAATGGCGTCGCGACGAGCAGGAAAGCGAGGGCGATGAAACGGGCGAAAGTCATGGCTGCGCGTTTTATACCACCCAGGACACAAAGGGCAAAGCCGTGGTGCGTGGCAAAGCGGACATTCGCGCGCTTGCATCGTGCGGTAACTGGCTATAAATTCGTTCCGCTCCCGGCTTGCGGCAATGAATCGTCGCGGCCGCCATCCTTCATGCAACGCTCCCTTGGTAGCCATCGTGGCCAAAATCCGGATTGAACTCCCCGATCGTTTCGGCTTTTCGACGCCGATCGCGATTTACATCAATCACATCAATTACGGCAATCACCTCGACAATGCGGCCTTGCTGGCGCTGGTTTCCGAGGCGCGCGTGCGCTTCTTCAAGTCGCTCGGCTACAGCGAACTGGATGTCGAGGGGCGCGGCATCATCGTCGCCGATGCGGCGATCCAGTATCGCAGCGAGGCTTTCCACGGCGAAGTGCTGGTTTTTGAGATGACGGCCGGTGACTTCAGCAAGTACGGCTGCGATCTGCTGTATCGCGTCAGTGAGCAAACCAGCGTCCGTGAAGTGGCGCGTGGCAAGACGGGCATCATGTTCTTCGACTACGCGGCACGCAAGCCGGCGTCGGTGCCGACTGCCTTCCGCGAAAGGTTTCCGACATGATCCCGATCCGCTACGTCGAACCGGTTTTTCGCCCGCCGAGCGAGGCCGAATCGCTGATCCTGCCGGTGACCGACGGCTGCTCGTGGAACGAATGCACCTTCTGCGAGATGTATACCGCGCCGCAGAAGAAATTCCGCGCGCGCGACGAAGCCGAGGTGCTCGACAGCATCCGCCTGACCGCCGAACGCTATGGCGATCAGGTGCGTCGCATCTTCCTCGCCGATGGCGATGCCACGGTGCTGTCTACCCGGCGCTTGCTGGCGATTCTGCAGGCGATCAAGGAGCACATGCCTGCCGTGCGACGTATCTCCAGCTACTGCCTGCCGCGCAACCTGCGCAAGAAGTCGCAGGCGGAAGTGAACGAACTGGCGGCGGCTGGACTGTCGATGGTCTATGTCGGCGCCGAATCGGGCGACGATCAGGTACTGGCTGCGGTCCACAAGGGTGAAACCTATGAATCCACACGCGAGGCGCTGGACAAACTCGGTATGGCCGGGATCACGCGTTCGGTGATGATCCTCAACGGCCTTGGCGGCAAGGTGTATTCGCGGCAGCACGCGGAGAATTCGGCACGCCTCGCCAATGCCACGCAGCCGGAATATCTGGCGACCCTAGTCGTCAGCTTTCCGCTGGGCGAGCAGCGTTTCCGGGCGGGATTCCACGCATGGGAGCCGCTGACCCAGCACGAACTGTTCGTCGAAACCGAGCAACTCCTGTCGGCGCTCGAACTGAAGCGGACGGTGTTCCGCAGTGATCATGCCTCGAACTGGCTGGTGCTCAAGGGCACGCTGGGCGCCGACAAGGAGCGCCTGCTGGCGCAGATGCAACAGGCTATCGAAAATCCCGAAAAGGCGCATCTGCGTCCGGCCTGGGCGCGCGGCCTGTAGTGATTCCTTGTGTCTAATCTTTTTCCAGCTTGAGCGACGCCGAATTGATGCAGTAACGCAGCCCGTTTGGCGCCGGGCCATCAGGAAAGACGTGGCCGAGGTGGGCGCCGCACTCGGCGCAGGTCACCTCGGTGCGGGTCATGCCGAAACTGCGGTCGACATGTTCGGCGATCAGTTTTTTATCGTTGGGGGTGTGGAAGCTTGGCCAGCCACAGCCCGAATCGAATTTGGCTTGCGAGCGGAACAGCGGTGCGCCGCAACAGACGCAGCGGTAGGTGCCGTCGTCATGGCAATCCCAGTAGCGGCCGGTGAAGGCGCGCTCGGTGCCTTTCTCGCGGGTGACGTGATACTCGTCCGGGCTCAACCGGGCGCGCCATTCGGCATCGGTTTTTTCGATTTTTGGCATGGCGGATCAATCTCCGGGTTGGCGATGTGATTTGAGACACCTATACTGAGCCATAATTCACTAAGGCAGTCAGGAAAAAACGAAATGAACCCGGCCCCCCTCAGCGAAAGCGATCTCGACCATCTCGAACAACTCCTCGAAGCCGAGGTGTTTCAGGGCGATGCGATGCGTCTGGACGAGATTCAGGCCATGCTGTGCGCCATCGTCAGCGGTCCGGCGCCGGTGCCGCCCTCTGTCTGGTTGCCGGAGGCGCTAGGCAAGGGGCTGGAACATGCCGACGACCCGATCGTGCTGGAGACGCTGGAACTGCTGATGCGACTCAACAACGCCATTGCCACCGCGCTGCAGGAAAACGAAACGGTCTCACCAGTGCTCTATCCGGTGGACGAGACCGGCGACGAGTACGATTACGCGGCGTGGGCCGACACCTATGTTTTCGGCGCCGGTCTCGGCGGCGACTGGTTCGAACTGGCCGGCAAGCATACGGACGACCTTTCCGAACTGCTCGAACCGATGTTCCTGCTCAATGGCATGCTCAAGGAAGATGTCGAGAAAAGCGGCGAACGCTGGTTTCCGCCGGCCGAGGAAGCGCGGCTGGTCGCCGAAATCCAGGAAAACCTGCCGGTGATCGTCCAGACCCTCTACAACTTCTGGCGCAACAAACGGAGTGGTGGCCCGGTCCGCAGCGCAGCACCGAAATCGGGCCGCAACGATCCGTGCCCGTGCGGCAGTGGCCGCAAGTACAAGCAATGTTGCGGTCGACCCGATAAATTGAACTGAAACGGCTGAAATTCAAACGCGGCAAAAAGGCGTTGCGCCGGTCGCCGATCAGGCGTAAAAAGAGAACTGCATGTTCGTATTGCTGACCACAAGGAGAGCGATTATTGAGAATGCAAGGTTCGTTCGATGATTATTGAGTACCCAGACGGGGAAACCCGATAATTGGTGCGCATCGCACCGACCAGAAACGCCGCGCAATGCGGCGTTTTCCGTTGACGGTCGCCGCAGCGGGCCTTACTTGCCGCCCCAGGGCTGGATCGGCACGGTCGAAATCGCATTGGCCGGGGCGCCTTCGATGACCCGACGGCTGATCGCCAGATAGACCAGCACGTTGCGCTTGCGGTCGACGAAGCGGGTAATCTTGGTTTCCTTGAAGATCAGCGAGGTGTCTTCGCTGAACACGACTTCTTCGTCGGGCAGTCTGGCGGGCAGGCTGATTGGCCCGACCTGGCGGCAGGCCAGAGAGAACTGCGATGGATCTTCGGCAAGGCCAAAACTGCCCTTGACCCCGCCGGTACGTGCCTGGCTGATGTGGCAGGTGACACCGGGAATCCGCGGGTCGTCGTAGGCATAGATGCAGACCCGGTGATTGGCACCAATCAGTTTCCAGGTCGTGGTGTTGCAGCCGATTTCTTCGGCCGCGACGGAAAGACTCAGGGGCAGGGCGAAGGCGGCGAGCAGGCGGCGGGGCAGATTTTTCATGTCAGTCTCGGGATTGTGCAAGTTGGCGGGAGGGCAAGGGCGTCATTTTGCCGACGTATTTCGCCAGTATCTTGTAGATGTCGCGGTCGAATGGAGGTGGTGTGGCATCGCGCAGGTCGGTGAGCTGTTCGTCGCTGGTGGCGGTTCCTAGATAGCGCCAGCGGTCGACCAGATGGGCTTCGGCGCCTTCGCGGATCAGCGCCGGACCGATAAACGGCCAGGAAACCAGTTTGAGCCGGGTCAGCGCACCGACCAGGCGCATCGTGTGCCTGGCGAGGGGTTCGTTGCCGACGCAGGCCCCCTTGCAGCGCCTGATCTGGTGGCTGAAGCAGGGTTTGCCGGGGATGGCTTTCTCGAAACCGAGCAGGGTGTCGCACAGGTTGTTTTCTTCGGCCAAGGTCCGCAGTACGGCAGTGGCTTCCTTGCTGTTCTTGAACAGACCGTAGCAGGCCGTGCCGATGCCCATGTCGAGTTCGCGCACTGCGGCCAGGTGCGGACGCAGACAGCCCTGGCCAGCGTCGACCATCGTCCAGGTGCATAACTCGTCGTTCATGCGCAACTGGCGGTTGGCAGTCGGTTGCAATTGCTTGACCAGCATCGTCTCTTTGAGCATGGCGCCGATTTCGCCGGCCGTTTCGCTCCAGTCGATGCGCCTGATCTGCTGCGCCAGCGCCATCTCTTTGGCCGAGTCGCGGCCGCTCGCAAAATGCGCGAGCACGCGCTGGCGGATGTTCCTGGCCTTGCCGATGTAGAGCGGCAGGTTTTTTTCCCCATAGAGCAAGTATACGCCGGGTGTTTCGGGCAGTTCGTCGATGATGCCGGGATCGAGCTGCGGCGGCAGGCTCGGTCGGGCGTTCTGGGCCTGTAATGCGGTTTCGATTGTTGCAGGGCTGCGGTCGACGTGGATTTTTTGCCAAAATTGATGGATCAGTTGCGCGTCGGCCAGCGCCCGGTGGCGGGACTCGGCGACGAGGCCGTGGCGTTCGATCAGCGAATCCAGATTGTGGCGCCGGTGTTCGGGAAACAGAGCGCGCGACAGCCTGACCGTGCACACCACCGGCGCCCGGAAGGCGATGCCGAGCCGCTTGAATTCGTTTTTCAGGAAGCCGTAGTCGAAACGCGCGTTATGCGCGATGAACAGCCGGCCTTCGAGACAGCGTAAGGTTTCCCCGGCGACTTCCGCGAAAGCCGGTGCGTCGGCCACCATGGCATTGCTGATGCCAGTCAGCTGTTCGATGAAAGTCGGGATGCGGGTGCCCGGATTGACCAGTTGCTGCCATTCGCGCACCGTGCCGTCGGCATCGACTTCGACGATGCCGATTTCGGTGATGCGGTCGCTGGTCGCGGTGGCGCCGGTTGTTTCGAGATCGACGAAGGCTAGGGGGAGCATTGCGTGGAAGACCGGATTTCGTGCGGCCCGACCAGCCGAACAGCGTGAATCATTGCGCGTCGCCTGTTGCCTTGCCTTCGCGCCTGGTCGGCAGCGCAAAATAGAGGACGGTCCAGCCCGCCTCAGGCTTGAATGCCTGTTCGCCGGAATACATGCGGAAGGCACCGTCTGGCGTGACGGCACCGAGCAGCAACCAATCGCTCAGCGCCTCACCCAGCCTTTGTTTCATCTGCTCCAGATCGTAGTTCTCGCTCAGTTTCGTTGTCTGGATCTTCCAGCCTTGCTGGAGATGCTGGTGCAGCGTTTCGAAATCGGCGCCGGCAGCGAAAGCGACGTATCCGCGTTGCTGCAGGGACAGGCGCCGCAGTTCCTGGCTCGACTCCTGGTGCAGGGCGAGCTGGAAGCTGCGATGGTGGCCAAATTCACGGCCCAGTGCCTTGCAGGCCAGGGCGTTGTAAAAATCGTTGTCGGTCGCGCACAGTAGATGGCTCAGGTGCTGCGCTTCCAGCGTGTGTTCTGCGTGTTCGGACAGAACCTCGCCGTAGTAAATCTCGATACCCTCCATGCGCGCCTGCTTCAGACGGTAATACGCGCCATCGGCGAGCAGCACCTCAATTTTCAGTTTCTTCAGGGCCAGTGCCAGTGCACAGGTCCATGTCGAGGCGCCGACGATCAGCACCCCGTTGGCGCTTTTGGCGGCGAGGCCGAGGTAACGGGCGAGCTTGGCGAGGGTCAGGCCGTGTGCCAATACCGTCGTCACGATGACCAGAAAGACGATCAGCAGAAGTTTTTGGCCGTCCGGATAACCGGCGACTACGAGTGCTGGTCCGAAGATGGCGGCGGTGGCCGCGGCAACGATGCCGCGCGGCGCAACCCAGGCCAACAGCAACTTGTCCGTATTACGCATCGGTGCGCCCAGCGTGGCCAGCAGGATGGTCAGCGGCCGCACCAGGAAGAGGATGGCGAGAACGAACAGGATGATCCGTCCGTCGAGCAGCAGGAGCAGGTTGGGATCGAGTTTGGACGGAATGACGATGAACAGCACCGACAGCAGAATGACCGTCAGGTTCTCCTTGAAGCGCATCAGGTCTTCGAGTTCGACCAGCTTCATGTTGCCGACGACCAGGCCCATGACCGTCACGCTGAGTAGGCCGGCCTCGTGCTGGATCTGGTTGCTGGACCAGAAGACCAGAAGGACCAGGACCAGCAGGATCGGCGATTTCAGGTGCTCGGGAACGAGGCCGCGATGAAATATCAAGCCGATCAGCCAACCGCCAAGGCCGCCGAGCAGGATGGCCGCCCCGATCGCGGCGCCGAGTCCAGTAAGGGTGTCAGCCAGATCGCTGCCGGCAATAGTGAAATACTGGAAGGTCAGCACCGCCAGCAGGACGCCAATCGGATCATTGACGATGCCTTCCCATTTCAGCAGTGAGGCCGATTCCTTGTTCAGCCTGCCCATGCGCAGCAAGGGCAGGATCACGGTCGGGCCGGTGACCACCAGAATGGCGCCGAGCACGAAAGAGACCGGCCAGCTCAAGCCGGCGATGTGGTGCGCGCCGAGGCTGCCGAACAGCCACGCCAGCGGTGGCCCGAGGAGCGTCAGGCGGCCGATACCGCGGCCGACCCGGCGGAATTCGCCGAGCTTCAGGTCCATGCCACCTTCAAACAGGATGATGGCGACCCCGAATCCGATCAGCTCGGCCAATTCCTCGGACGGCAGGCCCAGGCTGATCAAGCCGGTGACCGGTCCGAGCAAGAGTCCGGTTGCGATCAGGACGACGATAGCCGGCACTTTAAAGCGCCAGGCGATCCACTGGCTGGCAAGGCCGGCGGCAAGTATGCTCAGAAACAGCGTGGCGGAATGCATTACTGCTGCTCTTGGCTGTCCTTGTGTGCCGGGCCGGAAAGCAGGGTGGCAATCCAGCGGCTGGATTCGTTCATTTCGCAAATGGTCAGGATCGCGATCATTATCGGAACACCGATGAAGGCACCCGGAATACCCCACAGGAAAGCCCAGAAAAAAACCGAAACGACGACCACAAATGGCGAAATGGCCAGCGCGTTGCCTGAAAAGCGTGGTTCCAGATAACTGCCGATCACGAACTGGATGGCGTTCAGTCCGAGGAATACGAGCAAAGCCATTTGCCACGATGCGAACTGGGCTGCGGCGAACAGGGTCGGCAACACCGTGGCGATCAGCGAGCCGATAAACGGAATGTAGTTGAGCGCGAAACCGATGATGCCCCAGGCCGTTGCCAGTTCGATATTCAGGGCGAGCGCAAAACCCCACATGGCAAGCCCGGTCACCACGCTGGCGCCGGTACGGACCACGATGTACTTGCGGAACTTTTGGGAAATGACCGCCGTGGCCGCCAGTAAGCGGTCACCGGTCTCGTCGCCGCGCAGCGTCCGGATTTTTTGTTTGAAATCGCCGACTTCGAGCAGTCCCAGCATCGTGAAGATGAGTACCATCAGCGAAAATCCGACGAGGCCGTTGATCCGTCTGCCAACCTCCTGGAAGAATCCGACCAGCGACAGCACGTTGAAGCGCTCGGAAATCTGGTCGGCCAGCAGAATGCCATGGCCGTCGAACCAGGCCGTCGTCTGGCCATACAAGGCATAGAAGTGGCTGATATTGGCGATCAGCCAGCGTCCGACCAGCGTGATGGCCCCGGCGGTCAACAAGCCGAACGTGCCAAGGACAACGACCGTCGCGGCAAGGGTCAGCAGCAGCGCGAAAAGTCGCGGGATTGCCGTTTCGAGCGCTTTCTGAAGCGGCCAAAGGATGGTGATGACGAACAGTGACATCGCCACCGGCGCGAAAATGTCGCTTGCGAAATACAGAGCGACTATAACCAGGACCGTCGCACTGAGTGCGGGCAGAACGCTGCGGGAGTTTTCTCCGGTCATGGATTGATGATTCGCTTTGGAGGTGACCAGGGTCACGGCGCCAAAATTATAATGGATAAGGCTACTGCCGCTTCTCGCATCTGTGGTCGTCCTCGTACGCCTTGGGTTGCGGGCGTAACAGCCTACCCCTCGGTTATAATGCCGGCCTCTCCGCCTAACCCGGAATCACCCTCTCCATGGCCGACATTCTTTGCCTCAAGGGCGACGCTGCCTTTTCCGCCTTCCGTCTGCAACGCCTGACCAACCGACTGACCGCCGCTGTGGCGGATATCGAAATGCTGGTGGCCAATTATTGGCATATTTCTGCACTGAAAAGGGTGTTGACCGCAGATGAGCGCGCCAAACTGGCGACCCTGCTCGAAGAGAAGCCAACCGCAACCGAAACCGGCGAACTCTTTCTCGTCGCGCCACGTATCGGCACCATTTCACCGTGGTCGTCGAAGGCCACGGACATTGCCTGGAACTGCGGTTTGGAACCTGCTATCGAGCGCATCGAACGCGTTATTGCCTTCCATCTCGTGCTCAAGGGCGGCCGGGCCCTATCTGCGGGCGAGCGGAAAATTGTTGCCGGTCTGCTGCACGACCGCATGACTGAATCGGTACTGACAGGCTTT
>ENA-UOWG01002559-UOWG01002559.1-activated-sludge-metagenome-genome-assembly--contig:-NODE-2559-length-15213-cov-3.728988_pt1 | contig 15213 bp, 19 predicted proteins | sample MGYA00238147_ERZ761563 | MGnify/ENA primary metagenome ERZ761563 (study PRJEB28884, sample SAMN05720216) | anaerobic digester metagenome | isolation source: active sludge of municipal... | reverse complement strand
TATCAAAGTTCCTTTGACCATTAAGTATCAAGACAAGCAAGACTATTATTGCTTAGATAGCACTGGGGTTATGGGAAAGACCAATAATACCAATGTTTGTACCCTCAAAGACCAAACCTGCGGAATAACAAGATAATTAATTAAAAAGCCCCCCCAAAGGGGGCTTTTAAGTTAGTCAAAATTAGGATATATTGGGTTATTGCCGGCGTAGCTCAGTTGGTAGAGCAATGCTTTCGTAAAGCAGAGATCGGGGGTCCGAATCCCTTCGCCGGCTCCAAAAACAATTTTCTTTACGATATACCACATTTGTGATATATTTTTAATAATGGATAGCTTTATCTACCAGATTCAAGATTTGCAAAAACGGCTAACAAATTTAGCCGACTGTCTTTGATGTAGAAAAGAAGAAACAAAAGATCCAGGAACTGGATGAAGAGATATTAAAGCCTGATTTTTGGAACGATAGCGACAAGGCTGGCAAGATTCAAAAGGAATTAGCCTTGATAAAAAGCGAGGTTAATACTGTCCAGGATTTAGATAAAGAACTTTCTGAATTAAAAGATTTAGATGAATTAGCCAAAGATGATCCAGAAATTGCTCAAGCCATTCCCGAGCACTTAGAAAAAATTTCCAAAATTCTAGATACAGAAGAAACAAAAGCATTTTTGTCAGGGAAGTATGATGTCCGCGGAGCAGTTTTAACAATATCAGCAGGAGCCGGAGGAGACGAAGCCCAAGACTGGACAGCCATGCTGGCTAGGATGTATCAAAGATATGCTGAGAGAAAAGGATTTGATGTCCATATTATTCATCAGAGTGAAGGAGAGGTTAGTCCAACTGGAAGTGTAGGATTCAAACAAGTAGTAATGGAAATAGATGGAGCTTATGCCTATGGATATTTGAAGAAAGAAAATGGAGTCCACAGATTAGTTAGAATTTCTCCATTTTCAGCCCAGTCATTAAGACATACTTCATTTGCTTCAGTAGAAGTTATTCCCGATATTGCTCAAGCAGATGAAAAAGAATTGGAAGTTAGCCCAGGGGACTTAAGGATTGAAATGGCCAAATCAGGAGGAGCTGGAGGACAGAATGTAAACAAAAGAGAAACTGCTGTTAGAATTGTCCATATCCCAACAAACATTGTTGCCACATCCCAGAGCGAAAGATCCCAGTTTTTAAACAAGGAAAAAGCAATGAAGATTTTGCTAGGAAGGCTTTATCAGTTAAAAGAACAAGAAGTGGCCAAAGAAGTAGCTCAGGTTAAAGGAGCTAAAATGAAAATTGAATTTGGGAGCCAGATTCGTTCCTATGTTCTTCACCCTTACAAAATGGTTAAAGACTTGCGAACTGATGTAGAGACTTCGCAAGCTGACAAAGTTTTGGATGGGGAAATAGAAGAATTCATACAAGCCGAAGTAAAATCAAAAGATTTTTAATATGATTTCTCTAAAAGACGTAACAAAAATTTATCATCCTTCTAAAATAATGGCACTGGACCATGTTAATCTTGATGTGGCTAAGGGAGAATTTGTTGTTATTGTCGGAAGATCAGGAGCAGGAAAAACTACTTTGATCAAAGCAATTAACAAAGAAATTGAACCAACTAGCGGAGAAATACTTTTTGAAGGAAATAATCTTGCTGCAATTAACCATGCAGAGCTTAATTGTTTCCGCAGAAGGATTGGAACAATCTTCCAAGATTACAGACTAATCCACACTAAGAATGTTTTTGAAAATGTGGCCTATGCCATGGAAGTAGTAGGAGCGAGCGACCAAGATATTAACAGAGATGTTCCTAGCGTCTTGAATATGGTTGGGTTAAAAGACAAAACCCGCAATTTTCCCCAAGAACTTTCTGGAGGGGAAAAACAAAGAGTAGCTATTGCTAGAGCCCTAATTCACAGGCCAGATTTAATCTTAGCTGATGAACCAACAGCTAACCTAGATGTTTACAGTATTCAAGATGTATTAGAATCATTTCTCAAAGTTAATGAAATGGGGACTACTATTATTTTAGCCACCCATAATCAGAATGTAGTTAATTATCTTAAAACCCGCGTGATTACTTTGGAAAATGGAGCTGTTGTCCGCGATCAGCAAAAAGGCAAATTCATTCTCTAATCATTTATGGCAACCTTAACAAAAAGAATCATTAAAACCGGAATCACAACTTTCAGCCGACAGTTGGGGCTGAATTCAGCCACAATATTTGTTTTGACTGCAACCATTCTTTTATTCACTTTCATTTTTTTCGTGGATGGAATGAGCAATTTCCTTTTTAATTCTTTCCAGGAAAAAGTGGGAATCAGCGTCTATTTCAAACAAGAGGCAACAGCCGAAGAAATATCTGCTTTAAGGGAAAATTTAGTTTCCAAACCTGGAATAGTTAAAGTCACCTATGTTTCCAAAGAAGAAGCTTTGGAGAAATTCAAAGAAAATCATCAAAATGACGAAGTTGTTTTAAAGACATTAGAAATCGTAGGAGATAATCCCTTAGCTTCTTCACTCAAGATTACAGCTAACAGTGATAATGATTACAAGAATGTAGCTGCTTTTCTAGCTCAAGAAGAAAACGCTCAAATTATTGAGAAAATGAATTACCAGAAAACAGAGGAGATAATCAAGAAGCTTTTTGCTATTACTAGAGAGGTTAAAAGAATAGGATTGCTTTTGGGATTATTCTTTGGATTAGTAGTTGTGGTTATTGTCTTTAGTACTGTTAGATTATCAATTCATACCCTAAGAGAAGAGATTGGAGTTATGAAATTAGTGGGAGCTTCCAATTGGATGGTGCGCGGTCCTTTTATGGTTCAGGGAATTCTTTGTGGTTCAATTGCTGCTATAATTGCTTTAATTCTGACAATTGTTACCACCTATTTCAGCACTCCCTCAGTAGTAACTATCACTGGAGGATTTAGCCTTTTTACCTATTTCACTTCTAATTTATTAGCTATTTTAGCCATTCAAGTATTAGGAGGTATTGGCATGGGAATTATTTTTAATGCCTTAGCTGTTAAGAGATATCTCAAAGTTTAAGGGTTGATAAATCAGTCAAAAAATGTTATATGGAAATAGGCTGTAAAGCCTATTTTTATTACTGCCGAATCGTCTAATGGTAGGACATCGCCCTCTGGAGGCGAGTATCTTGGTTCGAATCCAAGTTCGGCAACCAGCATCGCCTCTTAGGGCGATTTTTGCTATAATACCCTTAATATGGAAAACATAGTTTACCCGCTTGTCAGTGTAATTACTGTCAGTCTAATTTCTTTGATCGGAGTTTTGACTCTTTCTTTTAAAGCTGAAAAGCTGAAGAAGTTTCTTTTCCTTTTGGTTAGTTTGTCTGTAGGAGCTTTGTTGGGAGATGTTTTTTTACATTTGCTTCCAGAAATAGGGCAAGATCAATCTATTTTCATTTTACTTGGAATTCTTTTGTTCTTTATTCTTGAAAAATTCTTGCGTTGGAGGCATTGCCACGATAATGATTGTAAGGAACATAATGTTGCTCCCATAGCATCAATAAACTTAATTGGAGACTTGGCCCACAATATTATTGACGGAATGATTATTGGAGCCAGCTATTTAGCTGGAATAGGAGTGGGAATTACAACAACCATTGCCATTCTTTTGCATGAAATTCCTCAAGAGATTGGAGACTTTGGAGTTTTGCTCCATGGAGGCCTGACTACCAAGAAAGCCTTGTTCTACAATTTCCTCTCTGCTTGTGGAGCAATACTAGGAACAATTATTTCTCTTTCTCTGGGAGGAAAGATTTCTGGCTATACTCAGATATTATTGCCCATAACAGCTGGAGGATTCTTGTATATTGCTGGATCTGACTTAATTCCAGAACTTCATAAGGAAAACAATGCCAAGAATTCATTTTGGCAATTGGCCTTTATTACCCTGGGAATAGCCCTAATGTACTGGCTGACCTTTTTGGAATAATTATTTAATTTGGTATAATAATTTTGAAATAAAAAACATATGAATATAAAAGCATTTTTAGTCTTCATCATCTTAGGAATTGTCGCAGCTTTTGCTGCCCTAAACTATTTTGACATTCCTTTTTCTAAAGATAGCGCTAGCAACAAACCAGGGATAAATATTCCTACTGAAACACCACCAGCTCAAACAGAGCCTGGAGCCCAGCCCAAAGTTGATTCCAAGGGCAAGCTTACTTTCTACAAATTCAAAACAGCTCAGGATTTCAAAGACTATCTTTTGAGAGCTGAAGCAACAGGATCAAAAGGCGGAGCTATGAATGGAAGAATGATGACTTTTGATTCAGCAATGCCAACAGCTGCTCCCATGCCAGCCCCAATGCCAGCAGGAAATATAGCTGTTAAAGAATCAGCTCCGAGTAGAGTTTCAGAGACCAATGTTCAAGTGGCAGGAATTGATGAGCCAGATATGGTTAAAACTGATGGCAAGAATTTATTCGTGTCAGCTGAAATATTCAGATACTACACTCCCAGGCCAATGCCAGCAATGGATAAAATGATTGCTCCTGAATATTATGGCCCAAGCACTAATATCATTAAAGCTTTCCCATTGGCAGACTTGTCTAAGATTGGGGAAATAAAAGAAGGAGGGAATTTGTTAATCTCTGGAAACAATTTGGTAATTTTTGCCAGCCAGGGAATATATACCTATGATTTGTCTGACCCTAAGAATCCTAAAAAGACCTGGGACTTTAAATATGAAAGCAATTCATATTTAGCCGGAGCCAGACTATACGGAGGGAAAATGTATATTGTTTTGAAGAATAATATTAACTCCTATGCTCCTTGCCCAATTAAACCCTTAACAGTTAATGGAGCTGAATTCTCAATCCGCTGCGATGAAATATATTATCCCAACAGAGTAATTAATACTGATACTACTTTCACCTCTCTTAAGGTTGATCCAGGAACAGGAAAGATTGAAAACAAAATCACTTTTGTTGGAAATTCAGGAGACTCTGTTATCTACATGTCTCCAACCTCTTTGTATATTACCTATACTTACCAGCAGAATTACCTCAAATTCATTTTGGGATTCTTTAAAACTAGCGCTGGCAATGTTGTTCCTCAGAATGTAATTTCTCGATTAGAGAAAATAGATACCTATGATATCAGCCAATCAGCTAAAGAGGTTGAATTGCAAAATATTTGGTCTAATTTCATGAATTCCTTGTCTGATGATGACAGAATGAAAGTTCAGAATGATTTGACCAACAAAATGGCTGATTATTACAAAGTCCATTTCAAAGAATTGGAAAGCACTGGCATTGCCAAGATTGATGTTGATAGTTTTGTTGTTAAAGCCCAGGGAGAAGTTGCTGGCCATCCTTTGAATCAATTCTCATTAGATGAATACAATGATTATTTGAGAATTGCCACCACAATTGGAGGAAGATGGTATGGCTATTTATGGGGAGTGGAAATTCCAACTCAAAAAACAGCCAATGATGTTTACATCTTAGACAAATCCTTAGTTCTTAAAGGCGCTGTTACTGATTTGGGCCAAGAAGGAGAAAGCATTTTCGGAGTTAGATTCATTCAAGACAAAGGATATGTTGTTACTTTCAGACAAACAGATCCTTTCTATGTTTTAGATTTATCCAATCCCAACAAACCATCTAAAGCAGGGGAATTAAAGATTCCAGGATATTCTGGCTATTTGCACCCAATCAACAAGGACAAGATTATTGGAGTAGGGCAGGAAGAAAGAAAAGTGAAGATCTCTTTGTTTGATGTTTCTAATCCTTCTGATCCTAAGGAAATCTCTAAATACAATTTGAGTGATTGGTATTCAGAAGCAACCAACAATCATCATGCTTTCTTGATGGATGAAAAGCACAAAGTGTTCTTCATGCCAGGAAGCAATGGAGGATATATTTTCTCCTATGACAATGACAAGTTTGAATTAAAGAAAGCAGTTAGCAAGATTTATCCCAAGAGAGCAGTCTACATTGAAGATTTCATGTACATTATTGCTGACCAGCAAATAGTTGTTATTAACGAAACTAATTGGCAAAAGGAAAAGGAATTGGAAATAAAATAATGTTTGGAACAGACTGGTTTCGACCCTCTAATTTATCGCAATATTGGCAAAATCGCGAGATTTTGCCCTCAATTACCACTATACCTGGCTTTGGTACTGCTTGGAGCCAAAAGGTGGCAGAAATAGGCAAATTAGGCCTAAAAAGGGCCTGTATTTTCCCAACTTGCCTTAAATATGACAAGCGCCAAGAGCTTTACAAAGAACTGGAAAAGACTGATTTAAAACAGATCCCTTTTGCCCATATTAGGGATGATTTTGACATTCATGAATTAGGATATTTAAGAGACCGCTGGGGAACAGAAGTCTTTAACATTCATACCCGAAATTACCATAATTTCTTGAATCCTGTTTTTGATGGATTCAGGAAAAACATTTTCATTGAGATTTCTCCAGGAACTTTGTTCTCTCAAGTGCCCATGGAAAGCTTTGGAGGAATGTGCATTGATTTTGCTCACTTAGAAAATGACAGCCATTCTCCAGAATATCCCAATCAGAACCAAGAGATAATAGAAAGACTTAAAACTAGATTTTCTGATCATGATCAGGCAGTTAAAACATTCAAAGCTGGTTGCTCCCATATCAGCGCTTATCCTAAGAACAAGTGGGATGGATATTTAGACAAAGATTGGAATGAAATTAGATGCGATCTGCATGTTTACAAAGACTTATCTGATTTTGACTATTTGAAAAAATACTTTGATTATCTTCCTAATATTAATGCTATGGAATTGCAGAATAGTTTGGAAGAGCAAATCAAAGCTATTCAATATATCTACAAAATGGGCTAACCATTATGGAGGAATTAAACAAAAATATTTTAATTCCAGTCACAGTTGCTTCTTTTATCATCGGTCTCTTTATCTATTTAGGAGAAAACAAAAGATCTCCTGAGTATGTTGTTGACAACATTCCCAAAGCTCAGGTTTCTGAAAGTTTGCCCTCGGGCTGTTTGGATATTAATGATGTTGCTAATTTTGTAGCTCAAGAAAAATGCGTTCGGGGGAAAATTGAAAAAGTATTCATTTCTAAAAGCGGAACAATATTTCTAGACTTTTGCCAAGACTACAAAACTTGTCCTTTTACTGCCGTGATTTTTAAAAGCGATTCTGCTAAGTTTGAGAACATTAAAGAATTAAATGGTAAGACAATAGAATTAACAGGGCTGATTAAGACCTACAAAGGCCAGCCTGAAATAATAATCAATGAGCCAAATCAGATTAAAATTATTGATTAGCGCTATTGCTGTCTTGTTATTGGCAGGAATAGGCTATTACAAGCCGAAAACAGCAGACTGCTACAATGTTGTGTACTATTATGATGGGGATACAGTAAAATTGGATATCAATGGGAAACAAGAGAAAGTAAGGCTATTGGGCATTGATACTCCAGAAATGAATTATGATTCTGAAAAAGATCCAGACTGCTATGCTAAACAAGCTTCAGAACAATTAAAAAAAATCATTGGCAATTCTTGTGTTCAAATTAAAACTGATCAATTAGCTGGCCAAAAAGATAAATACGGAAGACTTCTTTTGTATCTTTATCTACCCGATAATACTTTTGTTAATATGCAAATGGTTAGCCAAGGCCATGCCTTTTCCTACATTTACAGCGATAATCAATACAAACAAGAGTTTGAACAGGCCCAGCAAGAAGCCAAAAGCAAACAATTAGGCCTTTGGGGCAAAAATTGCAATTATTTGAAATAAAGATAAAATTAATATATGGAATTTAATATACCAGCAGATAATAACAAAAAATTGGAGAAGATAATTGAAAGAATTAGGATTAGTCCCAAAATGGAAACATTGTTTAGAATGTGCAATGTTACGGCCATAGATAGGCTAGGATTCAATGATCATGGGCCAACTCATGTCAGAATTACTGCTAATTCTGCTTTAAGAATTTTGCGTATTTTAATTAGCAAGGGAATTTCTCCTAGTTGTGTTGAGAACTATGGCTTGTCAATTGATGATGCTGAAATCATAACTGTTTTGGGAGTCATTTTTCATGATATTGGCCATGTTGTTCATCGCGACAGCCATGAAATAGTAGGATTGATTGTAGCCCAACCTTTAATCAAAGAATTAATTGATGGAATTTATGATGAATCAACAGAAGTCATTGTTCTAAACGAAGTCCTTCATATTATTTACAGCCATGAGCCCAATGTCGTTCCTTTAACCATTGAAGCTGGGGTGGCTAAAGTAGCCGATGCCTTAGATATGGAAAAAGGAAGATCCAGAATTCCTTACACCATTGGGAGCACAAGTATTCATGCCATATCAGCGGCAGCAGTAGATGATGTAATTATTGAAGAGGGAACAGAAAAACCAATTAAGATTATTATCCGAATGGAGAATCCAGCTGGAATATTCCAGGCTGGAGAATTGTTCTTAGAGAAATTAGAAACTTCTACTTTAAAAGATCTAGTAGAAGTAGATGCTGTAATTGTGGACGATGGCCATGAAAAGCACGTGGATATTACTAATAAAGGAAAGGGAAAAGCTAACCACTAAAAAACTCCCCGTAAGGGGAGTTTTTAAATTACAATCTTTCGCAATAGAGATCAGTTTCGGTATTGATTCTGATCACATCTCCTTCATTAATGAAATCAGGGACATTGATCTTTAATCCGGTTTCTACTGTTACTGTTTTAGTAGCAGCTCCAGCTGTGTTTCCTTTTAATCCTGGAGGGGCTTCAGTAACTTTGAGGTCAACTTTCTTAGGCAATTCAATCTTCAAGCATTCTCCTTCAACATAGAGTAATCTTAATTCCATTTTTTCTTTGAGGTATCCGATTTCATGCTCTAAGTTTTCTAAGGGAATGCTAACTCTTTCATTGCCTTTTGTGGTCAAAAAGACTCCTGATTTTCTGTCTTTGTACAAGAAAGTAGCGTCCTTTTTTTCAAATTCAACGTCTTCAAAATTCTCTCCTGACTTATATGTCTGTTCCATTGTGCGGCCGTCTTTGAGATTGCGCAATTTGGTGCGGGTGAAAGCTGATCCTTTTCCAGGATTTACGAATTGGTATTCGGCTATTTCCCAATAATTGCCGTCAATTTTGACAACAACGCCTTTGGTGAAGTCTGCTGTGGTTATCATAGTATTTTGTTATTACAGTGTTATTTAACCAAAAATGTGGGGTTTGGTCAAGGTTTTTGGATATCAAACAAATCATGATCTGGGAAGGGGAGTAAATCATTGATATCTTTAATATCTAGCATTAGCATTTGGAGCCTATCTACTCCGACTGCGATTCCTGAAGAATTAGGAACTCCCATTTTAAGGGCTTTGATGAATTCCATATCAATAGGCAATATTTCTTTGCCCAAAACTCCACGTAATTTCTGTTCTTCCTCTAATCTTTTTAATTGTTCCTCTCCATCAACTAATTCAGAAAAACAATTTCCAATTTCAATTCCTCCGATATAGTATTCAAATCGTTCGGCATACCAGGGATCATGCGCGCAAGGTTTGGATAAGGCAGCCTGGGGCAAAGGATATTCGCAGAGAATAATTGGTCTGTCTTTGGGGAAATTAGGCTCAACTTCATTTAAGAACATTAAATAGAAAACATCATCCCAAGTAGCATTGTCTGCTACTTTGTATCCTTTATCTAAAGCCGTCTTTTTAATCTGTTCCAATTCCTTGTTTTCATTTAAATCAAAATTGGCATATTTCTGACAAGCTTCCCTGACTGTCATTCTTTGCCAAGGCTTGGCTAATTCAATTTCCTGGCCCTGGTATTTTATCTTTGTTGTGCCATGTAATTTTTTAGCTAAGTAAATTGCCAAGTCTTCTACATCTTCCATGATAGCAGTGTAGTCAGCATTGGCCCTGTACCATTCTAAAATAGTGAATTCAATATTATGGGTTCCTCCAAAACTTTCTCCTCCTCGGAAAGCAGAAGCCATGTTGTAGATTTTCTCAAATCCAGCTGAGAGCATTTTTTTCATTGAGTATTCTGGAGAAGTAGAAAGATAGCCTCGGTATTTATTCCTTCTTTCATCATAAAGATCTAATCCTATTTGCTCCAAATATGGTTCCATGCCTGGGCAAGCCAAGAGCAGGGGACATTGGATTTCATAGAATTCTTGATTATCAAAGAATTCTCTGATCCAGCGGAACAAGAGAGATCTATTGATTTCCCTTTGTTTTAATTCTGGATTATTGCGTATCTTTTCCCAGTTTTTCATAGTGTTTGATAAAAAATCATACCACTAACAGTCAAAGATGTAAACTTGACACACTGCAATAATTTATGCTATAAATCAACAGACTAATATTTAGCAAAGGAGGCTAAATTGAAAGAATTGATCATTAAATCTTACGATGGTACTGAGGCAATGTACAATCAGCTTCTCAGGCTCAGAGCAGATGTCTGGCTCACTCCAGAAGAAAAGGCCAAGCTGGGAATGGATCTCTCAGGACTGGGAGAACTCCAAGACCTCATGATCTCTAGCCCTCTCTTTATCTGCCAGATGGGATATCTGATAGAAAGTGGCCTTGAGATTCCTGTCACTTATGCTCTGGGCTATCTCATGACATCGCCCAAAGATCTGCATGCCAAACCCGAGGTAATCATTTCTGAGCAATGCCATGCACTAGACCATCTTTTTAAAAGAAATGGTCAGCCTCAGAATGTTTTCTGCTACAATGGAGCAGGGACTCATCCTGATCACAGAAACAAGGGGTATGCCACTCAGGTAATCCAGGCTAGAGAAGTCCAGTTGTTCGCCAATGTTGAGAAATATAATATTGGCCATGCCTTTCTCTACACTTGGGAAGGATCTGTTCCCAGAGAATCCAAAAAAGACATGGAAATGCTTGAGGGAATTGATCTCGCGGATCCCAAGAAGATTATTGGCATCAGAAATTTACTGTGGCCAAGAGGGAAGTAAAACCATCAACAAAACAAAAAGGCTCTGCATAAAGCAGGGCCTTTTAATGTTGACTTTTCCTGGAAATATGATATAATGTAAGAGTGAAATGAAGTAGTTTTTTACCAATTTTAAACATACCACTAGGAGGTGGAAAGTGAGAAAAATCGTAGTTTTTGCTGTTGCAGTCATTGTTCTGGCTGTTGGTATTTGCCCAGCTAGAGCTGAGCTCAATGAGATCCCAGTCAAAATTTTTGCCCCAGAGTTTCTTTCCAACAAGGTGTTTTTCAAGGCCATTGCGCCCACCAAAGACCCCTTGAGTAAAGATCCTTTGACTGTGAAGTCCTTGGATTTTCATTTCCTTCTCAGAGGAGAAAGAATGAAAATATCTGGAATCTATGATTCCGGATCCTGGAAAGCTAGCTTCTTCAAGAAGTATACTTTCAAGGACATCAGTGCAGTCTGGGTTGATGTTGCCTACAAAGAATGTGGGACAGCTGGACATGGATTTGCTGATATGATTGATGGTTTTTCTTGTAAGACTGATCAGACACCAAGACACAGAAGTTACACCATCAAGCAAGCAATCCTAACAGACAACCAGTTGGTTGTTAAGTTTTTGACCAATCCTGTTTCAGGATGGGAAGTGGTCAAAGACAAAAGTCCTCAGATCAAAATGATCTGGTTGGAAACTTCAGAATGGGTTGGAATACATTACAACTCAAGTGATGTTGAAAAAAGAAAAGATAATATGGTTCGCTGTTATGCCAAATGGAGTGATCAAGAAAAACTTTGGATTTGCCAGATCCGCTACACAGCTGATTCTGGATCAGAGTTTCCTGTTTGGCATCAGCCCCATGTTTTCACCAGTGTCATCAACAAGACCAAGACTGTAAAAGAAAAATGGTGGCAGCCCGTGAAGCTGACTAAACAATAAAGGAGGACTCATTGAAAAGAATCATTGTTGCTGCTTTGTTTGTTTTTGTATTTTGTTCTTGCTCTAATCCAGAATTGGTTTGGCAAGAACAAGAACCAATCCAGATCAGGATTGTTAGGCAGTTTGTAGCGCCTCAGTCTGCGCAACTGCTTAATGATCCCAGATTACCCAAGGAAGCTGTCAGGCTTTTCTGGGGAATTGATCTGACTAGAATTGATTGGACACAATACCAATCAGTTCAGCTGAGAGTGTTTTTGCCAGAAGAGCAAAAGCACCCAGTAGTCATTCATCTGGATAAAAAATCCAAGGAAGAATCGATGATAGCTTTTTTCCCACACCGGTACTATAACTACCAGGTTGTTGGAAAGCTGATCAATCCCAAAACAATTGCTTACCAAGCAATTCAAGAAGGCAGAGTAATTCCTGCCCAACACTTGTAAGGAGGAAAACAATGTTGAAATTCTTAAACATTGAGCAGAATGATTTGCTCAAAGAGCAGATCAAAGAGATTCTCAAAGAAGATCACTTCAAATCATACAAGAATGATCTTCCGGGATTCCCATCCAAAATGATGGTAGGAAAGAATGAGTTCGTCCTTTCTTCACAATACAGCCCATTGGAACAGGGAATACCTGACTATTCCACCATCACAATTTCCAAATCCCCCTATTGCAACAACCTTGACTGCCAAGCCTTCTTTGCTGAAGTGTTTGGACCAGAAGGCAAGATTCTCCTGGATCAATCCGGAGAAATTATTGCCAGGGTTGACAAGAGCAGTTCCGGTGAAATCAGTATCATCAGCAAACCCAGCGAAGACAGGGGATGGGCGATTATAAACGTTCTGGCAGCTTTCAAGAATTGCATCAAGCCTTTAGTTGATGAAGGTTTGGTCGTTTTCATTGGATTGCATTAGGAGGGAACTTGGGGACATCTTTAGCCACAATTCACTCGATAAACAATCCTAAAGAAGCAGCAGCTTTTCTGGAACAGCACAAAAATGACCTTATTGCCCAGGGAGAAAAGAATCCCCAAGCCAAGGTCTGCCAAAACATCCGGACAGCTATTGATTCGCTACCTAGCAACTTGAAGATGATGTGGTATGGTGTAATGTCTAGCAAAGGCTACACTAAATCCTTTGACGAGTTCAAAAAAGAACAAGCACTCAAGGAGGTGCAAGGCCAAATAGACTATTAAAAAAGCAAAAAAGCCCTTGGGAATCCAAGGGCTTTTAATATACTTGACACTTTTTTTAAAAGTAGTACAGTGTATTCTGTTGTCTCAAAATAGCTTTTTTGAAAACATAATGAAAGGGTAGGTAAAGATGGGCAAAATTGCACATTCTAATATTCCTCCAATTTCTAGTAATTGGATTGCCATGATGAGTATTCCTTACAGGGATATTTCAATCACAGCTCTTTGCTACAGGCGGAGAGACCTTAATGGTACCAAGTGGGAAATTGTTCCTCAAAAGCCGACCTGTTCTGGGTCAGATTTCCAGGAACAAGGTTCTCTCTTGATCAAAGATCTAGAAGCCAATCTTGGGCCAAGATTGCTCAGCACATCTCTGACAGAAGAGAAGATTTCGGTTGTCATCGATCCGCACATCCAAACTTGGGAGTTTCGCAACATTCTTAAGAAAGGATGTCAGCAGGGAAATCAAAAGATTGCCTAGCCACAAACCAAAAAAAGCCGCTTGCTTGCAAGCGGTTTTTCATTTGACACGAAAGCAATTTGATGTTATTGTATGTTTGTTGAAATAAACTGGCTTTGAGCCATTCATATCGTAAATTTACATTTTAATCAAAGACAAGGAGGACTGAAAATGTCAAAGAAGCCTGTTAATGAAGAGTCATTCACGCAGTATAATCTGCGGCTGGAAACGTTGATGTTTGAATACCCATGCGGAGTTATGTGTGTTTTGGCAAAACAAACACACAATAGCTTGGTTATTTCCTCCCTGGGATTTTTTACTCAGTGGGAAATTAGGGAATATCAAAAAGTACCCACGCTCTGGGTTGAAAAAAAACAGAAGGATGCTGACAGCTATTTCCAGGAAATGATTGCCCTGGCAACTGGATTTGAAATTGATCGAACCGAGATCAAGAATGCCAAAGGGCAAGATCAGACAATTGAGAGAACAGGAGAGGTTCGTTCCTTTGAAGAGGGTCGCCATAAAATCAGAGCCATGGCTTCATACTTCAAAGACAATGAAATTGTAATCTCAATTCCACCTGATCAGTATCAGCAAGGCGCCCTTGCGTACTACAAACAAATCGGCAAGCTTTATCCAATCATAACTGGAAAGCTTCAGCAGGTTGAAACGTTCAGACAAATCATCATGACAGGCATGAACTATAGTCTCAGCAGACCCAAGACCAAAGAACAGGATCGTCGCAAGGCCTGGTATGAAGAACAACATCCACGCTGGTGTCCATTTTGTAATTGGACTCGGCCTGAATTCAGGAAGGGAAGCATTCTTCCTGGGTATGATTTGTTCCAATGTCCAGGCTGCAATACTTATCATTTGATCCACAAGAAGTCTGGCCACCTCATGCCATTATCAGGCGACAGAGAAGGGGAAAGATATTTGCTTCAGAAACGAGAAATTCTTGTTGCTAAGACAACAAATTGTTTCAAAAAACCAAAGGAGAAAAAGCAGAATGCTTCCTCTTAAGCTAGCATCTCGTCCACTTGAGTTTGCTACAGATCAGGAATGGGACGCTGATGTTGTTGAAAAAGTTCTTCAAGCCCAAGACTTCCAGGAAGCAATGCAAGCCTATTCCTTATCTCCTCCGATTACCCGAGGAGACTCAGCTTGGATAGCTTTGCAAAAAGCAATTGCTTTCTGCAAAACACTCAATGATCATTACGAAGTTGGATTACGTTTAGCAGCCCTGCTTCAAAGCGAGCCCAAAATCCAAGAGCTGATTGATAGCAATAATCAAGAATGGGTAAAAAAGGCTCACAGGCTTCTTGGCCGTTCCAACAGGACTGCTGACAGTCTGATTGATCTAGGGAAACAATGCAGCCCCTATGTCAGGAATTTCATTGGTCTCTATAATGAAATTCTGACTTCCAAAATGACCAAAGAGCACAGAGTAATAGTTCTTGGTTGGTTGGCTTCTGAAAAAGACCAAAAGATCAAGAAGAAAATCAGAACTGCTCTGGATCTCAAATTTGGAATATTTCACAAGCCTTGTCTGGTATAAAACACAAAAAAGCCCCTTTCTAAAGGAAGGGGCTTTTAATATGCTTGACAGGGTAAAGGGGAAGAGTATACTAAGAATACCAGACTAAAATAGTCCGGAATTATGAAAATATCCACCAAGACAACATATGGTTTGCAAG
>ENA-UOWG01002556-UOWG01002556.1-activated-sludge-metagenome-genome-assembly--contig:-NODE-2556-length-15232-cov-4.047374_pt1 | contig 15232 bp, 15 predicted proteins | sample MGYA00238147_ERZ761563 | MGnify/ENA primary metagenome ERZ761563 (study PRJEB28884, sample SAMN05720216) | anaerobic digester metagenome | isolation source: active sludge of municipal... | reverse complement strand
GGTCGCACCGAACGTGAATCAGATTATGCGCGCCAGCTGCGTGCCAAACAACGCGCCCGTCGCGTGTATGGAATGACTGAGCGCCCATTCAGACGTTACTACAATATTGCTTTACGCACGCGTGGTCTTTCAGGTTTGAACCTGCTTCAGACGCTTGAAAGCCGTATGGATAACGTGGTGTATCGCTTAGGCTACGCTGAAAATCGTGCCCAGGCCAGGCAACTTGTCAACCACGGGCATTTCACTATCAATGGCCACCGCGCTGACATCCCATCAATGTTGGTGAGACCCGGTGACACAGTGTCTGTCAAGGAAACCTCAAAAGCGTTGCCCTATTTCAAAGAGCTGCCTGATCTGGCTGAAAAACGCCTGTGCGCTATTTGGATGGATAGGGATATCAAGCAACTTTCCGGTCGGGTTCTTCGGCTTCCTGAGCGATCTGAGATCGATGGCAGCCTGAATGAGCAGTTGATCGTTGAGTACTACTCACGTTAAGGTCTGTTGACCCTATGACAGGATACGAATCAGTATCGGAAAGGGTGTATTATGTGCGCTCTAATTAATATGGTCACTCCCAAGATCGAAGTAAAGAATGACACCGGCCACTACGGCAAGTTCATTTTGGCTCCGCTTGAAAGAGGTTTTGGCGATACGTTGGGTAACGCGTTGCGCCGGGTTCTACTTTCATCACTGGATGGGGCTGCAATCTCGTCGATGCGCATTTCAGATGTGACTCACGAATTCTCTGATATTCCCGGTGTGCGTGAGGATGTCATCCAGATGATCCTGCAGGTCAAGCAGGTACGCATGATCCTGCATGAAGGCGACACAGCGCATCTGCATTTGGATGTTCGCGGAGAGGGAGTGGTTACGGCTGCTGATATCCAGGCTCCGGCTGAAGTGGAGATTGTCAACCCGGAACTTTACCTCTTCACCGTTGATGATCCGAAGACCAGGTTGGATATCGATTTCACAGTGGATCGCGGCAGAGGGTATTCCCCGGCCACCGATCGCAGCGGTAAGCTGCCCATCGGTGATCTACCTGTGGACGCGATCTACAGCCCGGTTAGGAAAGTGAATTTTTCGGTTGGATACGCCCGCGTGGGTCAAAGCACCAACTTTGACCGCCTCGTGCTGGAAATCTGGACGGATGGCACGATCACCCCTGAGAAGGCTTTGTCTTCTTCAGCGCAGGTGATCATTGATCATTTACGCCTCATCTCTGGTGTCAGCGAAGAATCGGTGCTGTTGGGAGTTGAGAAGGAAGTTGTTGGCAGCCACCTGACCAGCGAAGCCGCTGAAACCCCCATTGAAAACCTTGATCTGTCAGTTCGTGTTTTCAATTCACTGAAACGGACCGGCGTCAAAACGGTTGGGGATGTGCTTGAACTACTGGACAAAGGTGATGAAGCGGTTATGTCCATCCGTAATTTTGGCGAGAAGAGCCTTGATGAGCTTCGCGACAAAATGAAAGAAAAAGGCTTCATGCAAGACGAAAATGAGTTGGAGTAGGTAAATATGCGTCATCAAATTGCAGGTTACAAACTTGGTCGACAAAAAGACGTTCGTGCCGGCTTACGCCGCACGATGGTCAAGCAACTATTCGAACACGAGCGGATCCAGACTACACGGGCCAAAGCGATGTTCATCCGGGGTGAAGCAGAAGAACTGATCACCCTGGCTCGCCGCAGTGGTAAAGGCACAGATGCTGAAAAGGTGCATGCCCGCAGACTCGCGGCTGCCCGCCTCGGTGATGCCGTACTGGTCAAGAAATTATTTGATGAGATTGCCCCGCGCTATGAAAATCGCAACGGTGGTTATACACGTCTCAACAAATTAGGACCGCGCCTTGGCGATGCCGCCGAGATGGTTCTAATCGAGTTTGTTGAAGAATAATCCCTCCGGCAAACGCTGGACGGATTGGAATGGCACTTTACAAACTTATCCTCGCTTACGACGGTACTGATTTTTCCGGTCTTCAACGCCAGGGAAGAAAACGCACTGTCCAGGGAGAGCTTGAAAAAACGCTCGGAGAGTTGGGATGGCAGGAAAAAACCCTGCTTTTCGCCGGGCGCACCGATGCAGGTGTTCATGCCTCTGGGCAGGTTGCAGCATGCGCGCTGGATTGGCAACACTCATCTGCTGATCTACGTCAGGCGTTGAACGCCAGATTACCGCGAGATGTCTCGATTCTGGAGGTATCCAGGGCTGAAGCAGAATTCCACCCCCGTTATGATGCTTCAAGCCGTGAATATCATTACGACATCTATCATATGACCGCCCGTCAGCCTATGAGAGACCGTTACGCATGGCGGATATGGCCTGTGCTGGATATTGATCGATTGAATCAATGCGCTGCAGTGTTTATCGGTCAGCACGATTTTTCTGCTTTCGGTAGAGCCATGAAAAAAGGCGGAAATACTGTGCGCGAGGTCCTGGCCAGCCGGTGGCTTATCACCGATGATGGCTGCCAATATGAGATTGAAGCCAACGCGTTTCTTTATCATATGGTCAGGCGTCTGGTATACGTGCAGGTGCGCTACGCCCAGGGTGGTATCTCGCTGGAAGAAGTAAAACAAGGACTTGCGCAGGGCAGATCATTAAAACCGGGGTTAGCTCCAGCTCGTGGACTGGTACTGGTACAGGTGCGATATAACGGTAAACGCCGTGAAATGAACGAGGATGAGGAAAACTAATAATTTGGGACGGCACAACCGTCCGATGGAGATGAGAGAGTGGACAAAACTTACGTCCTAAAAGGAAAACAGGAACCTGAATGGCTGCTGATGGATGCAACCGGTCAGGGAGTTGGTCGCCTGGCGACCCAGATCGCCCATTACCTGTTGGGTAAACACAAACCCACCTACACACCTGGTGTGGATATGGGAGACGTGGTAGTTGTAATCAATGTTTCAAAACTGGAAATTACCCCGAAACGACTTGATGAAAAGAACTATTACAAGCATTCCAACTTCCCCGGTGGATTGAAAACCGTGGGGATGCGGGACCAGATGAAAAATCACCCTGATCGGGTGATCACATCAGCGGTGTGGGGTATGCTCCCGCATAACCGTATGGGACGCAAGTTGTTGAAACGTCTCAAAGTATATGCCGAGAGCGAGCATCCGCACGCTGCGCAAAACCCGAAACTGGTTGCTTAAAGGAGCAGGAAGAAGATGTCGAATCAGTATTATGAAGGTATTGGACGCCGCAAAGAGAGCACTGCCAGAGTTCGCCTGATGAGTGGAACAGGAAAGTTCCTGGTCAACGATCGCCCGTTGGAGGAATACTTTCCCCGCACCGGTGACATCGAATCCATCCTGGGCCCACTGGCTGCAGCGGAACAGGACCGCGCGACCTTTGATATCACTGCCACAGTCCGTGGTGGTGGTGTGACCGGTCAATCAGATTCTGTTCAGCTGGGACTGGCTCGTGCGCTTGTAAAACTAAACGCTGAAAACACCACGCTGCTGCGCAAGGGTGGCTATCTAACCCGGGATCCGCGCGTGAAGGAACGTAAGAAACCAGGTCTCAAGCGGGCCCGCAAGGCACCTACTTACACCAAGCGTTAAACCTCCAGGATTTCATCCTGGTTTGGATGAGATGCAGTTGTTGCGGGGCGGTCTGGACGGATCGATCAGGATCAATGTCCAAAGCCCGGTAACGACTGCATTTTTACATTTGGAGAGTGTGTATGATCGAACATCGGATCAAAGAACTGGTTTTCTGTGGAGTTCGGGCTGACCCTGAACGGGTCAGGCAGGCTGCCGGAACTGCAACAGTGATCATTACGCGTGGCAAGCTCGCTGCGAATTGGCTGGCTGGTATTGGTGTAGAGGTTGGTACCATCTGGGAGTTTGTACCGGGGGAACAAGGCGTGGATACTGAGACCGCTCGTGCCCGAGTGCGAGCCCTGATCGCTGAAATTACGGATGCGCGAGTTTTATACGTAACGCCGGTACAACCGTTCATGATTGATGTGCCTGGCAGAGAATTGGCTGAACAGGCGGATTTGATCGGTGAAATACCAGGTGTTGACCCTTTGATGGCCTTACTCAAGCAGGAGAGATCCATTTCTGATGGCTCTGTACAGTATCTGGATGGATTGAGGATCTTGCAAGACCGGTATCCGGCATTTTCTTCCTCTTTACCAGTTTTGATATTTATGACTGGTATTAACGTGGCAAACACAAGTCTGCCTGTTTCACTGCGCCAGGTTTACCCGGCTGATGCACCGGTTTTTCTGCTGGATGATCACACGTTCAATTGGCAGTACACCCGGATGGAAAAGATCAGCGGGATTGAAAACCCGATCACTGCCCTCTACATTCCAGCTTTGTCTGCAGATGCTACATTGGATAACTTCATGCAGGTGATCGCCCGTCTGCGTGCCCCGGATGGCTGCCCGTGGGACCGCAAACAAACCCATATCAGCCTGCGGCCATACCTGCTGGAAGAAACCTATGAAGCGCTGGAAGCCCTGGACAACCAGGACATGACCGGTCTAAAGGAAGAATTAGGAGATCTATTGCTGCAGATCGCGCTGCACTCACAGATCGCGGCAGAAACTAATACTTTTACCATTTCGCAAGTTATTCAAAGTATCAGCCGTAAGATCATTTCGCGCCACCCACATGTGTTCGGTGAAGTGACCGTACAGGATGACCGGGACGTTGTGCAGAACTGGGAAAAATTGAAAGAGATTGAGCGGGCGGAGAATGGCCGCGAACACCAGCAAGGTCTTTTGGAAGGCATCCCGGGGATATTGCCTGCGCTTTCTCAGGCCCAATCGATCCAGAGCCGCGCTGCCAGGGTGGGCTTTGATTGGCCGGAAATCAAACCGGTGCTGGATAAAGTAATGGAGGAAATGCAGGAGGTGCACGACGCGGTTACCGATTCAGATCGTGCCGGCGAGCTGGGCGACCTCCTCTTCGCTGTGGTCAACCTGGCGCGATGGTATGGGGTGGATGCTGAATCTGCCCTGCGTAGTACTAACACTAAGTTCCGCACTCGTTTTGCTTACGTAGAATCGGAAGCGAAAAAAGCAGGCAAAAAACTGCAGCAAATGACCCTGGCGGAAATGGATCTATTATGGGAAGCGGCGAAAAAACTTGATCAGTAGATCCGTCGCAACACGATTGCAATAGCCGGATTTAAGCCTGGGTTATAATTAGCGCAAATTGTTTAAGAGGGTGATAATGACTCAACCATTGATCGAATGTATCCCGAATTTTTCTGACGCCCGCCGCCCTGAGGTGGTGGATGCAATCGTTTCAGCGATCGAAAATGTACCGGGGGTAAATGTGCTCGATCGGCATTCTGATCTGGATCACAACCGGACAGTGATCACGATGGTGGGAGCCCCGGAAGCGATCGAAGAAGCGGCTTTCCAGTCGATCAAGAAAGCCCAGGAGTTGATCGATCTCAACCAGCATCAGGGTGCACATCCCCGCATTGGCGCGACGGACGTGGTACCCTTTGTGCCTATCTCTGATGTGAGTATGACCGAGTGTGTTGAAATAGCGCGCCGGCTTGGTAAACGGGTCGGAGATGAACTATCCATTCCGGTTTATTTATACGAAGAAGCCGCCACGAGACCAGAGCGGCAGAACCTTGAGACCATCCGCAAGGGGCAATTCGAAGGGCTGAAGGTGGACATCGAAAAAGATCCGGAACGAGCGCCTGATTTTGGTCCTGCCAGGCTGGGAAACGCCGGTGCTACTGTGATAGGGGCGCGCGCGCCGTTGATCGCTTTTAATGTCTATCTGACCACCGGTGACGTGGAAATTGCCCAGAAGATCGCGAAGGCTGTCCGGAATTCATCAGGCGGACTGCGTTTTGTTAAAGGCATGGGGGTGCTCGTAGATGGCATGGCACAGGTCTCGATGAACCTGACCAATTTCAAAAAAACACCCATCTTCAGGGTCGTTGAGATGGTGCGACGCGAAGCTCAGCGTTACGGGGTCGGCATTCATCACAGCGAGCTCGTGGGATTGATTCCCCAGGACGCGCTCATTGATACTGCCGTCTGGTATACGCAGTTGGACCAGTTCGAACCCGCGCAGATCCTGGAAACCCGACTTTATGCAGCCAGGCAGTCCGTAACATCTTCACAAACAGATCCGTTCTCTTTTATCAGCTACCTGGCAAGCGCGAATCCTACCCCCGGAGGTGGATCCGCGGCTGCGTTTACCGCAGCTGAAGCAGCCGGATTGGTCGCGATGGTGGGCCGTGTGACCATTGGCAAGAAGAATTACACCGCGGTTGAATCACGCATGTGGCAGATGATCGAGGAGGCTGATCGATTACGTGCCGAGTTGACCCGTGCAGTGCAGGAGGATGCAGACGCCTTTAATGCGATTATGCAGGCGTATAAATTACCGAAGAGCAATCCGGAAGAGGTCGCAGCGCGCGGAGCTGTGGTAGAAGCAGCCACACTCGCTGCAGCTGTTGTACCTCACCGTGTGGCAGAGCTGGCAATGCGTGTTTTACGGTTGGCGGTTTCGGCGGTTGAGTATGGAAATTTGAACGCCATTTCTGATGGCGCATCGGCTGCCAACCTGGCAATTGCCGCTGTGCGCAGCGCTGCTTTAAATGTTAAGATCAATCGAAAATCGCTAAAAGATCCGGCAGCGGCTGATCATCTTATGAAGGATATCCAAGATTTCGAAGCAGAGATACCAGTGATCGAACAGAACATTATCCGAGTACTGTCGGACCGGGCACAATTCTGAGGTCATTCAAAGGAGCATTGCGATGGGCATCAAGGCAGACAGTTGGATCAAAAAAATGGCTGTGGATCATCACATGATCGAGCCTTTTGTTGAAAACCAGGTTCGGGAAGGAGTGATCTCCTATGGTCTTTCATCCTACGGTTATGATATCCGCGTGGCGGATGAGTTCAAGATCTTTACCAATGTCTACAGCGCGATCGTTGATCCCAAAAAATTTGATCCACGTTCGATGATCGATTTTCGCGGGGAGGTTTGTGTGATCCCCCCGAATTCCTTCGCATTGGCACGCACCGTGGAGTATTTCCGCATCCCGCGCTCCATCCTTACCATTTGCGTCGGAAAGAGCACTTACGCGCGGTGCGGCATCATCGTCAATGTGACTCCTTTCGAGCCGGAATGGGAAGGATACGTCACGCTGGAGATTTCCAACACCACCCCGCTGCCGGCGAAGATATACGCCAATGAAGGGATTGCGCAGGTTCTGTTCTTCGACGGGGATGCGGTTTGCGACATCTCTTATGCGGATCGCAAGGGCAAGTATCAGAACCAGCAGTCGATCCTGCTGCCGCGTTTATAAAACAGGATATAATTCCTCCGAAATGAAAATACGACGACCTGCATTGCAGCCAATAAAATTCTATGTGATCATTGCCGCTCTACTGGTAGCACAGTTGCTCAGCGGTTGTTCTGTTGTGCAATCGTTTATGCCGACTGAAACGCCTACGCAAACTCCAACGCCATTGCCAACCGCGACCCCTTTGCCGCCGTCACCCACACCGACGCCTACTGAAATCCCCTTTTATTTGGACGCGACTGTAATGCCGCTGGATCAGGAGGTACCGATCCTGATCTATCACCGCTTTATTCCAGATTACGTTGGGCCGACCACGCCAATGAAAATGCAGCTTTCTGAATTCAGGTACGAGCTGCAAACGTTGTATGACAGTGGTTTCACGCTGGTCTCGCTTTACGATTGGATCCATGGCACCAGCGTGGTGCCACCAGGACGTAAACCTTTGATCCTCACGATTGATGACGTGTGGTATGCTGACACTCTTTTTATTAAAGAAGATGGGTCATTATCAAATTTATCAGCGTTGGGGATCCTGCACGAATTCTATGAGAAAAACCCAGATTTTGGTTATCATGCGGCGGTATTTGCCATCTACGGAGACAAGTATTACGCGGAAAAACAGATCGGGGATATATTTGTGGTATCAGATAATGCTACCTGGACGACCCCTTCGTGGCGCATCAAACTGGGTAACACGATCGCCTGGGCGGTTGAAAATGGTATTGAAGTATACAACCATACCCTGGAACATCCAACATTCACGAACCTTCCCGACAACCAGATCCAGATGCAATTGACGAAGAATGACGAAGTCCTGCGCGAATTTCTCACACAAGCCGGCAGGGAAGACATCATCCCCCAGCTCAAAAACATCATCGCGTTGCCTGAGGGCAAATGGCCGGAAAAACAGAGCGGTAAGGATGTGATCCTTAACTACAAGGATCCTGAAGGAAAACCGGTGCTGGCGGTGATGGAGGCGTACAATATGGACGCTGCGGAACTCACACCTTCTTTCTTCAGTGAGAAGTTCAACCCATTTGCTATACCCCGTATTACCGCTTCACCGTATTTTGTCAGCTATCTGGTGCAGAGCAATGAAACCATCCCGGCAGCTCAATCCTGTCAATTGGGTCCGTTCAAACAGGAACAGGTAGGGGACCCAGACATGTTGCAGGAATTGATCCTGAACGCGGTTAAGACAGGTCAATGCATTGAGGGCGCGTACCATGTGAGCGGGCAGATCTTTTTAGCGCAAGACGGATCGGTCACACTCTTCACATCAAAGTCTGATTGACCTAATGAATGATAGATTCATCAACCGCTGAAATCTCAGCGGTTTTTCTTTGTATAATCTAGGTTAGCGAAACGAATGACGACATTTTCTAAGAGGATGACTGTACCAAACGTAGCAATCAACAATATGCACAGGCCAAGCGGGTATCATGTTGTTTGATTCAGTTTTTCCAGCACTCGATAACAGCCATGCGCCGATGGACTCGGTCATCAATTGGTTTATTGGAGTATCCAGTTTTAAATACTGAACGGAAGTATTATGGCCCGAAAAACCCCCTTGCATCAACTCAACCCATTCAAAGACCGCACACCAGTGCAGCGGAAGCACGCCGCGCAATACCTGTTGATCACATTGATCAGTTTCGCCTTTTCGGTGGGGGGTACACGGCTTTTCCTGGAGATATTGGGATATCCCAGGCTGGGCGGAGGTCAATTTCATTTCGCCCATGTTTTATGGGGTGGTCTATTCCTGTTCGTGGCTTCCCTTTTGCCTTTGATCCTGATCAACCGGTGGGGGCTGCGACTCTCGGCGCTCCTGGCGGGATTTGGCATCGGACTGTTCATCGATGAGGTAGGGAAATTCATTACACAAACCAACGACTACTTCTTTCCTGCAGCAGCGCCGATCGTTTATGTCTTGTTCCTCTTAACTGCCCTTGTGTTTGCCCAGATCCGTAATAACCGCAAGCATTCCGTTAGAACTGAGATGTACGGTGTTCTGGAGGATTTTGAGGAGGTATTGGACCAGGATCTTTCCGCTGATGAATTTCACGACTTGATTAGAAAGTTGGACATCGTAATTGCTGAAAATGAATCACCTGAGCTGGTGGATCTGGCCAAACACTTGAAGACCTATTTAGAAATGAATCGTAACAAGGTTGTTCCGGATGATCCCGGGCTGTATGATCGTGTGCGCAGATGGATCAAGAAATTTGAAATTAATTTTTTACATCACAAGCGATTACGAAGAGTTATTGTTGTCGGATTGATCGCCTGGGCTATTTGGGCGCTGGTCTCACCGATCGGATTCCTGTTGATTTCGAGGGACGCTGCGCAATTGCAGGTTTTCCTTGACCAGTTGATCTCCAATCGGTTGGTGCGCAACGCAAGCGGATTGAACTGGTTCGAAGCGCGGGTGTTGCTTGAAGGGGGAGTAGGTATTTTTGCGCTGGTCGCGGCTGGTTTGATCACGACAAAAGCGGAAATCCAGGGTGTTTGGGTAGGGATCGCAGACCTTTTGGTTATGCTAACTATTGTCAACCCTTTGATTTTTTATTTTGACCAATTTTCGACCATGATCGCGGCTTTTTTTCACTTCGTGCTATTTATTTTACTTATTCGTTACAAGCAGCGATTTCTCACTGATGATTTTAAACGAAACTGAGGGTAATTACCCTCAGTTTCGTTTTCAACCGATAAAGGTTACGGCTTTTTATCGTTTCCTCCTCCACCACCCGGCTCAGGGGTCTGATTACCGGATCCAGGGGTTTGAGATCGAGGTTCAGGAGAGGTATTTCCGGGTCCTGGAGTCTGATATCCGGGTCCGGGTGTCTGGTAACCAGGTCCTGGTGTCTGATAACCCGGTTCAGGTGTTGCATTTCCGGGTCCTGGATTCTGATATCCGGGTCCTGGCGTCTGATACCCTGGGCCGGGGGTTTGATAACCAGCGCCGGGGTTTTGATTGCCAGGTTCGTCGTTTGGCTGATCAGGTTTTTGTGTTTGGTAAGTGGCGCCATTGCCGGGTGTAACAGTCAAATTGTCCCTCAGTTGTTCCCTGATTCGGTCTTGTTCCCGGATCATTTCCCGGTCCATTTTTTCATTCCCAAAACTGGGTGTTGCTTCCCAACCTTTATGCACCTGATTTTGAACACAATCCGTATTCTCCAAACAACCATCCAGCCAGTTGATCCGGTCTTGAAGCATTGTGCGCAGTCTGGTTTGCAATGGCTCATCCGTAGTGGTATCTACAATTTCCAGACAGGTGCGAAGCATTTCTCTGATCCTCAACAATGCGCCGGGCAATTCCAAAGGATCAATTACTTCAGTTTGGGCAATCGCGTGTTGCAAGTGATTTTCAAATCGCGCATAACTCGCGTACGGGGCTTCGATGCCTGACTCGTTCAAAACCTTTATTTCATTCAGTCGGCGCATCGCAAATTGCAGGTCTAAATCCATCCGTTTTAATGGATCCTGGGTCAGGCCAAGTTTCGTGCTTTCACTCATTAATTTGATCTGATATAGTGCCTGCCCCGGCAGATCATCCTGTGCAGCAGCTACCGTACCGGTCAACCCGCCGAAAATCAAACCGGTCACTACTAATATGGTTGCAAGCGTTCCCATTTTTACCTCCAGTAAATTGAATGGTTTCCATTTATTACGACGTGCGGAAGGCGTTAGGGTTACGGGTGATCTTTGGATCATCCTGGCTTGCGCGAGAAACTTATCTCTACCATCTCGAATAGCTTGGTCGTTTCGAGGGGTAAAGGAGTTCAATTCCTTTTTGTATTTTTCGATCCATGCATCGGTTTCTTTTTTGGGCATGCCTGGTGTCCTTATTCTTTAATACTTTTTTTAAGAGTTGCGAGTGAACGGTGTAGTAATGCTTTTACGGCACCAACCCGTTTACCAATGAATTGAGCTATTTCATCGTTCTGCCATCCTTCAAAATACTTAAGGAGGATGACCTGTTGTTGTTCAGGGGTCAGGGATAAGATTGCGTCTCGAATCTTGCTCCCTTGCAAGTTTGTTTCAACTTCTTCCTCCAGGCTCTTCTTCGCCGGGATGTTTTCCTGCAATTCCTGCTCCTGTCGATTTTGGTTCCGGCGATAATGATCGGTAATCCAGTTGTGTGAGATACGAAACAGGTAAGCGCGCAGGTTTTCCTGCGGAACGTTTCCTCTTGATAAAGCTTTTAAAAATCTGAGAAAAGTCTCAGAAATACATTCTTCAGCCAGTTGCTGATCACCCAAGAGACGCATCGCATACCGGTAGAGTGCTTCCTGGTGGCAATTGTATATCTCCGATAACGCAGATTCATCGAAGCCGGCTGCTCTCTCCAACAACGATCTTTCATCATTTGTGATCACACTCATAATATACGACGTATTGAAGGGTTTTTGGATACGGTAAAATAAAGTTTGATAAATTAATAACAAGGTGATTATATGGCTGATTCTCCTGTCCTCCCATTCAGTGATACATACTGGGTCGTGCCTGGCAAACTGATGGCTGGGGAATACCCCGGTGTGCATAATCTGGAGTACTCACGCAAGCGCATCATTGCATTGATCAGGTCAGGAATTCGGACAATTATAGACCTCACCCAGCCTGGTGACTCAGATCACCCGTACGCGCAACATCTGTCGCAAGAAGCTGAGCTACACGGAGTGGAGATTAAACGCCTGAATTTTCCGGTACCCGATTTTGGCACACCCCCAGCCGGTCTAATGACACGCATATTGAACCTGATCGAGGATGAAATAGCAGAAGGTAAACCCATCTATGTGCATTGCCTGGCAGGGATCGGAAGGACCGGTACCGTGGTGGGATGTTACCTGGTCAACCAGGGTCTTACCGGTGAGGAAGCGTTGGCAGAAATTACCAATTTGCGGGCCAACACATCCTCCTGGTGGCATCGCAGCCCTGAAAATCAGGACCAGGTGGATTTCATACTCAACTGGGCTGTTCGCAAAGCGAGTGACAAAATCTACTCATAAGGATGATGCGCGGGGTTTGACCAATCGCCATGTCTGAGGTAAAATCCTGCCTACATGCGTTGTACCCTTCGCATGAATCTGATACCGAAAGGGCTTGAAAATGAAAGTTTTGTTATTGAAAGATGTGTACAAACTGGGTCATGCTGGGGATGTCAAAAAAGTGGCTGATGGATTCGGACGCAACTTCCTTCTTCCTCAGAACCTTGCTGTGTTGGCTACGCCAGGCGCATTAAAGACCGTTGAAAAGATCCGCGAGAAGGCAGCCATTGAAAGGGCAGCGCTGAACCAGGAAATGAGCGGAATTGCTGAGAAGCTTACCAACGTTGAATTGCATTTCTTCAGCAAGGCTGGTGAAACGGGCAAGTTGTATGGTTCCATCACCTCACAGATGGTGGTTGACGAACTGAATAAAAAGGTGGGCACATCGCTGAGCAAACACCAGATCGAGAGTGATCCGATCCGCACCCTGGGCGAGCACATTGCTACTGTTCGCCTGACCGTTGACCTCACCCCGAAGATAAAGATCTTTGTCAATCGTGAAGGTGAAGCCGCCAAGGTTGCCGTTAAAAAAACGGAAACAAAACCGGTGGCGGAAGAAGAACAACCGGTTGAGCCAGTTGTGGAAGAAACCACAACTGAGGCTGGCCTGGCTGAGACTGCTGTAACTACTGAATAGAGAACGAGTAAAACTGAAACAAACGATTGACCGGCCAGGTCAGCCAGGTGCTGCGGCCGGTCTTTGTTATAATCGGTGAAGACATGATGACCGTTGGCGAATATCTACGTAAATTAAGGGAAGAAAAAGGCATTACGCTGGAGCAGATAGCCAGTGAAACAAATATCCGACTGGCATATCTGCAGGCGATCGAGAATGATCAGACAGATCAATTGCCTTCACTTCCGCAGGCCAAAGGCTTCACGCGGCTCTACGCAGCACACCTCGGTATAAGCTCGAGGGATGTGTTCGAGGAAGTTGAAGAGCTCAACCACCCGGAGGTAAAGACACCAACTCAGGAGGAGTCTGCAGTTGAGGGCCCCGCGCCGCTTCTGGTAGAAAAACCTCAACCTGTGACAAGAAAACTGGCAGGAGTATTACGCAAATCCAGTGAATCTACACCCCATCCTGAAAAACCAGCATCACAATCCGAAGAAATACAACTTTCACAGGTCATCTTCAACGAGATCGGCAGGGACCTCAAACGACAGCGTGAGGCCTTAGGGCTGACGCTTGAGGATGTGGAGCGTTTGACGAAGATTCGTGAGTTCTTTCTGTATGCGCTGGAAAATGGCCAGGTCGACGATTTGCCGTCCACGGTACAGGGCAGGGGCATGTTGAACAACTACTCTGCGTTTCTCAATCTAAGCGTGGACGCTCTGCAATTGCGTTACGCGGAGGGATTACAGCAGAAACGGCAGGAAACAGCCAAAGTTGAAGAAGAGGAACGCAAGGGTGGGGTCAAGGTGATGGGCAGGGAACCGCTTAGCGGCTGGCGGCGTTTTCTGACGCCTGACCTGCTGGTTGGCGGTTCAGTTTTCCTGGCGTTGTTCGGCCTGGTGATCTGGGGCGCGCTGCAGATGATCCGTACCACCAACCCGGAACCCGTACCAACGATCAGTTCGATTTCAGATGTGTTGATCAATGAAGGCACACAGGATGCGGCCTCTACAGCCCTAGCGACGAATGAGGTTGTCCCTTTAGTAACTGGCACCCCATCAAATATCGGCAATCCACAGGTGGATATTTCGGCCACTTTTGCTGCTGGAGGCAACGGTCCGATCCAGATCGTGGTGGTGGTATATCAGCGGGCTTTTATGAAGATCACGGTCGATGGTGTAGATGTGTTTGCCGGCAGGGTTTTGCCGGGAAATGTGTATTCATACTCCGGGAATTCCAGGATCAGCTTATTAACTGGAAACGCCGCCGCTTTGCAGGTCTATTACAATCAGCAGGATCAAGGCATACTCGGTCCGATCGGACAGGTGGTGGAACTGGAATTTACACAGGAGGAGATGATGACACCAACACCACGGTTTTCGCCTACGCCAACTTTAACTCCGCTGCCAACACTCACAGCGCGGCCAACCGCCACACCACAGCCTTCCCCCACCATTCCAACAGCGACGATCACACCGGCTCGCACTGTAAACCCATAGGGAATTAATGAAAAAAAAGTCCATTTATCTTGTTTCGTTGGGCTGTGCTAAAAACACAGTAGATTCTGATTCGATCGCCACACTGATGTCCAGGGAGGGTTACTCGATCGTAGAACAACCCGGTCAGGCTGAAGTGCTGATTGTCAATACCTGCGGATTCATCCAACCTGCCAGGCAGGAATCCATGGATGTGTTGACTGAATTGGCCAGTCAGAAAAAAACCGGTCAATTATTGATCGCGGCGGGTTGTTTCAGCGAACTGCACCGCGAAAAGCTGGCAGAAGAAGTCCGTGGGATCGACGGGATCATTGGCACGCGGCGTTGGATGGACATGCCTGACTTGGTGCAGTCATTGCGAAGTCAACCCGGCACTTCTCGTTATCACCTGCCGGATGCGCCAACCATCGGTACGGATGAAAATGGTGTACCCCGTGTTTCACTGCAGGGGGCCAGCGCGTACCTCAAAATCGCGGATGGCTGCCGGCGGCCGTGCGCATTTTGCTCGATCCCACTGATCAAAGGCACCCAGGTAAGTCGACCTATGGAGTCCATCCTCCGTGATGCAGTGATCCTGCAGGAGGAAGGGGTAAAGGAACTCATCCTCATCGCGCAGGACACCACTGATTATGGTTCAGATCTCAGGATGAAGGATGGGCTGGTGCAATTGCTTGAAAACCTGTTGCCGCGAATTCCGGCGATCCCCTGGGTGCGCATCATGTACGCTTACCCTGGTTTTGTCAGCGACAGTCTGATCGACCTGA
>ENA-UOWG01002553-UOWG01002553.1-activated-sludge-metagenome-genome-assembly--contig:-NODE-2553-length-15247-cov-5.698657_pt1 | contig 15247 bp, 12 predicted proteins | sample MGYA00238147_ERZ761563 | MGnify/ENA primary metagenome ERZ761563 (study PRJEB28884, sample SAMN05720216) | anaerobic digester metagenome | isolation source: active sludge of municipal... | reverse complement strand
CACAGGAATATCTGCTTTACCGCCAGGCAGGTTATGACAATACAGTATGTGGTTGAGAGTGATGTTTTCCTTTCAATACTGCCACTGTCACATACGTATGAGCAAACACTCGGGCTGGTGCTGCCGCTATTCAACGGTGCAATGATATGGTACCTGCGCAAGGCTCCTACACCTTCCGTTCTTCTTCCTGCACTTGAACAGGTGAGACCCACAACAATGCTTACTGTGCCGCTGATAATGGAAAAGGTCTATTTCGGGAAAGTGGCCCCGACATTCAACAAAAGCAAGGTTGTGGCATTCCTTTATGGCACTCCCCTGTTCCGCCGTCTTCTCAACAGGATTGCGGGCAGGAAAATATACAAGGCATTTGGTGGCAGACTCAGGTTCTTCGGCGTTGGAGGTGCAAAACTCAATCCAACTGTAGAGCAGTTTCTGCTTGATGCAAAATTCCCGTATGCAATAGGTTACGGTCTCACCGAAACCTCCCCCCTGCTTGCCGGCACGAAGGTTGGATCATGCAGGCTCGGCTCAACCGGACCAGCAATGCAGGGCGTAACCCTTAAGATAAACAATCCGGATCCCGTAACCGGCGAAGGGGAGATATGGGCAAGGGGAGAAAATGTGATGAAAGGGTATTACCGCGAGCCGGCAATGACTGCCGAGGTGCTTACGCCTGACGGATGGTTCAGGACCGGTGATCTCGGAGCAGTTGACAAACATGGCTATCTGAGCATCAGGGGAAGGCTCAAAAACATGATAGTTGGATCAAGCGGGGAAAACATCTACCCGGAAGAGATCGAATCAGTTATAAATGATTTCGGCCATGTTATCGAATCTCTGGTTGTGCAAAAGAAGGGCAAGCTTGTGGCGATGGTTCACCTGAATATCGAGGAACTTCAGGCCAAATATGCACAGATGAAGAAGGATTTTACCGACCAGGCAGAGCTGATAATCAACGAATATCTCGAAGAGCTGCAACGATATGTCAATTCACGGGTGAACAGGTACAGCCAGCTGCAACTGGTGGTTTATCAGCCCGAACCGTTTCAGAAGACCGCAACACTGAAGATCAAGAGATTCCTTTATTATTGATCCCCTCCAGGGGCAGTGTGACCGGATAATACACTATAAGCATTTAAATGAGATCATTGCCGTTTTTTTTGCTATTTTGCGGCCAAATTCGAACGTGATGTCGAACCGGACAAAGGCACTGCTTCTCATCTTCTCCATACTGATTGTAGATCAGATTGCAAAAATCATCGTGAAAACCAACATGGTGATTGGCGATGAAATCCCGGTTCTGGGAAACTGGTTCAGGATCCATTTTCTTGAAAATAACGGTATGGCCTTTGGCATGGAGTGGGGTGGCAAAACCGGCAAGGTTGCCCTCACAATATTCCGGATGGTGGCCATTGCCGGATTAGCATGGTATCTTGACAGCATCATAAAAAAGAATGCCAATACAGGCCTGATCCTGTCGGTAAGCGCAATTATAGCCGGGGCGGCCGGTAATCTGATTGACAGTGCATTCTATGGCATGATTTTCAGCGAGAGCTGGCACACAACCGCGGTACTTTTTCCTGAAGGAGGCGGATATTCAACATTTCTGCATGGCAGGGTGGTTGACATGCTCTATTTCCCGATAATTGATACCCACTGGCCCGACTGGTCACCGTTCAGGCCGGGACAGTCATTTATTTTCTTCAGACCGGTATTCAACCTCGCTGACACATCTATTACCACCGGGGTTCTGGCTATCCTGGTCTTCCAGAAAAAATTCCTGGAAGAAAAGAAATCCTGAACTATATTCAGTCAGGTAATAATCAAACCTCCCTCCCGGAACATTTTGTTCCGCATTTTGTCTTATTTTTGATACTCACAGATTCAGCCAGGGATGGCAGGCCTTTCAGATATAAAGAAACCGGTGGCGGCAGAAATGCGTGAGTTTGAATCCTATTTCAGACACACTCTCCAGAGCGATATCCCCTTCTTTCATGTAATCCTTGATAATTTTCTTCGCCGGAAAGGAAAACAGATGAGGCCTCTGCTTGTCTTTCTGACTGCCAGGCTGAACGGTACAATCAATGAGACAACATATATCGCAGCGACCTTCATCGAACTGCTTCACACGGCAACCCTTGTACATGATGACGTGGTGGACGATGCCTCCGAAAGGCGCGGACTCCCTTCAATCAACGTATTGTACAATTCCAAGATAGCAGTCCTGGTTGGTGACTATCTCCTGGCCCAGGGTCTGCTGATCAGCGTTGAAAAGCAACGTTTCAATATGCTCGGCATAGTCTCGGATGCGGTACGGGAAATAGTGAAGGGTGAGCTGGTTCAGTTGCAGAAGACCCGCAAGCTTGACATCAGGGAAGAAGATTATTTCCGGATTATCCGGATGAAAACCGCCGCCCTTATCTCGGCTTGCACAGCGTGCGGCGCAAGCTCCGTCACCGATGATCCGGAAACCATCGCCAGGATGAAGGAGATGGGAGAAAATATAGGCATTGCTTTTCAGATTAAGGACGACCTGCTCGATTATACAGGCGAAGGGCTAACCGGCAAGAGGGTGGGCAATGACATCAAGGAAAAGAAAATTACCCTGCCTCTTATCCATGCACTGCGTGAAACAGGGCCAATAGAGCGCCGGCATATAATCAGGCTGCTCAGGAAAAAGAAAAAAGGCAACAGGGATATCAGGGAGGTAATTGAGTTCGTAAAAAAACACGGAGGACTTGACTATGCCGAGGCAGCAATGAAGGAGTACTCTGACCGCGCCATCCGTATACTTGAAGAGTACCCTGACTCAGAGACAAAGTCAGCTTTGATTGAATTTGTAATATTCTCAACACTAAGAAGGAAATGAAAGATGTAAACCGCTTTCTCTCGCTTGGCACCTATGCAATAGTCGGAGTGTCAAGAGACCCGAAGAAATTCGGACAGGTCATGTTTCGCGACCTGCGCAAGAAGGGGATGGACGTTGTACCCGTCAATCCCGCAGCCGAAACAATTGACGGAGTCAAATGCTACAACTCGGTAAGCGACCTGCCTTCAGATATCAGGGGCCTGATCTTTATGACGCCGAAGGAGGAAACACTTACTGTGGCAAAAGAGGCAATTGCACACGGAATAAAAGATCTCTGGATTCAGCAGGGGGCAGAATCAAAAGAGACAATCGCCGCCCTTGAAAAGGAAGATGTCAACCTGATCCACCATCAGTGCATAATGATGTTCTGGAAAGCTGACGGTATTCACTCTTTTCACCGTTTTCTGAAGAAAATCTTCGGGGGACTGCCAGCCTGAGGGAAAATATTCAATTCTCACGCAGTTAACGATTCAGGTAAAGCGGCATTAAATACTGTATATCTGAAGGTTATGGCCATCGTGGAACCAAACTGTTCCACGTGGAAAAAAATCATTTTTTAAGTGCTGCAACCAGAACGGCGGCTTTTTGGGCACCAATTACCTTTTCCAGCTCACCTTCGGTTGCATCGGAGATTTTTCTGACGGAACCAAATTTTTTCAGCAGCCGTTCTTTAGTCTTTTCCCCTATGCCCGGAATTTCATCGAGGAGTGAACGGTTCATGACGGAGCTTCTCTTTCCCCTGTGGAAATTAATACCGAACCTGTGAGCCTCGTTTCGCAGGTGCTGGATAATTTTCAGGGTTATGCTGTTCTTGTCAAGATAGAGCGGAACGGAATCGCCAGGGAAATATATTTCCTCGAGTTTCTTGGCTATTCCTATCACTGTCATGCGGCCCCTGAGGCCAAGCGCATCAAGGCTTTTGACAGCTGACGATAACTGCCCCTTTCCGCCGTCAATAACCACGAGTTGAGGCAACGGCGTCTGCTCGTCAAGCATCCTCCTGTATCGCCGGTGGATGACCTCTTCCATAGAGGCGAAATCGTCCGGCCCTTTCACTGTTTTAATGTTGAAATGACGATACTCTTTGCTGCTTGGCCTGCCGTTCCTGAAAACAACACATGCTGCCACGGCATATTCACCCTGTATGTTGGAGTTGTCGAAACATTCGATGTGAAGAGGCGGCACTGGCATGTGAAGGTCCTTCTTCATTTTTTCCAGGTTCTTTTCAGTGCGGTTTTCCTTCGATCGTTCTGCGGTTTTCTTTTGCCTTTCCAACCTGAAAAACACAGCATTGCGGTTGGCCAGCTCAAGCAGTTTATATCTGTCTCCCCGTTGTGGAACGGTATATTTTAGCTTATCAAGCTGAATATCAGGCATAAAAGGAACAATAATCTCGGGAGAGTCACTTGACACCCGTTGTCTTATCTCAGTCACTGCGGTTGAGAGAAGTGACTCCTTTTCCTCTTCCATCCTCATTTTCAGTTCAACGGACCATGACTGGACTATGGCACCCGAAACCACTTTCATATAACTGACGTACATTGACCCATCTCCGGACGAGGTGCCAAATACGTCAACATTCTTTACGGAAGTGTTGACTACCACTGACTTGCTACGGTATCTTGACAAAAGTTCAAGCTTGTCCTTGATTTTTTGTGCCTCCTCGAATTTCAGATCAGAGGCATATTGACGCATCAGTGATTCCAGGTATGAAGTCACCCCGGAGAGATCTCCCCTGATAATTTCCTTTATCCTGTCAGCCTGAAGATTATACTCGTTTTCACTGATAAGGCCCACACACGGTGCCTTGCAGTTTCCCATGTGGTATTCCAGGCAAACCCTGAACTTGTTCCCGGCAATTGATCCGGCATTAAGAGGAAGAGAGCAGGTGCGTATCTGGAACAGATGCCGGATCAGTTCCAGCAGCGTTCTGACTGCAGGAACAGAGGTATACGGGCCGAAGTAGGCTGATCCGTCAGTGATCAGTTTCCGTGTCATGAAAACTCTCGGAAAGTGCTCATTCTTAACACATATCCATGGGTACGTCTTATCATCCTTAAGGAGGATGTTGTATCTCGGTTGGTGTTTTTTAATGAGGCTGTTTTCAAGAAGCAGCGCTTCCGATTCATTATCTACAACGATATGGCGCAGGTCGGCGGCCCGCGAGAGCATCACCAGGGTTTTTCCTGACTGGTTTTTTGTAAAGTAGGAGGCTACTCTTTTGCGCAGGCTGCGGGCTTTTCCGACATAAAGAATGGTTCCGGAAGCGTCTATGAACTGGTATACACCCGGCTTGTCGGGCAGGGCGGATACTGTTGGTTTCAATTTCTCTCCTGCTGATACAGCCATTTCACTGATTCGTTTCTTCCGCTGGGTTAAGGGTACGGGCCTCCTGAGGGAGGTTCTGTTATAACAGGAGCAAAGTTAGAAATAATGGCATGACAAATGCCGGCATGGCAGGGAAGAGATGAGCTGAATTAATTTAATCTGCTCATTATATTGTACTTAAGGTCGACGGGAATGGATTCCGGATCACCAGGCTAATGAGTTTTGTACTTGCTGTAAGTATCAGGTACAAATAGAGGTATGTGTTTGAAAATCAAGCCGTCAAACAGGCCCCTGTCGCTCATCTTCAGTTTAGGTATAACCAGGAGCGCCATGAAAGAAAGTGTCATAAAGGGTGCATCCAGCCTGCATCCCAGGCCTTTGGCCGTTTCAGAAAGTCTCTCATACCGTGATGCCATGGCGGTCACGGGCAGGTCTGACATGATTCCGGCTACCGGAAGTTTAAGTATTTCAGAGACTTCTTCAGAAACTACCGACATTCCTCCGCCTGCGTCCACAATGAGGTTTATGGCTGCTACAATGTCACGGTCGTTCGTGCCGACCGCTATTATATTATGACTGTCATGGGCCACCGACGAGGCCATAGCACCGCTTTTAATCCCGAAACCCCGAATGAATCCAACAGCCGGAGGTTTGTCATTGTATCGCTCTTTGACAACAATTTTAAGAATATCTTCTTCGGGCCTGGAGGTTACAAAGTCCCCCTCTCCTGCCGTCACGATGTCTGCATCTGTTGTCAACTCCCCGTTTCTGGCCACAATTAAGTGTATTTTGCCCCCTTCATTGATCACCCTGATTTCATCGGGCAGCACCCGTGTGCATTTGAATTTGTTTATTTTAATGATTTCTCCCGGAGAGAACAGTGGCTTTTCTCCGTCAAACACGCACTTTCCGTCTATCCATGTCTGCAATACGTTCATGGTTTGCGGATCATCGACAATGATCAAATCTGCCGGATCTCCGGTCTTAAGCGTACCCGCACTGATGCCATAGTGTTCGAATGTATTTACCGATGCAGCCCTGATTACGTCGAACAAATTATAATCCATCGAAATCAGCCGGCTCACCAGATTGTTGATATGTCCGCGCAGAAGAGTCTCAGGGTGGAGGTCATCGGTGCAAAGCATCACTTTGTCGGGGTAATAGCTGATCAACGGAGCCAGTATGTCGAGGTTTTTTGCAGCGCTTCCCTCCCGGATCAGAATTTTCATTCCGCCTGAAATTTTTTCAAGAGCTTCCTCAATTGATGTGCATTCATGATCAGTACTGATTCCTGCTGATATGTATTTTTTCAATTCTTCTCCCGTCAGGCCTGGTGCGTGCCCGTCAATCGGAATGCCGGCATTTCTGGCTGCTTCAAGCTTATGATGCACGTCTGCATCATTATAAACAACTCCCGGAAAGTTCATCATTTCTGCCAGGAATTTTACCCTGCCTTCTCCTATCATTTCCTGTATATCTGATGAGCTTATCCTGGCTCCTGCGCTTTCCGATGATGTCGCCGGTACGCATGAGGGTGCTCCGAAAACGATTTTTACAGGAACGTTTTCCGCGTTTTCAAGCATGAAGTTTACTCCATCCCTTCCCAGAACGTTTGCAATCTCATGCGGGTCAGTTACAACAGCAACCGTACCATGCCGGACGGCAGCGACAGCAAAATGGGAAGGCACAAGCATACTGCTTTCTATATGCACATGTGCATCAGCCAACCCGGGCATTATGAAATGATCCGGACTTTTCTCAGTCTCGGTTATCGACGCTATTCTGCCTCCTGAAATAGTGATAATCCCTGGATAAATGCGCCTGGTATGCACATCAATAATTTTTCCTGCAATATTCATAATGTATAAAGAATTAATGTTCCACGTGGAACATTGAATATTATCTGCCAAGATACATTATAAGAATTGAAACATCTGAAGAAGAAACTCCGCTGATTCTTGAAGCCTGGCCGATGGTGGCGGGTCTGATCTTCGACAATTTCTGTCTTCCCTCAGTTGATATTGATGCGAGTTCCTCGTATTTAATCTCGGCTGGAATTTTCAGATCCTCCAGCCTTATGATCTTTTCGGCTATGCCTCGTTCCCTTTCAAGATATCCTGAATACTTGATTCTGATTTCAGCTGCTTCAATGATCTCCGTTCTTCGTTCAGAACCGGCATAGCTTAAGTTTTCCGAACCGGAAATTCTTTGCAAAAGCTCTTCAAGGCTAACCTGGGGTCTGGCTGCAATGTTGACAGCCTTAATCTTCTGATTGATTTCAGCAGTTCCTTTCTCTTTCAGGAACCCGTTTATTTCTTCGGGTGAAATACTCCGGCTCTTCAGAAATGCAATAACTTCATCCGCCTTCCGGTATTTTTCCTCCAGCCTTGAAATTCTTTCCGGTCCGGCTGTTCCAAGTTCAAGAGCTTTTTTTGTCAGCCTCTCGTCTGCATTGTCTTGTCTCAGCATGATTCTGTACTCTGCCCTTGATGTGAACATCCTGTAGGGCTCATCGACTCCCTTTGTCACAAGGTCATCAATAAGAACACCAATATAAGCTTCATCCCGCTTAAGAACGAAGGGCGCCTTTCCTCCTGCTTTCTGAACAGCATTGATTCCAGCCATCAATCCCTGTGCAGCAGCCTCCTCATAACCAGTTGTGCCGTTTATCTGACCAGCAAAGAAAAGACCTTCAATTCTCTTGGTTTCCAGAGAGTGCTTCAGTTGAGTCGGTTGAAAAAAGTCGTATTCTATTGCATATCCGGGTCTGTATATAACTACATTCTCCAGTCCTTTTATTTCCCTAAGGGCAGAAATCTGGGTCTCCAGCTTAAGGCTGCTGGCGAAACCGTTTATATAATATTCATTCGTTTCCCACCCCTCGGGTTCAAGAAACAGCTGATGTGATTCCTTCTCAGCAAAGGTCACGATTTTATCTTCGACACTCGGGCAGTATCTAGGTCCTCGTCCCTTTATTCTTCCTGTGTACAACGGAGAAAATCTGAGGCCGTCACGAAGTATTTCATGTGCCTTTTCATTCGTGTGTGTAATGTAGCAGCTACGCTGATCCCTTATCTCAATCCTGTCATGAAGATATGAGAAACACCTGCCGTCAATATCACCCTTCTGTTCGGTCATTGCACTGAAGTCAACGCTTCTTCCGTCGACCCTTGCGCTTGTGCCGGTCTTAAGCCGCTCAACTTCGAAGCCAAGCTCCCTGAGCTGTACACTCAGTCCGCTGGTTGCCTTATCGCCTGACCTTCCTCCGGACATCGTGTTAAAACCTATATGCATTAATCCGTTGAGGAAGGTTCCGTTTGTCAGTATCACAGCATCTGCACGCAACTCCGTTCCAAATGTCGTAGTGACTCCCCTGACACACCCGTTTTCAACGATGATCCCGCTCGCTTCTTCCTGCCATATAGCAAGATTATCTGTGTGCTCCAGGATCTTTCGCCATTCCCTGCTGAAAAGCATTCTGTCACACTGGGCTCTCGGGCTCCACATTGCAGGTCCCTTACTCCTGTTCAGCATCCTGAACTGAATCATCGACCTGTCAGTAACAATACCGGAAGCGCCTCCTAATGCGTCTACTTCTCTGATTATCTGACCCTTAGCGATTCCTCCCATGGCCGGATTGCATGACATCTGCGCCAGTTTGGTCATATCCATTGTAACCAGAAGCGTCTTTGCTCCCATTACTGCGGCAATACGGGAAGCCTCGCAGCCTGCATGGCCGCCGCCAACCACAATTATATCATATCTGAAAATCATTCGGCATATGATAAGGCCAGATACATTTCTTCCATCTCAGACATCTTTTTCTTCTCCCCCTCTGTTCTGTCATCATATCCGCACAAATGAAGCAAGCCATGAAAAATAACCCTTCTCATTTCCGAGCCGAACGGCACCTTGAATTCGGCAGTATTTGCCCTGACTCTATGCCAGCTGATGTATATCTCGCCGTTTACAGTGCCTGCTTCATTGTAATTGAATGTAACAATATCGGTGTAGTAATCATGACCGAGAAATTCGCGATTAATTTCATAAAGCTTCTCATCACTTGTAATGATGATATCAAGTATGCCCGGCTTCAGCCTCGCATCTGTTACAATACGATTTACTGTCTTTTTGATTATCCTGCTGTCCCGCAGTCTGAATTTTTCAATATCGTAATGGAAGCTTACTTTCACCGAGTCAGTATTTAAACCGCATCTTCACCTGGTTACCCGGCAGGTTATACTCTATTATATCAGCCAGGCTTCTCATAATAAACACTCCCCGTCCGTGAAGGTTCTCGATATTTTCCGGATCTGTGGGATCCGGCAGGTGATTGTAATCAAATCCATCGCCCTGGTCTGTCACAGTAACTTCAAACATGTTACCGTCAGCCGTAAAATCTACAGTTACAGTTTTATCCTCAATACCCTTGTTTCCGTGCAATATTGCGTTGTTGACAGCTTCCACAGTAGATATCAGAATCTTTCCATATACCTCGTCAGAGATACCCAGTTTCTTCGATAATGTATCTACCAACGTTTCTACAACGCGCAGTTTTTCAATGTCTGAATTAATAGTAATGCTTTCCATTCCTGAATCCCTATCACTATTTTTTAACTGAAAGGGTATTTATTTGTTGCAAAATTTAGTCATTTTTTTGTAAGCCACAGTTCCGGGTCAAGCTTTTTCTTTTCCTCGTATACCATAAATTTTAGTTCTGCCTTGCCTCCGTTTCCGTTATCGACATATACATCACCGATAACCTGCCCCATTGAAACTGAATCACCTGACTTAACAACCACATTTACCAGATTCTGATATACTGTAAGGTATTTCCCGTGTCTGATTATTACAGCCATATTTGCTCCAGAGATAGCGAATACGCCGCCTACCTCGCCCTTGAACACTGATTTAGCCTTTGTCGGGCCGCTCGATGTGATTTCAATCCCGATATTGTCTTCTATCACATTCTTAAGAACCGGGTGCTGATGACTTCCGAAATGACTTGTAATAATCCCTTTATCCACCGGCCAGGGAATTCTTCCCCGGTTCTCTCCGAAAGATTCTCCTATTACCTTCATTTCTGAGCTCATAGGAACAGTTTCGCTTTTCTTTCTCTCTGATTCAATGAGTTTTTCTATCTCCTTCTCAATCTGCCTTGCAATCCTTCTTTTTTCTTCAAGCTCCTGTTTCAGCTGTTTTTCCTTACGGCTAAGATTACTTACAAGTCTTTCCTTGCTGCTTTGTTCCTCCCGCAATATCTGCTTTTGCCTTATCTCTTTGTTCTTAAGATCACTAACGTTTCTCCGGTCTCTTTCGAGTCTTTCCTTCGTCTCCCGAAGCTGTGAATAAAGTGTCTCAATAGTCTCCGTTTCCTTTCTTCTGTACTTAGCTACCCGCTGTATATACTTCAGCCTCTTGTATCCCTGGTTGAAGTCAGCTGATGAGAGAATGAAAGCCAGTGCAGGAGTGCCTTTTGCTGCTTTATATGCACTGACAATTGAATTTGCATAATCATTCCTCAGTTCATTGAGATCCTGCTCCAGCATTTCTGTTGCAAGTGCGTTCAAACCAATCCGGTATTCGAGCAGGCCTATTTCCTGGCCATACTCATCTATCAGATTTTCGCGCAGGCTAAGCTTTTTTCCGATAACCCTCAGTTCATTCAGGTTCTCATTTTTCTGACTTGCTGTGGTCTTGAGCAGCCTGTCAACATATTCGATCTCCTGAAGATTCTTTTTTCTCATCTCTTCAAGTTCCGACCGGCTTTGGCCCCAAAGTCCCGAAACATGAACAATAACCAGTAACAATATGAAGTTCAGGTACCTCAAAACGATTCTCTTTTATATGACGGCAGGTTAAACTCTATGTCAGAATCATACCCATAAATCAAATCATCGATAAAAAGTTTCACGTGAAACATTTTTTTCTTCTCCTCTACCGAAATTTCTGACGGAAATCTTTTTCCGCCAGCCTCCGTAAATTGTCCGAATGTCATGTAAATTTCGTGTCCTGAGGCCTTTGCGTCTATTTTCCTGGTACAAATCTTCATGCTTTCAGGACAGATTGAGATAACGCTTCTGAAGTCCTCATTACCCGAACCAACAATAATCTCATTCTTTCCTGAACTTATCAATTCAAGTTCATCTTCGGATGGCATATCTCCGAAAATTATCCTGATAAAATCTTCCGGCATACCGTTTTTCGCCAGGACCTGATCTTTATTTCCCAGGTAGATCTCTCTGTTAAAACGGTCAATTGCAGCGATATCATTTCCCACAATCAGCAGCCTGACCAGTTCAATTCCGAGCGGGCCCCTTACTGAAGCATAGAAGTCGCCCTTGCTGTTCAGCCTTGCATGCAGCCCGAATCTTCCTTCTATTTCAGTACCTTCAAGCTCGATACTGCCTTTTCTGATCTCAAATCCTCTGTCTGAAATATTGTTTGAAGCCACATTGCCTATCATAGCCATGTAACCAGCATTGGCAGGCAAAACTTCGGTCTCTGTTGTTCTTCCCCTTTTTATTCCTGAACAACCGGCCATCAGTAAAATGAAGGAAAACAAAAACGTGTACTTTATTCCTGCATACATTTCCTAATCTCCTCTTCCAGGTATGTTTTAGTATTATCCTTATCGAGTGCCTCCTTCCAGAAGATCACAGCTTCAGCACATTTTCCCAGCGCTCTTTTTATAAAACCCATGTGTTCAAGTAATTCCGGGTCTCTCTCACTACTCGTCCCGAATATTCTCATCATCTCCCGGTGTGCATCCCTGTACTTTCCCATCTTGTACAGTACCCAGGCATAAGTATCGATGTAAGTAGGGTTGTCGGCCTCTGTTTCCATTACCTTCATTGCCATTCTGAGAGCCTTCTTAAGGTCCCCGCCGCCCTCTGCGAGGAAGTAGGCGTAATTGTTCAGAATCAGCGGATCCTCAGGCGCCAGTTTTAACGCCTCTTCATAATTTTTATATGAAGCATCAAAATCCTTCATCCTGTATTTAAGGTCGCCGGCAAGCGACAGAACCTGCACCTTCAGTTCGTCATTGTTTCCGGCCAGAATCAAAGCCTTTTTCAGTTCTGTGTCAGCCACTGAATATTCCTTCAGCTCCATCGCGGCAAGAGCATAATAGATTTTCCCGAGCAGGCTGCGGTTGTTTTCCCTTGAATAATTATCAGCCAGCTTATAAAGCTTTTCATATTCCTTCTTTTCCGCATAGAGTATCATAAGCTTCTCCTTGAACCAGAAGCCCTGTTTGACTGAATTCAGAATTTCTTCATACCTCTTTATGGCAAGGTCAGTCATCCCCGTGGTTTCATACACACCAGGGCGCAATGACATTATCTCCTCATCATCCGGATAGTGCTTCTCCAGGATTGTAAGGCTTTCAATCAATGATTCAGCATTATCCTTAATGTAGGCAGAGTCACCGGCAAGCCGTTGGGCGACAGCTATTTTTCTTTCTCGTTCAACCACGTCACTTCTGAAGATATTGCCAAGGAAACCCGATATGCCGGAGTATTCTTTCCGGTAAACAAGGCTTATGAGGTAAAGCAGCTGTGTTTCTATGTCATCCGGATTCTTTTCAATTATACCGGTATAAATACTGTCACTCTTTTCCTTAAACCCCTGTTCATAGTAGATATCTGCAAGCAACGCCCTGAACCGAGTCTCCCCGGGATGTTGTTCCAGAAGCCTGATTGTTCTCCTTGCTGCCTCATCCAGTTCATTCATGCCCAGCAGACCGGAGATCATCATAAGTGACATATCCGGAGTAAGGGCGCCTTCGCTGTCAAGGATTCTGAAGAGTGAATCAGCTTTATCTGTCTCACCCTTTTCTGAATATAGTCCTGCCAGTATGCCGTTCACCTCCACTGCCCGGCTGTCGGCCTTTAGTGCCCTTGAAAAATAAACCAGTGCAGAGTCTTTCATCTCATACTGTGTGAACAGAGAACCACAGGCAAGCTGGTACCAGTAATTACTGGGCTCAAGCCTTGCTGCAGTTGAGGCATATTGCAGTGACTTTCCTCCCATTCCGGCAGCAGAGTACATCTGTGCCAGTTCAAAGTAAGGCACAGCCCTGTTCCTGTCCAGCTCTATGCACTTTTCAAACAGAGTTGCCGCTTCGCTTAATTCACCAACGTATTTCTGCCTGAGAGCCTCAGCAAGCATATAGTCATAGCGGTTGTCGGCTCTTGCTTCCCTGTCCCTTGTCAGGGAAGGTGAAACAACTTTTTCCGAACATCCTGCTGATGCAAGCAGAATCAGTACCAGTATTCCGATATTTTTCATTTTCTCCCTGAATGACCGAATCCGCCTTCGCCTCTTGCGGTTGTATCAATCTTGTCAGTAACTGTCAGTTCCGCCTTAACATGCTGTGAAATTATCATCTGGGCTATTCTGTCGCCATCGTTGATAGTGAATTCGATTTCCGAAAGGTTAATAAGTATGACCCCGATCTCACCCCTGTAGTCGGCATCAATAGTGCCGGGAGAGTTCAAGACAGTGATTCCGTGCCTGATAGCCAGACCGCTGCGTGGTCTGACCTGTGCCTCGTAACCAACCGGCAGCTCAATGTAAAGACCCGTCGGAATGAGTTTTCTCTCCATTGGTCTCAGGGTAACCGGTTCTTCCGTAAACGCTCTCAGGTCCATTCCCGCAGAGTGTTCGGTTTCATATGACGGAAGGGGGTGCGGTGATTTATTTACTATCCTGATTTTCATTATCCTCTTTTAAACAATAACGTAAAGAATTTGTCCCTGATTTCAGCAACCGCAAAGAAAATGAAAAGCAGCACAGTGTCAATAACCGCATTGATGATTTTATTCTCCACCGCCAGCAGCATGGAGATAAACAGCAGCGCCACCGCCAGGACTATATACATGAAGATTTTTCCTGTTTCATATTTTATCGGGTAATGCTTCTGACCCACGAAATATGACACTATAACCATGGAAAGATAGCATGCTATGTGTGCCCAGGCAGCTGCAACATATCCGAACCTTGGAACGAAAATGATGTTAACCGCCACTGTTACCGCAACACCAACAAGAGTTATCCAGGCTCCGTAAATTGTTTTATCGTCAACTTTGTACCAGATGCTCTGGTTTATGAAGATACCCAGCAGGAGGTATCCCATGCTCACAATAGGCACGACGATGAGTGATTCGCGAAAATCCTCTCCGATCAGAATCTGTATCGCCTCCGGATACAGGTTAATTCCAAGGAAGATTATCAGTGCCGTTAACACGAAGTATTTCATTGTAACAGCATAGGTTTCTTTTGCATCCTTGCTTCCCGCCTTTTCAAAAAAGAATGGTTCCGCAGCAAAGCGATACATCTGTATGAATAGTGACATCAGCACCCCCACCTTGTATCCTGCACCGTAAAGCCCAACTGTTGCAAGGCCCTCTGCGCCGCCGATCAGCCTGCGCAGAAGGATTTTGTCCAGCACTTCATTGAGAGAACCGGCCATACCGCCCACAAGCAGGGGCCAGCTGTATGCCAGCATCTTTCCGAGCAGCCTTCTGTCAAACACCGGTTTTATCCTGAATATGAAAGGTAAAAGGCAAACCAGCGTAACAGCTGATCCGGCAAGGTTTGCCACAAAGACATATCCCACCTGGAAATCAGGGTTCCAGATTTTGTGGATCCAGGAGTTTCCCTTTTCTGCCAATGAAGGTGCGATCTTCAGGAAAAAGAAGGCTATCACAACTGTTACCACAACATTGATGATCTTCAAAGCGCTGAAGATTACCGGCTTGTTATTGTTACGCAGCCATGCAAAGGGGATCGCGGAGAATGCGTCGATTGCTACGATCCATGCAAACATCCTTATATATTCAGGGTGCTGCTGGTAACCAAGGAATCCCGAAACCGGATTTATAAAGAGCGATACAGCCAGAAGGAACAGCGCAGATGTTGTAAAGAGGCTTATCAGCGCCGTGCCGTATACCTCGGCTGCAGGAGCCTTTTTTCCTGCGAACCTGAAGTAGGTGGTCTCCATCCCGTAAGTAAGTATGACGAGGGCGAGGACCATCCAGGCATACA
>ENA-UOWG01002552-UOWG01002552.1-activated-sludge-metagenome-genome-assembly--contig:-NODE-2552-length-15248-cov-5.104324_pt1 | contig 15248 bp, 2 predicted proteins | sample MGYA00238147_ERZ761563 | MGnify/ENA primary metagenome ERZ761563 (study PRJEB28884, sample SAMN05720216) | anaerobic digester metagenome | isolation source: active sludge of municipal... | reverse complement strand
GAGCGTCGCCTGTGAGGTTCACCGCAGCGTCTTCAAAAGCGGCGCGGGTTAACTTCTTGGTTTCCGAAAAGCTGCCCACATATTCATGTGTTACTTCCTGACCGTTTACCACATCAACCACAAGACTTTTTACATCGCTATAACCAAACCTGCGGCCTGATTCTTTATCCGTCCAGCTGAAGCTTGTTTGGCCGCCGGAGATGCTCATCGTAAACGTGTCCGAGTCGCTCAACATTTCATCGACGGCGTTATAAGCTATAACATCTTCGGGAGGAAGAGTGCCGGAAGCGACTTTCGCGGCGAATGCGGCGCGAGTCATCTCGACAGATTCGGAAAAACTGCCCTCGTATAAACAAGTGATCGTTTGACCGTCGGCGGACACCTCATAATTTGAAAGTTTTACCCCATTCGCATCTTGGACTTCATAGATCTCTCCGACCTTCACTACCACCGCTCCGGCCGGAAGCTCATTGGCCGCAATCACTATAGGATTAATGCCCGTACTGTAACCAAACCTTCGTCCGGTCTCTTTATCGGTCCAGCTGAAGCTGGTCTGGCCGCCTGAAATGGACATCGTAAAGGTGTCGGAGTCACTTAATTGATTTTTGACGGCGTTATAGGCCTCAAGATCTTTCGGAGAGAGAGCGCCCGCTGCGACTTTTGCCTCAAAAGCAGCTTTGGCCATTTCGATGGTCTCTGAAAAGCTACCCTCGTACTCGCGAGTCACTTCCTGGCCGTCTGCCACATCAACCACAAGGTGCTTTCCGGCGCTGTAACCGAACCGCCGGCCGGTCTCGCGATCCGTCCAGCTGTAACTGGTTTGGCCGCCTGAGATGCTCATCGTAAACGTATCTGAGTCACTCAACATTTCATCAACGGCGTTATAAGCTTCAAGATCTTCGGGAGAAAGAGCGCCGGAAGCGACTTTGGCGGCGAAAGCCGCACGGGTCATTTCGATGGTCTCAGAGAAACTGCCGCGATAAGTCGTGATGATCTCTTTGCCTTGGTTATCCCAACCGGTCACGACAGGATTAAGGGCGTCGCTGTAGCCGAACCGCCGGCCGGTCTCGCGATCCGTCCAGCTGTAACTGGTTTGGCCGCCTGAGATGCTCATCGTAAACGTATCTGAGTCACTCAACATTTCATCAACGGCGTTATAAGCTTCAAGATCTTCGGGAGAAAGAGCGCCGGAAGCGACTTTGGCGGCGAAAGCCGCACGGGTCATTTCGATGGTCTCAGAGAAACTGCCGCGATAAGTCGTGATGATCTCTTTGCCTTGGTTATCCCAACCGGTCACGACAGGATTAAGGGCGTCGCTGTAGCCGAACCGCCGGCCGGTCTCCTTGTCCGTCCAGCTGAAGCTGGTCTGGCCGCCTGAGATCGTCATGGTAAATGAGTCGCTATCGCTTAACTTGTCCTTCACTGCGTTATACGCCTCAAGATCCTTCGGGGAAAGAGCGCCGGAGGCGACTTTGGCGGCAAATGCGGCTTTGGTCATATCAACTGTCTCTGAGAAACTACCACGATAAGTCGTGATGATCTTATTACCCTGATCATCCCAACCGGTCACGACAGGATTAAGCGCATCGCTATATCCAAACCTTCTGCCGGTCTCTTTATCCGTCCAGCTAAAACTGGTTTGGCCGCCTGAGATCGTCATGGTAAATGAATCGGTGTCGCTCAACTTATCTTTCACGGCGTTATAAGCTATAACATCCTCGGGAGAAAGAGCGCCGGAGGCGACTTTGGCGGCGAATGCAGCGCGGGTCATATCAACTGATTCAGAAAAACTCCAATGTTCTATGCGGTAAAGCTCGCCATTCTCGATCTTGAACCCGGCGGCGATCCCTGCCGCCGTCAGTGCATTTCCCGAGCGATAAGAAGGATCTAATTCGCCCCAGCTGTAGACCTTACGATTGATGGACTCCGCAAGATTGAAACTCCGGCCTGACTGACGGTCGCGGAAGTTATAACCGACATCTTCCCCGGAAATCGACATCGTGAAGCTGTCTTTTCCATCCATCAATGCAATAACATCTTGATACTGCAGATACGACGCCGATCCCACAGACAACAATGCACCGTAAGCCTTATAGGCCGCCATGGTCAACTGGATCGTTTCAGAAAAACTCCATGTTTCTTCGCGGTAAAGCGTTCCGTCTTCCAGTTTGAAGCCGGCATTCCTTCCCGCAAGCGTGAGCATGGGACCAATATGATAAGAGGGATCCAATTCGCTCCAGTCATAGATCGTACGGCTAAGCGCATGGATGAGATTGAAATTTCTCCCTGTCTGGCGGTCGCGAAAACTATAACTTTTATCGTTGCCCGCAATCGAGATCGAAAAAGTGTCATCCTCATCCATGAGCGCTAAAGTCGCTTGATATTGCGCATATGCCTTTGAATCCGGCCGGAGATTCGAGCCGTAAGCTTTGAACGCGACCATGGTCAGTTGAATCGTTTCAGAAAAATTCCAGTTCTCAATGCGGTAAAGTTCGCCATCCTCGAATTTAAATCCCGCGGCTAACCCGGCATCGGTCAGTAATTTTTCACCGCCGGCACCGACCGTATAGTCAACGCCCTCCTCAAGATCGGTCCAATCGTAGATCTTGCGGCTCGCGGATTCCGTGAGGCTAAAATTCCGGCCGCTCTGGCGGTCCCGGAAACCATAAGTTGCATCGCCGCCGGACCGTGACATCGTGAAGGTATCTTCACCGTCCATCAAACCAAGTGCTGTCTGATACTGAGTTGCGGAGGCCGTACCTTCCTGAATATTGGCGCCATAGGCCTCAAAAGCAGCTTGGGTCAACTGGATCGTCGTGACAAAGCTCCAATTCATCTCAAGGACCGCCTGTAATGGAACCCCCCCTTCCGTTTTTACTTCGATGCCGGGATGGAGCGCCTGCCACTGAGCGAGCGTCAGATCGCCAAGATCGATCGTATCCCATTTCAATTCAGGCCCCCTTGAAAGTGTATAACCACGGCTCTTACTTGGGGACTGCCATGAATAGCTCATTGTGATCCGGGTCACGCTTCTTGAAAAAGAAGTCGTCGCATTCCGGTCCCGGAAAGCCGCCATGGCATCGGTCTGATCTTCACCGGAAAGCGTTTGGATGTAGCGCCAAACTTCCGCCTCCGAAACGCGGATCTGTGAAGTGCAATTCCAAACGGGATCCAGCCGGAGCATGTTTCCATCTTCCCCCCATTTATACCCTGCAGGCAAAATGTCTCCCGCCTGATAACTCAACGGCAGGCCGCGGCCGATGGGCGGTAGCGGCCATTCACTCGGATCGATCTGTTTCCATTCCGGCGAGTTCATGACCGAGTAAGTTGTCAGACCATCCCGGGATTTCCAGCTGTAAATATCCTGGGTCCCGTCGGACACAACCGTAAACACCGCATCCGGCGCCCGATCGTTCCATCCTCTGTCAAAATCGGCCTGGCCGTCCTCGGTCAATTCACTGCGAAGCGCGTACATTTCGTCCGAAGAAAGTTCCCATTGCTCACGGAAAACAGTTTTGACCCGCTCGACGATAGCCCCGTCAACATCCTCAAGCGCTAAAAGCCCCTGCTCAAGCGTATAACTCTTCTCGCCATCGGCCGACTGCCAGCTGTAGATCGTTCCCTCCGAACTCACGGACATTACAAAGGAGGTGGCGTAATCCGTATCATGAAGGGCCGCTTCCAACTTCCTGAGGCGTTCATCCGATAAGACCTGATCCCCGTCGCGCGGCGTTTGGGTGCCATTCCGGAAGGCAAGCTGTTCTAGATAGATCGCATTTAAAATATCGCGTGTCACGCGTTGAGTTGATGTGAAGGCGGCTTCCAGGACGAATTGTCCGTTGGTCCCCACCGGAACTTGGCTGACATTGATCGCATAGGACTTATTGGGGTCTTGCGAATTGGTCCATTGGTAGAGGACCGGATCATGGATGCCCGCCGTCTCGATCTTGTAAAAAATGGTAAAGGGATCGTTTACGGCGGCTTGAGCCGCGGCGCGCAGAGCGTCATCGCGGATCAAATAGAGGACTTCGACGACTGCTGTTTGGGGAACCTCGGAGATGAAAGTGACCTGATATTGATCATCAACTAGGGCGCCTTGGATCCGGAATCCTTCCCTGTTATTAAAATCGTAAAAATCGGTATCAAAAGATCGGGATGCGGCAGCAAAACTGTCCCGTGATTCCGTGATCCGTGTGATGGGCCACGAGGCGATCGATCGCCTCCGGATACTAAAAAGCTGGATCGCGGTCTGGCCATTCCCCATGACCGTTCCTTCAACGATCTTACCGGTTTCAATATAAGTGATCCGTTCAGACGCCTCCAGACCTTCGCTGAGATCCATTAAAACCATACGGGTGATCGATCCGTCATTGGAGACCACTTGATAGCCCGTCCATTTCAGCTTGCCATCGTCCCCCACCCCCTGAACAAGCTGGATCTCGACGCCGTTCCAGAGCGAAGAGGTGTCAATATCGGCAACATCTCCCAAAAGAAGTTGTTGGATGGTCTGCGTGGTGCTGAAACGGTCATCAGCCACATTCGCGCCGACAGTCACAGTGCCTGTTACGAGTTGATCAATGACAGCGGTCGCTTCCCTTGCGGTCTGGCGAAATTCGGCTTTAAATCCTCCCGCCGCCGCTTCGCTGACCGTGATCGAATAACTGATATTCGGGTCCGAAGGATCGCTCCATTGATACATGGGATCGGAGCGGCCGTTCTGGACCTTCATGAAAACCGTGAGCGGATCTGCCAAAGCGATCCGGGCCGCTTCCCGTTTGTCCGGATCCTGGATGAACGTTAATTGCGCTTCAGCTTCCGCGCGGCTTACTATCTGCTGCCCCGAATAAGTCCACACTGAATCCACCAGCCCGGCATTTCGCATAATTCCGTAGGTCGCGTTCGGATTTCCCCAAACGGTGACCTGATAGGTAACCGTGGTACCGCTTGTCATGACAACTACTTCTGCCAAGGGATCTTCCAAAGCAAGGATCATCGCATCAAGATCCGCGTCCGTGATCTCGATGCGCTCCGCTTCCGCGGGAGGTTGATAGGCCGCATCGACTGCTTGCCGGATACGGATATCTTTTTCAGCCTGCAGTTTTGCGAGCAGGGCCGCGCGGGTTTCAGTGCCCGTCTTTTGAAAATTCCATTTAGGATTGTTCCATTCCGTATCGGTCGAAAGGACATACCCAAGATTGGGATCCCCCCACACGGAGATCTGATAAGTTATTTTTGTCCCGGTCGTTATTTCCATAACGTTGACGTAAGGATTGTTCGTTAGAAGATCAACTAGGGCCTGGAGATCGGTATCGGTCATATCGTAACGCGTCAAATCATTCGGGTTGGGGTCGACATAGCCTTCCTCGCCCGGCTCAAGCCCTGCTTCCGTCATAGCCGCTTCCGCCGCGCGAATCGCTTGTTCCGCCGAGAGCCCGGTTAAAACCGTCTGAGCCGTCCGAACGGACTGATGCGAAAAACTCCATTTCGCTTCGGTCTGTCCGCTATTGCGCCCGAAACTCCATGATTCACCGGGGTGGTCCCATGCCGTCACTTGATACAAGATGGAGGTACCGCTCACAGACATGACCACGGTAAGATAAAGGTTATTCTGAAGAAGAGATAAAAGCCCTGCGATCTCCGCATCGGACCCCTGGACCCTCACAATCTGGTCCGGATTGGGCTCGACATATCCTTCTTCGCCGGGCTCCAGTCCAGCTTCCTCCATGGCCCTTTCCCGCTCGCGGATCGCTTGTTCCTCCTGAAGATGGCGGATCAACTGCGCCGGAGTTGTCACGGTGTTGACCGTAAAATTCCACAACTCGCCTACCGAAGCGGTGTCATGGCTCAGTAAATAGCTCATGTTAGGATCGCCGAAAATGCCGATCTGGATCGAAATAAAAGTCCCCGTGGTCGATGTCATCGCGCTAACGAAAGGCTGACCCAGGATCGACTGAAGATTCTCCAACTCGGCGTCCGTCATCTTGAACTGGTCCTGGTTCGTAAGCCGGCGCGTTTCTTCGGCTTCTAAAAGCGAGGTTATGTATTCCGAACTATCCCGGCGGACTCTTTGAAATCCCCAATTACCCGCGACAGCGGTATTTTTCGAGATCGAATAACTTAAATTCGGGTTGGTTAGGAATGAGATCTGAAAATTCATGATCGTACCGATGGTCACAAGCGACACGCTGACCCAGGGATCCGCAAGAGCTTTTAAAAGTTCCTGGATCTCGGCATCGGTCATATTCAAATGGACCCAATCGGAAGGCGTCTGGAAACTTGCGGGCGCGCTGGCCGGATGCCGGATCCAATATTCTGTCTCAAGACGGTCCCCGACCGTTTGTGTCAAAGTCCTCTCTGACTTTTGGACGGTCCAACGGGCAGCGGTCTGGGCGGTATTGATCGAGATCTGATAGCTGGTATTTCGATCGCGGCTTGAGAAGCCGAGTGAAAACTGTGTTCCTGAGATCGTCAAATAAAATTCCGCATACGGCCTGGCCATGGCGGCCTGGATCGCGGCCCGGTCCGCGGTCGTGATCTCGACCCCATAAAGGCCGACGCCGGGAAGACTTTGTCCGTTCAAAATTTTATTCAGGTCTTCGGCAAGAACCGTCTGCATCTTTGAATAGGTGGTCATGGTCTCATATTGAGAATAGGCCCCATTGACATCCGGCAAACCCACGGGAACAAAAGCATCGATATTAAGCGTATGAGTTACGCTCCCGTTGCGCGCGCTGATCTGATATTGAGTCGAAACGACCCTGCGAGCGGCTTGCTCCACGTCAAATCCATCAACAGAAGTCGAGATCAGGTAAACCCCTTCCTGGGCCGTCAAGGAATCCGGGCTATTCAGAACCGCCAAATAGTCCTGCCTCATGCTGTCGGGCATATTGACAATGTAGTTCGGGTCTTCGGGATTGCTTAGCATCCCGATAAGGGTCTGCCGATCGAAACGGGTGCTTTGCTGGATGGTCTCGCGCGGACCGTTCGGTTCCGTGCGGTCGATCGCAAGAATACGCGTGATGACCCGGTCCCGGGACGTTGCCTGGAACGATTCGGAATCAATGAAGCGATCCGTGACGTTAAAAGCGTCAAAGGAGGTGAAGCTGTGAGTAATGCTTGCCGTAGTCCAATTCGGATCATTTTGATTGAGACCGATCAATACGGATCCGGCCACGGTCCCATTGGAAGTCCGCGCGTCATACGTCACTTTAAGCGTCCTGTTGTAACTGACGATCCCATTCAACAGATTCTTATTAGAACTTCTTGTTTCAATGCCATCCCGCGAAGTGATCTGGTAACTTTCGGAATCAATGATCCGAGTCGTCGCGTTGAATGCGTCCCCGGACGAGGTCGAGTAGGAGAAACTTTCATGAAGCCATTGCTCATCCCACTTATCGCCCCCCAGCATAAGTTCTTCGATCGACGTACGCCCGTCAAAACCGACCTGGTCGCGCCTGACGCGGGCCTGGCTGATGAAAGTTACCTTGCCGGTGTATTGGTTTCCCACCACCTCAAAAGATTTCATCCGGGTCAGGGCGCCATCCCCATAAACATCGATCGACTCAACATGGTCCATAAAAAGCTGCGGCCCGTTAAAGGCGCCGCCAAGCGTATAAACGTCGTAAACGCGCTCCGAAGATTCCAGCGCTCCTTCGATCCCCGCTCCTAATAGTGAACCACGCAACGCCGCATCGTCATTCTGCGTTTGATGCGTATAAGTGATCTCTCCTGTGTGAACATCGCGGGAAGTGCTGCGCGTGATCCTCTCATCCCGGGAAGTGATGGAATAGCTTTCCGACCTTAAGTAGCGGTCCGCCGTGGGCTGATCGAAACCCTCTTTCCAGCTTTGGGAAAAATAAAAATCTTGTCCGCGGAAAGAAAGCAGGTCATTAGCCGAAAGCGTGGCGTTCGGGAAAAACCCCGCAGCCATCAAGGTCTCCATAAGGGTTCCGTCATAGGCTTGATCGGTTGCGCTTTTTCTTAAAGTCTCCGAATAGGTCACTTCGCCGGTCTCAACGCCACCGATCATTTCATAGCTTTTGCTCCGGACAAGCGTGCCGTCTTCATAAACGTCATATTGCTTGGAGTGGCTTTTAAGATCGCGGAAAAGTCCTTGGGCATAAATGTCGCTATATTGATTGACCGCTGTTACCGCACCGGCCGCAACGCCTTCATAGGTCCATGTCTCGGTTCCCCATTCGGCGCGCGACGCATCCCCGTCCAGATCATCCTGGACCACTTTCGAGGTTTGAACAGTGAATTGATCATCCGCGGTATCTTCCTGATTGTCATCGCCGAATTCATGCGTGACGGTGGTGTATTCGTTAACTTGCTCCGTGCGAAAAACGCTTGCCAGGATCCCGCTCTCAAGATCATCGCTGTTGAGCCAAAAACGCTTCGTAAAATCAAGATCATTTGCCCCTTCCACATAATATAATTCATCGAAAGAAATGGCTTCACAACCGTCGAAACCGGCCCCGCAGGGTTCGGAACCGGTTAAGTTCCGATAAGTGACTTGCCGACGAAGGAGCATGGATTCATAATCGTAACGGGTCATGGAATAAAAAACAGGATCGCTGTCTTCCGTCAACGGGCGCGTATAGCTTTCCGAGTAATCCATCAAGCCGAGGCCGAGATAATCCAGTTTCTCCAGGACGCCCGCCACAGCGTCCTCGCCTTCCGCCGCGATACGCCTGAGATAATGCGTCCGCCCCATGAGCCAACCGGATTCTTTATCCTTCGGAACGCTCGGTACCTGATGGATATTCAGGCCCGCGACATTGAAGGTTTCGACAAGCTTGAGTTGCCTGAAATCTTTTGCGCTGCTGTCGTCGGAATAATACTCGTAGGTGGTATAACTGATGATCTTGGTGCCGCCGAGGTTATAGCGGTAGCCGATCTTGGCGCGGCCGTCGCTATCAAATTCGTCGACCCCAACAAGACTATTGTCGGCCCTCATCGCAATGGTCCGTAGAAGGTCCTCGCCGCTATATTGGTAGGTTGTCACATGGTCGAACTTCGGATCAAAAAGGAAAGTCACGCCCGGAATGTCCTGCCATGCTCTAAGATCGCGGGGTTTGTAGAAGGCAAGCACGCCTTCCTCGCGGATCGAAAATGCCAGCCGTGGATCGCTGCTGTCTAATTTCGGAGCTTCAAATTTGGCGTTCTTAAGCGAGGGGTCGACGTCCGCACCTACTTCAGGAAGCGCTGCGACAGTCGCCGAAATACGGGAAAGCGCGTGATCGAGATCCACTTCCTGGCACGCTTTGCTGCTTCGTCCGCCGTAGTAACAATAGACTTCGCGCTCACCGTCCCAACCCAATGTTTCCTGGATCTCATAAAACCCTCCGACTTGGGAATAGACGCTCTTGCGGCCGTCGTTATAGCGGATCGTGAGGTCCCCGGTGCCAGGGTCTGTCGTTTGCGTGAATTCCGTGCCAAGCGGATCGCCGATCCACACCAAAACAGGACGATTGTCTTTCATCACATATTCCAGGATGATCCCGTTATCGTAGACCACGCGGTAATTCGAGCACGCGCCTGTTTCTCCCGACAGACAAAACGAATTATATTTAAGAGCGTCTTTTCCTTCAAAATTGACGTCGGTTAAAAGGCCCGTGACGGGATCAATGATGTGGGTGTAAGTCCGGAGGACCGTCCCGTTGGGAGCAGGATCGCGATCGACCACCGAAAGGATCACGCCATTCTGGAAAAAGGTCGTGACGCCGTCTTTATCCGTGACCGAAGTAACGTATTGGCCACTTCGCGTTTCGACGGTCTGGTTGGTCAAGAGATCAGTTGTTGAGATAAGCTGCTCATTTTCATCCCAGATCCGCTTGATGCCGTCGCGCTCTTCTTCGATAAGCCGCGCAAAGGCAAGTTCGCCGGGATGATCCTCGTTGAATTTATAGACTTGCATGAAATAATCGTCGCCGCCTGCATTGGCCCGAATCGTAACCTTATGGTCCCTGTCATTGTATTCGTAACGCAATTCATTACCGCTATCAAGATTCCGGTAGACGATCACGCGCCCCTGATCGTCATAGGTCTGCTCATAATGAAGTCCATTTTCAGCATCGTAGGCGCGAACAGAAACCAGCGCGTCATCGCCGGTTTCCAGGATGTCGTCGGCCCCGGCGCCGTAAACCACGACTCTTTCGGGCTCGACTTCCCGCCGGCCGTTCTCATCTAACCGGTAAGTTGTGATCGTTAAGGTTTTCTTTGAATGATCCCGCGTATAAATAATTTCTTCGCGGACGACGATCTGCTCGGCTTCATCCGCCGTCATAGCCGTTGTCCCGTCAGCCCGCAAGAACCTCCCTGTCGTCTCATCGATCCTGGGGATTAAAGAGAAACCTTCGGCGCTTAACGTGCGGTCATCGAGCGTTCCCAGGGCCCCATCTTCGCCAAGATCCACGATGGTCTGGCTATAAACTGTCGCTTCCCCTTCCTGCCAGACCGAGCGGATAAGGACCTGAGAACCAGTATAGGTGAAAGTCGTTCCGGAATTATCGTTGTAATCAAAGACCTCGGTGATCCTTTGCTGGTCATCCTTGATAATATGGAGGCTCCCGGTCCCATCGATCAAATAATCGTCCAGGGTTCCCAGCTCCCGATCCCCGCCCATAGCGACGATCCTTGTGCCGGTTGCGGAAGTCAAAATGGCGCGATTTAGTGTCGTGTCGTAGCTATAAGCCGTGCAATTGGCGCCATTCCGATCGCAAACGGAGCTGAGTTTTCCGTTCTCGTAGCTTTGCGTTATCCATTGGCCGTCTTTCTGGAACTTAACGGTCGCTATTTCGCCTGATGCGTCATAGGTATACGCGGCCAAAAGATCTCCGGTTACGTTATTCACGCTGGCTACGCGGCCGTTGGCACCATAGACCCAGACCATTCCCGTGGTGTCTTCGGTCGCTTGCGCAAGAATATCGTTACCTCTTCCCCAGCAGGCGTTGACTCCGGCCGGGCAACCGACGCTTCCCGCTCGCCAAACCGATGTAAAGCCGTCGAGTGCAACGATCGCCTCTGTTTTGGCGTCGTTGGTATAAGTCACCTCCGCATTCGGGTTACCGATCGGAGCGCTTCCCGTCCCGAGCAAGGGCGCGGTATACTCGGGCGCTGTCGCGGGTCCGTGATAGTTCAGATCATTGTTGCCGCCCCCTCCTTTGCCGCCTTCTCCAAACCCGCCAAGATTACGGTATTCTTCATCCTCGAGCTGCTTCCGCAATACGCCGACCGAGCTAAGGAGACTGTCATAATCCTGACACTCGACAGGAGGCTTCTTCCCCTCGGGGGCATTTAACGCACTCTCTTTCTGACATTTTTCTAAAGTCTCCTGTTTTTGAAGAAGCCGGCGTATCAGATCCTCGATCGTCGTATTCTCCCCACCGGGTCCTCTCGGTCTGGGCTGGCCTTGGCCTTGCTGCGGACCGCGCAGGGGATTGCCTGTTACGGCATCGTCTTTTGTCAGCGGGATCCCGTCGGCCCCGTAGGTATACCATTTCCAGGTATCTTCTTTTTCGCCAGGCGCATGAAGTGAATAAACCGGCTTACCCGTAGCGGTATCGAGAGTGAAATATCCCTCCTGCAATACCGCCGAAACGATCGAGCCATCATCATCGATCCTGCTTATTTCAAATGTGCCGGCCATCTCATTGATCACGATCACTTCGCCGGGCCTTTCGTAACGGTAGGCCTTAAGAGCCGTGACCGATCCGGTCTCACCGCGAACTTCTTCGAGAATAAGGCGGCCTTGGCCGTCAAATTCCTGCCAACGGTAGGTTTTACTCTCTTCATTATAGGTATAGTTGCGAAGGACTTCTCCGACGGAACCGTCCTGGGCTAAGCGACGGATCGTAAGAGTGTGCGCAATAAGATCGACCACGATCACCTCTCCTGCGGTCTCGTAACGATAATTCACAAGCGTTTGGATTTCCTCGCCGGCAACTTCAAGGGTTTCCCGGACCCTCCGGCCCTGAGCGTTATATTCAACGACCCGAAGCGCCCCTCCGTCTTGGGGTGTCCGGGTCTGCGTGAGGATCGCCTGCTGCGTCGCGATGTTATAAGAATACTGATATTGCATGCCCGCATAAGTCAGGATAACGTCGAGGGTTGTCGGATGCTCGACCGGAACAACGGCCGGAGAAGACCGCTGGATATCGGAAAGTAAAGCGCCGGTCCTTGCCTGAAGGGCCGCGATGGAGGCGGCAAAAGCAAGCTCGTCTTCATAAACGGTGGCGGGCGCGGTCACGGAAGTAAAGGTTTCAACTTCCCGGTAATCGCGGGTAGCGGTGCGGACGCCTTGGGAGTTAACAGTGCCTTGTTCTAAAAGGCGGGGCGTTTTGGGATCTTTGAGGTCGTAGAGGGCATAATAGCCATTGGCATCATCGTAGACATAAACTTGACGGCTCGTGGTGTCGTAGTCGTACCGACAACACACGGGAGTTGAGGAACCCGACTCAGGCGGCCCGCAGTTGCGGACCAGATTGTCCCATTCATCGCTTAAAAATTCCTGATACACGTCAAAGATCCGGCCGTCATCCGGATCGATGACAACCCACATAGCACCATCCCTTTGTAACAGGGGGTTGTATTTAAGGTTGGGAACTATTCCTGTAAAAGTCCCTGCTTCGAGGATATTCTTGTAGCTGTCGATCAGCCCGCTTGAAGCATCCGGTCCGGCCCCGTCAATAAAACTCATCTTCAAATAGGTGTTTGTGTCATAATCAAGAACGGTCATGGTTTCCTGGCCCGCGCCGTCTCTTTCATAGACATAATCAACGTGCGTCAACTCACCGCTTTCCGCAACCCGATAACTGCAGATCAAGACCCTCCCCACCCCGCCCGCCGGAAGCCGTTCATAAACCATTTTGTAATCGGGCTCTTTGGGACGGGTCACTTCATACACTTGGAGGGTTTGCCCATGATGTTCGATCGTGGACATCGCGATCACTTCATGGACCAGACCGCGGGCGTTCACGGTCCCCACCTGGGCCAGCGCCCCTGTTTTATCATCAACGCCGGGATTTTGGCCTTCGTTTACGTAGTCCCAAAAAAAGTTATTTTTGTTATCGATCACCCGGATCCGGTCCTCCCCATCAAGATACTGGATCGTCAGGTCGGTCGAATCTGTTTCGCTGACCCATTCATAACCGGTCATTCTCCCAACTTCGCGTTCGGAGCCCTCCGAACCCGCCCTCCACTCGTAAGTTCGGACGATGTAATCTGTCGGGTCATCGTCATATTCAAAGAACTTTGCGATATTCAGCAAGCTGTCATAGACCGAGGTAACGACGTACTGCGTTTGACCGGATGTCCCCATCTCGCACAGACCCGAACTTGCGATCTCACCGAAAAGGCCTTCGTGGGTAAGGTGGAATGTCTGGAATTCATCTCGAAGAGTACCCTCCGCCGCAACCGTTACGACCCTTACATAAGATTCATTGTTCCTCTGAAAATATTCAAACGTCCGTGTAATGAGCTGGCCAGGATGCTCCGGATCGGTTAAATCGCAGATCTCCGTGATCCTGCCCTGCGCGTCCACGGAATACGATGTGCCGTCGATAAAAGAGTGCTTCGTAATGCCGTTCTCCGTCACGGGTTCAAGGGCCTCCACCGTACCGGCATTCACCAGAGGGTTATCGTTTTCACCCAGAATCGATGAGTCGGGCAGTGCCGTTGTAGCGGGGGTCAACTTCGTTAGATCCGAAGTCTCAGCAATGGGTTGCTCTTCGAAAGGCCTTTCAAGATCAGTCGCGTAATGGATCTTATCGGATTTCGCGAGATCGGATCCCGCGGGAACAGGCGCGGGTGCGGCGGGGGCATACGCATGGGCCAGCTGAATGTCGCTTTGCGTCATGATAAACGTCACGATCACAAAAAGACTCAGCCCTTTGATGAGCCACGGCTTCTCATCGCTATGATAGGCGATCATCATCAGCGTCGTTTCCTCTCTCTATCGTTACCGCTTACGTTCATTTTTCAACCGCTCATCAACTCTCGTTGACAAGAATAAACCCGCCTTTTTATTTTTATGTTCTAAAAACTCTAAAATAAGTGTAACTGTAGATGGGCTTAATGTCAAACTTTTGGCTGTTATCTAATGCTATAAATCGCTATATCGATACCTCTATTCAATCCTATTTTATTAACTGTTTTAAGAAATTTTAATATAACGAGGCATTCCACCATTTCACACACCCGGGGTGTGAAATGGTTACGCAGCGTCTGGAGGATTAAAGTTGCTGAAGACTGAAAGCTGCTAGCTGAAAACTGAAGTCTGAGGGCTGATGCCTGAAAGCTGTGATCTGACTTACGCCGCTTGGGCGTCCTTGCCATTTCTTTTAATTTTAAAATGGTTGGCAAGGGCAGCACTGATTGCCAACTGAAAAGTTATAATGACAATCAGGCGAGGGATTGGTGGCCTTTTTATTCAAATGGTTCCTGCGCGAAAGGCTTCCCAAACCTTGCGGGTTTTTCCTTTGATGGCTTTTTTCGAGAACTGGTTGGCCTCGTAAAGCCATTCTAATTTTTCTTTTGCGGCGAGAGAAGCGTATGCCTTTATTTTCTCTTCGTCATAACTATATGAAAAACCTTTTTTTGAGCCCATTATTCCCCTTTATTTCTTCTCCTATTTTGGCTAAGCCGCTCGAGTTTCCGAAGAGCTTCAACATCCGACAAATCCTGCTGACGAGCCGCCTTTTTCTTCATTTTAATAAGATCCTTGATCGACACCAAAGAAAGCCTTAGGGCACCGACCTTTAGTCTTTTTTGATCCTTTTTGCCTTCTTCATAGGTCAACCCGACATTCCACAGAATATCGACCCCCTCGTAAGGATCCTGGGGATTATATAAACTCAAAGCCCGGAGATTTTTCTCCCGCCCCCAAACCTTCCATTGCGCGGGATCCAAAAACTCATCCAAAGTGACGGGCATTCTTGGTTTCAGTCCCAAACTTTTTATGACCGCCCGCAGGCGCTTCAGATTTTCTGCCGACACATCGATCAGAATATCCACATCTTTGGTAAATCGCGGGATGCCATGCAGGTTCACGGCCATGCCGCCCGCCAGCAGGTAACGTAACTTATTTTTTTGGAACGCCTTTAAGATACGTTCGTAATAGAGCATAAGGGAATTTTACAGAAGAACTTCCTGATTTCAAGAGATGAATTTACGCATGACGACACATTCCGAAGATCAGCTATTTTTTCAGAAGCTTGCGTGGCTTGACGCGGTATTTTGCGGAACGC
>ENA-UOWG01002551-UOWG01002551.1-activated-sludge-metagenome-genome-assembly--contig:-NODE-2551-length-15251-cov-10.439392_pt1 | contig 15251 bp, 20 predicted proteins | sample MGYA00238147_ERZ761563 | MGnify/ENA primary metagenome ERZ761563 (study PRJEB28884, sample SAMN05720216) | anaerobic digester metagenome | isolation source: active sludge of municipal... | reverse complement strand
TGTTCGTGTCGCGGTTCCCAGTCATCCAGACAGACACGGAAACCATCCCAACGCTGTCTGGACTCTGATGCTTTTATCTTCCTAGAACAGACATCGCATGTCACATTGAATTCGCCGGATACATAATGATTTTTGCTCATAGCGACATCACCTTACCTTCATCAATAATCATAACTATATTCCCTGTTGCTATGTCAATTCTAAACTTCTTACCAATATCTAGAGTACCTGTGTATTCCCCACTAGCGCCATAAACAACTCCGAGTAACACATCTTCTTCTGCTGGATAACCACCGGCAGAGGTTTTTGTTATTATAGCACTAGATCCTTGGTAACTATAAGAACCACTAAGAGCTACAAGCATCCGGTTACGACTAAGGATTGCTGACTGCCCAGCTAAGCTATAAACACCACCAGAAGCGACAAGAACTTTGCTCCTCAGTAGTGTAGTAGAGGCACCTGTGAGGTTGTATGAGCCACCTTGTAGGGTAAGTACCTTAGACCTAAGTAAAGTAGCTGTACCACCAGTAACAGTGTAACTACCACCACTTGCTGTTAGCTTCTTATTTCTAGATAGAATGGCAGAAGCGCCCGTTACAGAGTATGAACCACTAGAGGCAGTTAATTTCCTATTGCGACTAAGTACGGCAGAAGCACCATTTACTACATAGGAACCACCATTACAAGTCAGGGTATAATTAATAGCCCCTGCTGTATATGTAATTGTTACTTGCTGTCCAGTGTATGTATAAACACCACCTTGAGCAACCAACAAATGAGACCTGCGCAGGTTTGCGCTAGCACCAGAAACAGTGTAAGAACCGCCATTAGCAGTAATGCGCTTGGATCGTAACAGAGTCGCGTTAGCACCGCTTATGGTATAGGCACCACCACTAGCCGTGAGTTTTCTATTCCTGGATAGTGTTGCGCTAGCTCCAGTTAGTGTGTAGCTACCACCAGACAAAATAAAAGAATAGTTAGCAGCCGTTGGTGTATAGGTTATTACAGCCTGCGCACCTGTGAGCGTATATGAACCACCGGAAGCAGCTAAGTACTTGCTACGTTTGAGTACAGCACTAGATCCTGTTAATGTGTAAGAACCACCTTGTGCGGTAAGTGTATAAGCACCTCCAACATTTGGTTTAATTGCTATGATGGAAACACCATCATAACTTGTAGATCCACCAGTGAAGGTTGTTGTGCTTGCACCAGGCGAGTCCGCTGTACTTAACCTACCACCTTCAGAATTATTGCCCTGAGTTGATATTGATGTCCAACCAGAAACAGTTCCAGGTATTGCTTGACCAGCATCATAATGGCTTTCAAGAGCCAGTACAAGATCATTAGCCGTTGAAGCAACAGTCCTTGAAGCAGTGCTACCAGTGGAATCTAATGCTATTGCATCTGAAGCTCTGTAATAATCACTGGTATTTACATTCTTTATGAATGTGATAAAAAACAACGGACCTTCTGCCGGAGCATTTGTCCATACAGGGGTTATTGTCTTAGAGCCTGTACTACTAACAACAGCATGTGAAACTGTCGTTCTCTCTGTGCCACCGTTACTATCTTGTGTGGTAGTAAAAGTACCAGTAAAGTTGCTTGTCAGGGATAAATCTACACCTGACGCAGAGTAATTACGGGAAGTAACAACAACAACTTGAGCATCAGCAGGAACCGTAATTGCCTGTGCACCTGGCGTTGCACTTGTCCCTAGCACAAGTGTTGTAGTACTAATAACTTCTGGTTTAATACCAACAAAAGTTATATTAGCATTACTACCAGTAAGACTATATGATCCTCCTAAACAAGTTAATGTATATGCACCACTAACAGGAGTATCAAACAATAAATCACTAAATACAACAGGAGCAGCATCATTGGGTGCTTGTTTAATTAGTTGTGGAAGACTACTTCTTCTTCTTCTTCTTCCACCAAGGAGCAATCCAGATAAAGCTGGTGCATCTCTAGTATTAGCTCCCATATAATATTACCCCTGTGTATATACTACTGATCCTGATAGTTGTGTGGTTGTGGTTGTTTGTGGAATAAAGATCAAGAAAGGTACAGAGGTATCATACAGTCTGGGCATACCGGAGGTTAATGCATCAATAGCATTAGGTAAACCAGCCGCACCTAGCTCAAGTGTAGCCAAAACACGGTAAGCAACTAAATGCATTGTACCAGAAGTCCAAGTAGCAGATAGGGTTAGTGTTTGCACAGAACGCACACCAGTATCACCAGTAGCAAGACCAATCGGGTAGAATGTGCCAGCAGCAGATGTGGCAACAGTAGCTACTGTATTTGTTCCAGTGGCACCAGCATTGTTGTCTTGGTCTGTATAACTGACTGTGATAGTTGGAGTACCCGCACCTGTGGCACCAGAGATCTCAACACCAAGCAGAACGCCAACCCCATTAGTGGAACCATTAGCATCTCGTGCAGGCCAAGCTACTGAATTAACAGTTTGTGCACCTGTTGATGTAATAGTAAAACCAGAGTTATGCCATAAGCGATCACAAAGCAGGAGCATACCAGCTTGGGCTGAAGACACCCCCGAGAATCGTGCTAAATGTGTGTTATTAGACGCAGCAGGAATTGGAATCTGACCAGCGTAAGAGGTTAGAGCAGCACCTGATAGACCCGGTGTTGGTGCAGCAGCCCCTCCGGGAACACCGGCCAAATAGAAAGGACTAAACGGCCTACCTGCCACCATTGTACCGGTAACTGCTTTTGAAAAATACGATGGTGGTTTCATTCCAGCTAGGGCACCATCCAGTGTAGTAATAGCCATTAGTTATTCCTAATTAAGTAATCTTAAACACACCCACTGAAGCAGTTTGATCTAGGTCAACTGTAACAGTCTCGCCAGCAGCAACAGCCTGACTTGAACCATAATCCCAGTAAGCTACGTTAGTACCCTGAGCACCCTGAAGTACAGTCTTATTAACCAAGATTGCGTAGCGGAAAGTGAAGCCACCTCCAGAACCAGTCCAGACTGCCGGATCGGCTAGGACAAGTACAAAGTCTGAGGCGTTCATACCAGAAGAAGTAACTGACACAGTAGCCCCACCAGCGGTATAACCACCTGAGGTTGCTAGGTCAGTAGTACCTGATGTGAAGACTTTAGAACCAGGTACAGTGTTGGTTAGGGCAATAGCCCAAGTATCCGTACCGCAATTGATACCTTCTGCTAGGTCTTCGTTAGCAGATGTGATTTTTACATATGAAGCTGTAGGCATTTATGTTCCTCTTGTATATGTGATTGTTGCCCGGTCATCCCAGACATTATCAAAGTTAGCATTTCCATCAGCCCATCGAACGCTAATACCACCAGTAAGGTCAAACTTCCTGATCTGCCATACTGGGGCTGATTCTAATGAGTCTATGGCAGCCACTCCTAAGTATGTGATTGTGGCACTAGCTTCATCCAAACGTAGATCCACATTAGAATCATTACGATGGTAGATAGAGACACTCATATTAACCCATTACTGAGCGTAGCTTAGCAAGCTTTTCGTTATATTCAACGATAAGTGATTCTGCTTTTGCTTGTCGTTGTTTGAGAGACTCTTCTGATTTACTCAAGGATTTATCACGACCCTCAAAAGATGCTTGTAGTTTCAGTGCATCCTCTTTGGTAACCTGGGCTTCCGACAGGAGAGCCCTGGCAGTTTCATTGGCTTCATCAGCAGTGGTTTGCGCTGCGGCAGCGATAACAAATTGGGCTTCTAAACGAGCTTCGGCAGCCTTTACTTTCTCAACATAGGCAGCTTCGTTTTTTTCAGCTTCCTTTTCAACGGACTTGCGTAGTTTGTCTAGCTCAGAGGCTTTTCCAACAGTCTCGATAGCGGCGTTTAGCCTACCCTGTTCATCTTGAAATCGCTTAAGCACTGTTTCATACTTGGCTGGATTTTTAACAAGATCAATAAAATCAGCAATGTCTTGTAGGTTCATTATCGGAGTCCTTGTAGGAGAGTAAGTGTTGTGCTACCAGTACCAGCGGTGTTGTTAATACGCACAGCGCGCACTGGGAAAGCATAGTTCCCATCCTTATTTGCAGTCTGTGCAGTAAGAACTGAGTGGATGAAAGCTGTGGGTGTTACAGTAGTATCAAACACATCATCAAACGTGTGTTCGATATTATAGGTGATCGTGCCATCAACAACAACGCCGAGTCCGACATTGAATGGACTTTGTTTATAGTCTACTGGAATCCACGCCGTTGTTCCTGTACCTGTCTTGCTTATTACTTGTGGACGCATTATTTTTCCTCAAAAAAATAGGGGGTAAACTGCTGTTACACAATCTACCCCCTATGGGTTTACTACAGACTCAGACCTTGTGGTGGGATGATGTATTCCACCTTGACAATAACCGGACTGGTTAGCGTTGCGCTAGCCTTGAGATATACAGTCTTATCTGACGTTAGTTGAACACCTACAGATGCTCCAGTATCAGTACCGCTAATCGCGTCATAGCCTGTGGAGTTTGGTGCATAAGTATTCACAAGTTCAACACCACCATTTGTGAAACCGACGTTAATAGTTTGGGTTGTATTTGCACCTGCTGAGATTGCGTAGACACCAACAACCACAGCGTACTTCGGTAGACCGAAAGCGGCGAATCCGGTAGAACCGTCTGCTACTTCTAGAATACCCATCTTTACATACGGGTCCCGTGCTGCTGGTGTGATTGTAGTTACACCTGCTGGACCAATACCATAAGCTGCCATAATTAATTCCTTTCTATATAGGGGCCGAAGCCCCTATTGAGTTAATTAGGCACCAGCCGAACCATAGATTGCGCGTGGATCGCTCCAGCCAAAAGAGTAACGAGCAGTAGCCTTGTACTTAGCGTTCTCGGTATCGAAGTCATTGTCCATCTCGAACTGATCGCCACGACGCTCGAAGTACTTGAGACCATCCTTAACGCTAGTTAGAATGAACCAAGCATCTGCATCTGTGAGGTAGTGGTTGGTAATGACATTACTAAAGATACCCATATCCTTGAGGACGTTAGGATCATTTAGATCAGTACCGACACGACCATCAGAACCAAGAATCCGCTTAGCTTCAAACTGGAGTTGGTAAGGAATGACGAGCTTCTCTGGCTTAGCAGCGATGAGCAGACCACGATCATCACGGAAACCCGCGATGTCGATAACGGCTTGTTCAAGAGCAGCTTCGGACAGGTCAGCAGCAGTGCCAATGACGTTGGAGAAAGAACCACCAGCTACATTGGGGTGATCGGAAGCAAGTAGGGTCTTGCCATCGCCACCTAGGAAACCAGAACCAGCGAAGGCACGGTTATAAATGTTAGCACCAACGATTTCCTTAGTATGACGCATAGAACGGGCAAGAGCCTTTGCCTTTTGGGCACCGACTTTACCGTACTGGTCATCTTCATACATTTCGCGGGTGATGATAAAACCAAGTGCATACACAACATGGTTGTACCGTGAGGTGAAGCCTTGACGCTCTGAGTCATAAGTGATTGGAGCGCCCTCGTTCTTGACTGAAGCAAGACCGAATGAGCTTAGACCGAGATCCTCTTCGTATGCACGATCAGAGGAATTCTTCTCGAAGAGCTTGTCCCATTCAACGGGATAGTCTGCATACTCCTTACCGTAAATGGAGTTTAGACCTGGCCAGAGAAGTTTAGCAAACGAGCTAGAAGTGATAATGCCTGACATTATTTATCCTTTCCTAATTATAGGGCGAAGTTGTTATTGGTGATGCGGCAGAGTACCTTGGCATATGCGCCGGACTCATTATCAACACGCTGAACTAGGCCGAGAACCTGAACAACGCCAGTGGCGGTGTCAGTAATAGCGAAAGAGGAGGTGCCAGTAACAGCATCACCACCAACAGTACCAGTGAAGTCGAAACCACCAGCGGTTCCTACGTCAGTAGCAGAGAAGGTAGCTTTCTGGGCCTCATAAACAATGTCTGGTGCATCTGCAACGAGTACATACGCAGCAGTTGCGCCACCAGTAACGGATACAGGAGTGTCTAGTGAAATAGAACCACCAGACATACGACCAGTTACAGGGTCCATCTTTGCTGGAACAACGCCAACAACAGCACCAAGAACGGCGGCATCATTGGTAGCGGCAGAGACTTCTGCGATACCATTTTGTGATGCAGCACCAGTCAGTTTAACCAAGTCACCAGGGACTAGTTTAGTACCACTGACTACGGCATAAATGTTAGCTTGACCAGAATAGGGGGAGCCACTAATATGCTTTACTGGCTTAAAGCCAGAGATTTTAGAGATGTTAGCCATACTCTTTATTTCCTTTCAGAATTATTGAGATGCTCCCCGTGTTTAGTTGTTATTAGTTCACCTTAAATGAACCGTAATCAGAAGCACGGGAGGCATCGGTTTTCATTGCCTTCTCAGTTTCGTCGATCTGTGATTGTTTCGCAGTCTGATCTTCCTTGTACCATTCCTTTTTAATACGCATTAGGTATGATTTAGTTCCATCATTACTGGTAACACATTTAGCAGATCCCAAATCCGAGGGGTCAAAAACACGAGAATCTCCAACCACAATGGACTCATCTTGGACGAGTTCATAACCAGCGGATTGGAAGTTGGTTACTCGACTACCGGTATCGTTAACAAAGCGGTACTCGAAATTTGGGTCCTTATCGCCAGTGATACTCTGTGGACCCCGTTGAAACATTGGCTTGCGTGCTACACGCTTTTCTTGTACTCTACTCATTTAACACCTCTCATGGCTTTTACTTGTGTAATATAGTCATCTGCTGTCATAACACCTGTACGAACAAAGGTATTCATTACCTTGCGTTCCTCATCAGACATCTTAAAAGAGTCCTGTTTGGGTTGTCTTGTGTCGTTTGACCCTTCTACTGGTGAAGGCTTCCCCCTATTGGGGTTCTGAAACTTTTCTTTAAACCGATTACGAACTTGTTTTGAAACAAAGTTGAGAACTGCGTTGGGGTCAATACCAGGATTATTGCTGGCATATCGTTGGCCCACTGCATCGGCATAATCGTGCATTTCTACATCAGCGGTGTACCACTTATTGCTATTGACCCAACTAACAAAGTCTGGGTGTGGCTGTTGTGGTGTCATCTCTGCTGCAACTTCACGAGCTTTCTGCTCTGCCTTAAGATCTGTGAGAAGCTCTGAGGTTTCTAGATAACCATCTGAGTTGCCTTCTTCTAGATGCTTCTTTTGCAGAGCCTTCAATTCAACTACGGCTCGATTGTACTCGGTTTCTTTTACTTTAGTATGGTGATCCTGTAGCATCTTAAGAGCCTTGCGGGTCTCTTTAAGTTCTTTGCCCATGGAATCAATCTTACCAAAAAGCTCACCTCGCTCAACAAACTCCTTAGCAGGACGCCATTTCTCTGGATCGCCATCCCACTCTTCTTTTGGACGCCAACCTTGTTCACGAGCTTGTTCCTCATGGGAATCCGCTGGTGCTGATTGTTGTTCCTGTTGTTCTACTGCGGGTGCATCAACGTGTTCTTCTACCTGAACTTGGGTGTTTTCTTCACTCATCTACATTCTCCGTCACTAGACATAAAATATCTACATCGTTTACTAAAAGATATACAGCATCATCTGTATCACGCACTTCTTTGCCAGCATACCTAGCAAAAGAAACTCGATCTCCGGCACTAAGGATGTCTGGTGATCTACCATAATCAATGAATGCTCGTGGACCGGTACGTACTACGGTGCCATATTCAACAGCCTTACGCTCTTTTTCTGTTACCATATCTGGGATAATAATACCACCATCAGTCTTCTTCTCGACATTATCTGGTTTAATTAGAATGCCATGCAATAGAGGGATAATCATTCGGCCTCCATATTAACGAGATCATCAATACGAAAATCCGCCAGTTCCCTGTAGGCTGTAATCAAACCACGGAGGTAGTTGTCTTGTACACTATCCATCCCGGCTTGTACAGAGAGCACCTGCATAGCGTCATAGATACGCTCCTGTGCTGCCTGCATAAACGCCTTGGTAACTACGTTTTGTTTCCACTCTTGAAACTCACCTAGACTTACTAGACTCATTCTTTACATCCCCTTTGGATTGTTGTTTGGCTTGTTGCTCTTTTAGTCGGAGCGTTTGTTGACCAGTTTGATGTTGTTGCACCAAGCTCTGGTGGTGTTGCATGGCCTGTGTGGCCATATTCTGTTGTGCCTGAGCACCCTTAATCTGCATGTCTTGGATCGCTGCTTTACCCTTAAGGACAGCTTCCATTTGTTTACCTTTAAGCTGCTCACGTAGCATCTCAGCTTTCATGCGAGCTTCTTGTTCCTTAGCGGCACCTTCCATCTGTAGCTTGGCAGAGGCCATCTGCATGTCCATCTGTGCCTTCTGTTGATCAACCTGTGCCTTAGCCTTCAGTGCTTCCATCTTAGGATCTGGGGGCGGTGGGCTAGGTTGCTTCAAAGCTTTTTCAGCGTTAGGAATCTCATGTGCTTCTAGATACTGTTGGGTAAACCACATAGGATCAATAGTACCCATTTGCATGATCTGCATTACGGACTGAAGCTTGGCTTGTTTCTCTTGTGAAGAAACAGCCGTAGGATCAGCACCAGGGATAATATCATCTTCCGGTCCTTGATAATCAGACTGTGGTACAGGTTCATCAAGTACGGACACATACTCCTCGTGATTCATATACTCTCGGTTGAGTGCATAGATCTTGCGGAACTCTTTAGTGAGGCTGCGATAGATACGCTTATAGACAGCAGTAAATACCTTCATGCCTTGCTCGATAGTCGCCATCGTAGTCGTGGCCGGAGTGTTCTGGCCAGGCATCTTGCCAACAAAGATTTCTGCGACGGAGGCCAATTCTTTACCTGACTTGAGCAATAGATCAAGTAGGTTGAATAGGACTTGAGATGGCTCACGAACAGGAAGCGGGAAGATCTGCTTCTTAAGATCGTCGCCAACGGCGTTGACAGCTTTCCATTCACCAGGCTGGAACCTAGATTCACCCATCTTGATACGCAGACCTTTACCAATAAAGCCTGCTTGTAGATTACTTAGTGATCCAGCATCCACCAGTTGGTTAATGATTGTGTTAGCACTGTTGTTGAGAGGCCCCAAAAGACGCCCAAAACCGATGTCGTAAAAGCCGCCATCTGGGTTGGGAATAAAGCCATACTTTGTATAGTACTGTGTGGCTTCGATGGCCAGAATCTTATTTTTGTCATTAACCATTACTCCTGATTCAGAGAATCGTGGAACAATACGAAGAACCTTTTTAGTTGCTTCTTCTACAGTAACGATGTAAGGCTCAGGATAGCCATCCCCGTCAAGATCAAAATATGTATGTTGTTCCAGAATAAGGTAGGGTGTGGCATCGTCGTCTGAAGTATTCCGTTGAAATGCTTTATTTACTGAGGTAGTAGGATCATCAACCGATTGTTGTGGATCACCAAGTTCTGCATCAATGTAGATACCTTGATTAATACGCTCAGTAACTTTCCGCTTGGATAGGTAGAAAATTTCTGTGATGCGTTCAGCATCCTCGATATTGCGAGTCCAGTAATTAACAACCAATGTCTTTGGTAGAACCAACTTAGAACAGTTACGTTGCTTGTTAGGGTCCCAGTAGGTCTTCTTGAAGCAGGTACCAGCGATTGGTAGTGTGATAAGGAGCTTGTCCATATCCTCTTCCCAATCAGACATCTCATCAATTAGTTGGTAAGACATGTGTGTGGATACACGCTTGGCTCTAGCAGCTTTCTCCCCCTGAGGATCAGAACCAACAATCTTGACTTTAACGATTTTACCGTTAGATGGTACCAAGGTTGGATAGGCTCTTGCTGCGAACTGCATTGCAGCCGTAGCTAGTAGTGGGTATTTGATATTTGCAGCATTCGGCCAAGGATATGTCTTGTCATTGGATATTTGTAGGGCTAGCTCTGTCCAATTAGTTAGATCTTTTTCCCAGTCCTTACGTGAAGCTAGATCATTTTCATAACCAACAGATACTTGATTACCAATGTAAATCAGTTGGTCTTCATCAAGAGAATCCGCGATGTTATTAGAGGACATAATCTTGTCCAACTTCAATTTAAATTCAACCATAGTCAGTATCCTGTGCAAGAGTCACGGCCTAAGTCGCTATGGCCAGATTTATTGTAAGTGTCTTCATATTCTTCGTCGTCTATTTCTTCTTTTGTCATACCTTCAGACATATAATCAATCAATATACCCTGATAAGACAGTGCATCAACCACGTCATCGTGTTTAGCACGTGGAAAAGACAGGCATTCATCAAAGAAAATATCCCACCAATCAGCATCCTTGTCAAATTTGACCTGACCTGCACGCATTCTAGCTTGAATAGAACGAGCACGCTGGATTTTGTCTTGGCGGTGTGGCTTAAGTAGTACAATGTTTAGATAAATGCCTGATTCCATCATAGCTCTGTTGAGATATGGGCCAATGGCCTTGGAAATCTGTGTATCCTCAATGCCCACAGCCTGCGGATCGTAGGTTTTTTGTAGGGCAAGGAGCGTTTCGACGATAGCATCACCGGCAATACGATCTCTGATCACATGTACTATGTGTAACTGTCCGTTATGGTCCATACCACCTACCACAATTGCGGTATAGTCAGCACGATCCTTCTCAGAAATCGCTAAGTCAGCGGTTATGTAATATGTTAAATTCTTTTTCTTATCTTCTTCCGTCATTGGGAGGAAGTCAGTTTTGCGAAAGTAGCGGATAGAGTCATCCACAGGATTACATAACATTTCACAGGAATAAACTTCAGGAATACCCTGTTCAGTTAGCTCTGTTCTAAGTTCTTGTAGTGACTCTTTGCTATGCATTTCTGGCCATAAGATCCTACTAAAGTCTGCATTATGTGCACGATACTTCATAGTACGCCACATACCAGACTTCTTTTCTGACCAGATCTTAAGGTCTTCTACATGAGTTGTCTTTGCTCTCTCTGATGGCATAAGTGATTCTAGAATATCATCCAAATTCATTGGAGTACCCACAAGAATCAACCTACCATCCTTGGATCTGCACGGAACCAGCGAACCGTAGAACCATCTACGTAGCTTTTCACGGCGATCTTTATTGGCAACCAGCTCTTCGTTGAGTATGTCGTCACATATAATCAAATCTGGACGAGCACCCTCGAAGAGTAAGCCGCGCAACTTTTGCTCTGCACCTTTGGCCATAACGCGGAACTTATGACCATCATTAAACTTTACAATAATGTCGTCTTCTGTACACTTCTCGTAGATTAAACCCTTTTCATCCACTGGCAAACCAAATAGTGACTGAATTTGTTTCGAGTCCTCCAAGATCTGTTTGATCTGACCCAGGAACAACACAGACTGGGCTACGGTGTCCGACACAATGATTACAAACTTCGCCTGGCGAAACAAAGCAGCGGCCATCGTATAACTTACTGTAACCGTTGTTGACTTGCTGTGTCTCCGTGGAGCACACACTGCTACGAACTGGTCCGGGCCTGTGCATAGTTCCCAAAGCTCCCTATGAAAATCTTTAAAAGGAACAGGGTTGTCGAAGTAAGGTGTAAGACAAGAACCGACGAAACCCTCAACGGTTTGTTTATCTAGTGTTACTTTACTTTCTACGGGACTCTCGTTTACTTCGCTCACTCTTCATGCTCCCATCTTTATTTCGGGAAAAGCTTCTATTCTGACCTGGATTTTGTACAAACAAGTTAGCTAGGCCATTAGCCCCACCTTTGCTTACTGCCTTCTTGTGGCCTACATCACCTTTGATAGATGTGGCTTTAATCCCACTCTTCTTGGCGACTGTGGCACGGGCAGCGTTCCTCTGGGCGCGGTCTTTGACTCTGTTCTTTTTCTTGCTGTGTTCCCACGCAAGCTAAAGCTCGCGCTTATAATCACGTTTACCATTAGTCATGAAAGGCACGAGCAACTCCAGTCTCTTGGGTCTGAGCATCCCTAGTGAGGTATTGTGCAGCATTAGTAAGTGCCATAATATTATCCCTAAAATATCCCAAACCACGATTACATTCATTACATATAATCCCACGGACGTGTCCATGCTTATGACAATGATCTACAACCGGCGAATCTGGGCCAAACGAACCATCTAAGAATTGTTTACTACAGATTGGACATTTATTATCTTGTGTAATAAGTCTTGCATTATATTCATTTAAAGTAATGCCGTATGTTTTAAGTAAAGATGTATTTTTAGCTATATCTTTATTATTTACATACCATTTTTGTGTTTCTTTTGCAGCACACGGTTTACACTTAGGCTGTTTACCTATTTTTCCACGGGTGGTTTTTGTAGAATATTTATCCCATGTTTTATACTCATGACAGGCTTGGCATGTGCGACCATTTACATCAATTACTTTCTTGTAATCGCGCTTCCCGTTGGTCATGTATGGCAATTTTGTTCCCCTTAGATTGTTTATCTGTGGTAGTCATTTAGCAGTACCAATCTTTTTATCAAAGGAGCGTGCTGCGCCTAGACCCAGAATGCCTGTAAGTATGATCCACAAAGCGTCTGTTGGTAGAATCGGTGGTGCTGTCAATGTTAGTGGAATCCACTCATTAGCCTGCATTAGCGCCCAACCCCAAGTAAGGAATGGGTAAACAATAAACTGATACCCCATAGCCCCGGCACCAATCCAGCCAATCGCAGGACGCCAGCCAGCTACAAAGATTGAAGAGTGAGAGGCTTCTACTTTATTTACTTCAGTTTGGAGGGCAGCGCGATCTGTCTCTGCTGTGTATGCCTCCAGTTCGGCTTTGATGCGCTCCTCATCACTCGTAAACAAATCATCAGCAACTTTACCAACTGTCTCTACAATACTACCAAGACCCATAGTTAATATTGGATTCATTAGGCATCCTTCAAAGTGCGATTGATCCAACCAAGCAAGAACTTGGATTGTGATCGATTCTTCATGACAATATCACGGTACCGAGCGATTTTGGCTACTGTGTATGAAGGCATAAAAATATGTGGTGAGATGGTGTTTAAAGCATACACTGTTTTAGATTCTAGCACACCATCTGGAGCAGTACCTACTACGATCTGGGCGAGTTTGACTGCTACCTTAGTACCGGTATTAACAGCAAAGCTGAAGATAGACTCAGCCATACGTTGGTCATTTAGCTCATCACCTTTGATAACATCCCAGAACTGTTCTTTGTAGAAGTCGCGTACAAGTTGTGTGGGTGGGGTTTCCTTACGATCCACATAGAGCCAGCCTGGCCAGTTAGGCCAATGGCGTCTGCTGATTCCGGCATATGTCTGACCACCGGTATCACCTGGGATGTTTGTTAGAAGATATCCACCCTCACTAATCATCATGCTATCAAAAGCAGGACTAAACTTCGCCATTTATATTCTCCTCTGGATCTACCCAATCACCTGTACCATCCTCATTGATGAACACATGGTCGCCTTCAATAATGTTGGTTACTTGCGTATCGTCTACCCGCTTGCCAAGAAACTTCTTGAACTCATTAGCGAGTAGGTGTAGTTGTTGGTTAACAGATGCATTATCTGTAATCTTTGTTGGTTGCTTGCGTAGGAGCTGGCGCTTGTCCATCATTGTATTAAAGGCATTGTTCGCATCGCGGATCTTCACAGGGACCCTGACGATTTTACCTGTCTTGTCATCACGTACAAAATCACCATTGACCAAGCGATCCTGCATGGCGTCCAGCGAGCCGTGCATGAGGGCGGTTAGCTTGTGGTCAAGCTTATACCCATCGTCCTCTTGAATTTCTTTAATGGTCTCTTTAAACCACTTCTCGCCACGCCAAATCGTGATAGTGCTCATGGGAACCTTAAGCTCCAGGCTAACCTCGCGTGAAGTCAAACCTTGCATGACCAGCTCGACGGCGCGCATTTTAATCTTGTCTGCCCAGTGGCCGGTTTTGTTCGCAGAGGTCTTGCCCTTAGCGCGCACATAAACCAATCTACCTCTGTTACTTTGTTTTGATGTATTCTCCATACAAATATCCTTAAACTGAATGGTTATTAAAAAATAACACTCTATATAAAGATTATACCATAAAAAAAATCAATTGTCAAGTGTTTTGGACAAAGCTACTGTGTTTAATAAACAAAGGTACTGTGTTTATCAACAAAGGAAGGGACCCCTTTAGGGGTATTAGGTGCGGAGCACCGAGTGGGCCTTTAGGCCCTTGACAAAGAGGGTGTTTTATGTTACCCTCTATATAGTATATTATAATACTTAATAAAAAGCTATATATAAAATATATATATACGAGTAAATATATTTATATATTTATGAGTATATGTTTTTATATTTTATGTATAGTTTTTTATTTAGTATTATATTATAGTTATGAGTATATACGAAGTATATACGATTAACTATAATGTGTATTATAGTCTTTAGGTACCCTCCGCGAGTCTCCGCAGGAGAGGAGCGATAGGTGGCTAGCAAAGATACCTCTAGGACTGCAAATAAGGTACCTAGAATCGATTTGTTTATATTCACCCCTATCTCCGTATTCCCCCCAATAAAATAATAGCTTAAAAGGGCTAAAACTGAAAAGTATATTGAATTTTGTCATGACCTGCCTCACTAAGATCCTAGGATAGAAAGTTTCCCCCCCTACCCCCTAAATATACGTAGATACCCCCTATATTACTAAAGTAATAGATAGAAGTCTTATATAAGACTATAAGTGTTATTTATCCACATTAAATAAACAAACAGTTGTCCTTAGAAATATACATAAGCTTGTCGTTAAATATTACAGGCATACATATGCATATACTTAACTATTGTTGGTATGGTGTTGTCCAGTCCGCCTGCCTGCTTAACGGTGATGGTCGGTCATTCCTTCCTTGGAGTCAATGGCCTGTTCGCTACGCCCCGTCCATACCCTACGGCCTACGCTACGCCCACGACGAATGTAATGAGGAGGCGACGAAGGAGCGAACAGGACTACTCCATTGACACCAATTCCTTCCTGCCCGCCTGCTCACCTACAGGCAATCGGCCTGGCCCTCACCTTAAGATAAAGGAATTAAAAATGATTACAGAAACTTTCCAAAAGCTCTCTAAATTCGTAGTACAGTTGATTATGTACTTCGTGTTTACATCGCCTATCTGGTTCCCACTCTGGTTACTGGATCAACTACGTCCTTGCAAGTTCTGCGATTAAGAAGTCAATCATGCGTAATCCATACAACAAGTACAACACAGGTCGGTCATGGTCTCAGATACAGC
>ENA-UOWG01002549-UOWG01002549.1-activated-sludge-metagenome-genome-assembly--contig:-NODE-2549-length-15264-cov-6.046354_pt1 | contig 15264 bp, 14 predicted proteins | sample MGYA00238147_ERZ761563 | MGnify/ENA primary metagenome ERZ761563 (study PRJEB28884, sample SAMN05720216) | anaerobic digester metagenome | isolation source: active sludge of municipal... | reverse complement strand
CGACGTGGCGCCGACCGAGAGCGGCCAGGACGTGGACATCACCTTCACCGTGGTGGAGAAGCGCACCGGCAACGTCAACTTCGGCGCCTCGCTGGGGCAGGGCACGGGCCTCGGCGGCTTCCTCGGGCTGGAGGAGCCGAACCTGTTCGGGCGGGGCAAGCGCGGCCGGTTCCAGTGGCAGTTCGGCAAGAACGTGAACGACTTCAACCTCTCGTACACTGACCCGTCCATCCAGGGGTCGCGCGTGTCCGGGACGCTGGCGCTGTTCAATTCGCGGCAGCGCTACATCGTCGGCGACCTCGGCCGCCGAGAGCAGAAGGGCGGGTCCGTCCAGGTCGGCTTTCCGGTGTTCGGCTCCCGCTACACCCGGCTCTTCACCTCGTACAGCCTGATGAGCATCAGCTACGCCGGCGGGTCGATCAGCCTCCGCGAGCGGTACAGCTGCTCACAATGCGTGAAATCCACGGTCGGGTTCAGCCTCGTCCGGGACACCCGGGTCGGCCTCCCGTTCGCCACCGGCGGCAGTCGGGTCACCACCAACCTGGAGTTCACCGGCGGCGTCCTGGGCGGCGACGGCGACTTCCAGAAGCTGGAATACGAAGGCCAGTGGTACGTGCCCCTCGGCGGCCTGGGCGGCACCGCCCAGCTCGGCACCGGGATCAAGTTCGTCCTCGGGCTCACCGCCAAGGCGGGGTGGATCTTCGGCGACGCGGGGCCGTTCTTCACCGACCTGTACTCCATGGGCGGCGTGCAGTACGGCATTCCGCTCCGCGGCTACGAGGAGTTCTCCATCACGCCGGACGGGTACAATCCGTTCTCCAGCTCGACCCGGGCCAGCGCCAACGCCTTCGGGCAGTCCTACGCCGCCTTCACGGCGGAAGCCGGGGCCCGGATGAGCCAGTCGCTCTACGTGAACCTCTTCTTCGACGCGGGCAACGTCTACCGCACCCCGTCACAGTTCGATCCCGCCCGCCTCTACCGCGGCGTGGGCGTTGGAGTAGCTTTGATCTCGCCGCTGGGCCCGATCGGGATCGACCTGGCCTACGGCATCGACCGCCTGAACATCGACGGGCAGCCGGACCCAAGCTGGAAGTTGCACTTCAAGATCGGCAACATCTTCTGAGGACCGCAGTTCCATATTCACTGACATCCAGGCAGGAGTTTACGATGGGACGGATTTTCACCGCACTTTCTCTCGCCGGGCTCGCGACCGGCCTCGTGGCGCTGCCGGCCTCGGCCCAGCAGTCTGCAGGCAAGGTCGCTTACATCAACTCCCGGCTGGTCCTCGCGTCCATGCCCGAGTTCGCCAAGGCCGAGACGCTGCTCACCAACGAAGTGGCAGGATACCGGCTGGAAGTCCAGAAGCTGCAGGCCAACCTCGACTCGGCGGTGCAGTCGTTCCAGCAGAGCTCGGTCGTGCTGAGCCCCTCCGCCCGCACCGCCAAGCAGAAGGAACTCGAGGCGCAGCAGCAGCAGCTCGAGAAGCGCATGCAGGAACTGCAGGATCGGGCGGCGCAGCGCGAGCGCGACGTGGTCGGGCCGATCCAGCAACGGGTCACCTCGATCGTCGAGGGGGTACGCGCCGCCGGAGGATACGCCATGATCTTTGACGTTTCCACGCAGAACACGGGCATCGTCGCGGCCGACCGTTCGCTGGACCTGACCCAGAAGGTCATCGACCAGCTGAAGGCCGGCGGCGGCAGCTGAGCCGGTGACGCCTCCCACGCTCACGGCACAGGCGGTCGCTGACCTCGTCGGCGGCCGCCTGCTTGGCAATGGGGCGCTGCCCCTGACCGACGTCGGCCCGCTCGACCGGGCCGACGGCGCCACGCTGTCGCTGCTGAGCGGCCCGCGGTACGTGGAGGCGTTCGCCCGGTCGGCGGCGGGCGCGGTGTTGTTGCGCGCCGAGCACGCCGAGGTGGCCGGCGGGCCCATGACCAGGATCGTCGTGGACGACCCGGCGGCCGCCCTGCTCAAGGTGGTGCCGGTCCTCATTCCCGAGCCCGCGGTCGAGTGGGGCGTGGCGCCGACGGCCGTCATCGGCCCCGGGGCCACCTGGCGCGGCGAGGTGCAGATCGGGCCCCACGCGGTGCTGGGTCGGGACGTGCGCCTCGGTTCCAGATGCCGGATCGGCCCGGGGGCGGTGCTGGAGGACGGCGTGGTGGCCGGGGACGACTGCGACATCGGGCCGAACGTGGTGTGCCACCGCGGGACGCGGCTCGGGAACCGGGTGCGGCTCAAGGCCGCCGCGGTGATCGGGGGGGACGGCTTCGGGTTCGCCTCCGGCCCCGGCGGGCACCGGCCGATCCGCCACGTCGGCGGCTGCGTGCTCGAGGACGACGTGCAGGTCGGTTCCCACTCCTGCGTGGACCGCGGGAGCCTCGACGACACCGTCATCGGGGCGGGGACGAAGATCGACAACCTCGTCCACCTCGCCCACAACGTCCAGACCGGCCGAGGCTGCCTCATCATGGCCGGGGTCGGGGTGGCGGGGAGCACGCGCATGGGGAACGGCGTCATCCTCGCCGGCCAGGTCGGCGTGACCGGCCACATCACGCTGGGTGACGGCGTCAGGGTCAGCGCGCAGTCGGGGATCGGCCAGGACGTCCCGGCCGGGACCGACATGGGCGGGAGCCCGGCGCGGCGCCAGCGCGACTACCTTCGTGCCCAGTCCGCCCTGTACCGGGTGGCCAAGATCATCAACCAGCTCGAAGAACTCGTGTCGAAGCGAGGTGACCGTGGCTAGGCGTACGATCGATCGGGAAGTGTCCCTGAGCGGGGCGGGTCTCCACACCGGCGCCGTCGTGACCGCCACCTTCCGGCCGGCACCGGGCGGACGCCGGGTGGTCTTCCGCCGCACCGACCTGCCCGGGACGCCCGAGATCGCGGCCCGGCTCGAGGAGGTCGAGGCGACGGACCGGCGCACCGTGCTCGGCCAGGGCGCGCAGGCGATCCACACCGTGGAGCACGTCCTCGCCGCGGTGTGCGCCCTCGGGCTCGACGACCTCTACATCGACCTCGACGGCCCGGAGCCACCGGCGCTCGACGGCTCCTTCCGGCCGTGGCTCGAGGCGCTGCAGGGCGCCGGCGAGCGGGTGCAGGACGGCGACCCGGTGGTCTTCCGCGTCCTCGCCCCGTTCACCGTCACCGAGGGCGCGTCGAGCTACGTGGTCTCGCCCGCGGGCGCCATGCGCGTCACGGTGGCCATTGATTTCCCGCATCCGCTCATCGGTTCCCAGGCGGGGAGTTACGAGGTGACGCCGGAGGTCTTCGCGCGCGAGCTCGCCGGCGCGCGGACCTTCGGGTTCGTGCACGAGGTCGAGGCGCTCAAGGCCAAGGGCCTCATCCAGGGCGCCACGCCCGGGAACGCGGTGGTGCTCACCGACACTGGGCTGGTGGACGGCACCACGCTCCGGTGGCCTGACGAGTTCGTGCGCCACAAGGCCGCCGACCTCGTCGGCGACCTGGCCCTGATCGGCGGACGGGTGCAGGCCCACATCGTCGCCACGCGGCCCAGCCACCAGGGCAACATCGCGCTCGCGCGCGCCATCGCCCGGACCGGGCAGCGCGAGGGCGGGATCGCCATGGACATCGGCCGGATCCTCGACGTGATCCCCCACCGGTATCCGTTCCTGCTGGTGGACCGGATCATCGAGATGGAAGGCAAGAAGCGGATCGTGGGGATCAAGAACGTCACCATCAACGAGCCGTTCTTCCAGGGGCATTTCCCCGGGCACCCGATCATGCCCGGCGTGCTCGTCATCGAGGCGATGGCGCAGGTGGGCGGGATGCTGCTCCTCGGCTCGCTGGTCGAGATGACGGAGGAGAAGGTCATCTACTTCATGTCGCTCGACAACGTCAAGTTCCGGCGCCCGGTGCTCCCCGGCGACCAGCTCCGGTTCGAGCTCGAGATGGTCCAGTTCCGCGGGAAGACGTGCAAGATGAAGGGCGTCGCGTACGTGGACGGAAAGGTGGCCGTCGAGGCGGAGATGATGGCCGCCGTGGTGGACCGGTGACCGTCCGCATCCACCCGACCGCGCTGGTGGACCCCGGCGCGACGCTCGGCGAGCGCATCGAGGTCGGCCCCTTCGCGATCATCGGCCCCGACGTGGTGGTGGGCGACGGCTGCCGCATCGGGCCGCGCGCCACGCTGGAGCGCTACGTGCGCCTCGGGGCGGGCGTCAGCGTCGGCGAGGGCTCCCTGCTGGGCGGCCCGCCGCAGGACTTCAAGTTCAAGGACGAGGAGACCTGGGTCGAGGTGGGGCCGGGCACCGTCATCCGCGAATACGCGACGATCAACCGCGGCACCGCCGCCACCGGAAAGACGGTCGTCGGCGCCAACTGCTTCCTGATGTCCTACGTTCACATCGCGCACGACTGCCGGGTGGGCGACCGGGTCATCATCGCCAACGCAACGCAGGTGGCCGGGCACGTGACCATCCACGACTACGCGAACCTGAGCGGCCTGGCGGCGGTGCACCAGTTCGTCACCATCGGCAGTTACGCCTTCGTGAGCGGATGCACCCGCGTCAACCAGGACGTGCCGCCGTACGTGAAGGCGGCGGGCAATCCGATGGAACTCTACGGCCTCAACTCGATCGGCCTGCAGCGCGCCGGCTTCGCGCCGCAGACCATCGCCGGCCTCAAGCGGGCCTACCGCCTGTTCTTCAACTCCGACCTCAACCTCGGCCAGGCGATTGAGCGGGCGCGGATGGACCTCCCCGACCTGCCCGAAATCGAGCGCTTCATCGGGTTCGTGGAATCCTCGGGGCGGGGCGTCCCGGCGTGAGCGCCCCGCTGCCCGTCGGCGTGATCGGCGTCGGCGCGCTGGGGCGGCACCACGCGCGCCACCTCGCCACCCTCGACGGCGTGAAGCTCGTCGGCGTCTACGACGCCAATACGGAGACGGCCGAACGGGTCGGGGCCGAGGTGGGGGCGCCGGCGATGAGCGGGGTGGACACGCTGCTCGGGCAGGTGAAGGCGGTTTCGATCGCCGTCCCCACCTCCCTCCACGCGGAGGTCGGCCTGCGCGCGCTGGAGCGCGGCGTGGCCGTCCTCATGGAAAAGCCGCTGGCCGCCACGCTGGCGGAGGCCGACGCGCTGGTGGCCGCCGCCGCGCAGGCCGGCGTCGTCCTGCACGTGGGCCAGATCGAGCGCTACAACCGCGCGGTCCGCGCCGCCCTCCCCGCGGTGGAGAATCCCCGGTACATCGAGGTCGAGCGGATCGCCCCCTATTCGCCGCGCGGCACGGACGTCTCCGTCGTGCTCGACCTGATGATCCACGACCTCGACCTGCTCCTCGCGCTCACCGGATCGCCGGAAGTCACCGACGTTCGCGGCATCGGTGCCGCGGTGCTCTCCTCCCACCTCGACATGGTCAACGCGCGTCTTGAGCTCCCCGGCGGCACGGTGGCGTCGATCACCGCCTCGCGCATCGGGCGGCAGCGGGTGCGGCGGGTCCGCATCTACCAGGACACCGGGTACCTCACGCTCGATCTCGCCTCCGGGCACGCCACCTTCCTGCGGGTGCGGCCGAGCTGGAAGCGCGGCACCGGGACCAGCCTCGAAGAGGTCGTGGAGGAGATCGTGCTCGAGGCGCCCGAGGGCGACGCGCTCCGGCTCGAGCTGACCGAGTTCGTGCGCGCGGTTCGCGGCGAACGGCACCGCGGCGTGACGGGCGTGGAGGGCCGCGCCGCGCTCGACCTCGCCTTGCGCGTGGGCGCGGTGGTGCGACCGGCATGACCGTCGGCGCCCCCCGGATCCTGGTCTCTGCGGGGGAACCATCGGGGGACCTGCACGGCGCGGAGGTCGTCGCCGCCCTTCGCGCGCGGTGGCCCTTGGCGACTATCGACGGGGTAGGTGGTCCGCGGATGGCCGCCGCCGGGGCCAGCCTCCTCTTCCCGATGGAGCGCCTGAGCGCGATGGGCGCCGTCGAGATCATCCGGCGGGTGCCCGCGCACCTGGAGCTGTACCGGTCGCTTACGGCGGAGTTCCGTCGGCGGCGGTGGGACCTCTACCTGCCGATCGACTATCCCGGGTTCCACCTGCGCACGGCCCGGGCCGCGCGCGAGGCGGCCATCAAGGTGTTGTACTACATCCCGCCGCAGCTCTGGGCATGGCGCCCCGGCCGGGCTCGGCGGCTGGCCGCCGCGGTGGACCGGCTCGCGGTGGTGTTGCCGTTCGAGCCGGCCTTCTTTGCGGGGGTTGGGCTCGAGGCCACGTACGTGGGGCATCCCCTCCTCGACCGGGCGCCGGCGCCGTCGCGGGAGGCCGCCCGCGCCTCGCTGGGCCTTGCGGCGGGCGCACGGGTGCTGGCGCTCTTTCCGGGGAGCCGGGAGCAGGAAGTCCGGAGCCACTGGGAGACGTTTCGTGCGGTGGCTGGCCAGCTCCGCGCGTCGGGACGGTGCGACGAGGTCGTGGTGGCCGTCACGACGGCCGGCCGCTATCCCGACCCGGGGCAGGCGCGACTCGTCGCCGACCCGCGGACGGTGTTGGCGGCCGCCGACGCCTGCCTCGCCAAGTCCGGCACCACGACGCTGGAGGCGGCGCTGGCCGACGTGCCGATGGCGGTAGCGTACCGGATGCATCCGCTCACCTTCGCGGTGGCGCGCCGGCTTGTGACGGTACGGTGGGTGAGCCTGGTCAATCTGGTCGCCGACCGCGAAGTCGTCCCGGAGTTCCTGCAGGAAGCGATGACCGTCCCCGCGCTGGTCGGGGCGCTCGGCGACCTCCTCACCCACGGGCACCCGGCGCGGCAGGCACAGCTGACGGCGCTCGCGGAGGTCCGCGGCCGCCTGGGGACCCCGGGGGCGTCCGCCCGGGTGGCGGACATCGCGGCGGAGCTGCTGGCCACGTGAAGATCAAGGTCCCGCCGAAGGCGGTGGACTGGGTCGTGCACCCCGTGGCCCGGGCGGTCGCGGGGAGCTGGCGGTTCGAGCGGGTCAACCGCGGCGCGTGGGACGGGCTGGTCGCCGCGGGGCGCGGGTTCGCCTGCATGCTCTGGCACGAGGCGCTGTTGCCGCTGCTCTGGCACCACCGCGACGCGCACGCGGTCATCGTCGTGAGCCAGGCCCGCGACGGGCAGTACCTGTCGGACTTCGCGGAGGCGATCGGCTATCGCCTGGTGCGCGGATCGAGCTCGCGCGGCGCGGTGGGGGCGCTGCTCGCCGCCGCCCGGGAACTGCAGGGCGGGGCGATCGTGGCGCTGACCCCGGACGGGCCGCGAGGCCCGCGGCGGGAGCTGAAGCCGGGGGTCCTGGCCGCCGCGCAGCGGGCCGGCGTGCCGGTCCTGCCGGTGCACGCCGTGGCCGACCGCGCGTGGCGGCTACATTCATGGGATCGCTTCTGCATCCCGAAGCCCTTTGCGCGGGTGCGCGTGGCCTACGGCACGCCGCTCGTCATCGCGGGGGGCGAGGAGCATCTTGCGGCGGCCGAGGCGGCGGCGCGGCTTGCCATGGACGAGGTCGAGAGGATGGCGCAATGGCCCGACGGCACGGCGACACACACCGGCTGATCCGCTGGCTCTGGACCAGCCGGCGGCTGGACGCCAGGCTGGCGCGTGTCGGTCTGCTGCCGGCCGCGGTGGTCTGGCGGGCCGGGATGGGACTCCGCGAGTTCTCGTTCCGGCAGGGCTGGCGGGCGGCGCACACCCTGCCGCTGCCGTCGGTCGCGGTCGGCAACCTCACGGTGGGTGGGTCGGGCAAGACGCCGATCGCCACCTGGATCGCCCGGCACTTTGCCGCGCGAGGCCGGCGGCCCGGGATCCTGCTCCGCGGGTACGGGGCCGACGAGGTGCTGGTCCATCGTCACGACGTCCCCGAGGCGGTGGTGGTCGCCAATCCCGACCGGCTGGCCGGCGCGGCGACCGCGGCGGCGGACGGGGCGGACGTGCTCGTTCTCGACGACGCGTTCCAGCGCCTCGACGTCCGCCGGGACCTCAATGTCCTGGTGGTGAGCGCCGAGACGACGCTGGCCGTCCGGTGGCCGCTGCCCGCCGGCCCCTGGCGCGAAGGGTGGGGGGCGATGGAGCGGGCCGATTTCGTGATCGTGACGCGGAAGCGCGCCACCCCCGAGGCGGCGGCGGGGCTGGCCGCGGAGATTTCGCGGACCACCGCCGTCCCGATCGCCATCGTGCACCTCGGCCTGCACCACCTCGAGGGGATGCTGAGTGGCGCGTCGCGCCCGGTCGAGAGCCTGCGCGGGGAGCGCGTGGTGGCCGCGACGGCCATCGCCGATCCGGACGCCTTCGTCGCCCAGGTGAAGGGGACCGGTGCCCAGGTGCAGGTTGCCACCTGGAAGGACCACTACGATTTCCGGGACGAAGACGTGGCCTGGCTGGCGCGGGCGGCCCGAAAGGCCGATCACGTGGTCCTGACGGCCAAGGACGCCGTCAAGCTCCGCGAGCGCTGGCCCGCCAGCGCGCCGGAGCCGCTCGTAGCGATATTGAATGTGAGGTTCGAATCCGGGGGCGAGGCCTTTGCCGCGGCGCTCGACGCCCTCGTGTCACCCGTGAAGCGCCCGCCGTCCACCTGAAGGTCCGGACAACCCGGAGAGGACTATGACCAGCGTAAACGTGCGTACCGGCCAGGACGTCGTCCGCCCGGAGAAGGATACGTTTCTCGGCGAGGAAAACCCCTTCGAGGCGATGATGTCGCGCTTCGACTACGCGGCCAAGCGGCTGAGCCTCGACGCCGGCCTCTACAAGGTGCTCCGCAACCCCGAGAAGCAGATCACCGTGTCGATCCCGGTGCAGCGCGACGGCGGCGACGTCGAGGTGTACACCGGCTATCGCGTGCTGTACAACACCTCCCGCGGCCCGGCCAAGGGCGGCATCCGGTTCGACATGAACGTCACCCTGGACGAGGTGACGGCGCTCGCCGCGTGGATGACCTGGAAGTGCGCGGTGGTCAACATCCCCTTCGGCGGCGCCAAGGGTGGCGTGATCTGCGACCCCAGCACCATGTCCATGGGCGAGCTCGAGCGGCTGACCCGGCGCTACACGTCCGCCATCATCGACACCCTCGGCCCCGACAGCGACGTGCCGGCGCCGGACGTCAACACGAACGAACGCGTCATGGCGTGGATCATGGACACCTATTCCATGCACAAGCGCCACACCGTCACCGCGGTGGTGACCGGCAAGCCGGTCGAGATGGGCGGCTCGCAGGGGCGCCGGGAAGCCACCGGCCGCGGCTGCATGATCGTCACGCTCGAAGCCCTGAAGCGCCTCGGGATGCCCATCAAGGGCGCGCGGGTGGCGGTGCAGGGCTTTGGCAACGTCGGATCGGTCGCGGCGGACCTGCTGGCCAAGCAGGGCGCCGTCGTCGTGGCCGTGAGCGACAAGTCGGGGGGGCTGTACAACGCGAAGGGGTTCGACGTCAAGGACCTGCTCTCCTGGGTCAAGGAGAAGAAAGTCCTCGCCGGCTATCCCAAGGGCGATGTCATCACCAACGACCAGCTCCTGGCGTGCGACTGCGACGTCCTCGTGCCCGCCGCCATGGAAAACGTGATCACCAGCAAGAATGCCGGGAGCATCCAGGCCAAGATCATCTGCGAGGGCGCCAACGGCCCGACCACGGCCAAGGCGGACGCCATCCTCGAACAGAAGGGCATCTTCGTCATCCCGGACATCCTGGCGAACGCCGGTGGCGTCACCGTCAGCTACTTCGAGTGGGTGCAGGACCGCAGCGGGTACTTCTGGGACGAGGACACCGTCAACCGGCGCCTCGAGCGGATCATGGTCACCTCGTTCGAGGAAGTGGCCGCCATGGCCGACAAGCACGCGGTGAACATGCGGATCGCGGCGTACATGCTGTCGATCGAGCGGGTCGCGGCGGTGCACCGGCTCCGCGGCATGTACGCCTGATCCGGCCGGCCGCGCGTGGAGTTATGGCTGCTGGCCGTCGGCAAGCTTCGGCCCTGCTACCGCGAGGCCTGTGACGATTACCTTCGCCGCATCGGACGGCGCGCGAAGGTGCATGAGGTGGAGGTGCGTGAAGCGGCCCGGGCTCCGACCCGGGCCGTTCAGCAGGCGGAAGAGGCGGACCGGCTCCGGGCCCGGATTCCGCCGCGCGCCCAGGTCGTGGCGCTCGCCCGGGAGGGACGCGCCTGGACCAGCGCCGAACTCGCCGACCGCTTCGCGCGGTGGGAAGCCGACGCACGGCCGCTGGTGTTCCTGGTCGGAGGCTCGACCGGACTCGACCCCGGCCTCGTCACCGAGTCCGAGTCGGTCTGGAGCCTCGGCCCCCTCACGCTGCCGCACGAACTGGCGCGGGTCGTGGTGGTCGAGCAGATCTACCGCGCGGGCACGATCCTGCGCGGCGAACCGTACCACAAGGGGAGGTAGGGCTGGCCGAGTGGTTTGAGGACTGGTTCAACGAGGACTACCTCGCGCTCTACCCCCACCGCGACCAGGCGGAAGCCGATCGCGCCGTCGCCCTGCTCACGCGCGTGCTGCCCTGGCGACGGGGATGGCGGGTCCTCGACGTCGGGTGCGGCGCCGGCCGGCATGCGCACGCGCTGGCCGCGGCCGGGGGCCGCATGCTCGGACTCGACCTCTCGAGGGCGCTCCTGAAACGCGCGCGCGCCGCGGCCGTGCCGCTGGTGCGGGCCGACATGCGCCGGCTTCCGGTCCGCGCCGGATCGATGGACCTCGTCGTGAACCTCTTCACGAGCTTCGGGTACTTCGACCGCGACCAGGAGCACGCCGACGTCGTCCGGGGCATCCACGACGCGCTGGCGCCCGGCGGGTGGTTCGCCCTCGACTTCCTGAACGCCGACTCCGTGCGCGGCGGGCTGGTCGCGGACGAGGTTCAGCACCTGCGCGTCGGGCGAGTGCGAATCACACGCGAGCTGGTCGAGGAGGGGCGGCGGGTGGTCAAGACGATCGAAGTACCGGACGGCCGCCGGTTCGTGGAGCGGGTCCGCCTCTTCCAGCCCATCGAGCTCGAGGCGATGCTGACGCGGGCCGGGTTCTCGGTGGAGGAACGGTTCGGCGATTACGACGGCGGCCCGCTCGCCGCCGGCGCCCCGCGCGCCATCCTGGTCTCCCAGCGGACGCGTTGATGCGCATCGTCCCGACTCCCATTGCCACGCCCGCCGCCTGGCCGTCGCCCATGCCGGGCGGCTTCGACCCGGCGCTCGCGCCCGCCATCATTGCGGGCCCGGGGCAGGAGTCATTGCGCGCGCGCCTCGCCGAGCCGGACGTGCTCGTCGTCACGACGGGGCAGCAGCCCGCGCTCTTCACCGGACCGCTCTACGCGGTGCACAAGGCGCTGTCCGCCGCCGCGCTCGCCCAGGTGCTGTCCGCGCGGTGGGGCCGTTCCGTCGTCCCGCTCTTCTGGGTGGCGGGCGACGATCACGACTTCGCCGAGGCGAATCACGCCGCCTGGTTGCGGCCGGACGGCTCCCTCCATGTCGAGACCCTCCCGGATCGCCCACCCGAAGCCGCCCTCCGGCCGATGTCCCGCGAGCCGCTCGGCGCCGGGATCGAACCGGCGCTGTCCGCGCTGACGGCAGATCTCGCCGCCCTCGAGGGGCATCCCGAGGTGCTCCAGTGGCTGCGGGCGCACTTCCGCCCAGAGTCGACTCTCGCGGCGGCCAGCGGCGCCGCACTCGCCGAACTTCTCGCTCCCCTGGGCGTGCTCTGTCTCGACGGCTCCCACGATGCGTTGAAGGCCCGGGGAGCGCCGGTCCTGCGGCGGGCGCTCGAGGATGCGAGCGGCCTCGAGGCGGCCCTCGTGCAGCGCGCGGCGGTCCTGGCGGCGGCGGGGCGGAACCCGGGCGTCCCGGTGGGAGACGGAGCCACGCTTGTGATGGTTGAGGGAAGGGAAGGCAGGGACCGGCTCGTCGTGACCGGCGCCGGGTTCCGGACCCGACACGGCGGCGAGCGCTACACGCGCGAGGAAGTCCTCGGCCTCCTCGAGCGGGAGCCGGGTCGCTTCTCCGGCAACGTGCTCCTGCGTCCCGTGCTCGAACGATTCGTCCTCCCCACCGTCGCCTACGTGGCGGGGCCGGGCGAGCTCCGGTACCTGGCCCTGGCGGCCGCCGTGTACGCGCACCTCGGCGTCTCGCCCCAGTTGCCGGTGCCGCGCTGGTCTGGCCTGCTGGTGGAGCCGAGGGTGGATCGGGTGCTGGCCAAGTTCGGCGCGTCGCTGGAGGAACTGCTCGCGCCGGCTGCGCAGCTCGAGTCCCGGGTGGCGCGGGAACGGCTGCCCGCCGAGGCGATGGAGGCGATCACCGCGCTCCGGTCGAGCATCGAGCGCCAGTACGACGCGATCGAGGCGGCGGCGGTCGACATCGACCCGACGCTGCAGCGGCCCATCCGCGGGTTGAAGGGCCGGGCGCTCCAGGGTGCCGGCCGGGCCGAGGAGAAGCTGGTGCGTCACCTCAAGCGCCGGTACGAAACGGACACCACCCAGATCGAGCGCGCGCGCACCGCGCTGCTGCCGGGCGGCCGTCCCCAGGAGCGGGTCCTGACCGTGGCCCCCTTCCTGGCCCGGTATGGCCACGGAATCCTCCCGGCGCTCCTCGCCGAAATGGTCGCGTGGTACGGCTCCGCCCTTGAGGGCGGGGCCCCGCCCTCGTAAGATCGTTGCATGGTATTGCTCGGTCTGATCCTCCTCGTGGCCATGATGCTCCCGATCTTGAGCATCGTGCTCGATTCCCCCTTCGGCCGAGCGCTCGCGCGCCGGGTGGAGAGTCCCGAGGCCGCGCCTCCGCCCGTGGCGGACCTCGCCAAGCGCGTCGAGCTCCTGGAAAGTGAAATCGACGACCTCACCCGCGCGGTCGAGGGGCTCAGGGAGGACAACGCCTTCCTCCAGCGCCTGATCGAGGACGCCCCGGCGCGGCCAGCCCTGCCGCCGCGCAGCTCCCCCTGAGCGTCCCGATGGCCCGCCGGCCCGCGGCGATGGTCGCGGCGGGGATTCTCCTCAGCCGGATCCTCGGGCTGGTGCGCCAGCGCGCGCTCGCCCACTTCCTGGGCAATTCCGGCGTGGCGGACGCGTTCACCGCCGCCTTCCGCATTCCCAACCTCCTCCAGAATCTCTTCGGCGAAGGCGCCCTCTCGGCGTCCTTCATCCCGGTGTACGCCGGGCTCCTGGCGGACGAGGACCGCGCCGAGGCGGACCGGGTGGCGGGCGCGATCGGCGCGCTGCTGGCGCTCGTCGTGGCCGGCATCGTCGTGGTCGGCGTGCTGACGTCCCCGTTCCTCGTCACCGTCATCGCGCCGGGATTCGCGGGGGAGAAGCGCGAGCTCACGATTCATCTCGTCCGGATCCTCTTCCCGGGCGCGGGCCTGCTCGTGCTGTCGGCCTGGTGCCTCGGCGTGCTCAACAGCCACCGGCGGTTCTTCCTGAGCTACGCCGCGCCGGTGGCGTGGAACCTGGCCATCATCGGCACGCTGCTGGTGCTGGGGCCGCGGCGGGGCATGGCCGACCTGGCCGTCGCCGCCGCGTGGGCCAGCGTGGCCGGTAGCCTGCTCCAGGTCCTCGTCCAGTGGCCGACGGTGCGCCGCGTGGCCCCCGGGCTCCGGTTCCGGCTGGCCACCACCACGCTCCACGTCCGCACCGTACTGGGCAATTTCGTCCCGGCGTTCGTGGGGCGCGGCGTGGTGCAGGTGAGTGCCTTCATCGATTCGCTGCTGGCCACGCTGCTCCCGACGGGCGCCGTGGCCGCCATCGGATACGCGCAGACGATCTACCTGATGCCGGTCAGCCTCTTCGGGATGGCGATTTCCGCCGCCGAGCTGCCGGCGATGTCCGGCGCCCGGGGTACGGCGGGGGAGATCCAGGCGTACCTCCGCGCCCGGCTCGACGGCGGGCTCCGTCGGGTCGCCTTCCTCGTGGTGCCTTCCGCCATGGCCTTCCTCGCGCTCGGGCAGGTGATTGTCAGCGCGCTCTTCCAGACGGGCGAGTTCGGCCGCCAGGATTCGATGTACGTGTGGGGCATCCTGGCCGGGTCGGCCGTAGGGCTGCTGGCCTCGACGATGGGACGACTCTATGCGTCGGCGTTCTACGCACTGCGCGACGCGCGCACGCCGCTCCGCTACGCCGTCGTCCGGGTGGTCCTCACCGGCGCGTTCGGATGGTTCGCCGCGCTCCGGCTCCCCGGCCTCCTGGTGCTCGGGCCCGAGTGGGGCGCCGCAGGCCTGACGGCGTCCGCCGGCGTCGCGGGCTGGGTGGAGTTCGCGCTCCTCCGGCGGCGGCTGGGCGCGGAGATCGGGGCGACCGGCCTGCCGGCCGGGCTCCTGCCGCGCCTTTGGTTGTCCGCGGGGCTGGGCGCGGCGATCGCCTGGCTCGTGCTGACATACCTGCCGGCGCTCCACCCCGTGCCGGCCGCCGTGCTCGTACTCGGCGGCTACGGGGTCACCTACCTCCTGGCCGCGCGGCTCTTTGGCGTTCAGGAGGCGCACGAGCTGCTGGCCCGCCTGCGGCGCCCGGGGGCGGGCCGGGGGCAGTGACGGCACCCCGATGACCGATCCCCTCACGCCGTCCGCCGCGCTCGCCCGCAAGCTCGACACCCTGCCGGACGGCCCGGGGGTCTATCTCTGGAAGGACGCCAGCGGCACGGTCATCTACGTGGGGAAGGCGAAGCGCCTGCGGGGACGGGTGCGGAGCTACTTCCTCGGCGACCACGCGGAGAGCCCCAAGTCGCGCCTGCTGGTGCGCCACATCGCGGACGTGGAGACGATCGTCGTGCCGGACGAGGTGCAGTCGCTGCTCCTCGAAAACAACCTCATCAAGACCTACCAGCCTCGCTTTAACGTCCGGCTCAAGGACGACAAGAGCTACCCCTCGATCGCCGTCACCCTGAAGGAGCCGTTCCCGCGGGTCCTGGTCACGCGGCGGATGGACATCCCCGGCGCGCGGTACTTTGGTCCATACACCGACGTCACGCTGATGCGACGGTCCCTCGCGCTGATCCGCCGGATGTTCACCGTCCGGAGTTGCCCCGACGACCTGCCGCGCGAGCGGCGAGAGCGGCCCTGCCTCGATTATCACATCGGGCGGTGCCGGGCGCCCTGCGTGGGTTGGCAGGACCAGGCGTCGTACCGCGCCATGATCGAAGAGGTGATCGACTTCCTCGGCGGGCGGACCGTGGACGTCCGTTCCCAGGTGCGTGATCTCATGGCGGCGGCCAGCGAGCGGCAGGACTACGAGCGCGCCCGTGAGCTCCGCGACACACTGAAGTGGCTCGACCGGGCCGACACCCCGGCGGCGGTGGAGGTGACGGGCACCGGCGACGCCGACGTGATCGGCTACGCCC
>ENA-UOWG01002543-UOWG01002543.1-activated-sludge-metagenome-genome-assembly--contig:-NODE-2543-length-15279-cov-11.374080_pt1 | contig 15279 bp, 13 predicted proteins | sample MGYA00238147_ERZ761563 | MGnify/ENA primary metagenome ERZ761563 (study PRJEB28884, sample SAMN05720216) | anaerobic digester metagenome | isolation source: active sludge of municipal... | reverse complement strand
CAGCCAAGACGCAGTTGGCCATTCGGTTCGAAGACCGATTCGTGCTTAACTAGCCAGGTTCGCAACCGGCACAGCGCACAAGGATCCGGACGGCCCTGTGGCCGGCGCCGGGTGGGCACCCGTCAAGGTGGCGCCCTGGCTGCTCCTACCGCACGACCATGAAGAGAATTCTGCGTTTTCTGCTGTTCGGCCTCTTTAGCCTGCTCGCCCTGGCGGTGCTGGGCGCCGGCCTGTTTGCCTTTTTCATCTACACCCCTGAGCCCGAGCCACCCCAACTGTCGGGCACGCTCAGCAAGGCCACCTTGGAAGTGGCCGGTGTCACGCGCAGCTACCGCACCTACGTGCCCAAGGGCCTGCCCAAGGGGGCGCCCCTGGTGCTGGTGATGCACGGCTCGGGCGAGGGCCCACAGGCCATCCGCGTGGGCACCGGCTACGGTTTCGAGCGCCTGGCCGACCAGCATGGCTTTGCCGTGGTCTACCCCAAGTCCTTTGGCTTCGACTGGAACGATTGCAGCTCCATCGGCGACACCGCCGTGAACGGCGTGCGCGCCGACGATGCCGGCTTCCTGGCTGCGCTGGTGGACAAACTGGTCGGCGAGATCGGCGTCGATCCCAGCCGCGTTTTTGCGACGGGGGTCTCGAACGGTGGCTCGATGGCCCTGCGCCTGGCGCTGGAGCACCCGAAGCGCTACCGCGCGGTGGCCGCCGCGCTGGCCAACGTGCCGGCGCCGCAGAACTTCCAGTGCCAGCCGGTCGGGCCGACCCCCTCGGTCATGATCGTGAACGGCACCGAGGATCCGCTGGTGCCCTTTGACGGCGGCGAGATCAACCTGCTGGGGCTGTTCTACAAGGGCGGGAAGGTCATCTCCTCCACCGCGTCGGCCCAGTACTTCGCGGACCGCAACGCCATCGCCGGCCAACCCCAGGTCAACCTGACGCAGACGGCGCAAGGCACACGGGTCGAGCACGCGCGCTGGCAAGCCGCCGACGGCCGCACCGAGGTCGAGTTGGTGACCCTGCACGGCGCCGGCCACGGACTGCCCCAGCCCTGGGCCCGCCGCCCCCGCCTCCTGGGCCCCTCCCCCATGGAACCCAACGGGCCGGCCCTGATCTGGGCCTTCTTCGAGCGGCAGTCGAGATGAGCGTCCTGCACCTCTGCCCCAACGGTCGCGCGCTGGCGCATGCCGCGGCCGGGGCGCTCTACCTGCCCATCGGCGCCACCGTGGCGCCGTTTCCGCTCACGCGCGAAGGGACCTCGGCGGTAGGCGGCGTGCCGCCGCCGGGCCAGGACAAGGCCGCCGTGCTGGACGCACTCAAGCGCGGCAAGGCGCTCGGCGCAGCGAGCGTCGTGCTGCGCTTCGATCACTGAGCTCGCGTTGCGCCTCAAGCGCGAACTTTGCCTTCCCGCCTGCAGCATCTTCATCGGCGCGCATGAGGCGAATGCCGCGGGAGCCCGGATATGAACGCGCTCGCTTCTGCGGCATCTCAAGATGATTACGTGGCGCGACGGCGCCATGCATCGGGTGCTGGTGCCGCTGGCGTGCGAGCGGCGAGGCCTGGGCCACGCCAGCCGGTGGCGCGAGTAACGCAACTCCTGGTCGACTCGATCGAAAGCCGGCACGATCTCGGGCACATCGGCGGTATTGATCGCGCGCAGCGTGACGACGCGGCCGTCGCGCAGGCGCACAAGGCGCGGGCGAACCCTGGCCGGCAACTGCGCTTCCCCTCAGCTAGCGCTTGATTGCCGTGGCGGGTGCAGGCGCGCCTGCAGCACTGTTATCCCGCAACTCGCGCCGCAGGATCTTGCCGATGTTGGTCTTCGGCAAGGGCTCGCTACGGAACTCCACGACGCGCGGAATCTTGTACCCCGTCAGGTGTTCCCTGCAGTGCGCGAGGATGTCTGCCTCGCTCAAGCCTGGATCCTTGCGCACCACCACGACCTTGACGGCCTCGCCTGAACGGGCGTCATGCACGCCGATCGCTGCCGCCTCGAGGATCCCCGGGTGCAGCGTGAGCACGTCCTCGATCTCGTTGGGAAACACCTTGAAGCCGGACACGACGATCATGTCCTTCTTGCGGTCGGTGATCCGGATCGTGCCGCGCTCGTCCATGACGCCCATGTCACCCGTGCGCAACCAGCCGTTCGCGGTGAAGACATGCGCCGACTCGTCGGGCCGCTTCCAGTAGCCCTTCATCACCTGCGGCCCGCGCAACACGATTTCGCCCACCTCCCCGAGCGCGACCGGCTGGCCGTCGTCGTCGAGAATGGAAGCGTCGGTGCTGGGCAGGGGCACGCCGATCTGGCCGCTCCACTCCTCGATCGTCACCGGGTTGGCGATGGCCACCGGCGCACTCTCGGTGAGGCCGTAGCCCTCCACGAGCGGCACCCCGGTCAGCTGCTTCCAGCGTTGTGCGACGACGTGCTGGACCGCCATCCCGCCCGCCACCGCAAGCTTGAGGTGACTCCAGTCGAGCGAGGAGAACCCCGGAGCATCGAGCAGCGCCCGGAAGAGCGTGTTCACTCCGAGGATGGCGCTCACGGGAGCCTGGCGCAGCGTCTTGATGAATCCCGGCAAGTCGCGCGGATTCGCGACCAGCACGGCCTGCGCCCCCTTGCTGTAGAAGGACAGGCATCCCGTCAAGGCGAAGACGTGATAGAGCGGAAGCGGAATGATGACGGTCTCGGCGCCGTCCAGCAGATTGGGCGACATCCATGCGGCCACCTGCAGCACGTTGGCCACCATGTTGCCGTGGGTCAGCATCGCCCCCTTGGCGACCCCCGTGGTGCCCCCGGTGTACTGCAAGAACGCCAGGTCGTCGTGGCCCAGCGTCACTTCATCGAACGCCTGCGTGCGGCCGTCCGCCAGCACGCGCCTGAAGTCGACCGAACCGTCCAGCCGCCAGGGCGGCACCATCTTCTTCGCATACTTGACGGCGGCGTTCGTCAGCAGGCGCTTGAACGCGGGCAGCTGGTCGCCGACCTGCGTGGTCACGACGGTCCGCACCGCCGTGCGTGCGATCACCTGCTCGAGCGTGCTTGCAAAGTTCTCGAGCACCACGATGGAGACGGCGCCGCAGTCGTTGAGCTGATGTTCGAGCTCGCGCGGCGTGTACAGCGGGTTGATGTTGACCACGACCATGCCGGCCCTCAGCACCCCGAACATCGCCACCGGGTACTGCAGAAGGTTGGGCATCATCAGGGCAACACGATCGCCGCGCTTGAGCTTCGCGATCTTCTGCAGCCAGGCGGCAAAGGCGCGGCTGGCTTCGTCGAGCTGCCGGTAGGTGATAACCGTGCCCATCGAGGCGAATGCCGGGCGCGCCGCGAACCGGGCGGTGCTCTGACCAAGCATGTCCGCGAGCGAGGTGTACTGGCGAAGGTCGATTTCGGCAGGAACGCCCGCCGGGTACTGGGCAAGCCAAGGTTTCGTCATGTCGAACCGAGTGCGGGGATCGGTCATTCGCGTCGTCGTCCTGCTCTGCCCCGCCGGCTACGCGATGTTGCGGAACCTAGCTAGCGCAGGAGAGCGCATCACTTCTCTTCCGAAAAGCTTACTCCGCTCGCTTGTGTGACGCTGCTGCGCGCATGCGACCCGGCTCCGTAGGAGGCAGCGCTGGCTGCACCGGCGAGCAGCCTCATCGCCACTTGGTCGCAAGGCTTCGGTGGGGAGCATTGCCTGCGCGGCATAGCCCGTGCGCGGCCGACGAGGGTTTGGCCCTCCCGTGGGTCAGACTGCTCAAGATTGAGTGCCATCGATCGCGCCAGCCACTCGCGCTTCCATGAAGACGACTTACGCCACATAGAGCAGCACGCAAACGAAGTGGCAGGCGCTACCCGCCAGCACGAACAAGTGCCACACCCCATGAAAGTGCCTGACTCGCGTGTCGTTCAAGTAGAAGTAGATGCCGAGGCTGTAGACCAGGCCTCCGGCAGCCAGCCAAATCAAACCGCCCAAGGGCAGCGCATTGAGCAATGGCTCGATGGCGACGATGACCATCCAGCCCATCAGGAGGTAGATGGTCATCGACAGGCGGCGTGTCCGCTGCCCGAGGGTGAGTTCTTGCACGATGCCGATCAAGGCCAGCCCCCACCCGGTCGCAAACAAGGTCCACCCCCACGGCCCCCGCAAGGTGACCAGGCAAAAGGGTGTGTAGCTGCCGGCAATCAGGAGGTAGATCGCGTTGTGGTCCAGCTTCTGCAGGAGGGACTTGGCACGGGGGTTCCTGACGCTGTGATAGATCGTCGAACAGCTGTAGAGCAACACCAGGGTGAGCCCATAGACAGCAAAACTGACCAGCTTCCAGGCATCGTTCTGAAGGCTTGCCATCGTCATCAGGACGGACATGGCCGCCACTGACAGCACGGCGCCGATCAGGTGGGTGGCGCTGTTCAGTCGTTCACCGTAGTACACGATCCACCCTCTTCAGCAGACCAATGGCCAGCTGCTGCAAGCCTCTGCCACCCCTGCCCTGACTGAGAAAGGGCCGCGGCCCAGCAGCCATGGTCTGCGGGTCTTGGTGCTGGCACAGGCCACCTGAGCCGCACGTGAGCTCGATCAGGCGTCGCGGCGGCCGACGTTTGCGGCTGTCTATGGCCGATCCCTCCAGCACGAGGCGCCGAGCAAGATCACTTGCAACTGTCGCACGAAGTTCTCGGTCATCTCGGCCTCCAGCAGGGGCTGGCCGGGCGGCACATCCAGGATCTCCGGTGCCGCGGCGAGCATGGCGGTGACGATCAGCCCACTGACCATTTCCAGGCTCGCCGTGGACAACTCCTCGTAGGCACCGAGGTGGCGGAAGTCCTGCGCCATCTCGTGCGTGAAGTGGCTCACCTCGTTGCGAATCGCCATTCGCAGGATGCGGCTGCCGCCGGCACGCTCGCTGGAGATGAACAGGAACAGCAGCCGGTTGTGCTTCACGTACTGCTGATAGACGAGCACCGAGCGACGCACGATGTCGCTTTGCGCCTGTCCCACCTGGCGCGCCTCGCGCAACAGGCGCCGCAAGGTGATGCCCACCTCTTCGACCAGAAGCAGCCCGAGTTCGTCGGTGTTGCGAAAGTGGCGGTAGAACGCAGTCGGCACGATCCCCGCCTCGCGCGCGATTTCTCGGATGCCGAGGCTGGTGAAACTGCGCCCTTCGCCGATCAGGTTCAGGGCTGCCTGGAGCAGGCCCTTGCGCGTCAGGTTCTTGCGCTCGCTGCGAGTCAGCGAGTCCTCGCGCTTGGCGGCGTGCGACGGGAGCGCCATGGACGGTTCCTTGTGCGTCGTCGACTGCAGAGGCCGACGGCGTCTAGATCAGTGTACATATGTATCGTACACCGTGGAGTCGGAGGTCTCGATCGACGTGCTCCGGGTTGGATCATCCAATCTCGTAACGCCGATCTGGATGACCACGCAATGGCCGCCCGGTCTGGATGCGCCCCTCTAAAGCAAGCCGCCTAGTTTGACTTTCAGTGTACAGCTGTACACACTGAGCACTGTTTCATCCACAGAGCCGATCGACCAGGCGCTTGGCGCCATTGGCATCTGAAGAGTCACCGGGCGGACCCGAAGCCCGTCCAACCAAGCCGCCAAGACCGCCACACACACTGCCTCTGAACCCAAGCAACCGAGACCTCATGACCAAGATCGCTGCGCCCCCTGCCAGGACGGCCCGCAAGGCCTCCACCCGAGCCTCGGAGGCACCCTCGCCCCAGTCGGCCACCAAGGCGACGCGCAAGACCGCGGCGAACAAGGGGCTCGCACCCGTCGTCAGCGCGCGTCGGGAAGCGCAACGCGCCGCAGGCAGCGCTCAGGCACACAGCGGCGCGGCCGCGGAGCCCTCATTGCGCTTCCATTACCCGCAGCCGCTGCACGCAAAGACGCACGCCGTGCTGGAGGCATTGGAGGCTGCGCCCGAGCGACACGGCCACGGGGAGGCGATCGCCGGTGTGGTGAGTGAACTCGTCGAAGCCGGCATGGACTACTACTTCATGCGCGCGCTCAGGCAGGTCGACGTCGGCTTCGTCGCCGAGCAAACGGCGCGCGTGGGTCTGTCGGGGGCACTCAAGCTCATCAATTCGATGAGCAGGAAGTACATCGTGCGCATGGACAGCGAGCAGCTTCTGATCGTGGCGCAGCACATTCGCCAACTGAGCTGAGATGCGAACGAGGCCCGCGCCGCGCCTCGGTGTAGCTGCCCATTCGGATCCCGCATTTGCCTGTTCACAAGAGCCCGACCATGCCGACCTACAAAGCGCCGCTGCGCGACATGAACTTTCTGATCAACGAGGTCCTGGACTTCCCGTCGCATTACGCGGGCTTGTCCAATGGCGGGGAGGCAACGCCCGACATGGTCCAAGCCATCCTCCAGGGTGCTGCCCAGCTCTGCGAAGAGGTGCTCGCACCGCTGAATCTGCCCGGTGACCGCGAGGGTTGCCACTTCGACGCCGGCAAGGTCAGCACCCCGGTCGGATTCAAGGAGGCCTACCGCCAGTTCGTCGAGGGTGGCTGGCAGAGCCTCTCGTTCCCGACCGAATACGGCGGCCAGGCCTTGCCGACCTCGCTCAGCATCTTCAAGACCGAGATGATGGGCGCCGCCAACTGGTCGTTCAACATGTATCCGGGCTTGAGCCTGGGTTGCATCGAAACCCTCCTGCGATACGGCAACGAGGCGCAGCGCGCGATGTACCTGCCCTGCCTGGTCAGCGGCGAGTGGACCGGCACCATGTGCCTGACCGAGCCGCAGTGCGGCACCGATCTGGGGCAGATTCGAACCCTTGCAGAGCCTCAGGCCGATGGCAGCTACAGGATCAGCGGCACGAAGATGTTCATTTCGGCGGGTGAGCACGACCTTGCCGCCAACATCGTGCACGTCGTCCTCGCCCGTCTGCCCGGCGCGCCGGCGGGTACGCGCGGCATCTCGCTGTTCGTCGTGCCCAAGTTCCTCGTCGGCAACGACGGCTCGGTCGGCGAGCGCAACGCGGTCAACTGCGGCTCGATCGAACACAAGATGGGCATCCGCGGTTCGGCAACCGCAATGCTGAACTTCGACGGGGCCGTCGGGCATCTGGTCTTCGAGCCGAACAAGGGCCTCGAAGCCATGTTCACATTCATGAACACCGCGCGCATCGGCACCGCCATTCAGGGCATCGCCCACGCCGAGGCCTCGTTCCAGGGCGCGCTGGCCTATGCCCGGGAGCGCCGCTCGATGCGAGCGCTGTCGGGCAAGAAGGAGCCGGAGTCGAGTGCCGACACCCTGATCTGGCACGCCGACGTGCGCCGCATGCTGTTGACCCAGAAGGCCATTGCCGAGGGCGGCCGCGCCATGATCTACGCCGCCGCCCAGACAGCCGATCGGATGCTCGATGCAGGACTGAAGCAGGACCGGGCCACGCAGGCGCAATGCGACGACGAGCTTGGCTTTTACACACCGATCCTGAAGGGCTTCCTGACCGAGATGGGCCTGGAAGCCGCCAACCTCGGGATGCAGGTCTTCGGCGGACACGGCTACATCCATGAACATGGCATGGAGCAGATCGCCCGCGACGCGCGCATCGCCACCCTGTACGAAGGCACGACGGGCATCCAGGCGCTCGACCTGCTTGGCCGCAAGGTGCTGATGGGGACCCGCGGCAAGTGCGTGCGCGACTTCAGCCGCATCATGCTGCGCCAGGGCCGGGCGCACTGGTTCGCGCGCGGCTCGATGGGCCGCATGGCGCGCTCGATGTTCAAGCGCGCCCTCGAGTGGAATCTGCTGACCTTGCGCATCATGCTTCGGGCGCGCAAGGACCGCGACCTCGTCGGCTCGGCCAGCGTCGACTACCTGATGTATTCCGGCTACGTGATGATGGCCCACTTCTGGGCCCGACAAGCCGCCACGGCCCAGCGGCTCTTGCGCAACGGCCAGGGCGCCGAATCGGACGAGTTCTACCGCGCCAAGATTCAGACTGCCGAGTTCTACTTCGACCGGCTTTTGCCGCGGGCTGACGCGCACCGCAAGAGCGCACTGGCATCGACGGGCTCCCTGATGCGGATGGGCAATCAGGACTTTGCGTTCCACTGACCCGCAGATTGAACGTTCATCCCGATTCCGTCCGATCCGCTTCGATAGTCGGAGGCAGCAGCCGGGCGAGTGACGGCTGTCAAGTTTCGGCTCGCTTCTCTCAGTAGCCTGGCTTGCAGGATTGACGCGCGGGCAGACAGGTCATCTTCCAACCCGCGGTCTGACGGGGCATGGGCTCGAGTCCGTTCTCCGTGGACAATGCGCTCATGCCCCGAGAGTTGTTCCGCTTTGACACTTCCGCGTCGGTGGCCGATTTCTCGCCGATCGACGACCGGGTTATGGGTGGCCGCTCCGCGAGCCGCCTGCGCCACGATCCTGCTGGCCACGCGGTGTTCGAGGGTGAGGTCTCGCTGGCCGACGGCGGTGGCTTCGCATCCGTTCGTTCATGCCCGCTTCCCTTGGGTGACGCGCAGGCGGTGGCCTGCCGCATCGAGGTGCTCGGCGACGGCAGGCGCTACAAACTCAGCCTGCGCACAGACGACAGCTTCGACGGCGTGACATACCAGGCGCCCTTCGAGCCGGTGCCGGGTGGGTGGACCGTGCTGCACTTGCCACTGGCGTCCTTCAAGCCGACCTGGCGCGGTCGCCCGGTCGAGGGCGGGCCCTCCGTTCGGCCGGAGAGCCTGCGGCAACTGGGCCTCGTGATTGGCGATCGTCAGGCCGGGGCGTTTGCACTGGCACTGCGTTCCATCGCGCTGGAATGAACCGTCGGCACCTTCGGCCGCGATGGGTTCTGCAGTGAGCGCCGCGGTGCTCGCCAAGCAACACCGCTGCCGCGGCGCGAGGCTCGCTACAGGCCGCCGTGCAGTTCACGCCCGCCTCGGACATGCCCGAGCGCAGACGAGAGTTGCGGGCGCGTGCCTGCCATCCCGCGATTGAGCCTTCACACCTTGCCGACCAAGCCCGCGCCGAGCAGGCTGACTCCGAACAGCAGCCAGTCGTTGATGATGTGCGCACCGGTCGATACCCAGATGTTCTTGGTCAGGATCCACGGCAGCGTCAGCACCAGGCGCGCGGTGCCGATGACGACGATGCACTGGACCCAATTCCAGTCGTAGGTCGGCAGGTGAAGCAGACCGAAGATCAAGGCAGAGATCAGCCACGCGCTGATGATCGCGCCCCTGCGTCCGACCCCGAGCCGATTCGTCAGCAGGTACATCAGGGCCAGGAAGGGCAATATGGTGACCAGCTCCTCGCCGAACAGTTGCGGAATGGTCTTGGCAAAGAAGAGAATGCGCCCCGTCGTGTCCATGCCGCTCAACATCTCGGCGGCCGCGTTGGGCGTGACATCCGCAACCGCGCGGACGATGACGCCCACGCCCAAGCTGACCACGATGTTGAGCAAAGCGAAGCCCAGCATCAGCCGCAGTTCGCGACCGCCCACCTTGCCGAAGATCGCCTTCCAGTGATCGGGCGCGACATACGCCAGGGCGACCAGCGGAATCGCCGCAAACAACAGGGCCGGGATCAGGACGGCGAACGGGCCTCCGGGCCAGGGAATCGGCAGCACCAGCAACAGAAACGCAGCCGCGACCGCTGCCAGGACGAACAGCCACTGCCGGCCCGAGATCCAAACGGGCACGCCCTTGTAGTAAGGAAAGTCGCCCACCGGATCTTCCAGGCGCCAGAGTCGCGGGGTCGGCACCACGGTGCGCGAAGGGTTCGGTGTCACGAGGAACGTCCTTGTGTGTCGGATGGGAGATTCACTTCAGCAGCGCCAGGCAGTCGTCGGCGGTGATGAGCACGAGGTTCTGGCGGAAGCGCGCGGAGTCCCGCTCGTAGCGGCCTTCGCCCAGGTACACGGTGTTGGTCAGGCCGAGTCGTGCCATGTCGGCCAGCGTAAAGCCCCAGCCGATTTGCCCCGCGTAACCCGGGCGCTTCTCCAGCACGTCACCGACTGCGCACACTGCAAAGGCGTCGTTGAGACCCAGTGTCGCGTAGAAGTCCGCTTCGTCTTTCTGGGTCACCTTCGTTGTCTCGGCAAAGTCCCGAAAGAAAGCGGCCCGTTGTTCGGGCGATGCCTCTTTGGGGACATAGGCAGACAACAGGTCTTCCAGGCGCTTGCCATCGCGTGCGGCTTGCACGTGGAACGTCCGCTCGTTGCCGTGCCAGCCGACGAAGGCATCGGCGCGGATGACCCGCGCCCGTCCGGCGGGGAAGACGTAGTCGGCACAAGACGAGAAGCAGATGACGTCGACCTCGACGACCAGGGCCATGTCGCGCACCCAGCGGCCGACATGGCGGCCTTCGACGGTGTCGCCCCCGCCGGAGCTGATGACCAGGCGGGTGAGCTGGCCGCGGCGCACGCCGGCCACCGCGGCGTCGAAGGCGGCGGTGCTCGCCTTCGAGAAGTTGCCGGTGTAGTAGATGGTGTCGCCCTGGACGCGGACGACGGCCGGCTCCGCTCTGGCGCGTTCGATCTCCGGCGGCCGGGGCTTGGGCGCCTCGCTGGCGCGCGCTGTCCATACCGTGGCCATCAGGCACGCCGCCAGCAGGGCTGCGGCGGGTCCGCGCACACCCGGTGACAGGGCGCGCCTCACCAGATCACGACCCGCTGCTTGGGATCGCGCCACATCGGGTCCCCAGGCTGGATGCCGAAGGCTTCGTAGAAGGCGTCCAGATGCAGCAGCGGCGCCACCGCACGCACCGACGCGATGGCGTGCACGTCGACCGACACCAGGTAGCGCAGCCGTTCCGAGCGCGCCTTGAAGGCCCACATCTGCGTCCAGGCCACGAAGCAGCGCTGGTCGGCCGTCAGCCCGTCCACCGGCGGCGCCGGGTTCTTGGCCAGCGCGCGCCGCAGCGCCGCGTGGGCCAGCGTGATGCCGCCCAGGTCGGCGGTGTTCTCGGTCACCGTCATGGCGCCGTTGTGCATCAGGCCGGGCAGGATCTCGTAGCGGTTGTACTGGTCGATCAGCACGTCGGTGCGCTGCTTGAAGCGGCGGTCGGCATCAGTGGTCCACCAGTTGCGCAGGTTGCCTTGCGGGTCGTACTGGCGCCCCAGGCTGTCGAAGCCGTGGGTGATCTCGTGGCCGATCACCGCACCGACGGCGCAGTAGTTCGCCGCGATGTCGCCGCCCGGCTTGAAGAACGGCGGCTGCAGGATCGCCGCCGTGATGTCGATGGTGTTGGCGGTGAAGTTGTAGGCCGAATTGACGGCGATCGGCGTGGTCTTGGTGGCCACGGCAAAGCGGTTACCCAGCACCGGCTTGCCGATCTGGCTGATGTCGCGCTCGAAGGCGAAGCGGGCGGCGCGCTGCACGTTGCCGAAGTGGTCGTCGGGGCGGATGTCCAGCGCGCTGAAGTCGACCCACTCCGTCGGGAAGCCGACCTGGATGTTCATCCTGCCCAGCTTCTCGAGCGCCGCCTTGCGGGTGGCGTCGTCGAGCCAGGTGTTGCTGCGCAGGCGGCTGGCGAACTCGTCCTTGATGTGCCCGACCATCTCGGTGATCTCGCGCCGGGTGGAGTCCGGGAAGTAGGTCTGCACGTACAGCTGGGACAGGGGGTGGTACAGCTGGGCCGCGATCTGCTGGGTGATCACGCGCTCGCGCTGCGGCGGCTCCTTCAGGCCCTTGCGCAGGCGCGAGAACTCCTCCTCCATCCCGCGGTAGCCCCCGCCGAGTTCGGCCGCGCGGCCGGCCACGACGAACCAGCGCAGCAGCAGCTTCACGTCGTCGGGCGGCTGCTCGGTCAGCAGCCGCTGCAGCGCCTTCATCGCGTTGACGTCGAGCACCTGCACCCGCGCCGGCGGCGTGATGCCCAGCGTCTTCAGGAAGACACTCAGGTCCAGCGCCGGCACCAGCGCCTGCGCCTCCTCCAGCGTCATCATGTTGTAGATGTTGGCCGGCTCGCGCATCTGCAGCGGCGTCATCATGGCCGCGGCCATGCGGGACTCGAGCGTCAGAATCTTGGCCGCGTGGAGCTTGGCCGCATCCACCGTGTCGCCGGCGCCGTTGAGCATGGCCACGATGTACAGGCGGTATTTCTCGCGCAGCTTCTGGTACTCGGGCTTGGCGTACTCGTCCTGCTCGAGCATCTGCGCTCCCGGGGCCAGCACCAGCACGTAGGTGCTGCTGTCCTTGGCATCGGGCATCGCCACGGCGTTGATCAGCGGCGAACCGCCGTAGCCGTCCTGCACCCGGGCGGCCAGCGCGCCGTAGTCGGCCGGTGTTCCTGTGGCCGCGGCGACGCGCTGCAGGTCGGCCTGCAGCGGCTGCAGGCCCACCGCGGCGCGGCGATGCGAATCCATCGCGGCCTTGTAGAAGTCGCCCACCTGCTGGCGCGCGCTGCCCTTGGCCGCGCCGGGGGTCGCGGCGGCTTGCTGGATGAGGGCCAGCAACTGAGTGTCCAGCTGATGAGCCAGCAGCGTGAAGCCGCCCACGTCGGAGTCGCTGGGGGCGATCTCGGTCTTCTTGAGCCAGTTGCCTGCGGCGTAGCGGTAGAAGTCCTTCCGCGGGTCGACCGATCGATCCATGTTGTCCGGCGAGTAGCCCAGAGAGGGCACATCGGCGGGGATGGTTGCGGACCAGGCCGGCTGCCCGACGCAGCCCAGGAACAACAGCGAAAGTGCCAGATGGAGTCGCTTCACGAGTCTTCGCTTCCGGTGGTGGATGAGTTCGGGCCAAAGGCACCCGGCAAACCGGGCGTCGTGCGCCGGGCATGCGAGGTCCGCCTGTCGCCATTGGCGTCTGCCGCGATGAAGTCACCGCTTCAGATGACGGAGCCGCGACACAGCCAGGCGAGCTCTCGGCCCATCGGCCTTCGTGCGCGCATGCAGGCCCCGGCTTGCACGAGCCAGTTTCCGACGCTAGCTGCAGGCTCTCGGGATCGCTATCCGATTCGCGAACAGCGCCGGCTCCGGCGGATCGAGGCGGCTCCGGGGGAACAAGTTCCAGCGCTTCGGTCGAGCGCCTTGATCCTTCAGGCGCCCTTGCCGATCGAGCTCAGGTGATGAGCTTGGCGGCCGCTCGCGTCTGCGATGGTGACTCGCCTATGACCTCTCGATAGGACATCGAGAAGCGGCCCAGGTGCGAAAAGCCGAAGCGCAAGCCGGCCTCGGTCACCGTCCCGGCGTGAGATGAATCCGACAGCCATTGATGGGCAGCCAGCAGCCGGCGCTCGGCGACGAAGCGCATCGGAGAAATGCCGCGCCGGTACAGGAAGGACTTCTGCAGGCAGCGCGCGCCAACACCGGCCACCCGGCACAAGGTCCCCATGGTGATGGGCTCGCCCAGGTGCGCATCGATCCAGGCCTCCAGGTTTCGCGCGCGCTCCAGCGCCAGTTCACCAGGGCGCCGGGTCACGGCGTCGCGCAGCACCAGGTCGACCATGCGCTCGATGAAGCTAGCCTCGGCCGAGGCCCGCTGCCGCACATCCATGCCAGGCTCGGTGGCCAGCACCAGTTCCGAGGCGGCCGCCGTCAGCCTCGCTCGCTCCCACGCGGCCAGTTGCGGCATGGCCATGCGGCTGAGGTTGCGATTCACATCGTCGGGCCGTCGGGCCCGCAACTCGGCCTCCAGGGCGTGCTGATCGACTTCCACCGCAAACAGGGCGCCTGGCGGGCTGATGCGGGTGAACGCCCATCCGGGCGGGATGAGCACCGCCGTCTGCGGCACGGTTCGGTCGGAAGTACGCCGGCCGCTGCGCAGAACCGTACCCGGGGGCAAGGCCAGGTGCAGCACCCAACCATGCACATGGCCGCGGACGGATTGCGCCACCGCAGACGCGGATCCGCCCAGGTTCGTGTGGGGCGCACTGACCTGAAACATCGCATAGCCCAAGGGCCGGCCCCGGTGCACGACGCGCGAGTGCGGTCCGTCCTTGTTGCCGATGAATGCCCGGACTTGCTCCAGATCGTCGGAGCGGAACTGACGCGCCCAGTGCGGCGCAGCGATGGCGGGGAACATGTGATTGGTGGACATCTACCTTCAAATCTTGCCGGACAAGGGAGGCGGCATTACGCCTCCAGCCATCGCGCCCGTTGGGCGCCGCCATCACGGACGAGCGCTGAGCGTTTGCATTGCGCACAGCGCCGGGCCGACGACGCACTCGAAAGATAGCGCGCCAGGAGCAGCACAGGAAAAGCCAGCGTCCGCCGCGCTCGCGGGCCGCCCCGAGGTGAGGACTCCAGTGGTGGTGAAGCAAGGGTGGCTGGTCTGCGCCGGATACTGCCGACTGCCCGAAGTCGGGCGCCCCAACGCATACCGCCAGCCAAGAGCCGCGCTCAGCTGACGTCGACAACGCGGAAGCTTGAGACCGGGTGCGGCCATTCACCCGCTGATCCCCGGCGACTGCCCTCGACCCAAAGTTGGCTGATTCCGATCGCGGATGCGGCCGCCGGGTAGAGGACAGCCGTGATTGTTCCGCCGCGCGACGCGGAAATCACAACAACTAGCGCTGCTGCTTGACCCGATCGGATCTCGCCTTGCGGCCCAGCCCCGAGTGAAGCACTCCGCGGTGAGATCGCGTCGCGCAGCCCGGCGCGCGGTGACTACTGGACCGTGACGACCGTGTACTGGTTTCCGGTGGGCTTGTAGTAGGTGGTCCCACACTGCTGCAAGGTCGTGCCTTCGATGACGACTGCCTTGCAACCCGCGGGCAACGTCGCCACGACGGTCGAGGTGGCGATGATGCGCCGCCTAGCCACGCCGCCGACGTTGCCTGCCGCGCCGGGCTGATTGATGCCGGGGTCCCTGACACCGACCCCAGGCGCTCCAACACCCACACCCGGAGTGCCAACGTTTCCTGCTGCTCCCGGCTGATTGACGCCGGGATCACGCACGCCAACGCCGGGGGCGCCCACGCCGGCCCTTCCTCCCCTTGCGCCGGGCTGGTTGACGCCCGGATCCACCGCATGCGCCGCGCCCGACAGCGTTCCAAGCGCCGCCCCCAAGATCAGGATCAGGCTCAACTTGTTGCTTCTCTTGCTCATCGAGGTACCTCCGGCAGTTAGCGGCCAACGATTCAGGGCCTGGGCCGCTGAACCGAACGCGAAATCGTGTCCCTGACCTATTGAGCGGCCAGCACACGGCACTACTCACAAGAGTCCAGCCATGCAGCCAAGGCGTCTATCGGAATTCCGCAGTTCGCCGGTCGATACACTTCAAATTGATCTGTCGCACTCGCGATTCCTTTGACGAGGCAAGAGATCCTTTCGCGGTCCGACGGCGTGCGGCCTTTCCGCCGTTCCACAACCGTCGGGCACGCACGCACACCCACGCGAGGCGCGACTTG
>ENA-UOWG01002542-UOWG01002542.1-activated-sludge-metagenome-genome-assembly--contig:-NODE-2542-length-15280-cov-6.021872_pt1 | contig 15280 bp, 11 predicted proteins | sample MGYA00238147_ERZ761563 | MGnify/ENA primary metagenome ERZ761563 (study PRJEB28884, sample SAMN05720216) | anaerobic digester metagenome | isolation source: active sludge of municipal... | reverse complement strand
GCCGTGAAAGCAACCACATTGTAATCAGGATTATCTCTGTAATATGTATTGAAGTTATGAAAGTCACGACCTGCTGCACCAATTATAATTACATTTTTCCTTGACATAAAACCTCCGTTAATTTTTTACGTTATATATATGATAATGTTGTTGTTTATTTCTGAATGAATGAACAAATTTATAATTTGCATGGTGAAAATCCGCTTATTTCAACTTGTTTTTTAAAAGTACTGAAACGTTGATTAAATAGATGATTTTCTGTTATTTAGACACAAAAACAAACAGGCAATAAAACATGTTAAAGAATATGTTTTTTAACAGCTAATGGATATGGCAAATTCTTTGTACTATTATATCTGAAAATGAATGTGCTTGCCCACATATATCTTTCAGGTGATTCAGAAAAAGTAATCATCGGTAATTACATAGGCGATTATGTAAAGGGCAAGGATTATCTCAATTATCCTGAACAGATAAGAAAAGGCATAATAATCCACAGGCATATAGACGCTTTTACTGACAGGCACCCTGTTGTACACAGGAGCAAAATATTCTTTACAAGGAAATACCACAAATATGCCGGGGTTGTGACCGACATAATATACGACCATTTTCTCACTAAGGAATGGGATTTCTTCTCAAGAAGACCTCTTGAGAGTGTCACATACAACTTTTACAGGGCCATGGTGAACAACTATGAACACATGCCCGAGAATGTCAGGGATATGATGCCCTTTTTCATAATAAACAACTGGATAGAATCATACCAGACTGTAAATGGTATCCGGCATGTCCTCAAGACCTTAAGCAATCACTCTACATTGCCCAATGAAACACGCTTTGCAATACGTGCCCTGAAAAAAAATTACTATTCTCTCCAGGATGATTTCATGGAGTTTTTCCCTCAGCTGATCGATTACGTTGAAAAGGAATTCGATATCCAGATCTCCCACAGGATAACAATACCTTTCTGATCAGACCAGGTATTCATTCCTGCTTGCATCAAGCCTCAGAAACACAAAAAGAAGAAGAGTGAATCCCCACAGGGAGCTTCCGCCATAGCTGAAAAAAGGCAGTGGTATACCTATTACAGGAACAATGCCAATCGCCATACCTATATTAATGAATACATGAATGAATAAGATTGAAACTACGCCATAACCGTATACCCGTGAAAATACTGACCTTTGCCGCTCAGCCAGGAAGATCAGCCTTAGAAGCAGGAAGAGGTAACTTCCTATTACCACAAAGGATCCGAGGAATCCCCACTCTTCTCCTATAGTACAGAATATAAAATCAGAACTCTGCTTTGGTACAAATTTGAATTTCGTCTGAGTTCCCTGAAGATATCCCTTGCCGGTTAAACCTCCTGAGCCAATTGAAATTATTGACTGGTTAACATTATAGCCAGTGCCGTGAGGATCAGATTTAATTCCAAGCAATATGTTTATCCTGTCGCGCTGATGATCAGGAAGAACATGATTAAAGCCATAATCTACTGAGTTAACGAATACTAGACTCCCTAAAAGAAAAAGGAAAATCACAAATACTGCAATTGCTTTCTTAACATAAATATACCATGAAACAAGAAGCCCGGAAAGCAAAACAGCCGTCAATAAAATTATCTCATTATCAATACTTTGGATAACATAATGATTGATCAGGTAAAAAATTGCCGTGATAATTGTAATAATTATTCCTCCGCCGAGGGCAATTTTCCAGCGACGGGTTGCAAACCAGATAAGAAGCAGAGCCAGAACAACAAGTGCAATTGAAAGATAGAAATTATTAACAAGCAGTGTAAGGAAAAACAATATTATAGCAAGCATTCCGGAAACAAACACATAAGGACTCATGCCTTCCCTGAACAGGACAAGAAACAGTGCGATGAAAACAATTGTCGAACCCATGTCGGGCTGAAGAGCAGTAAGCAGAGCCGGAAAAAGAATAATTGCAGATGCAGGTATGATAACCTTCCACCTTGTAAGATCATGGCGACGGGTATTAAGATATCCTGCAAGCGCAAGGGCAGTCCCGAACTTTGCAAACTCTGAGGGCTGAAGACTGAACCAGCTGAATTCAAACCACGATTTTGCACCATTTATTTCTGTCCCGAAGACAAGGACAAGAGCCAGAAGCAGCATCAGAAATCCATAAATGAACCAGGCGAAGAAGAAGTAAAACCTGTTGTCAATTATCAGCGCAAATATGCCGGTGACAATTGCCGCAAGTATCCAGATAAACTGCTTTCCGTAGCGTTGTGACAAATCAAAGATCCTTGTGTGCTCCTCGTTATAAACTGCTGCATAAATATTGAACCAACCCATTATAACAAGCAGGAGAAACAGTATAACAGAAGTCTTGTCGAGGCTATTCCACAGGTTTATGCTCCGTTTCATCTTCCTTAATATTTTCCTCAAGGTTAAGTTCAAGTATCCTTTGCTCCATGGCCTTGTTTGAAATTGAATCCCTGAGGTATTTTTCAATCATAAGGCTGGCCACAGGTGCAGCATAAGTGGCTCCGAAACCGGCATTTTCAACATATACTGCAATTGCAATCTTAGGATCATCTTTGGGAGCAAAAGCAATAAATACCGAATGATCCTTCCCGTGAGGATTCTGTGCAGTTCCTGTCTTGCCGCAAACAGCAATGCCCTTTATTGCTGCTACTCTTGCAGTTGCACCGGCCATCCCTCCTACAGCTCCTTCCATGCCGAGAATAACACTTTCGAAATGAGCTGTATCGATATTTATTGTATGCTTAAGCGTAAATTTCGGGTCAATTTTCCCTTCATGCCCTACCGCCTTAACTATATGTGGTGTATAATAAAAACCCCTGTTTGCTATTGCGGCAGTCATATTTGCCATCTGCAATGGTGTTGTCCCGATCTCTCCCTGTCCTATTGCAAGGGAAATCACAGTGAGCGCCTTCCACCTGTTTTTTCCATGAAACCTGTCATAATATGATGCAGGTGGAATAAAACCGGCAAGCTCATTAACAAAGTCAGTTCCCAGCCTGCTTCCAAAACCAAACTGATTGAGATACGATTTCCAGTGAATGTAAGCTTCCTCAACAGAGCCGTATTTTTTGTTCTCAAGGACCCTTCTGTAGGTCTGACAGAAGTAGGAGTTGCATGAGTTGGCAACTGCTTGCGGCAGATTGAGAGGAGAGCTGTGAAGATGGCAGCCTACAAAGAGATATCCCTGATCACAACCAAACTTTGTATCTTCTGTAATAACACCTTCCTGAAGCCCGATAAGTCCGTTTACAGGTTTGAATGTTGAGCCCGGAGGATATGATGCCATAAGCGCCCTGTTGAATAGCGGCTGCAGTGCTGTGTCAGACTGAAGTCTTGCAAAGTTCTCCGACCTTATCCTTCCAACAAGGAGACCAGGATCATAATCGGGCGCTGAAACAAGGCTCAGTACTTCACCGGAGGATGGTTCTATCGCAACTATACTCCCTCTCTTGTTCTTCATAAGCAGTTCACCGTATTCCTGCAGGTCGATATTGATTGAAGATATTATGTCTTCTCCCTGTACTGCCACAGTATCCATACTTCCATCAGCGTAAGATCCCTTTATCCGGCTGAATACATCCACCATGAATATTTTTACTCCCTTTTGCCCCCTCAGCTCAGACTCATAAGCTTCCTCGATCCCGCTTTTCCCAATATAATCGCCTGATTTATAGTATGGATTCTTTTTAATAAGTCCTTCATCAACTTCACTTACATAGCCAAGAATATGAGCCGCGACAGGCCTTGAATATTTCCTTAGAGTTCGTGGCTGAACATAGAACCCGGGATAAAGAAACATCTTCTCCTGGAATCTGGCGTAATTAGCATCGGAAATCTGCTTCAGAAAAACTGACGGAGCCCTTCGCGAATAGTTTATTGCAGTCCTCATCTGCTTTCTGAAGATATCTTTTGTGATGTCAAGCAGAGCACAGAACTCAGCAGTATCAATAACCGAAGTCTGGGAAGGTATCACCATAATATCATAGGCGGCCTGGTTTGATACTATAAGCTTGCCATTCCTGTCATAAATAAGTCCGCGCGCCGGATATTGTGTTACATATCTCAGAACATTATTATCAGCCGAAAGCCTGTAGGTGTCCTTAACAATCTGTATAACAAAAAGCCTTATTATCAAAGCCAGAAAACCTGTTATGACAAGCGCCATCACTATGTATTTTCTGTTGATAAAAGGATCTTTCATTTCAGCTTCTTACCTTCCTTTTCTGTAATACTCAATTATGAGGACAAAAGTAACAGTAAATACAGAACTAAGAAGTACCCTCAGCAGGGTTCTGAAAAAATCAGCAAGCCTGAATACTTCAAGGTAGAAAAGGGCTGTGTGATGCACAAGAACAACAAGAGTAGTATAGATAAGGAACCACCGGAAGCCGTAAGCAAGCATTGAAGGCTGTGCTCCGGGTTCAAAACCATCGCGGGGTGAATTAGACCTTAATACTGACGGCCTTATGAAAGCGGCAAGAACTGAAGCTGAGGAATGCATTCCGGGTGTGCCTGAAAAAATATCTATTGTCATCCCTGTGAAAAAGGCCAGAATAAGAAGCAGCCAGGAAGGTATCTCAACCGGTAGTAAAAGAATGAACATTATGTAGACATAAGGATTCACATAGCCGCTGAACTGTATATTGTTGAAGAGCAAAATCTGCAGCAGGACAAGCAAGATAAAAATAACCGTATATCTGATTACAGAATTGATCATTCGATTTTCTCCTCCAATTCAATTAATTCTGTTTTTCTCTTGTTCGCAACAACATCAACGAACTGCAGTTTTCTGAAGTCCGTGACGAGCTGAACATAGATTATATAAAAATCACTGCCGGGTTTTTCAAATCCGGTAACTGTTCCTATTGTAACACCTTCAGGAAATATTGCAGAATAACCTGTTGTTTCAATGGTGTCACCGATATTTACTGTAACATGCTGCGGGATATCACTTAATATTGTCGTCCTGTAGTCCCGACCGTCCCAGCTGAGTGACCCGAAGTACCCGTTTGACTTTATCCTTGCACTTACCCTGAAATCAAGATTAAGCAGGGACATTGCAACCGAAAAATTCTCTGAACAACCCACAACAACACCTGCTATACCTCCTCCTCCGATTATTGCCATATCATTTGATATCCCATGCCTCGTACCCTTGTTTATTGTAAAAAAATTCTTCTGCTTATTAACAGAATTGCTTGTTAATCTAGCAGTTGTATATTGATACTGTTGCTGGTAAACAGTGTCAGACACACTATAAAACGTTGAGGTATTATTTCTGACAAGCCGGTTTATACTGTTTCGCAGAGCTGTATTTTCAGCAGCAAGATTGGCATTTATGTCACGCAGGTTTATATAATTCCTGGTATTTGTTATTCTTTCCTCAAAACCATAGGCAAGCCACCTGATGCTGTTTACAGCACGTGCATTATGATAATAGTTCCGTGTTGAGAGGAAATAGATTGCTATCCCTTCAAGTATAAGAAAGATTATGAGGTTGCTGTAACGTTCGAGGAAATTCAGGAGACTCCTCATTTAAATGATATGTTATCTCATTAAGAACTGGAATCTTTCAACATTTTTAAGTGCAACACCTGTGCCCCTGGCCACTGCATGAAGAGGATCCTCAACGACATTGAAATTAATATTTATCTTGTCGGCAAGCCTCTTGTCAAGGCCTCTCAGCAAGGCACCGCCTCCGGCAAGATATATTCCCTTGTTTACAATATCGGCATACAGCTCAGGAGGTGTCTGTTCCAGAACGCTCAGCAGCGCTGCTTCAACCTTTGACAGAGATTTGTCAAGGCAATAGGCAATTTCCTGATATGATATAGGTATTTCAATAGGAAGGGCTGTCATGATATTCGGACCTCTGACAATATAATCAGGCGGAGCATTTTCAATGTCAGGAAGAGCTGCACCAACAGCAATTTTGATATCTTCAGCTGTTCTTTCTCCTATCTTAATATTGTGCTGATGACGCATATACGCCTGAATATCAGCAGTAAAGCCATCGCCGGCGATTCTTATTGACTTATTGCACACAATACCGCCAAGTGCAATTACTGCTATCTCGGTAGTTCCCCCGCCTATGTCAACAACCATGCAGCCTTCAGGTGCCTCAACATCGAGCCCGATCCCTATTGCAGCAGCCATCGGCTCATAAATCATGTATACATCCCTTCCTCCGGCATGTTCTGATGAGTCGCGTACGGCACGTATTTCAACCTCGGTGCTGCCTGATGGTATACAAACAACCATTTTCAGGGAGGGAGAGAATAACTTTGGCCCCTTGTTGATCATCCTGATCATACCCCTTATCATAAGCTCGGCAGCATTAAAGTCAGCAATAACGCCGTCACGTAAAGGCCTGATAGTCTTTATATTTTCATGAGTTTTGCCATGCATCTGCCTTGCAGCTTCTCCTATTGCAATCAGCTTTCCTGTATTCTTGTCAATTGCAACAATAGAAGGCTCATCTACAACAACCTTGTCATTATGAATGATGATTGTATTGGCTGTCCCAAGGTCAATCGCAATCTCCTGTGTTAAAAATGAAAAAACGCCCATTATATGAGTAATTGTTTATTAGTGTTTAAAATGTCTTATCCCTGTTACCATCATTGTCATGCCATGTTCCCTGCAATAATTTATTGATTCCTGATCCCTTACCGAACCTCCGGGCTGAACAACAGCCACTACTCCTGCCTTATCTGCAATCTCCACACAGTCAGGAAAAGGGAAAAAGGCATCAGATGCCATTACAGAGCCTTTAAGGCTGAAGCCAAAGGTCCCTGCCTTTTCAATGGCCTGTTTCAATGCATCAACACGTGAGGTCTGTCCTATTCCGCTCGCGCAAAGCTGCCTGTTCCGGGCAAGAACTATTGTATTTGATTTACTGTGTTTTACAATAATATTTGCAAATACCATATCCAGTACTTCCTGATCAGATGGTTCCCTGTCTGTTACAAGTTTCATGTCTCCGGCAGTTTGTGTGCTCAGATCTCTTTCCTGCCATAATACTCCGTTCAGAAGTGAACGGAAACTGTAAGAAGCCGGAACCGTATCCTTCCTGACAAGAATGATCCTGTTCTTTTTCTGTGTTAATACAGCAATTGCACCTTCTGAAAACCCGGGGGCTATAATAATCTCGAAGAAAAGCCTGTCGATCTCCTTTGCAACTGTCTCATCAATTTTCCTGTTTGTAGCTATCACTCCTCCGTAAGCTGATACCGGATCACATGCCAGTGCGTCCTTCCAGGCATCTATAAGATTCTCGCGGCTTGCAACTCCACAGGCGTTATTGTGTTTTATGATAACAAACGTATCATCCCTGAATTCATCAATCAGACTAACGGCAGAATCAAGATCAAGCAGATTATTGTATGAAAGTTCCTTGCCGTGAAGCTTTGTAAAGAAATCGTCAGGATTTCCGAAAAACACTCCTTTCTGATGAGGATTTTCACCATATCTGAGCGGATAGGAATCATTTATGCTCTCTCTGAATACAGGAATTTTCTGATCACTGTTGAAGTATTTGAATATCGCAGTATCGTAATGTGATGAGGTCATGAAGGCTCTCGCAGCAAACTGCTTTCTTTGTTCCAGCGTAGTTGATGCGCCCGTTTCCTTAAGTATCTGAAGGAGTTCAGGATACTGCTCCCTGCCTGATACAATAAGTACATCCTTGTGGTTCTTTGCGGCTGCCCTGATAAGCGATATTCCGCCTATATCTATCTTCTCAATAATATCATCTTCATTATCTGTCGATCTGACTGTTTCTTCAAAAGGATAAAGATCGACAATTACAAGGTCGATTTCAGGAATTTTATACTGGGCCAGTTGTTCAAGGTCGCCCTTATTTTCCCTTCTCGCCAGGATGCCGCCAAAAACACCCGGATGCAGGGTCTTCACTCTTCCTCCAAGTATTGAAGGATAAGTAGTCAGATCCTCAACCTTTTCAGCCTTTAATCCCAGTCCCTCAATAAATGTATAAGTACCTCCGGTGGAGAAGATCCTGACATTCATTTCACCCAGCTTTCTGACTATTTCTTCAAGGCCATCCTTGTAATAGACAGAAATCAAAGCGCTCTTAATAGTTTTAATGCTCATCTGACGATAATTAGGAAATGACATTCTCCTGTGTACAGGCGCTCAAAAATAGATATTTTTTTATTAACCTTTACAATATTAATAATGATAATATTCATGAAGCCTTTTTAGTATATTTGGTGCTTCAAACCCTTATAGTGGTACCAAAATGTATTTAAGGCTGCTCAAAGAAGGATTTCTGTTCGCATACAGTTCAATTGTTGTCAACAAGTTAAGGACTTTCCTATCCCTGTTCGGCATTACAATAGGTATATTCTCAATTATATCTGTATTCACAGTGCTCGACTGGATGGAAAAGGCAATTCGTGACAGCATTGCCACTCTCGGCGACAATGTTATTTATGTACAGAAATTTCCATGGTCCTTTGATCCGAACCTTGCCTGGTGGGATATAATTAAATGGCCTGCAATAACCGAGTCGGACTTTGATGCAATTAGCAGCAGGTCAACACGCTCAGCAGCTGTTTGTTACTCAGCATTCCAGTCAAGACAAATAAAATACAGGAATAATGTTGCAAACGATGCGGTTGTATGGGCTGCATCACATGAATTTGAAAGTGTCAGATCATTTGAAATTGAAAAAGGCAGATACTTCTCCCCTGAAGAGTCCGCATCAGGAAAGAATGTCGCCATTATCGGTTCAGTACTGGCAGAACGTCTTTTTGAAAAAGCCACTCCGGTAGGAAAGGAGATCTCAATAGCCGGTAACAAAACAACCGTAATAGGGGTATTCAAGAAAGAGGGTAAAGGCGGACTGAGCGATGAAGGAATGGACGAACAGACTCTTGTTCCCATAAATTATGCAAGGAACTTTGTAAACCTGAGAAACAAGAATATCAATTCCAACCTTATAATAAAGGCAAAACCCGGTGTTTCAGTACAGGAACTAAGTGAGGAGACTATTATGGTTCTCAGGGCTGCCCGGAGACTTCAGCCAGATGAAATATCGAATTTTTCAGTCAACCAGGCAAGTCAGCTCATACAGGGCTTTGAAGGTGTATTTGCAGGAATTAATATAGGAGGCTGGGTAATCGGTGGATTTTCAATTCTGGTGGGTGGTTTCGGAATTGCCAATATTATGTTTGTATCAGTAAGGGAAAGGACCAACCAGATAGGAATACAAAAAGCCCTTGGCGCCAAGAAATCATTTATCCTGCAGCAATTCCTTGTTGAATCTATACTGCTCTCGCTTATTGGAGGTATCCTTGGAATAATACTTATCTTCTTTACAACAATTGGTATAAACTATGTCTTCGAACTCGACATAAATCTCACCGCGGCAAATATGATGCTTGCGATTATTATTTCAGGTGTTATCGGAGTTGTTGCAGGTTATGCCCCTGCCAGCTCGGCTGCAAGAATGAATCCTGTTGAAGCTATAGGTTATTCATTTGGTTAACAGCCGTTTTGACTCAATCCAGTTTGTCAGCCTGATGAACTGATCAACAGATAACTGTTCAGGCCTGAGACCAAGTTCAGCATACTCATAATCAGTTAATTCAAAGGCCGCCCTCACTGAGTTGCGCAGGGTCTTCCTCCTTTGATTGAAACAGGCTTTTACAACCCTGAAAAGGAGTTCCTCATTGCAGTCAGGACTTATCCTTTCGAGCCGACTGAGCCTTATTACGCCCGACTTTACTTTCGGGGGAGGTGAAAAAACCTCAGGAGGAACTGTGAAAAGATATTCTGCTTTATAGTATGCCTGAATCAGGACACTCAGGATGCCATAAGTCTTTGATCCCGGACCGGCACAAATCCTTTCGGCAACCTCCTTCTGAAGCATTCCTGTTACTTCAGCAACCTTATTCCTGTTCTCAAGTACCCTGAACAGGATCTGTGTTGATATGTTATAGGGGAAATTACCGGTAACGGCAAGTCTGTCAGAGAAATAACGATCAAGATCCATCTCAAGGAAATCTCCTGTAAGTATGTTCTTCAGATCGGGGAAATGATTGTGAAGATAATCAACCGATTCATGATCAATCTCAACAACCCTGAAATCTGTGAAATTCCTTTCCAGCAGGAATGCAGTCAGGACTCCTGTTCCGGGTCCTATTTCAAGTACAGAATCATAACCTTCACCTGTCAGTGAGGAGGCAATTCTTGCAGCAATACCTTTGTCCCTGAGGAAATGCTGTCCGAGATTTTTCTTTGGCTGTACTCCTTTCATAAAATCATACCTGCAGAAGGTCCCTTCCGAATTTCCTTAGAATTGGCAGCTTAAGCAATTCCAGAAATGATATCACTTTCTTCAGGACATTATAATACAGTAAAACAAACAACAGTGCATTAATAAACCAGATTATTGCCAGATTGAAAATCAGCGTATCTATCTTCATACTGCCAATCTGTTTGAAAGGCGCATAAAACTGTGCCCTCCCCCATTTTGAACCTGGTTCCATGTACACAGGATCTGCCTTCTGGATGAACCTGTCACCGGCATCGTAAATTTTCTGTGTCGACATTCTGTTAAGAACAATGTCAGCCAGTGCTTCATTATAATGGTTCTCCCTCAGTCTGACAAACTCCTCTGAACCGATTACCGATTCAATCTGTTCGTATAGTATATTTCTTTTGTCAGATAACAGCCTGCTTTTATGTCTGAAGGTCCTTCCAAGAGAATCAAGAAAAGTCTTTGACTGGATGAATACCGACTCATTATAACGCTCAGCAGTAAACACTTCTGTAAGCTTTCCATGGTCCAGGCCGGCTTTATCTGAAAGATCTTTTACATGCCAGGATAGTTTCTCCATAGCCCCGGTAAAATCTTCCCCTTTCCTTCTCTCATTGCTCACAGTTAAATTCTTTTCCGCTATCACCTTCAGATTAGGTATAAGAAATGAAGCATACCAGTCGTACTGACTGATTTCCATATCATACCTGAAGAAAGGCTTCTGGAAACTGTTGCTCCTGAACTGTTCAACACTTGCAGCCTCATAGGCCCATCGTGTAACCATTATGTCGCCAATAACAGGAACATATTTCTTACGGCTCAGCGACCAGTGCAGATCATCAAATTTTATCATCGCACCTCCAAGCAGAAGCTGGGGTACAAGGATCAGAGGAATAAGGATGTAAATGCTGACAGCAGTTCTCATGCCTGCTGAGATATTCAGTCCAAGGATATTCCCGAAGCATGCAGTTGAAAAAAGTATGAGCCACTGCTGAAGAAGCATGCCCCGCACCTCCAGAATCAAATTAGCAACAAGAATAAATGTAAGTGTCTGAATTGCAGACAGTGAGAACAGGAAATTGATCTTTGACACAAGGTAGCTTGACCTGCTGAGGTTAAGAAACTTCTCCCTTTCAAGTATCTTCCTGTCACGGAATATTTCCTCAGCGCTTACTGTAAGTCCCATAAAAAGAGCAACTATTATGCCCATGAACATGAAAATAGGATAGTTCCTGTTGTCCATAAGGGTATAAGTGCCATTTTCACTGTATTTTGAAATATATGCCAGAATGAGCGCCAGCAGCGGAGCCTCAAGAATATTTATTATCATATACTGGCTGTCGGCAAATTTCCTTGTAATGTTCCGCTGAATGAAGGTGCGTATCTGTTCTGCTTTACCAGGAACCCTGAAGTTGCTTGGAGGAACACAGGTCTTCTCAGGCCGGTTATCAATGACTGGCATCATCTTTTTCCTGTACCTGTCATACCAGTCCCTGGGGCTGACCTGACGGTCCCTGCCTGGCAAACCTGAAGAATCAATTACCTTTGTCTCAATAATATGCAGGATGTTATCTGTCTCCACATTCCCGCAATTCGGGCATTCACTTTCCGCAGCATTTGCCTGTGATGTTTCTGTTTTAAAGTAAACAAGGGCCTCAACGGGGTCCCCGTCATAGATCATGTAGCCACCCTTGTCGAGTACCCATAACCTGTCAAACATCTTGATTATGTCAGAAGAAGGCTGATGAATTATCGCGAACACAAGTTTGCCGTGCAAAGCCTGATTTCTGAGCAGGGTCATGACCTTTTCTGAATCGGAGGATGACAATCCTGAAGTTGGTTCGTCAACAAACAGCAATACCGGTTCGCGCATAAGCTCAAGGCCGATATTTAGCCTTTTCCTCTGGCCTCCGCTGACTTTCTTATTAAGCATATCGCCAACCTGCAGATCACGGATCTCATAAAGGTCGAGATCGTGCAGAACCTTCTCAACTGTGCTTTTAAGTTCCATCTCGTTGAAATCGCCAAAGCACAACCTGGCATTATAATAAAGGTTCTGGTAAACTGTCAGTTCCTCAATGAGCATGTCATCCTGGGGAACAAAACCGATAAGACCTTTAAGCTCCTCAGAATCAGAATTTATGTCATACCCGTTTATATAAAGATTCCCAGATGTCGGGCTTATCTTTCCGTGCAGGATGTTGAACAGTGTCGATTTCCCGACACCGCTGCCTCCCATAATCCCGACAAGGTTTCCCGAATCAATTCTGAAGTTCATTTTCTGAACCCCATTGTCGGAATTCTTGAATTTGTATTCTATGCCATGGCCTTCGAAAGTGACCTTCTGCGAAAATTTCCGGGATGCAAATTTCTTATAGATCCGGGAATAATATATAGGCTCAATACCCTGACCTTTTATATTAACCCCTCTTTCAAGCAGATACGGCCGGCAGGCTATAATATCCCTGCCCTTGAAATAAAGTCCCAGGGGACCGTCGTAAGTAATCAGGAGAGTGCTGGTGCTTTCAATATGCAACACTACAAGATGCCCCTTGAAGCCATTTAACCTGATATGCCTCCACTTATCATAATTACGGTAAACTGACGCCCCGGAATATTTTGGATTTTCGTTTTCAATAATAAGAAGGCAGTCAGGCGACACTTCATCATAGGCCCTGCCAATCATGAAAGCTATTGCGTTGTCATACTCCTTTTTCGAAATGCTGAAAGTCCTTGCAACAATATCAATTATTGTCTTTTCCTGCTCGGAGATCATCCCGTCTTCGAAGGCGAATTCAATCAGCTGCAGAAAGACTATCATCCTCTCCTCAAGAAACAGACCTTTCTTTATCTGCCTGCAGATGTTGGTTATCTGAAAAGATATAAGTGACTCTTCATCAGACAATTCTGCCTTGTCAACACTTTTCAGCTCATTTGAATAGAACTCAAGGTTGTTTTCAAAAAGAGAATAGTATTCTTCCTCAAGTTCCCTGTTCAGGTACCTCCGGAGATAACTGCGCAGAATTTTTTTCCCGCGTGAGGAAATGCCTGTCGGATTTATTGTTGAAACAATAGCGAAGATGTGAATTAATGCAAGCAGTACAGATTCCCTCATTTTGCCTCCGCATAAAAAAAAGACCGCAAAGATCAGATCTTTGCGGTCATATCTGATTTTTCAAATTACTCAACTATTTTAGCCCTCACAGTTGTTATGGCAGCTGTGATATCTTTTATATTCTGGTCGCTCAGACTTGTACCAATACCTGCATAAACAGTTTTAATCGGTTCAAGCTGCTTGACAAAATCACTTACACTTGCATCGTTCATATACGGCTGGGTTATCTCGAGGAACAGATCAAACGATTTTTTCTGTTCGAGAAGAACTTTTGAAATACCTGCTACCTGATATGCTGCCTCAGATACGTGTGTTGTGAGATACATCCCTTCAACCCATGCGCCACCAACAACAAGCAGTGCAAGCGGCTGCTGGTCATTTTCGGCAAGATATGCATAGGTGTCATTGAAAGCAGTTGTAAGAATTGATACAAGCTGATCCCTGTTGTCAAAATTCTGCTTGATCTTATCGTAAAGCTCCTCGTTGTATATCTTCGACATGTTCAGCTCATTTGCAAGAGACCTGATCGCACTCATATTGTTTATAACCTCCTGCTGCATGTTGTACAGAGTTGCATAACTCAGGTCAGCTCCGTATACTCCGAGATTTACAGCCCTTGTTGTGCTGCTGAAATACTTCTTGACATTGTCTACCGGATTTGATATGCCGATAATAAATCCAACCTCAAGGTCTGTAAGCATCTTTATAACTTCTGCTGATGTAGGCAAAGGGTAAACATTTGATTCAATCTGTTTTTCAATCTGCCCTACCTGATCAAGCTCTTCCTGTTGCTGCTCTTTCTGAGCGGCCCTGTTTTTGCATGAAGTATATGCCACTGAACTTAATATCAGCATAGTTATTATTACGCCTGCAAAAATTTTTTTCATCTTAGGTCTGTTTAAAATTTCTAAATGGGTTCCAAAAAACTGTCGATAAAAATAGTAAATATTCTGAAATAAATATATCTGCATCTTTCTTATTTGAATTACAGCCTGTGTTTTAAACATTACAATTGCTGAATTAACAGTTAATTAAAGGCAACAATATAATACCGCAGCCTTTACAATCGCTGTTTTTTTAATATCTTTGCCAACCGTAAAAGCGGTATTTTCAAGGGATGTGGAATTTCGATGAACCAGTAAACAGGGAAGGAAGCGGCTGTATCAAATATGACCTCCGGAAGGAGACATTCGGTAAAAGTGATGTCATTCCGATGTGGGTTGCCGATATGGATTTCCTTACTCCTGAATTTATTGTGAAAGCCCTCCAGGAAAGGCTGAACCATAATATTTACGGCTACTCACTGAGATCTCCACAATATTACAGCTCAATAATCAGCTGGCATAAAAGGCGCCATAACTGGGCAATAGAAAAAGACTGGATTATCTATACTCCCGGTGTTGTCCCTGCACTTAACATGGCAACCCTGGCATTTACAAATCCCGGCGATTCGGTTATCGTGCAGCCTCCTGTCTATTTCCCCTTCTTTTCTGCTGTGGAATCACATGGAAGAAAGCTTATCTACAACAGGCTTGCTGAAACAGCAGACGGCTGGAGAATGGACTTTGACGCTCTAGAGAAATCAATTGAAAATAATACTAAAATGCTCATCCTGAGCAATCCTCATAATCCAGTAGGCAGGGCCTGGACGCGCGAGGAGCTTGTGAAAATTACAGAAATCTGTCTCAGACACAACTTGCTTATTCTTTCCGATGAAATTCATTGCGACCTTGTTCTGCCGGGTTATACCCATGTCCCGGTGGCTTCATTGTCGCCTGAAACAGCAGAAAGGACAATGACCTGCATCGCTCCAAGCAAAACATTCAACCTTGCAGGTATGTCAACCTCCTCAATTATTAT
>ENA-UOWG01002541-UOWG01002541.1-activated-sludge-metagenome-genome-assembly--contig:-NODE-2541-length-15282-cov-5.594996_pt1 | contig 15282 bp, 5 predicted proteins | sample MGYA00238147_ERZ761563 | MGnify/ENA primary metagenome ERZ761563 (study PRJEB28884, sample SAMN05720216) | anaerobic digester metagenome | isolation source: active sludge of municipal... | reverse complement strand
CAATAAATGACAGCAGCCCTCACTTTCCTGCTCTCCTCTCCGGGGAGCTATCTGAAGTTGTGAGGGCTGCCTTTCAAAATTAAAAAGGACCTTCGGAATTATAAAGTAATAAAATATACAGGACATGGCAATAGGTCAATGTTCTGGTTTTGACTAATATATGCAATTGAATGGTCAACTGGTAACAGGCATTGACCGATGGAGTTTCCATGATTTCGGTAAGTGCAAAACATCCTTTTCCTGCAAGTTCAGGGAAATTTCGGCCATTAATTAGGCAGTTGAAATAGTTTTATATATTTTTGGATCACGGCAGTTCCAGCGCGTACGTTAGTCGGACAATTTTTCATCTTTACTATCTATTATAAACTTGTACGTGGGGGGAGGAACTGCCTTTTTTTATACTGCCCTTCAGATAAATAATTCCGGACTCTGCTCCAAACAAGAAGCCCCGCCTTCAATGTAGGAATCGAACCTGCGGCCCTCCATGAATCCGCCGCCAGGTGGATCGGGTCAATCTGAATAAATTGAGGTCTATATTCATCCGCTAATCAGATAATTGTGCAATTATCCGTGCAGGAGAAATATGATTTTGGTACGCTGAGCAAAATCTTTGGGACTTCCAGCAAAATTCCTTACAAAAGAATAATCGAACTTCGAACTCATTGAACTGAATCAATCAACTGACTTAAACAAACATTTAAAAAAAATATGAGAGTATGAGAAAAAGTTCAATTCTCCGAAATTTTGACTGCCTGATAATCTTAGTTATAATAGCAGCAGGCTGTGAAAAGGAAAGTATAATAGACCTTGATACTGCCATTCAGGACAAAATGACGCAATACAATATCCCGGCAATATCTCTGGCTATTGTTAATAATGAGAAACTGGTTTATGTAAAATCATTCGGTTTTTCTGACAAGGAAGCCCCAACACCTGCCTCAAATGACAATCTTTACAGGATAGCGAGCATTTCAAAACCGATTACAGCCATCGCTATTCTTAAATTGGTAAAGGACGGCGAGTTAACGCTTGATGAAAAGGTATTTGGGCCTGATGGAATATTAGGGAATGATTATGGAGTACCTCCTCCCGGATCAAAGAAAGATTTAATAACTGTCCGACATCTTTTGGAACATAAATCAGGATGGACCAATTCTCCTAATGATCCTATGTTTACAAACATCAATTTAACTAAGATCCAGCTTATTACAGATATGCTTGCTAATAGGCCATTAGCGTCCGACCCGGGCTCCACTTATTACTATCTTAATTTTGGATATTGTGATCTGGGAAGAGTGATTAAAAAGGTGAGCAATACTACATATGATAATTTTGTAAAGTCAAATTTGCTTCAGCCGAGTGGTATTACAGGAATGAAAATTGGCGGGAATACTTTAAACGACAGGCATCCGGGAGAGGTTAAATACTATCAAAGTGAGTTCAATCCGTACAATATGAATGTGACCCGAATGGATTCACATGGAGGTTGGATCGCTTCATCAACCGATCTGGCGAGGTTCATTGTGAAAATCGATAGGAACAACTCAAAACCAGACCTTTTATCGAAAGAACTCCTTAGTGAAATGTATTTTGGTGACAGAAACTGGTATTTCTATGGTTCATTACCTGGGACTTCTTCAATTATATGCAGATTGGATAATACATTCAGTTTTGTACTGTTAGCAAATACAAGGACTGAGAGTAACCCCAATTTGATTCTTGATGATCTCTACCAAACCGTAAAAGACAAAATTAATTCCGTATCGGATTGGCCTTCTGACGACCTGTTTTAATCTATTATTGGACTTTTAATGCGGTCTATGAGGTTTAAGGATGTCAATCGGGTTCATTATTCCAAACAAGACCAGGCAAGGGTCCCAAGGGATTAAATTTTCAAGCTGCAATACCATCCGGCAACTTACTGCAAGTGAGCCACCGGGGTTGCCTTTTCCCCGCTAAGTTATCAACAGAGCATTGTAACATATTGAGCTAATTGCAAAAGGTTTGCAAATGAAAAAAGCACCTACTCGAAAAATCGTTGTAAGTGCTTCATTCTCATTGTGGGCGATGTAGGAATCGAACCTACGACCCCCTGCTTGTAAGGCAGGTGCTCTGAACCAACTGAGCTAATCGCCCGAAAAGAGAGTGCAAATATAATCCCTATTTTTTATTCCGCAATAGCGCTTTTAAAAATTACAAACCCCCATCCGGAACAAAATAAATTTGTCTCCGTACAACCATCCGGTCACATTGTGAATCATTTTATTAAGGGTGTTAATTATACGCTTTACCGTGATTGTTCCGTTAATAAGGAATATGTTTATATTAGCTTTCAGTCCATTATGACCCTGAATGAGCTGTACATCCGAGGTGATTGCCCGGGGTGTGCAGGCTCAAATGTTTGATAAATAGTGTGATATGTTGCCCAAACACTGATCCTGACCGTCATGAAACAGATACACCTGCCAACACTGGTGCTTTTACTCCTCCTTGCCCTGCCTCCGCAATCGGTCGATGCGCAGGTTGGTCCTGGCGGTGTAGGCTCACTGACAAATACACAACTCTGGCTTCGGTCTGACAGCCTGATTGCGATACAGCCGCTCTATTTTGTCACCAGCTGGCTCGATCTTTCTGGCCATATGCGTGACTTCGGGGCAGTTGTAATGGGCCAGACCGTTCCAACCCTTACACTAAATACAATAAACGGTTATCCGGCCGTATCATTCTCAGATCAGGGCGGTGTCGGAGGCGATTTCCTGGGTTATAACGGATCACTTGGAATATCAGGCTCAGGTGCATCTACAGTTGTTATTGTTGCCCGGAATACAACCGCTGCCAATGAACAGAACGGTGGTCTGTACATGGGTCAGAAAAATGTCGGTGGCGCCAATGCCGTAAGGAGTTACGGACTTGAATATGCTGACGCAGTCAGATTTAACGGACAGAACCAGGTATACAATGACGGGCACACGAACGGTACCTGGAAGATAATTTACTATACTAATCCCTCCGGAGCTTCTGTTTCATCCTACAGGGCATTTCTCAACGGTACCCTGCTTTCAGGCAGTTCCGTTTCAGCCCTGGTTCCTTCGCTGATATCCAACTTCGCACTTGTCGGGGCGACCCAGATGAACGGCATTTACAATCCGGCAGGATATTTTAACGGTGACATGACGGAGATAGCTGTCTTCTCCCGTCAGCTCAATGATGCCGAAAGGGTTGTGCTTCAGAATAACCTGGGTGCAAAGTATATGCTTCCAATTGCTGATGATCATTATGCCTGGGAAACGACCCATTCTCATGATGTATCTGGCATTGCAGCATTTAACGGCACCACTTTTACGAATGCCTGGTCAACGGGCATGCTTTCAGTAACTTCACCTACCAGCCTCAGTGAAGGCGAATACCTCTTTTTCGGACACAACAAAGCCAGCGCGAAGACCTGGACCACGGCCGAAGTGCCGGCTCCCGGCACTTACCGGCTTTCAAGGGAATGGCGGTTTGACGAGACTTCTGATGTTGGCACAGTGACAATCAGAGTGCCGGCATCCTCTTTGCCTGCACTGCCTGCCGGTTATCCGACAGTCGGCATACTTGTCGATGACGACGGTGACTTCTCCGCAGGAGCCACAATGTACCGCCCCACCCTCTCAGGTGGCAGTTACACACTTAACCTGAATGTCACCGACGGTCAGTACCTGACAATAATAGCATTCCGCCCGGAGGTAAACTACACGGTACCGGCAGGGGCAGGCCTGGAAAGCGTTACCCCTGTTAGCGTACAGGTTTCCCTTAACTATCCTCATACGGCAAATGTAACAGTCAACTTTTCCGCCACTGGCGGTACGGCAACCTCCGGAACTGACTATATTCTTGTTCCCGGTCCGGTCACAATCCCGGCAGGTTCAACTACTGCCACTTTCACTATCAATGTTATTAACGATGCACTTGTTGAGCCGTCAGAAACTATAATAACCGGTCTGTCAACATCTTCGCCCGGGGTATCCGTTGGAACACAGAACAGCTATACCTACACCATACTTAATGACGATAACGTTTATGCTGCATTTTCATCAGCTGCTGCATCAGGTCCAGAGGGCAATGCCGCCGCGCCTGTTTCATCACTTCAGATAGTGGTCAGCGGTGGAATTATTACAGTTCCAGGAAGCGTTATCGTTATGGTGTCAAATGGTACGGCTTCATCTGCCGACTGGTCTCAGACAGCCAACATGATTACAATACCGGCAGGAGACTATACAACACCGGTATTCATTCCCATTCCAGCCTCTGTCCTGACCATTCAGGGAGATCTCACGGTTGAACCCGACGAGACGGTCAACCTGAGCATGAATACTTTCGTGACTGTTGCTGCAGGCGCGATTGTCAGTTCTGTCTACACAATTCTCAATGATGACAACTCAACAGTCAGCGTCACCGCAACAACAGCGGTCATTCCTGAAGGCGGACCCGGGGCGGCAGGAACAGGGAACTTCACATTTGCCTTCAGCAATCCCGTATCCACAGCCCGGACTGTATCATACACAGTTAGCGGAACAGCCACATCAGGTACAGACTATGTTATACTGTCAGGATCATTTGTGATGCCTGCTGGTGCTCTGAGTTACAGCCTGACCCTTACCTCTGTTGCTGATCTTCTGATTGAGGGGGACGAAACTGTAAGAGTCGTCATCACGGGAGTCTCAGGAACCCCGGCAGTTTCAGTTAACGCAACCCCGGCTGTGATAACAATCGACGACGATGACCTGCCGGTTATTCTTTTCTCGCCGGCGGCAGTGAATATGGCTGAAGGATCGACAGCTACGATAGATGTTTGGCTTCAGAACGCGCCAGCCGGCTCTGTCACAATCAATGTCTCAACACTCATGGCCGGGCTGCTGAATATTAGTCCCGTCACACTGACATTCAATTCATCCAATTATTCCACCCACCAGGTGATAACACTGCAGGCAGCAGAGAATGCATTCCTGGGTGACCAGAATGACAATGTTATACTTTCGGTAAATGACGCACTTTCATTTGATCCCTTTGATCCTCTGCCTGATATAAATATTCCGGTCAACATAGTCAACAATGACGTGGCATCTATTGTGGTTAATCCTACGAGTGTTACGGTTGCTGAAAACAGCACTGCAACATTCACTGTGACTCTGGCTGCGGCACCTCCTTCCGGGAGTGTTGTGGTGGATCTTGTGAGCAACAATACTGCTGTAGCCACAATCAATATTTCACAGCTGACTTTTACAACGGCCAATTACAACCTGCCGCAGACAATAACTGTAACAGGCAGTAACAACAACACTGTGCCGGATGCATCAACCACAATTTCCCTTGCAGTCAATGATGCCCTTTCATATGACGGTTATGACGGGGTGACTGCCACTGTCAACGTCAATGTCACCAACGATGACCTGGCAGGATTTACTGTCACGCCGTTGACACTGACAATCAATGAGGGAGGACCGGCCGGTCAGTTTACAATCGTACTGACTGCACAGCCACTTACTGATGTGGTTTTCAACCTCGTCAATGCCGCCCCGGTTAACACCACGCACGTTTCGCAGGTGACCTTTACACCGGCCACATGGAATGTGCCGATTGTTGTCACTGTTACAGCCATCGAGGACCTGCTCGATGCTGACCGCACTGATATCATTGCAGTCACGGTCAACCAGGCGCTTTCTGACAACAGTTTTGATGCATTGTCAGCACAGAATGTCACAGTCAATATTGAAGACAATGATCCGCCGGTCATTACCGGTTGTCCTGCAAATATTTCGGTCAGCACTGACCCGGGGTTGTGTTCAGCCATAGTCAGCTGGACGCCTCCAGTATCGACAGCACCGATGACATCTACTCATACTCCCGGTTCATCATTTGCAACAGGGATAACCACCGTGACCTATACCTCAACCGATAGTGACGGAATGGCATCGACGTGCAGTTTCACCGTAACGGTTAATGATTACGAGTTGCCCGTTGTCAGCTGCAAAAACATAACGGTTAATCTTGACGCTTCCGGTAACGCAACCATAGCCCCTTCAGATGTGCTGACAGCTGCTCCCGCTGACAACTGCGCCATAGCTGGCGTAACGCTCAGCCGGTCAGCCTTCACCTGTGCTGACCTGGGATCTGTCAACGTTACAGTTACTGCCACTGACGCAAGCGGCAACGCAGCTTCATGCAATGCTGTTGTCACCATCGCCGATCCTTTTACCACAGCTATTGGCGCCGGCCCTGATGCTGAGATATGTACCACGCAGCCAACATACCTGATCTCAGGGGCATCAGCTTCAAATATGACCCTGGCATGGAGCACTTCGGGCAGTGGCACATTCAGTGATCCCGCCGCGGTCAATCCGGTATATACCAGGGGTGCGACCGATCTTACAGAGGTGACCCTGACCCTTACCGGGACCAAGCTGAATGGTTGTCCTGAGACACTGGCTGACGCCATGACGCTGAAATTCACAGGGGAACCTTCAGCAAGTGCAGGAACCGACAAGGACCTGTGCAGCGGAACAACAACTGTTACCCTGTCAGATGCGACGGCTACAAACGGAACAATATCCTGGACCACGTCGGGCAATGGCTCCTTCAGTGATCCCGCAAATGCCAATCCGGTTTACACCTTCGGCAGCTCTGACGCCGGTCCTGTTACTCTGACCATTACGGTCACAAGTAACGCATGCGGAACCGTGAGTGACAATCTTGTCATTACCTTCACCACCCAACCTGTTGCCGATGCCGGTCCGGGCGGATCGATATGCCGCACAGAAGCGGGATTCCAGGTAGCAGGAGCCTCACATGCAGGAGGAACTGTGACCTGGAGTACCAGCGGGAACGGAACTTTCAGTGACAATACAACAGACAATCCATACTATACATTTGGTACGGCAGACTATACATCGGGATCCGCAACACTCACAATGACAGTAACCGGCGGAGGTGCCTGTGGAACTGCAACTTCATCAGCAACAGTGACAATCAGCACCATTCCCGTGCCTCAGGTAACAGGTCATCAGCAGATAACCTGCAATGGTCTGACGGACGGAGTGGTACAGCTGGCCGCAACCGACGGATTTGCACCTTATTCCTACAGTATCGACGGAGGACCTTTCCAGGCTTCCGGCGATTTCACCGGCCTTGCGGCAGGCACTTACGTGTTAAAAGTAATGGATACCAACGGTTGTACTGCCGACACTACTGTCGAAATAACTGAACCAACACCATTCACGGCTGTGATTGACGGTACAGATGATGTGACATGTCATGGCAGCTCTGACGGTGCCATCTACGCAACCCTGTCAGGAGGAACAGAGCCTTACAATATAAGCTGGGCAGGACCGGATGGGTACACGGCGTCAACTTCAACAATCACCGGCCTGGATGCTGGCACCTACACACTAACAGTATCGGACAGAAACAACTGTGCAGCATATAGTTTTATAGAGGTGATTACCCAGCCTGATGCCATTGAGATTGTATCAGCAGTCATTTCAGACAACAACGGCCACGGTGTCACCTGCCCGGAGTCTGCTGACGGTTCGATAACAGTTACAGTACAGGGAGGAACACCTCCGCTTGTCCTGGAATGGACAGGCCCTGACGGATTCACATCTGATCAGCCTTCTGTCTCAATGCTGGTTGCAGGACTGTATACCCTTACAATCTCGGATGTTGCCGGATGTACCATGACTGCAGACTACACGCTTACTGCGCCTGAGGCTATGGAAATCTCGGCCGTCACAGCTGATGCCTCCTGCCCTGATACGCCTGACGGCGACATTGACCTTACTGTTTCAGGAGGTTCGGGAACTCTCGCCTTCCTCTGGAATGACGGCGCCACCACAGCTGACAGGACTGATATTCTGCCCGGAGACTATAGCGTTGATGTGATTGATGCCAGCGGTTGTACAATAAATTATGAGGTTACCTTAGGAGTCAAGGGACTGGACTGCCTGAGGATTTATGAGATAATAACACCAAACGGCGATGGCAGGAATGATACATGGCAGCTGCGTAACGCCTGGCTCTACCCTGACGCAGAGGTCTTCGTCTATACCCGCTGGGGCAAACTGGTATATCACTCAAAAAATGCCTCGGACGAATGGGACGGCACTTTTAACGGAGAACTCCTGCCAAATGACTCGTACCACTATGTGATTCACCTGAATGACGGCTCCGAGCCGCGGACAGGAATAATCTCGATCATAAGCAAGTAACCAGATAACCGGAAGGAGATATGAAAAGATTGAGAATAGCAGCAGTGGTTGGCCTTCTGGCGTTTATGCCCGTCATAAAAGCACAGCAGTTCCCGATGTACAGCCAGTACATGATGAACGGTTTTCTGCTTAACCCTTCGTATGCCGGGAGCGACTATTATACAACCTTCGGCCTGACTGTACGTGAACAGTGGCTCAAACTGCCCCATGCCCCAAGTACTTATGCCGCAGCATTTCAAACACGCCTGCTGAATGACAGTTATATTACAAAGTCGACTGCGGTAAGGAAGAAAATAAGCAGGCCCACCAAGGGGGGAAGGGTAGGAGTAGGCGGTTACCTGTTCTCGGATCATAACGGAATAATGCACAGAACCGGTATTCAGCTGGCATACGCCTATCATCTCCCGGTTGGAGATGAGCAACAGCTCTCTCTCGGGCTGTCTCTGAGCGCATACCAGTATTTTATTGATATCAACGGCGCGGTTATGCCTGATGACGTGCAGGACGACCTGCTGAACAACTATGACCAGGTTGTATATATACCTGATGCCAACTTCGGAGTCAGCTACACCACGAGGAGGTACTATGCGGGTTTTGCGATGACAAACCTTTTCAGAGGTACACTGATGATAGGCAACGGAGGTGAAAACAGCCGTTCAGAGCTGGGGCATTTTTTCCTTACGGGGGGTATGAGGTTTTATCCCGGAACGGACTGGATCATAGAACCTTCAGTGATGCTGAAGTCATCGGATATGGTGTTCAAGTCGTTCCAGGTTGACCTTACCGGAAGGGTATATTATAAGGAGGACTACTGGCTGGGACTGTCATACCGTACTGGTGACGCAGTGATTATGATGGCCGGCCTAAAGGTGGACAGGTTCTATCTGGGTTATGCATTTGATTTTACTCTTTCAGAGATCCGCAGTTACACTTACGGTACGCATGAGCTGACCCTACTTGCACGCTTTGGAGACAACCCGAGGCGGTACAGGTGGATCAACAAATACTGATGAGGTACGCTATACCATTCTTACTCATTGCCGCAGCCTGCCTGGGCTGTGACCCGCTTGCCAATCCAGTCAGCGGACGCTTGGCTTTCTCGTCAGACACCATATCATTTGACACCGTCTTTTCCGGATATGGCTCGGCCACACTTGAGCTCCGGATTAAAAACCCTGAGGATGATCCTCTCCTCATAGACCGCATCTGGCTTGGCGGAGGTAATGACTCACCTTTCAGGATCAACATCGACGGTCAGCCTGTTACAGAAACTCAGAATCTAACTCTTGCCAGGGGTGACAGCATTTTTATTTTCATAATTGTGACAATTGATCCGGCAGGCGGCGATCTCCCCCTGGCAGTAACAGATTCGGTAAATTTCAAGTCGGGACCTCATTCCGGGAGGGTTATTCTCGAAGCCTGGGGACAGGATGTACGCCTCGTTACGGAGGATATACTCTCGCCGGCGACATGGACTGAGGGCAAACCCTATGTTATCAGCGGCAATTTGCTGATTGACACGCTTGTGACCCTGATACTGGAGCCGGGAACAAGAGTCTACATGCACCATGGGGCAGAGATAACCGTGGCCGGTTCACTCCGTGCAACCGGCACAGATGAAAAGAGAATTACAATCGCAACCGACCGGCTGGAAAAGGAATACAGGGATGTGCCCGGTAGGTGGAGAGGACTCAGGTTCCAAAGCTGCAGTCAAGGCAACATCCTGAATCATGCTGATATACGTAATGCCCAGGTAGCTGTGCGGATTGATGGCCTGCCTGGGTCGGTTCCTGATCTCAGCATGAACAGCACCACGCTTATGCATAACACTGTTGCCTCACTGGCAGCAAGGCATGCTGATGTATTTGCAGTCAACTCTCTTTTTGCCCATTCGGGATTCAGCACCGTCTCAATCGCTGAGGGTGGAAGCTATGATCTTGTTCACTGCACAATCAGCAATTTTTGGGAGTACAGTTTCCGTGCTGAACCGGCGCTTCTGATAAAACCCGGCAGCGGAACAATGCCTGATGTGTCAGTGGTGAATTCGGTGATAAGCGGCAGCCTGTCTGATGAGCTGAAGATAATTGCTCCGGCTGCGGCAGCAAAGGCAGGATTCAGGGCTGACAGCTCACTGATAAAGGTTGACACCCTCTCTGCTGACTGGTATTCAGCCGGTTTGTTCACAAGGGTAATCACAACCCAGTCTCCACGTTTCATTGATGAGAATGCCTGGGATTTCAGGCCAGATACTCTTTCACCGCTCCTCGACCGTGCCGGAAAGACCGAGATGGTGTTATGGCCTTCAGATATCAGAAACAAGCCGCGTCCCACCTTCGATGGTCCTGATATAGGAGCGTTTGAGCGGCAGAGAGGGGAGAAGCGCAAGGAGGAAAAACCAGCCCGCTGAAAGACCGTGCAGGCATTGACATCCCCCGTATTTAGCCGTATATTTGTCTTGCTGCTATTATTGCCCGTGCTTAAATCAATGAGTGATGAGGGTTTCTCTTATTATTGCGGTATTCCTCTTTTTGATGTTGTCCCGGATTTCAGGCCAGGAATTCAGTGTGATGTTCTACAACGTCGAAAACCTGTTTGACACGGTTGACGATACCCTTAAAAATGATAATGAATTTCTGCCCGGAGGAGATAGGCGGTGGACATCATCCAGGTATCATAAGAAGCTGAATGCAGTTGCCCGTGCGGCAGCTGCTGCGGGTGAGTGGGAGCTTCCGTCGCTTATCGGCCTTTGCGAGGTTGAAAACGAAGAAGTGCTGAAGGACCTGATATACGGCACCATCCTTTCAGCCGGCAATTACGGCATAGTACACCGTGAATCCCCGGATCCGAGGGGGATTGACATGGCTCTGTTGTACAGGCGCGATCATTTCGCTGTATCAGGAGTGGAAACATGGCTCCCTGAAAGCCCTGACGGCGCACCGGTACTTACACGCAACATTTTATATGTCAAACTGACCAGGGAGCCGGATACGCTGCATCTCGTACTTTGTCACCTGCCCTCGAGAAGAGGAGGTCTGCTTGCAGCCGGAGATCTGCGCGAAAGGATAATCAGACTGGCTTCAGTGAAGGTTGATTCGGTAGTGGAGGCTTCTGCGTTCACTGCGTCTGTCATCGTCATGGGTGACTTCAATACCGCTCCAGGAGAACCATTGATTGAATGGTTTTCCGTGGAGGCAGGTCTTGTAAACCTGTCTGCTGAGACAGCTCGGCAGGGCAGGGGTTCATACAGGTACCAGGGAACCTGGGAGATGATTGACCAGGTGCTTGTGTCAGAGCCGATGACTGACAGCACAGGCGCCTTTCAGACCGTTCCCGGCAGTTTTCGTGTTGTGGATGCTCCCTTTCTCCTGACTGCTGATGAAGCCTACCCGGGAAGTAAACCCTACCCAACCTATGGTGGTTACAGGTACTCAGGAGGGTATTCAGATCATCTTCCGGTCATTGTTAAAATCAAAAGGCGCCGAGAGGCTCTTCACAACCCGGGGATTTCAGGTGTGATAAGTCCGGCTGAGGTATTGATCTGCGGTCCACCCTCAACTGAGATCCTTCCGCTGACCTCAGCTTCAACAAGATCACCAAGGCTTGTCTTTACGCTGCTTGTAAAGGCTATGTCTTCAATAGTGCTGTTATCGCCCACTACAAATTCTGCACCTATTGTAGCTTCGCCAACCACATTGCCGCCGGCATATTCTGCCTTCACTCCGGCCCCCACCCAGATTTTTGTCTGGTGAGCGTTGAAATCGCGTGTCACTGAACCCAGCAAACCCTTTCCGCCTGAGATTGTTACATGATCGCAGGTCAGCTCGGCTGAAAAACCGCCGAACCCTCCCTTTATGCCGTCGCCCAGCGGGCAGGGCTTCGCTTTCTTTTCCGGCAGTTCAGGTTCTTCTGCTTCTTTTGGAGGCGTCTCCGGCTGTGGCTCCACACACACCATGGATTTATAGCCCTCAGAAATGTCCGCTATTGACAGGGCAGTTCCTGCCAGTGCTTTCTGATGCGTAAGGACATTCAGTTCTCTATGAAGGTTCAGCATTTCATTGTAGCTTGGGGAGTAGATTCGTTCCAGGATGGGATCGGTGAAGGCATAGTAATCATAGACAGCCTGCCGGAAAGCCTCATTTGCTCTTTTATAATATCTTGACTGGCAGCCTATTAGCATATCAGTTCCCCTCTTCGTATTCTTGCATATCCTGAAAATGAGCTGTGCGAGTTCCGCATCAATAGGATCAATTGCAGCTTTAGTCTCAGCTGCCACCTTTTTTGCACATGGTTCGTTGTATCCGCAAGCCTCAACTTTCCTGATGGATTCTTCCAGTATCCTGTTTTTTTCTTCTGTAAGCCTCAGATGTTTTTCCATGTCCTGGGTAATAGTTCCCAGGTTGTCCTCGACTGATTCCATTGTCCTGTCACAGTCATTGACGCCAGTCATGACAGCCATCCCGAAGTTGCTGTTCGGTCCGAAGAGAAGCTCGGTAACGTCGTCGAGCATCATCTGCTCACTGGCGTAGTCGCGCGAGAACACGAGTGCGCCGTCAGGGTTGGCGTGTGCCTTTGCTGCCTGTGATCTGACAGTTGAGGAGGCTGAGAGAAGATCATTTGTGAGGCGGCTGATCCTGCGGTCAAGGCCATTCATTAAGTGTTCAATGGATGGTTTCATATGCATCATTCCTTCCGGATTCCCTGAAACCAGCAGATCAGGAAGCTGTATTCCGCCTGTGTTGCTGTTGTCGCGAGGCGTTGTCTCCTGTTCTGCTGAACTGTCTTCACCTCCGGCGTCAGAAGCTGCTCTGGCCTGTCTGTATGCAGCAAACCCTGCTGCCGAGTAGGAATCTGCCAGCGCAATGCGCAGGTGTTTCATGGCGGTGAAGTGATCACCGGCACACTCTGCTATAAGCCCGAGCCCGAGATGAGGCGCGGTCAGGTCAGGGTTTATACGAAGTGCTTCGTTGAACATCCGCTGAGCTGATTCGGAGTCACCCATTTCGTAGCAGGTCCATCCTTTATTAATTTTCAAAACAGGGATGCCAGGCCTGAGTTTGTCTGCGTAATTCAGCACCCTGAGTGATGCAGTGTACTCCTGCATATCCTTCAGCGCAACGCCCAGCGTGTTGGCGGTGAGAATATCCTGCGGAGCTCTTGCTGCACTCCATGCGGCTGAATAGATTGCAGCAGCGCCCCATCCTGACATATGAAAGATTGCTGCCATATCGGCGCCGTCGGTAGGTTTGGCGCTTTCCTGAAGCATCTGTCTCACCTGCGTGAGTTTTGATCCCAGTTTGTTTCCGTATTCAGTCATCAGCTCTCTTACCAGGGTAAGATACTGATCACCTGTTATCTCCTCCTCAATGAAGGTTTTGCCCTGTTGCCTTGGGCACTGACCGGTAAATGAGCCGGCGGCATTACCCTGCACCCCGCTTTCCTGTTCCGGGCTTTCAATCTCATCTTCAATGTTTTCGAAGTCGTCATCATATTCTTCCTCTTCTTCCCCGCCGTTGTACAGCTTCCCTGCTTGTGACATTTTTTCGGACCATTGTTCAAGCTTCTTTTGTTCCGCCTGGGTGAGTTGCTGGCGCATCTCAAGTTTTTTGAAGATTTTCTGCATTTCCGCGTCAATGCCCTGTCCATGACACAAAACGGCAATTATCAATGCCGAAAGGAGCAGCAGTGCTTTTTTCATAACAGTCTGTAAATGGGAGTATTTAAACAAATCTCATAAATTGAATCCGGAGCCTGTAAAGTAGAAATTATTCTCCGGCTTTCAAACCCAATTCCTCACCCTTACTTATCATAAAATCACGGGCGGCTTCATGTTCATTAGGTATGATGCCGTCGAGAATGGCATCCTTGATGGCAGTTTTGATAATCCCGACAACCGGGCCCGGAGATATGCCGAAAGTGGCAATTATCTCCTCTCCATGGATCGGAGGCTGAAAAGCCCGCAGCGCATCCTTCTCCTCAATTTCCTTCAGTTTCCGGCGCACAAGCGCGAAGTTTTCACGGTGCTTCAGCACCTTCATCCTGTTGCCGGAGGTGATGTCCGCCTCGCATAGCAGCATAAGGTCGTCAATATCCTCTCCCGCCTCAAAGAGGAGCCTGCGCACTGCCGAGTCAGTCACCTCTTCCTGCACCAGCGAGATCGGTCTCAGATGCAGTCCCACCAGTTTCTGTACATACTTCATCCTGTCATTCAGCGGGAGCTTGAGACGCTTGAATATCTCAGGAACCATTTTCGCTCCGAGGAACTCATGGCCATGAAAAGTCCATCCGGTACCCGGAACGAATTTCTTGGTGGCAGGTTTGGCTACATCATGCAGCAGTGCCGCCCACCGCAGCCAGAGGTCGTCGCTCTTTGCCGACAGGTTGTCAAGCACCTTGAGTGTATGATGAAAATTATCCTTGTGCCCTTTTCCTTCCTTGTCCTCAACCCCTTTGAGCCTGGCTATTTCAGGCAGGATAAGATTCAGCAGCCCGGTCTGTTCCAGCAACAAGAACCCGGTTGAGGGGGTGGCTGTGCCCATGATCTTGTTAAGCTCAACGGAGATCCTCTCGGCTGAAACAATTTTTATTCTCCCGGCATTACGACTGACGGAGTCAAGCGTTTCGTCAGAGATCCTGAATCCAAGTTGTGAGGCAAACCTTACAGCCCTCATCATCCTGAGCGGGTCATCGCTGAAGGTTGTATCCGGGTCAAGCGGGGTGCGTATGATGCCGTTTCGGATATCTTCAATACCGCCGAACGGGTCCAGCACCTCGCCGGGGTTATCACTGTTTAGACTGATGGCAAGTGCGTTGATTGTGAAGTCGCGCCGGTTCTGGTCATCCGCGAGGGTTCCGGGTATGACTGACGGCTTGCGTGAATCCTCGGAATAGGACTCCTTGCGGGCACCAACGAATTCGATGTCAATGTTCTGATATCTGAACATGGCAGTCCCGAAGGTCTTGAATACGGTCACCTTTATATCGCGGCTTATCTCGCGGGCCACAGCACGTGCCATGGCAGGACCGTCACCAATGACCACAA
>ENA-UOWG01002540-UOWG01002540.1-activated-sludge-metagenome-genome-assembly--contig:-NODE-2540-length-15290-cov-6.018247_pt1 | contig 15290 bp, 35 predicted proteins | sample MGYA00238147_ERZ761563 | MGnify/ENA primary metagenome ERZ761563 (study PRJEB28884, sample SAMN05720216) | anaerobic digester metagenome | isolation source: active sludge of municipal... | reverse complement strand
GCCGACGGCGATCTGCCCGGACAGCGTCAAGCTCTACGGCACGCACGTGTGGGGTCCGGGCACCTACACGATCAGCTGCAGAATCGGGGTGATGGAAGGGGCGAAGCTGACCCTGCTGCCCGGCACAGAGCTGCAGTTCGAGCCGGGGACGCGGATGGACGTGTATGGCGAGTTCTACGCGCTGGGAGAGGCCACGGCGCCGATCACGTTCACCAGCACGGTGTCTGATACGGCCGGGTCATGGGACGGGATCTATTTCGGCTGGAAGTCCGTGGGCGAGATCGAGTATGGCACGGTGCTATACGGCCTGGGATTGCAGGACGAAAGCTCGTACGGGGCATACATCCATTACACGAACGTGATGACCAACAGCTACGGGCTGGCGACATCGGTGAACACGACGGTCGTATCGTCCACGCTGACCTATAACGACATCGGCGTGCTGATGAAGGGGCAGGCGTACCCGGACATTCAGTACAGCAACGTGTTGAGTAGCACGCTCTATAACGTGTGGAACGACCAGCCGCTGGACGTGACGATACCGTACTGCTGGTGGGGGCTGGCATCACCTACGGGCGCGGATATCTGGGATGGGGGGGACGATCCGCGCTCGGGGATTGTGACGAGGAGCAACAATGCGGGGGCTTGGATCAGTTGGTGACACGAAGGAGAGCAATGGGAGACGAAGACAGAGTGACAATCCGGCAAGTGTATGACGCGGTCATCAAGATCGAGCGCCACCTCGAGACGATGAACGGTACGGTGCGGCAGAATTGTACCGACATCGCCGTCCTCCAAGAGCGGCAAGAGGGAGACAAGAGCAACTGGGATAAGGTCTGGTTGGTATTGCAGCCCATCCTGGTGGCGCTGATCACGGCGCTGGTGCTGCGGGCCCAGCCATGAGGGTAGGCATCCTGGCGGATGCGCACGTGGGGTCCGCATTTGGACCCTGGCCCCCGGAAGCGGAACTGAGCATTGGGGGGAGACACCAGCCCAACATCGGGCAGCAATACCTGGTAGAGAACTGGTACCGGATCGCGGAGGAGCTCCCGGCCCTGGACGTGCTGATCCTCAACGGGGACATCATCGATGGCCAGCAGCCCAAGGATCGGGGGAGGTATCTCGTTGAGGAAGACCCGCTATATCAGGCGCGGGCCGCACATCTGTTACTACAGCCGTTTCTGGCCAAGTCGCGGGTGCGCTATTGCACGGAGGGGACAGGATACCACGAGGGCGACGGGGCGATGGCCGCGGAGTGGCTGGCCCGCGAGATCGGGGCGGTCAACAAGGACGAGCACCATTGCTGGGATTGGCTCCTGCTGGAGATGGGCGGCTTGAACTGGGACATCGCTCACCGGCAGTCGATCATGATGCGCTACAGGTCCACGGCGATGGAACGGGAGATGCAGTTCTCGGCGATGTTGTCGGACTCGGCGGACGTGCTGGTGCGCAGCCACAATCACAGTTACGCATACCTGCAGATGGTGTCCGATGGAGGATTGCAGCACTCGGTTTCGACGCCGGCCTGGCAATTGCAGACGCACTTTGCGCGGACGAGCATCAGCCCGAACCGGCTGTTCTCGTCACAGCTGGGGATGGTGGTGCTGGAGACGGAGGGGAAGGCGGTATTCCCGCGGCCGTTCCTATTCGCCCACCCCCCCATGAGGAGGGCAATCCATGTCACAGCCTGAGTTCACGATCGAGGACATTCTGTCACAGCTCGGGGCGGATGCCGAGGCAGATGGGATCACGGCGCAGGAGATCATACAGCGGTCGGGCATGTCTGAGGAATGGGTACACCGGCGCATCAGGCAGGCAATCGCAGCAAAGACCATGGAGTATGCGGGGAGAAAGGCGTTTGAACGGATCGACAAAACAAAGTGCATGAAGCCGGTATATAGACTGAAACGAAAGGATGGATTAGGATGACATTCGCAGAATGGGTGCTATGGCTGGCGAGCTCGGCGGCGCTGGGCGTGGTGGCGTCCTACCTGCTGACGCTGATCAAGATGGTGTTTCCGGCAGTGAAGGACACGGTGGCCAAGATCGCGTCGGGCCTGCTGGCGGCGGTGATCTGCGGGCTGGCGGTGCAGATTCTGCCCTACCTGGGCCAGGTGCCGGCATGGGTGGAGACGTACTGGCCGATCCTGGTGTGGGCGGTGAGCCAGATCTGGTACGAGCTGACGAAGCCGAAGGAATCCTAGACGAGCGGGAGGGCGACGATCAGCCCCGGCAGGAATAGGATGATGTCACATGCGGGGGTGACTCCCGTCGTCCCCGTATGTGACATCACGCTGAAGAGTGGGGCCAGGTCCGGCTTGGGTACTATGCCGACGACTGGCCCCGCTTCGCTATCCAGGTAGACGGCCTCCAGCATGGCGTGTAGGAGCTTGTGCCGCTCGTCATCGTTGGCTCGTTGCCAGATGTTCCCAATGTTGTCCAGTAACTGCGCTGCCTGCTCCAGATCCGGCATGGCCGGCGGGGTCAGCGCGTCGAGCTGGCGTTTGAGTTCCTGACGCCGGCTCTTATATTCCTCTTCGGTGATGTCTCCCAGCACGAACAGCGTCCGGTAGCGTTCCATCTGCTGCTGCAGCCGGATCTTGTCCTGCTCGCTATTGCCGGCCTGGAAGCGGGAATGCAGGTTGGCCATGACCTTTTCTCGCCATTCGTCAGGCAGGCGCAAGGTCGAAAGGTAGGCAGCCAGGGCGTCCTCTGCTTCCTGCGCGCGGACCGAGCGCTGGGGACAGGCCCCGCCGCGCTCGCGAGACGGGTCGCGGTAGTAGCGAACGCGGTGGCCGACGCTGCTGGAGTGGCCGCGCATGCGTGCGCCACAGCGCGCGCAGCGGGCCAGGCCGGACAGCGGGTAAGTGCGGTCATGCGCTTTGGCGGTCAGGGAGTGGCGGTCCCCACGTCCGGCGCGGATCTGCTGGCAGCGGTCGAACAGTGCGCGGTCGATGATCGGCTCGTGCTGGCCGGGCTGCCACTGGCCCTGGTACTGGACCTCGCCAACGTAGAAGCGATTGGTCAGCAGGTAGCGAATCGAGTCCTTCGACCAGAGGGGCAAGGCGCGCTGGCCGCGGCCATGCGGCCGGTAGCCGGCGCGATTGAGCATGCCGGCGATCTCGAGGTCGCTGTAGTGGCCGGTGGCGAACCAGGTGAAGGCGCTGAGGACTCCGGCACCTTCGTCGGTGCGCACGATGGGGGCGCCGTCCCCGCCGTCTTTGCGATAAGTGCAGGTGTAGCCGTAGGGCAGCATGCTGTTCCACTGGCCCTTGGCGGCCCGGGCGCGCTTGCCTTTGGCGACCTCGGTGGAGAGATTGTCCACGTACCATTCGGCAAAAGCGGACAGCATCGTCAACATGACCTTGCCGGCCGGGGTGGTAAAGTCGAACTGCTCAGAGATGGACACCAGGCCCACATTAATCACGGCCAGGCGGCGAAGTGTGGACAGCGTGTCCGTGACGGAACGCGAGAAGCGGTCCAGCTTGTGCACGACGATCACGTCAAAGGCGTGGACCTCGGCGGCGAGGAGCATGGCACGGAACTGCGGCCGGTCGGTGGTGCGGGCGGATTCCACGTCGCTGTACGCACTGACGATGGTCCAGCCGCGATCGGCGCAGAGCTTGCGGCAGGCGGCCAGCTGGGCATCCAGCGAGTGGCCGTCTGTCTGCATCTCGCTACTTACACGGGTGTAGATGGTTGATCTCATCGGTGATGATCCGGGCGACGATCTCGGCGAGGACGAGGCAGAGAGCTTCGCCGCTGCCATTGTCGGGAATGAGCTGGTAAACCGGTTCTGTCATCTGTCCAGTTCCTCCAGTAGAGAGCGGATGTAGAGCCCGTAGGGCCCGCTCGGCATGGCGCGGATGGTTTGGCGATTGCGGGTGCGCAGCCGTTCCGGGGCCGGCTGGCCGCGCAGGGGCAGGCCCAGACGGTGAAAATGTCGGCGCAGAACCGTGCGATCGGCATGGAACTCGGCCACTAGCTCGTCGTAGGTGACTCCCTCCATGTAGAGCCGGTGGGCGCGGCGGATCTGTTCATCGCTCAGATATTGTGGCGGCATGCAGCTCCCTTCTACATTGACAGTTTAGAGTGCATTGGCTGCAATCTCCGGCGCAGCCGGCCGGCGGCTGAAAGTCGCAGCGGACGCAGACCAGGGTGCCATACCAGCGGCAGAGCTCCGGCGGCAAGTTGAATTGCAGGTAGGCGCTGGGCGACAGCGGCCGGACGCAGAACTGGCTCAGGACGTGGCATCCTCCCCGTTTCTGTGCCATAAGGCGACATAACCTAGAAGAGCCGGCGCAGGAATGAGCGGCGCGGGGGCCGTCGCGTCTTGGTCAGTTCCAGTAACCGCTCGACCTGCGCCTTGTGGCGCTTGCGCACGGTGAACATGGTGTTGCCATCTACAATCATCTCGCCCCACATTCCTATGCCCCGCTGCCGGCATAACTGCCGCAGGTCGGACTCGGTCCAGCCAGGGCCGACGAGGTCGCTGCCCGGCGGGATGACAAAGGTATGGCTGGGCCAGTGGGTAATGTCCTGGAAGAAAGCCACCACGGGCGTAATCCAATCGAACGCGCTGCCCACCTCCAGCAGTTTGTCAAACATGGTTCACCTCCGTCAGGCGCGGCACCGGCACGTCCCGAATCATCGGATCCAGCCGCACGTCGAATGCCGTGGCTACCGCTTGCAGCGCGGCGCGGAAGCCGGCGCGATACAGTTGCGCGTCGTGAACCGGCACGTTGGCGGCGATGCAATGGTTGGCACTGTCCACTGCACGGATGATCGCTTGAACCTCGTCGGGAAACCAGCAACGCAAACCGCTCATATCCCCTCCCCCACTTCCGACCTATGTATTTGCCCCTGCAAACGGGCGTACATTAGTTGCATTAGTTGCATTGCTTGCATTAGTTGGCCCCCGGGATGCCGGCCATGCGCATGGCCTCCGGGACGCTCTTGGTGGTGGCGTGGCCGGTGGTGCCGCGGCCAAGTCCCTCGATGACATGGCACTGGTCCAGCACCTTCATCATGGCCTGGTGGTAGCGCGTGTCACACGTGCGGCCCGATGGCATGAGCGTGCCGGCCCATCGCTTCTGCGTCCAGTCCCCCACGGGCAAGCTCTGCGCGATGAACATGGCGAGGTCGCGGCTATCCACCCCCTCGATAATCCTGCGGGAGTTGGAATCAACGATGTGCACGTTCTCGCGGTCGGTCTGGACGATCTCCACCTGGCGCGGCGGGTCCCGGTGAAAGTGCGACAGGATACTCTTGGCCTCGATGGCCAGGGAGCCGAGCCCCAGGGTGGCGCTGGGCAGGACGGTCCAGCCGAGGACCCACTCCCAGGAGACCATGCCCCACAGGAGCAGGGATAGGGCGGCTGAGGCGATGGCCAGGGCGGGAGTGCCGATCATGGCCGTGGCCACCATCCCGCTGAGCTGCGACACTTCGGGCAGCGGTTCGCCGGTGAAGGCGATATCGTCTTTGAGCGTGGGCATGATTCCTCCTTGGTGTTACGACAGGACATGGTAGCCGTCTCCGTTTCCGGAGATCAGCCCCTCCTGTACGAGCTGCGAACGTAGCTCGTACACGCGCGTCCGGCGGCAGTCGAGGGCGGACTCGAGCTCGTCCACCGTCCAGTCCGGTCGCGTCCGGTAGCATTCGATCAGCGTCCGCTTTCTGTCCGGAGCGGTCCGCGGGCGGACCGGCTGTACGCTGGCGGTCCGCTGCTGTTCGGCGCGGGCAGCGCGGCGTTCGGCGCGGCGGACCTGGCTATCCTCCCAGCCGGCGAGGTCTTGTTCGTACTCCACGACGTAGCGGGCGAGCTCGCGGGAGAGGAGATAGGTGACCAGGTTGATGGCCACCGAGGCGGTGATCACCGCGCTCTGCCCCAGGGCGAGCGTGGTGCCGGTGAGCCGGTCGATGGCCGAGTAGGCCAGCAGGGCGGAGTAGGCGATGGACGCGGCGATGCCGATGAGCATGCCGCCGGCGGAGAGCCAGTCCTGCCGGCCGGCGTCGCGGGTCCAGATGAAGCGAAGGAGAAAGGCCAGCTCGGCGCCCTCGATGCAGATGGCGACGCAGATGGCCTCCGGCCAGCCCCAGTAGCTGACCAGGTTGGCGGCGGCGGTGGTGCGCATGCCGGCGGCCAGGATGCCGAACACGATCGGGATGAGCATGAGCACTAGCCGGACGGACAGGAGACGCGGGCGGCACAACCTTGGGCGTGGGTGTGTCATCGCAGCACTTCCTTCAGTTTCTCTTTGGCGCGGTGGTGGAGCTGCTCCACCGCTTTGTCAGAGCGGCCCATGATCCGGCCCGCTTCGGCGTTGTCGAGCTGTAGCCAGTAGCGCAGATAGAGTGCCTGGCGCTGCGGCGCGGTGAGATGGGCGATGCCGGCCTGGACGTAGTGACGGACCTCGGTGTTGTCCCACACTGGCAGGTAGAGGGGCAGCTCCACCTCGCGCTTGTGGGCGCGGATGTGGTCCACAACCAGGTGATAGGCCACGTGCTGCAGCCAGCTGGGCGGGTACTGCACGTTGTCCGTGGCTTTGAGCCGCAGAAAGGTGTCGTTGGTGACATCCTCGGCGGCCATGCTGTCATTGAGCATGCGGTAGACGTAGGCAAAGATGGGCCTCCTGTATTTGGTGTAGAGCCGGGTTACTTCCTCATTGTCCATCGACGATGTATTCGTAGGTCCAGTCGCAGGATCCAACCGGCGGTGGCTCGGTGACCGACTCGACGATGCAGCCCTGGTCCATCATCCAGTCCTGAATGACCGAGTCGGCGTACTTGCAGCAGCTGGTGATCAGGATCACCTTCTTGCCTCCGGCGGAACAGTCGATGGTGGCGCCCTGGAGCTGTTCGGCCAGGGTGTCACAGTCGTCCACCTGGCGCCAGCGCAGGTACCAGTACAGGGTGCCGAAGGCGAGCATGATCACCAGCGTGACGAGCACGACGAACGCGGCCAGTTGCTTGTTGGTCATTGGTCCCCTTTCGCGATACGCCGGCAGATCGCCACGATGAGGCGGTCCAGCCAGATGGCCAGCAGGACGATGGGCACGCCGATGCCCAGCAGGTACAGGAATGCGGTCCAGTTGGTCATCGCTCGCCGCTCCGCGGGCAAAAGTCGCGGTGGGCCATCGTGGGCAGCAGGGGCTGCAGCTCGCTGCCGTGCTGCTTATTCCAGGCGTCGCACAGGCAGCGGTCGCGCTGGAAGATCTCGCTGGCGCGGGCGCGCAGGATGGCGCGGGTCTGCTCCAGCTCGTCCTCGTTGTTGATCAGGTAGTAGCCGCCGGTCTCGCCATCCACCGATGCGCCGATCAGCTCGCCATCCTGGACCAGCTCGGCGATGATGGCCCGCACCTGGCGGGTGGAGAGGTCGAGGTCCGCGGCGAGCTGCCGGCTGGTGATGGCCCGCTTCTGCCCGATGCGGTTGCGCAGGATGATGCGCACGGCCTCTTTGTCGGTGGGCAGGTCCTGACCGGGCTGGATGTAGTAGTGGTAGCGGCGCATGGCTTCGGTGCGCAGTTGACTGTTCAGGGAATTACCTTGTTGCATCGCGCACTCCTTTTCCTAGCTTTTGCTGTATGACCCTACGTCTCTTGCGCCCCGCCAACCTGATATTCACTAGAGGCCAGCCCAACAATAGGGCCAGTGTTATCCAGTCCCATTCCCAGTAATCAGCTTCCAGTTGGCTCTCCATCATCTGCAATATGCGCAGCTCAGGCTTTAGTTGGTTACGGCGTAAGTCCGTGATCCAAGCCGCCACATTCTCTGGTTCAGCTTTGCCTTGCTCATAGTGCCACGAGTTCCAGCAATCCAACGTGGAAATATGCTGTTGGTATCTCGACTCCGGGTTGGTCGTCTGGCCGATATATCTAACCGCCTGGTCCCGCGGATCAACCAGCGCATAGATGGACCACGCACGATGTCCGGGAGTAATGGTCATGCTATTCCTCCTCCTCTTCGTGCTCCATCTCGGCGGTGGGTTCGGCCACCTCGTTGAGGGCGCGGGCGCGGATGGCTACCCGCTTCTTGCCGGCGACCAGCATCGGCACCGGGTAGATGACGATCTTGTGCCGGGGCCAGTCGGCGGTGTCGGCCCGGCCAACGATGTCGGCGATCTGCTCGGCCAGGGTGCGCGAGAGGATGATGCCCTTGCGCGTGTTGAGCAGGTAGAGGACGTAGCGCGTCTCTTCCTTGGCGGCGCCGGCGATGCGCAGCTGCTCCTGGCGGACCTCTTCGATGGTCACCACGTACGACTTGCCGTTGAGGTCATCGCCCGAAACGAACTTGCGGGGGAACATCTCATTAATCTTCACGCGGTTCCTCCGTGCTGTTACCATGATCATAGTTTGTGACGCCGTTATTCACAGGATGCTCGGAGGCAAGGGCGGCGGCGAGGGCGAGAAGCAGCGGGTCTGTATCATACAAGCCGTCAATCGGCCCGAACTCGTTCCACGGAATAGTATTGGTCGCCTCTCTGATTCTGTCGGGCGTGCCATCCTTGCCCAGCGCCTTCCTCACCGCCGCGCCCAGGTACGCATCATCAACGAACGCCTTGACCGCCGCCTTCTGCTCTGGCGCCAGGTTCGCCGTCTGCTCATCCAGCCACTCCACCACGCTTTGCTTGCCGTCGTGTGCCATGCTTTGCCTCCGTAAGCGTCATCTGTGCACCCCTGCCTTCTTGCGGTGGGCATCCAGCTCGTGCATGTACTTCCAATACAGGGACTGATCACCTTTGATCCGCGCGTCCTGCGCCTTTGCCCACAGGTCCTGCGCATCCGTGCACAGTATCTTGCCGTCATGGGTGCAGCCGCAGTGGTAGAACTGGGCGCGGGTCTGCTGCCATTTGTCAGTCATCGGCTATACCTCTTCTTCATGTGCCCCGGGCTGGGAGCGTCGCCGGCGATGAACCAGCTCTTGCGCCACCAGGTGCTATATTTGCGGCGTATCTTGCGCTCTTCCGGGGTGAGCTTGCGCCGCTGCGGCTTGGGGCCCTGCTGGCCGTTGTCGTACCAGCGGGCCAGGTCCACGGTGAGCTGCAGGTCGATCTCGCGGCAGATCTTCATCCACTGTTCGACGGCTTCAGGCACCATGTTCGGCCTCCCAGCGCTCTTCGGTCTGGCGGATGGCGGTGCGGATGTCGGGATCGGTGGCGATGTTCACCCCGGTCCCTTTCCGTGCGTTCCCGCTTTTGGTGACCGCTGGCCCGCGCGGCGGGATGCCGTTGTGGAACCAGTCCAGCATGCCGGCGATGTTGCGCGTCTTGAACCCGCGCAACATCCACTCCTGAATGACCTTGCGCCAGGTCTCCATGTCGCCGTTGTTGTGGGGGAGGTTGGCGATGGCGTCCCACATGGGCGTTCCGGGTGCGGGACAGGATTGCGTCAGATCTCGAAAAACGAGAATTGGGGGAGGGGTGCTGGCCCGCGCGTTTTCGCGCGGCTGCTCTACCTGCGTTGCGGGGCGGGAGTTACCCCTACCGTTACCTTTACCGTGATCGTGATCGTAACCGTGATCGTAACCGTAAGGGGTACTCTGTACTGACTCTGGTTGCACAGGGTTGGTACTTGGTACTAACTCTGCTGGTGCATCAGTTTCGTCGCACCCGTTCCAGTTTTGGCTGATGACCTTCTTGCCAATGCGGTGACGGATGCGGTCTTTCCAGCCCGTCGGTGGTGGAAGGGTGGACGGGCAAGCCCACTGTGGCCTCTGGTACTTCCACCAGTTCGTGATCTGCAAGATGCGGTCCCCGTTGCCGTTCTCATACAGAATGATGGACCCATTCGCGGCCAGAACTTCTGTGTCATTCCCAACCTGCTCGGAGGTCAGGTCATCGAACGGAAACGCCTTGGCTCGCACGAAGATAGGGTCTGCTGCCATACGGCCCTGGTCATCCACCACGTCGAGCAGGGCGCAAAACAAGAGCCGTTGGGTAAAGCCCAGCCGTGCGAACTTGGGGTTCTCCCACATGGAACTGTCATGCAATCTACGCTTGCTCATTGTTCTTCCCGCCGAGTACCGTGATTCGTTCTCGCCATTCGGTCCAATTACGAGAATCAAACACGAGCTGTTTCAATTCATCTGTGTCGTGCCCTGCGTGATATGCCCCTTTGAGCAATCCGAGAGCTTCCCACTCATTCACATAGGCATACCTGTGGCGCATGATGCCACGGATATAGAACAGGTCGCGCATGTACGGCTCTTGCTGGCATAAGTTTGTACAGTTGGCGATCCTGAAGACGTACTCGAATGCCTTTTGAACAGATTCTTGGGTTAACGCACCATCTTTAATAACCAGGTATTGCGTTGCCGATTGGCGCATGGCGGCTGAAAGTTCTGCCAGGTCAAACTTGCGCATCATCTTGCGCAGTGTTGTTACCCCCTGTTCGTTGAGATGATAGCCGGGCGCCAGTTCCTTCCAGAGGGCTTGCAGGAACTCGGATGCATCGTCGTCCATGCGCAGTAATTCTTGTTGCCACTTCATCATTGCGGAGAGCTGTTCCCTGCGTTCCTGGAGTTCATCAAGCTGTTTCTTGCGCTTCTTCATTGCCGCGCCGTCTGTCAGTGCCCGCATTCCTTTGCCAGCGTTGCACTCTTTACAGGAGGTGATCAGATTCATAATATCACTGTCGCCACCGGCACTGACAGGGGTAATGTGTTCCAGTTCCAGGATGACATCCGGGGCTGACCGTCCGCAATACTGGCAGGTAAACTTGTCGCGCTTGAATACCTCGAAACGTACCTTGGGCCTAATTGATCGGGGCTTGGTCACCGTCTCTATCCCTCCAATATGTACATGCGGCCCTCGATGGGCTCCACCGGCAGGCCGGCGAGCTGGCCGGGCTTGCCATCGCGCTCCCACGCCGACTTGGGCATGAGCAGGCGGGCCGGGTCCATGCCGGTGGCTTCGGTGAAGAAGGCTTTGCACACGTCGAGCGGGACGCCGACCAGGAACTTCATTTGATGGGGCATCGTGACCTCCGTCATGGATTGCCGCTGCTGGGCAGGACAGCGCGGGCGCATTTGTGGAAGTGAGCATTCCACCAGGCGCAGCGTTCCGTGAGGCAGTCACACCAGCCCTCGCTGGCGACGTAATCCGACAGTACTGGGCAGCGCAACTTGGGCTCCGTCGGCTTCGGCTTGAAAATCTCGCGGCTCATCAGGTTGACCAGCGCAATGATTCCACTAACTGGCTCGCTCATCCGATCCGGCTCTTCTTGCACGATGACCATGCGATAGGGGTAGTCATATTCATAGTCCATGTACACATGCAGAGCCTGCTTGAGCTGCGGGTGCGACACACTGATGTATGGATGGAACCGGTAATTGCTGACGATGGTCCAGCCATCTACGGCCAGCACGCCGATCTCGGCCAGCTTGCCGATAAGTCTGCTCTCTTCCTTCTTGGCTTCTTCGGCGGCCTCGGCCTCCCGGGCTTCTTTATCCGCTTGTAGTTGGGCTTGCACTTCTTCAAGTTTCATGATCTCCTCCTATTGGCTCATGGTCCAGCTGACGCTGTATCCGTCGCCGGCCGCGGCCACGGTGGTGCCGGTGATGCAGGAATAGCCCAGCGCCCAGCCGCCCACAACGGCGCTGGCCAGGCTGCAAGTGCCGACCACGTGGGCCGAGCTGCTGTTGTAGCGGCAATCGACGTGGAGCTGGGACACGCTGCGTTCGAATGCGGCGCAGTCGTCGCTGGCAGGGCAGCCGAGCGACAGCAGGGCGATGATGAACAGAACGACGATCCAGCGTTTCACAGTCTCCTCCTTATGATGGTATGGGGCGGCCGGAGCGGGGCCGCCCCATTGGTTTGCCAACCGCTGCCTATCTATGTGTTACTCCGGCCAGGCCGGAGCTTGCTCCTTACTGGGTGGCGACCTTACGAGCGTGCAGTACCCACATATCGCCATCTGCACGCGGCGCACACTGGACGCGGTAGCCCTTGGTCTTGTGCAGGTCGCGCAGCGCACGATCAAGAGAGTGTGCTTGCTGCGCAGTAAGACCTTTGAACGTGATAGTTTTGCTCAAGCCGTCAGATTCGATCGGCTGCTCATCCATGGCGGCGCGGAACTGTTTCCAGGCCGATTCCATCGTTCCAAAACGCTCTGGCCATTCTGCGCCGACTTCCACGATCATCTCAGGTACTGGGACATTAAGCGGCATCTGAATCCTCCATTTGGGTTACTCCGGCCAGGCCGGAGCTTGCTCCTTTTGGCTATCTCACGAAGCAGCCCGGCGGCTGCCAGACGAACCGTGGGCAACCACGGACGCCTACTGGGTACGGCACTGGAAAGCCTACATCGTAAACCAGGATGATCAACGCATCGGTGGAGTTGACCAGGCCGGCACGGTTCACGTCGCCGCAGTTCATCGGGCAAAAGCGCGCTGTGCCACTCATCCCCACATCCGCCGACATGATGATCAGGTAGTCGGTCGAATCAGCCTTGCCATCGCCATTGACATCGCCCAGGATCCCGCGCCAGGGCGGTGCCGCGCTCACAGGCAGCGCGATGGCCAACATTGCCAATACTGCCAGAACTACAAGTAGCTTTTTCAAGTGTCACCTCCTTTCAAAATGGGTTATTCTTCTTGCCGGGGTTGGTGATGTAGAGCAGGACGGCGATCAAGGCAACAAGAATGGGCATGGTTCTCCTTTCGTCTACTTGCGAAATCTCACGTTCTCGATCTCGTCCGGGTGATCACGCTCCCACTGCCGGCGTTCGCGCTCGAGGATCACGAGCAGAGCCAGCGTCACTGCGATGCCGAGCACGATCGGCATCATGGCTGCGGCTCCTCACCACTGCGGACCATGCTCAGGATGCACATGAGTAGGATACCGATGAAACAGCCGCAGATGAGCCCGACCACGAGCCCGACGGCCAATTGAACCATCATGGGACCTCCTGCGCGTTGTAAGCTGGCCGGGAACGGTGTATACTGATCGTGGGGGAATCCGGGCCCACTCCGGTTTGGTCCACGTTCTGGAAGTCACGCGGCGGGATGATCAGCGGCGTGCGGTAGACGAAAATGTCCACGTGCGTCGTTGGCGGCCATGCCGGCCGCTGCAGGGGCTTAGGCATTGGTCTGTTCCTGCAGATGGGCAAGGTACTCGTCGATGGCCGGTGTGGCCACATCCACCACCGCGCGCTCGGTCTGGGCGCAGTACAGCTTGAGGCGTCGGTAGACGCTCGGCCTTATGGCTACGAGCCGGTATTGATTCGTTTCAGCCTGGCGGTTTTCTGGTTTCATCCGTCCTCCTGCATTTGTGTGAGCGCTAAACATTTTCGTTTGCGCAAATCCACTATACAGGATAGACTGCCATTTGTCAAGGGGGTAGGGCGAAACTTTAAGGTTGGACGATGCCAGTTACTGATTCCGGGCTGCAAAAAGTGATTGATGCGATCAACAACCGTATGCGCGAGCGCGGCATATTGGCCGTGGATGTGGCCAGGCAAACCGGCCATGCTCCCAGCACGGTGACTAGATTGCTAAACGGAGAAACCACACAGCCGAGGTGGGATACTCTCGAGGAGATTGCAGCCGTGCTCGATCTGGATATAACGGACGTGATGAAAACAGCTTATGGTTCTCTCACGCCCGTGCAGTTGGATGAAGTGGAGCTAGTGGCTATCTATCGCAAGCTGAGCGAGGATGGTCAGGAGTATCTGCTGACGGCCGCCCTGTCGTTTCTCGAGAGGCAAGAAAAGAGGAAGCAAGAGCAAGAAGCTCGTGCAGCGCGTCATGGTCCAGCCGGCATACGACCGCCCGAAAAACAGGAACAGTAGAGCGGAGAGCGCGACTCTTTCTGCCGTTGTGCTTGCCCACGTTTCCCCCTAGAACGGCCGTTCTAATGATAGTATAAGGTATAGTCATCAAAAGTCAAATTGCAAGGAGTCATCATGCCTAAGAAAGGATTCCTGTCCAGCCTGGCCACGCGCATCCAGCGTGAGACGAAGAAGGAAGTGCGCCGCTCGATCACCGGCTCCTCGCGCCCGATCAAGACACAGATCAAGCGCAAGGTGCGCAAGCAGATCACCGGGTCATCGAGCCGGGTCACCACGCAGGCCGCCAACAAGATGGGCTTTGGCTGGCTTGTACGCCTGTTACGGGGTGGCAAGTAGATTTTGCAGTAATAGCTCGTTTGTGCTATAATGAACGGTGTGGGCGAGCGGGACTTTTGGCTGCAAATGCGCGAAGCTCTGCTGCACATCGTCGATGCCATTGAGCGCAAAGCCGGTGTCGATATCTCGCCCACCACGGCAGATCTGAGAAAACTGGCTCGGATCACCAAGTAAATAGCACGGTAGTCCTTCGGGAACGCCGTTTCTCGTGGTCAAACACCACGGGAACGGCGTTTTTGCATTTATCGCCTGCCCTTGGGCAAGGCAGGTCCTCCTTTTGGTGAGCTGGCAGGACCCCGCGGCCAGGCCGCAACCTGCCAGCAAAGAAGAATGGCGGCCATCGGCCTTATATGGTGAGCCACCGCCCACGTGCGGTGGGGGCTGTTGTGCCCGGCGTCGCTGGGATGGCCTGGCGACGCTATAAGGAGCGTGATGGGCAGCGGAGTGGTGCAAATGCCGGCGCAGGGCGGCGAACCGCATTTTGTGCAAGACTCGCAGGGCTGGTGGTGGCTCAATGGCCATCGCGTGCTGCGTGTCGATCTGCGCGCCATGTTCGTGCACATTGCCGCCAACTGCCCCTACGACGTGGATCTAGAGCTCAACTGGCTGCACTCGCTGATTCATCCGGGGGGTGAGGTGCAGCAGCCGCAGGTGGCCACAAAGAAAAAGTCATGGCTAGACTGGCTAGCTGACATCCTGCTGGTAGTGCTCTGCGTCTGTGCTGTCCTGATTCTGCTGGGCCTGCCAGTGGTTTCGGTTGCAGTGGAACAAGGCTGGTTGACGATTCCATGAGCCCAGCGAAACCATTGCGCCCCTGCGCAGTGCGCGGGTGTCCAAGGGCGGCCGTTGATAGGGGCCGGTGTCTGGAGCACGCCCGGGCCAAGCAGATCGAGATCGACAAGCAGCGTCCCAGCGCGGCAGAGCGCGGTTACGACGAACATTGGCGAAGGGTGCGGGCCGCCTACTTGCGGAAGCACCCCCAATGCAATAGGTGCTCTGCTCCGGCCGTGACGGTGCATCACATTGTCAGAGTAGAAGCAGGTGGCACCAACCAGTGGGCCAACCTGGAAGCGTTATGCAAACGATGTCATGACGCTGAAACGATGAAAGTTGATGTTGCGAAGGGATAAGCCGGGCAAAATCGCTGGTAGCGCTATCTCCCAAGAC
>ENA-UOWG01002530-UOWG01002530.1-activated-sludge-metagenome-genome-assembly--contig:-NODE-2530-length-15331-cov-12.302435_pt1 | contig 15331 bp, 13 predicted proteins | sample MGYA00238147_ERZ761563 | MGnify/ENA primary metagenome ERZ761563 (study PRJEB28884, sample SAMN05720216) | anaerobic digester metagenome | isolation source: active sludge of municipal... | reverse complement strand
GGGTGCTGCATCTTGGTGAGCAGCGCCTGGGTCGTGCCGTGGCGGAAGTCCTTGAAGTTGATCGTGGCGTAGAACTCGTCGATCTTGGTCACGTCCACGAACGGGAACACGTTGGTGCGACGGTCGGCCATGGTGATCGGCGCGCCGGTCTTGGGATCGACGCCCGGATTGCAGTTGTATTCCACGTGGCACTGGCCGCACTGCAGCTTGCCGTCGTACTGCGGCAGCATGCCGATCTTGCGCGTGAAGCCGCGCAGGCCCAGGTCCTTGACCGCCACCGCCGTGCGCTTCGGGTCTTCCGAATACAGCGACGGAATGTCGGTGCGGGTCACGGCCTGGATCAGCGCGTCGCGCACGATGCGCGGCTTGGCGGCGTGCGGATCGTGGCAGAAGTTGCAGTTCACCGAGTGGTTGACCTGCTTGACCAGATCCACGACCTTCGAGGTGCGGCTCCAGGTGGCGCCCGGCACCGGGTCACCCATGTAGGCCCACTCGAGAATCAGGTCGGTCGACTTGCAGGTCCAGCACACGGGGTTGGCCGCGGCGGCGGTGCCCGGCTTGAAGACCTTCTGGTCCGAGTTGTCGGGGTAGCCGTCCTTGAGCACGTCCCAGACCTTGAAGTGACCGCCCTGGCTGCCCGTGTAGAGCCAGCCTTCCTTGGGCTGGAAGCGGCCGCCGAAGGCGCGGTCGACCACGAACTGGTCGAGCGCCGCGAACGAGTGCGCGCGCGGCAGGTTGTGCTCGCGCGTAAAGCCATGCGGGCCCAATGCCCAGTCGAAGAACGGATTGGGCGCGGGGCCGGTGGCGAGCTTCTTCTCGAAGCGCGCGACCTTGTGGTCGGTGTCGGCCTTGTACATCGTCTTGAACTGGGGCTCGTGGCAGCTGCCGCACTTGGCCGGATTCATGTCGGTCGCGGGACGCGCCTTGGGATCGTTGAGGTGCTTGTCGAGCCCCTCGTGGCAGGCCGCGCACGACACGCTCTTGTGCTTGCCCGAGGTGGTGAACTCGCCGATGTTGGCGTGGCAGGTGGTGCAGGTGCTGGTGTTGACTGCCGGCGCCTTGGCCGGGGCGGCCTTGGCGGGCGCCTGGGCTAGTGCCAGCGCGGGGGCGGCGGCGATGCACGCCGCGGACAGCCACTTGAGCAGTGAGTGCCGGGTCAGGCCAAGCATGAGGACCTCGCTTAAGGAATCGTAAGTAGTGGGCTACGGCGCGATCGTGCCCGAGGATTCCCGATGCGTATCGTCCCTCACATTGCAATGCGGCACACCCTTGATGGCCATCAAGTTGCAGACCTGTTCCTAGCCTTAGGGGGGAGGTGGCGCTACCTCCTAAGCAATATCGCGCGCGGCCAACACGCGCGGTCCTTGCCTGATCAAAGTCAAAACGAAAGGGGGCGACCGTGGTCGCCCCCTTTTGCGGCGCCGAGGCGCTCAAGCGCTCAGGGTACTGCCTTGTCGATCGCGACCTTGACGTCGCGCGCGCCCACCGCGACCGCGGTGCTGAAGCCCTCGAGGTCACCCGGCTGCGGCATGGGCACGCCGGCCTTGGAGATGCGCGCGCCGACGATCACCTTGGACTGCTGCGACAGCACCATGTCGGGCGACATGGCCATGCTGTCGTCGAGCGTGAAGCGCAGCGGCAAGTCCCGCACCTTCGCCCGGGTGAGCGCCACAGGCATGCGCGAACCCTCGGCGGGGCGGGCGAAGACAAAGACCGCATCGTCCGGGCTCGCCTTGGCCTTGAGCGCGGGTGAAAGATCCACTGTGCCGGACACCGTGGCCTTGGCCGTGCCGGCGGTGGCCGGCGCAGGCGCGGCGGGCGCAACGGGACTGGGAGCAGGCTTGGGGGCGGCCGCCAGGGCCGGCGGCGGAACCGCGAAGCCGCCCAGCGAGCGCGCCTCGTTGATGCTGCCCTGAATCTGCTGGGCGATCGGCGCGTCCGGCGGCAGCGTGGTCTTGAGACGTTCCCAGTAATCGATCGCCTGGCGATAGTCCTTGCGGTTGAAGGCATCGGTACCGGCCATCGCCAGAGCCTTCCACTGCGTCGGATCGGCCTTGAGCGCGCGCTGCACGAGTTCCATGGGCTTGCCCGACAGATTGCGTCCCTGCGCCATGGCGAGCGTGTCGGCGTAGTCGGCCAGAATGTCGGCCTCGTTCGGCGCCTTGCTGATCACATGGTCGAACGCCGCGGAGGCATCCTGGAAGCGGCCCATCGAATAGTAGGAGCGCGCGAGCGTCAGCCAGCCGTCGAGGTTGTCGGGCTCCTTCTTCAGACGCTCGGCGAGGCGATCCACGGCCTCGACCATCTCGGCCTGAGAGAGGCCGCCGTGCGCGTCCTCGCCCTGCGCGGTCGTGGCGCGCCCAAGTGGCGAGAACGCGTCCGGCTCGCCCCACTGCAGATACATCAAGGCGGCGAGCACGGGCACCGCGCCAGCCAGCAGGATCGCGGTCCACAGACCCGCCTTGCCCGCCCCTGGCGCAGGAGCGGCAAGTCCGCCTGAGCCTTCCTCGATCACACGGCGCTCGAGTTCGGCCCGGGTCTCGGCGTACTGCGCTTCGCTCACCGCGCCGCGGGCGCGATCGGCTTCGAGTTCGGCGAACTGGTCGCGGTAGATCGCCAGGTTGATGGCCGGCTGATTGACGTCCGCGCCCGAAGCACGGCCACGCAGCAGCGGCACGCCCAGCCAAACCAGCACGACTGCCACCATCAGGGCGGCAATCACGATGAAGGTGGTCACTTGGAAGAGTCCTCGGTTTTGCCCAGACCCAGCAGGCGGTCGGCCTCGAGCCGCTCCGCCTCGCTCAGGGGCCGCTCGTCGATGCGCGTCCGCCGCCGGCGCAGCTGCAGGAAATACGCCCCCATGCCCAGCACCAGGAGCGCGACGGGGCCAACCCACAGCAGCACGGTCTCGGCCTTGAAGGGCGGCTTGTAGAGCACGAAGTCGCCGTAGCGCTGCACCATGAAGTCGATGATCTCGCGGTCGCTGCGCCCGGCGCGGATCTGCTCGTTGATCTGGTTCTTGAGGTCCACCGCGAGTTCGGCATGCGAGTCGGCGATGGTCTGGTTCTGGCAGACCAGGCAGCGCAGTTGCTGCGACAGCTCGACCGCGCGCTTGTTGGCGACCGGATCAAGATCGGTGGGTGCGGCCTGGTTGGCCGCGACCAGCGCCGGCCCGGCGGCCAGCATCAGTACGAGTAGGAAGCGCTTCATGCCTGTTCGAGCTGGCGGATCAGGGGAAGCATCTTCTCCTGCCAGACCTTGGGAGTGATGGGACCGATCTGCTTGAAGCGGATCACGCCGTTCTTGTCGATGACGAAGGTCTCGGGCACGCCGTAGACGCCGTACTCGATGCCGGTGCGGCCCACCGGGTCCTGCACCGACAGCTTGTAGGGATCGCCCCACTGCGCCAGCCACTGCTTGGCCGCCTCGGGCTTGTCCTTGTAGTTGAGCCCGACGATGGGCACCGTGCCCTGCCTGGCGATGTCGACCAGCAAGGGGTGCTCCTCGCGGCACGCGGTACACCACGAGGCCCAGACGTTGAGCATCCAGACCTTGCCCTTCATGTCGTCGCGCGAGAAGGTCTGGTCGGGCTGCGCGAGCTTGGCAAGCTCGAAGGCGGGCGCGGGCTTGTCCACGAGCGGCGACGGCACTTCACGCGGATTGAGGCCCAGGCCCACGTACAGGAAGCCGGCGAGCACGAGGAAGGCCGCCAGGGGTGCGAGGTAGCGCCACATGTTCGGCAGTCCTCGTTCAGGCGGTGACCGCAGCCTTGGCCGCGGACGCCTCGCGCCGCCGCGCAAAGCGGTAGCGACGGTCGGACAGCGCCACCAGTCCGCCCAGCGCCATCGCCACGCAGCCCCACCAGATCCAGGTGACGAAGGGCTTGTAGTAGGCGCGCACGGTCCAGGCGTCGCCACCCACCGGCTCGCCCAGCGAGACGTAGATGTCGCCGATGATGCTCGAGTCGATCGCCGCCTCGGTCATGGGCATGGCGCGGTTGGAAAGGTAGCTGCGCTTCTCGGGGTAGAGCTTCTCGATGAAGCGGCCGTTCTTGCTCACGTCGAAGGTGCCGCGCGCGGCCACGTAGTTCGGGCCCTGCACTTCCTGGACGCCCTCGAACTTGAAGGTGAAGCCACCCACGCTGACCACGTCGCCCACCGCCATGCGCACGTCGCGCTCGGTCTCGTAGCCCTTCACCAGCGTCACGCCGATGATGAAGATGGCCACGCCCAGGTGGGCGAGGTTCATGCCCCAGAAGGCGCGGGGCTGCGATGCCAGCCGGGTCAGGAGCGAGCCGCGCACGTTGCGGATGTGCTCGCGCACGTTCACGACCGCGCTGGCCACGATCCAGAAAGCCAGCAGCAGGCCGCCGCTGACGATCCAGCTCCAGCGGCCCAGCACGACCGGCACGAGCACGGCGGTGACCACCGCCACCACCGCGGCCCAGCGCAGGCGCGTGGCCAGGTCGGGGATCTTCGCCTCCTTCCAGCGCGACAGAGGACCCACGCCCATCAGGAACACCAGCGGCGCCATGAGTGGCGCGAACACTGCGTCGAAGTACGGGGGGCCGACCGAGATCTTGGTCCCGGCGATCGCGTCCAGGAACAGCGGGTACATCGTGCCCAGGAACACGGCACCCATCGCCACCACCAGCAGCACGTTGTTCATGAGCAGCATGGATTCGCGCGAGACATTGGCGAACTTGCCGCCGAGCCCGACCTTGGGCGCGCGCCAGGCAAAGAGCAGCAGCGAGGAGCCGATCACGAAGATCAGGAAGCCGAGGATGAACACGCCGCGCTCGGGATCGGTGGCGAAGGCGTGCACCGAGGTCAGCACGCCCGAACGCACGAGGAAGGTGCCGAGCAGCGACATCGAGAAGGTGATGATCGCCAGCAGCACGGTCCAGGTCTTGAAGCTGCCGCGCTTTTCGGTGACCGCCAGCGAGTGCACCAGTGCCGTGCCCGTGAGCCAGGGCATGAAAGAGGCGTTCTCGACCGGGTCCCAGAACCACCAGCCGCCCCAGCCGAGCTCGTAGTAGGCCCACCAGGAGCCGAGCGCGATGCCCAGGGTCAGGAACACCCAGGCCATCGTGGTCCAGGGTCGCGTCCAGCGCGCCCACGCGGCGTCGAGGCGGCCGCCCATGAGCGCCGCGATCGCGAAGGCGAAGGGCACGGCGAAACCCACGTAGCCCATGTACAGCATGGGCGGGTGGAAGATCATTCCCGGATCCTGCAGCAGCGGGTTCAGGTCGCGGCCCTCGGGCGCGGCCGGGAACAGCCGGTCGAAGGGATCCGAGGTCGTGAGCGTGAAGAGGATGAAGCCCGCCGACACCAGACCCAGGGTGCCGATCACCCGCGCCACCATCTCGCGCGGCAGGTGGCGCGAGAAGAACGCCACGAGGCTGGTCCACCAGGCGAGCATCAGCGTCCACAGCAGGATCGAGCCCTCGTGCGAGCCCCAGGTGGCCGACAGCTTGTAGTACCAGGGCAGCAGCGAGTTGGAATTGCTGGCCACGTTCTGCACCGAGAAGTCGCTCACGTAGAACGACCACATCAGGCAGCCAAAGGCCAGGGTCACGAACATCGCCTGGGCCTTGGCCGCCGGGCGGGCCAGGTCCATCCACGGGCCGATGCCACGCGCGGCGCCGACGATGGGCAGCACGCCCTGCAACAGGGCGATCAGCAGGGCAAGGATGAGGGCGAAGTGGCCGATCTCGGGAATCATGGTGGGTCTCCGCGCTCGCCTACTGGACCTTGAGGGACTTCTGCGCCTTGTGCGCCTGCTCGACCGCGTGCGCGGCCTCGGGCGGCATGTAGTTCTCGTCGTGCTTGGCGAGCACCTCGGTGGCCATGAAGGTGCCGTCCGCTCCGAGCTTGCCCTGGGCAACCACGCCCTTGCCCTCCTTGAACAGGTCGGGAAGGATGCCGCTGTAGCTCACTTTCACAACGTGCGCGGTGTCGGTGACGCGAAAGCTCACCATCACACCATCGCGCTTGACGCTGCCCTCCTCCACCAGGCCGCCGACGCGGAACGCGCGGCCCTTGGGGGCTTCGTTGGCCGCCACCTGGCTGGGCGAAAAGAAGAACACGAGGTTTTGCTGAAAGGCCGACATGACCAGAGCCACGGCCACGCCGATCACGGCCAGCCCGCCCAGGATCATGGCCAGTCGCTTGTGACGAGCCTTCATCGCTTTGACTCCGCTTGGATGCGCGTGCGCAGTTCACGCGCGATTTCAGACTTGGCGCGGGCGCGGCGCGTCCGCAGCAACACGAACTCGGCGGCGAGCACCGCCACCGTCATGCCGTATGCCCCCCAGACGTAGAAGCCGTAGCCTCCCATCGCCCAGAAGTTTTCCCAGCTGCCCCACTGCATCAGAGCGCTCCCTTGTCGCTGAGTTCGCGCACCCAGTCGGTGCGCTTTTCGCGCTCGAGGATGATCGAGCGCACCCGGGCCAGAGAGGCCGCGATACTGTACATCCAGAAGGCGAGCGCCATGACCAGCATCCCCGTGAGCATGGTGGTTGCCATGGTCGGGGCCTTGGTCAGGCTCACCGAGGCGCCCTGATGCAGCGTGTTCCACCACTTCACCGAGAAGTAGATGATGGGCACGTTGATCACGCCGACGATGGCGATGATGGCGCCGGCGCGATCGGCACGACGCGCATCGTCGATCGCCGCCTGCAGAGCGATGAAACCCAGGTAGAGGAAGAGCAGGATCAGCTCGGAGGTCAGGCGCGCGTCCCACACCCAGTAGGCACCCCAGGTGGGCCGGCCCCAGAAGGCGCCCGTCCACAGCGCGATGAAGGTCATCAAAGCCCCGGTGGGCGCAATCGCGCTGGCCATCATCGACGACAGCCGCGTGTTGAAGGCAATGCCGATGGCCGCCCAGAAGGCCATGATCACGTAGAGGAACATGGACATCCAGGCCGAGGCCACGTGGATGTAGATGATCCGGTAGGAGTCGCCCTGGGTGGCGTCGGTGGGCGCCACGAAGAAGCCGAGATACACGCCCCAGGCGGCGAGCGCCGCGGCGGCCACGGCGAACCAGGGGATGAGCTTGCCGGCCAGGGGATAGAACACCTGGGGCGAGGCGAAGCGGAACAGGCTGGAGCGGGGCGCGTTCATGTCGCGTCGGGCAGGAACCGAAGGTGGGCGGCCAGGGCCGCGTTGGGAAGGGTGGCGCGCATCATTCCGCCGCCACCCGCAGGGCCGCCGCCACCGCCCAGGGGGTGAGTGCGGCCGAGAACAGGAAGATGGCGCCGACGATCAAAAAATAGGCGGTCGAATCGATCGACGCCGCGCTCGCCTCCACCGCTCCGGCACCGAAGATCAGCACGGGGATATAGAGGGGCAGGACCAGCAGCGAGGTTAACACGCCCCCTCCCCTGACCCCGAGCGTCAGCGCCGCGCCCACCGCGCCGATCAGCGACAGCACGGGCGTGCCCACCAGCAGCGAAGCCGCCATCACCAGGGTCAGCTCGGTGCCGAGGTTGAACATGACCCCGAACACGAGCGAGACGACGGTGAGCGGCAGGCCCGTCACCAGCCAGTGCGCCACGGCCTTGCCCAGCACGATGAGCGGCAGCGGCTCGGCCGACAGCAGCATCTGCTCGAGCGTGCCGTCGGCGTAGTCGTTGGCGAACAGGCGCGGCAGCGACAGCATGGCCGCGAGCAGCGCCGCGACCCACACCACGCCGGGAGCGATCGCGCGCAGCAGATTGGGCTCGGGTCCCACGCCCAGCGGCACCAGGGTGACCACGACCACGAAGAAGAACAGCGTGTTCAGGACATCGGACTTCTGCCGCATGGCCAGCAGCAGGTCGCGGCGCACCACGTTGCCCACGAGCCCGCTCACGCCGGCACCTCCTGGAAACTGTCCTCGGGGCGCGTGAGCGCGCTGCCCTGGCCGAGTTCGACGCGCTGGATTGCTCCGGCGTCGATCGGCACTTCCTGGTGCGTGGTCAAGGCGACCAGGCCGCCCGCCCGGACATGCCCGGCCACGAGCCGCGACAGATCCGCCACGCCACGCAAGTCGAGCGCGGTGAAGGGCTCGTCGAGGATCCACAGCGGGGTGGCCGCGCTCAGGTACAGGCGCGCGAGCGCCACGCGGCGTCTTTGGCCCTGCGAAAGGGCGCGCGCCATACGCTCCTCAAAGCCGGTCAACCCGACCCGGGCCAGCGCCTCGTCGGCCTGCAACTCGCTCACCGGGTTGGCGGCGAGCGCGCAGTTGACGATCAGGTTCTCGCGTACCGAGAGCTCGTCCTTCACGCCGTTGAGGTGGCCGATGTAGACGAGCTCGCGCCAGTAGTCCTCGCGCAGGCGGCGGATCGGCTGGCCACCCCAGCAGACCTCGCCGGCGGCGGGCTGCATCAGGCCGCACAGCAGGCGCAGCAGGCTGGTCTTGCCGGTGCCGTTGGGCCCGGCCACCCGCAGCAGCGTGCCGCGCTCCACGCGCAAATCCAGCCCGGAAAAGAGGACTCGGTCGCCGCGGACGCACTCGAGTGCGTGGGCTTCAAGCATGCTGGCGGGCCGCCGGGTTGAGCACGGTCTGGATGGGTTGATTCGACTGCGCGCGAGTGTAACGGCAGGGGGAACGCCCCCTCGGTAGGGGTAAGCCCCGCTTCGCTTGGCGCAGGTCAATCCGGCGTCAGAAAGACCAAGGGCGCCCGTGAAGGCGCCCTTGATTCGAGCACTGGGAGCGGGCCTACCAGGCCTTCCACACCATCGAAAGACCGAACACGTTGGTGTTGTAGTTCGGCTGCCCGATGCCGGTGAGCCACGGCGAACCGCCCGAGGCCCAGGGCGTGTAGCCCACGTTCCAGTCCGAGCCCTGGTAGCTCTGGTACCAGTAGTTCGCCTTGAGCGCCAGCGTGGGCGAGAACTGCCACGCGCCCCAGACCTGCACCGCGTTCTGCCGGTAGTCGTTGTCCGGGAAGGGCGTGAGCGCACTGTTGAGCGAGTAGGTCTCGGTGCCCTTGTTGTAGACGTACTGGATGCCGGTGCTGAACTTCCCGCCCTGAGGCTTGTACTGGCCGCCGAGGCCGAAGCTCGAGAACTTGTTCTTCGAGTCGGTATTCCACAGACCTGCGGCCAGGCCGTTCGTGGCGGTGTTGCCCCACTGGCTCTGATCCAGGGCCGAGAAGCTGGCGAAGGCGAACATCGACCAGTCCTGCCCCGGCGTGAACTGGCCGTCGAGCGTGTAGGCCTGCTTCTTCGACGAGGTCAGGCCCAGGCACTGCGGCGAGATGCCCGGCGCGATCGCGCTGTCGTAGGCCCCGCCGCACGCCGGCCCCTGGTACTGGCGGCTGGCCACGTCGGCCACGAACTGCAGCGCAAAGGTCTCGATGGGATTGAACGAGAGCGTTCCCTTGAGCAGGTTCTGGTTGTAGTCGGCCACCCAGTACTGGCGCAGCGAGGGGGTGTCGTTGAGCTGCACGGTGGTCTCGGGGCTGATGGGGCTGCCCGTGAGCGGGTACGGCGGCACGCCGCGCGAGGTGTACTCGGCGCCGGTGGCCTTGCTGAAAACGTACTTCAGGCTGCCTCCCACCAGGGCGTTGCCGCGCGAGAGCAGTTCCGCACCGTAGGAATTGATCGTCTGGTCGGCCCGCATGAACTGGTTGGCCTGCGAGTACTCGGTCTTCTGGTACTGGTACCAGCCACGCAGCTTGGCCTGACGCGCCAGACGGTAGTCGCCCTCGAGCACGAGGCGGTTGAGCTCGTAGTCGGGCACCATGTTGAAGCGCACGTTGGTGCCGATGCTGGTGCCGGTCTGCGAGGTCGCGTAGCGGTTCTGCGGCGAGTCGTTGCTGCGATCGAGGTAGTGATAGTTGGCGCGCAGTCCGACGTCAGCCCAGGGCCGCGAGGTCAGGGTCAGGTCGACCAGGGTCTGCGCGGTCTCGGCGTCGAGGTTGGTCAGCCGCACGATGGGCGTGGCCGGCACGGTGGCCGTGGCCGGCGTGATCCCCGTGCCCGGCACCGTGTTCCAGGGCGAGACCACGTAGTCGCTGTCCTGCTTGCCCCAGCCGTACGAGGCCGTTCCCGTGAGCTGGGTGGCGGGCATGAAGGCCCACGCGAAGGTGCCCGCGACCTGGCTGTACTGGTTGTCGGGCTGCAGGCTCACCACCTGCACCGTGGCGGGCGTGCCCGCCTGCTGGAAGGTGTAGCCGTCGCCGGTGACCTTGTTGGAGTAGGTCGACAGGTAGTAGTTGACGTCGGCCTGCAGCGTGTCGCCGGTGTAGCGGAAGCCGGCGGTGAGCTGGTTTTGCGTGCCGTCGACCGGCGTGGGCGCGAGGTAGCCCGAGTTGCCGGTGTTGAGGCCACCCAGGCGGGTGCCGTTCATGGTCTGGTAGTTGACGTCGACGTAACCCTGCCAGGCGCGCAGGAAGTCGAACGAGCCGCCGGCCTTGTAGAAGTCGCGGTCGACCTTGACTTCATAAGGCAGCATGAAGCGCGCGTTGGCCGCCAGCGGGTTGGCGTTGGCACTGCCGGTCGGGTAACCCGGCACCAGCAGCAGGTCGCGCGAGCCCGGATTGATGTAGGGCGAGCGCGCCTCGTTGCTGATGGCGTTGCTCAACTGGTCGAACTCGCCGTAGGCCCGCCAGGTGCCCTGCTTGCCGACATCGGCACCGAGCTGGCGCGAATCCAGCCCGAGGTTCCAGCCCCACAGGTTCCAGTAGCTGCCGCTGCCCGCGTTCAGGCCACCGAAGTTGCCGTTGACGTTGGCGTAGGCCCCCTTGTCGGTCAGGCCGGTCCACTGGCCGAACTTGTAGCTGTCGCTCGTGTTGTACAGGACCCCCAACTCGAGGTTGTTGGTGGCGTAGGGCGTCATGTCGGCATTGCCGTACAGCGGCACCTGCAGCAGGGGCTGCGCCAGGACCGTGCCCGACACGCAGGCCGCGGCCACGGCCAGGGCGAGTCGCCCGCGACGCAGGACGAGGTTCTTCTTCATGCTCATGTCGATCTCCTCTCGTCTCGATCAGCGGAAGAACACGTAGCCGGACGGGTGGTTCGACCCGTGGATCTTGCCGTGGCAGGCCAGGCATGAACCGTTGGCGACGTTGCTGGTGCCGCTGGCACTGCCTCCGCCACCCGGCAGGTTGGAGCCGCTGTATTGCCGGCCGCGGTGGCTGCCCGACTCATGGCACTGCTGGCACAGCATGGGGGCGCGGGCCACGAGCAGCGGCGCGACGTTCGAGCCGTGCGGGGTGTGGCAGTTGACGCAGCTCTCCTGCACGGGCAAGTGCTGCCACAGGTACGGGCCGCGCTTGTCGGCGTGGCAGGTAAAGCAGGTCTGGTTGATGGTCTGCTTGACCATCTGTGCCGGGGCCACCGAGCCGTGCGGCGCGTGGCACGAGCTGCACGGCATCCAACCGGTCTGCATGGGGTGCGTCGAGGTCTTCATGGTCTCGGCGCGCACGTTCTTGTGGCAGTCGAAGCACACGCCCGCCTGGGTCTGGGCGACCAGCACCTGGTCCTTCGCGGCGTGCACCTTGTGGCAGTCCACGCAGGCCACGTCGCTGCGGTCGTGAGCGCTGCCCTTCCAGTGGATGCGCGAACTGCCCTTGTGGCAGGACTCGCAGGGCGCGTTCTTCTCGGGCGCCGAGGCGGTCTTCCAGTTCAGGGCTGGCTTGGCCTTGGCCGGATCCTTCAGGTGCGCGTCGGCGTTGCCGTGGCAGGCGACGCAGTCGAGCCCGCTGCCGAAAGGCGTGCGCGCGTCGGCCTTGACGCCGTGGCGCGACTTGGAAATCTGCTCGTAGGCCGCCTGGTGGCAGGTGGCGCAGACGGGCTGCGCGCCGGCGGGCGCGGCCTGCGCCGCGACCAGGCCCGGCAGGGCGATCAACGCCATGCACAGGACTTGAAGGAACCGCTTGATCATGTGGACTCTCCCTGAGTGCGCCACGCAGGCCGGGCAGGCCGGACTCGCGTCCGCACGCCCCTCTCTTGCTGGCGTGCCGATGCTCTCGGGTTTACCCCTTCCGAGCAACCCCGTATGCCAACAAGTACAGAGATTGTTGCGTCGCCGCGACCGTGACCCACGGCGGGAAAGCCGGCGCGTCAACAACGTCGACCTCAAAGAAAAGGGGCCGCCTGATGGGCGGCCCCGAAGGACATCGAGCTTCGATCAGAACCGGTAGGTGCCGATCAGCCAGAAGATGTTGACGTTGTACTGCGGGAACGCGCTCACGCCGCTGAGATAGCTCGTGGTCGTGGTGGTCGGGTTGGGCGGCGGGGGCGCCGTGTAGCGGAAGTTGTCCCACTGGATGTCGCTGTAGGCGTACTTCTGATACGTGTAGCCGCCGCTGAGGCTCCAGTTGCGGGTGAAGGCCCAGTCGCCGCGCAGGTTGAGCGAGTTCAGGTTGTAGTTCGGGTAGGCGGTGATGGGCACCGGCGCGCCGAAGTTGTTCTGCGATACGAAGTCGGCCGAGCCGTCCTGCTGCGTGTACATGTACGACGCGGTCAGCTTCAGGGTCTCGCTCAACGGGTACACCAGGGCCGCGCCGAGCAGGTAGTTGCGATCGCGGTTGGTGTTGTTCCAGTTGTAGTTGCTCGAGTTCGGCGGAGCGAACGGGTCGTACGCGCCCGGCGCGGTCAGGTTGCTGATCGAGCGGTGGTAGGCCTCGTAGGTGACCTGTTCGTAGTCCGCGAAGAACGACACTTGCGGCGACTTGGGCGCACCGAAGTTGACCGAGGCGTAGTACTCCTGACGCTTGTCGCTGGTGCGGCCGAGGACGATGTCCTTGTAGTTGTTGTCCTTCCAGATGCCTTCGAGCGAGAAGCTGCCCACTTCGCCGATCGGCATATCGAAGCCCAGCTTGAACAGGTTCTGGTCGAGGTTCGAAGCGTCGAAGGTCGAGGTGAAGCGCTGCAGGAACAGCGGGTCGCTCGGGCCGGTACCAACGTTGCCGAGGACGAAGTTGGAGCGACGGCGGTTGTAGGTGTACTTCGCCCAGATCGCCGAGTCGGCGAACATGGTGTTGCGGTACTGCAGCGTGAAGGCCTGGTTGGTGGTGTCGTCGTACGGGTAGTCCTCGCGCGAGAGGTTGTTCCAGTCGTAGCCGGCCATGACCCGGTTGTTCGGCAGAAAGCGCCACCAGACCTCGGCACCGGCATTGTTGCGGGTCGACTGGTAGTACGCCGATTCGCAGGGCAGGCCGCCGCAGGCGATGTTGCCGCCGGGGGGCAGGCCGGTGGTCGGCGCGTTGTAGATCACGTCGGGCGATTCGTTCGAACGGTCGTAGTAGTTGTAGTAGACCTTGGTGTCGACCGTGGCGGTCGGCACGGCGGTCCACGCCAGCGCGAACGTGGTGTTCTTCTGCTCGCCGTCGAAGGTCAGCGTGTTCGGGTTGGTCGGCGAGGACGCGCCGTTGGTGCCGTTGAGCGCCCGCGTGGCCAGCGCCACCGAGTTCTCGGTGGTGGCGTAGGTGAAGCGCGCCGAGAGCGTGGAGCGCAGCGGCAGGTTACGCAGCGAGCCGTTGGCGCTGACCTTGAAGTAGTCGTTGGTCGGCGCCTCGAAGGTCTGGTCCAGGCCGTTGCCGAAGTAACCGTTGACCCACTGGAAGGTCCCGTTGTTGTTCTCGAACTTGCTCCACAAGGCAGCGACCGAGAAGACCATGTCGCGCGAGGCGTAGCCACCCTCGACCGTGAAGTTGTTGGTCGTGTAGTTGACCGGCCCGGCCAGGTCGATGAAGCCGTTGCCCGGGCTCGTGCCCTGCGCGGCGGCGTAGAGCTTGTTGCCGTCGAACTGGACCTGATTGAAGTCGAAGCGCCCGTACCACGGCGTCAGCGACTTCCACTCGGCCTCGGCGCCGTAGATGCGGCGGTCGTACTTCATGTCGTACGAGGTCCACGGCGGCACGTTCGAGTTGCCGGCCGGGAAGCGGCCCAGCATGGTGCTTTCGGTCGGGTTCACGTACGGGCTGCGCGCACCGTAGGGGCCAAAGCCGAAGTTGTGGGTCAGCCAGTTGGTGTACAGGCGGGCGCTGAACAGGTTGTACATGCCGCCGCGCAGGTCGACGTACATGTCGTCGCGGCCGATGTTCTCACCGTAGCCCTTGGCCCAGTAGGCGTCGCTGCGGCCGTTCAGGCCGAAGTAACCGGCGGCGCCGTTGGACAGGTCCTGGTACTCGTTGAGATAGGCCGCGTCGAGCGTGTCCTTCTTTTGGGTGTACATGCCGCCCAGGCCGATGAAGCCGTCGAGCAGCTTGAACTCGCTCTGCGCATACGCCGGCAGTGCGAAGGCGTTGGCGACGAGGATGGCGATGATCTTGCGGTTCATGACTGTCTCCTATCCCTATCGCGTGAGGAACTTGCCACGATTGGCCGGCGCATTCGAGCCGTGGATCGCGTTGTGGCAGTTCAGGCAGGACCGCGCGATGAAGCGGGTGTTGGAGGCGCCACCGGTGCTGGCCGTGCCCGGCTGCGGGAAGCCCTGGTTACCCGAGTAGATCGTGCCGGGGTGACGCGACCAGTCGTGGCAGTCCTGGCAGAGGTTGGGCACCTTCTCGTTGAGCAGGTTGTTGTGCACCGAGCCGTGGGGCTGGTGGCACGAGAGGCAGTTTTCCTGAACCGCGGGGTGCTGGAAAACGAACGGCCCGCGCTTGTCGGCGTGGCACGACAGGCACTGGTCGTTCACCGACTCGCTCTTGAGCATCTTGGGCGAGAGCGCACCGTGCGGGTTGTGGCAGTCGGAGCAGGCCACCTTGCCCTCGATGATCGGGTGGTGCGAGGCCTTGAGGATCTGGCCGCGGACCTGGGCATGGCAGGTGTTGCAGGTCTGGTATTCGAGCGCGCGCTGAGTGGTCACGAAGGGGCCAATGCGCGGCGCGGTGCCCTTGCCGTGGATGCTGTGGCAGCTACCGCAGGTCACGTCGTTGAGGCCGTGCTTGCCCGAGTCCCAGAAGGTGAGCTGGCGCGCCTGCTGGTGGCACTTCAGGCACACCGCGTTCTGCTCGCCCGCCGGTTGGGTGCGCGCGAAGGTCATGGGCGGCTTGGCCTTGGTCGGGTCCTTCAGGTGCGCCGACACATCGCCGTGGCAGGCTGCGCACTCGGCATTGAGCGCGGCCGGGGTGCCCTTGGCGCCCTTGGCAGCGTGCGGCCCCTTCTCGAAGGTGTTGACGTATTCCTGGTGGCAGGTCGCGCAAATTTGCGCGCTGGCCGCCGAAGGGGCCGGTTGCTGTGCCGCAGCGTTCGCCGCGAACATCGCGGCCAAGCTTGCGCACACGCCGGCGATAAGGGCCCTAACTCGCATGTGACTCTCCTGTCTGGATCTTTTCGGGGGTTACCCACGCCGCAGCGGCCTGCGCGGCAGTCCAGCACGACAGAAGAGACTTCAG
>ENA-UOWG01002529-UOWG01002529.1-activated-sludge-metagenome-genome-assembly--contig:-NODE-2529-length-15335-cov-6.447055_pt1 | contig 15335 bp, 15 predicted proteins | sample MGYA00238147_ERZ761563 | MGnify/ENA primary metagenome ERZ761563 (study PRJEB28884, sample SAMN05720216) | anaerobic digester metagenome | isolation source: active sludge of municipal... | reverse complement strand
CCGGGGCTTTTACCAGGATCCTTATGCAGGCGGGGTGTTTGAACCCCGTCATCCTCCTCGATGAGGTGGACAAGACGGGCAGATATAGCTCAAGCGGGGACGTCGTTACCGTCCTCACCGAGATCCTCGACACCGGCCAGTCCATGCGGTTCTCCGACCAGTTCCTGGCGGGCATCCCCGTCGATCTGTCGAAGGCCTTCTTCGTCGCGACGGCGAACGACATCACCCTTGTTCCCCAGTTCCTCCTCGACCGGTGCAGGGTCATCGAGGTTCCCCTCTACGGGGAGGAGGACAGGCGCGTCATCATCAGGGACTACATGGCACAACAGGTGAGGACCCAGAGGAAGCTCCCCTTCGCCATCGAGGTGAGCGACGGGGTGGCGGCACGGATCGCCGCGGAAACGGACTCGTTGCGGGTGGCCAAGGAGATGCTCACCGTCCTTCTGGCACGGGAGCTGGAAGGGATGGCAGGGACACCGGACAGGGTGGTCCTCAACAGGTGGGACCCGAAGGTGGCGGACAGGTTCCTGCGAAAGGGCAACAGGGCAAGGACGATCGGGTTCGGGGTGCCTTCGACGCCGGTGGCTGTGTAGAACGCTGGCGGAAGATTGATCAAGCAAACGATGTTACCCTGCACACTATCCTCACCAATACCCCTTTCTTTTTCTCACGATCGTTAGTATAAAGAGATCACTGTAGCAAATTAGGGTGGACAGAATAAGAGGGCAAGCGGGGGGATCACCACGGACATGGACCGATACTCTCACGGTTGCCCGGTACAAGGGATGCAACTGCCTCTCTGGTACTAGATACCGTGATGAACGTAAAGGGATTATTCACGCTCGGCAGGCTCTACCCGTGGCCGAGGCTAGGGAGAAATACACGGTGGTCTCGGCGGAACACGTCAGGATGGCATCGACGGAGATATTCTAAAGACCATGACCGGAAGGAACGGCGACACCCCTCTGGTCAGCTGATTATGCAATGGTCGCAATAGCGCGAGAATGAATGTTTGGAATAATGTGCGAGGCAACAGTCCCCGATCCATCGGGCAGCTCCCATCCATGCATGCTCCTGTCCCGGACCGACCGGCGGACTATCCTCTCAGCGACGGCATCAATGACCTCCGGGGAAGGGTCGATGCCCAGCATCTCCGCGACGTCGACGTCGACGTCATCCAGCCAGCTGAAGATAGTGAAATAGGGATGAGCAGTGTCCCCGGACGTGAAGAGCCGCTCCATGTACCTCCAGCTCAGGTATTCAGCGCCCTCACCCTTCCTCACCGCCTCCTTGGTGAGGAAGGGTGTACCCGGACGTGACAACGGCCCGGGGCCGGAAAGATGTGTCACACGGGTTGGTATGCTGTATTGTATGACAGGTGTCCCACAGGGTCTATGAGGTGAATGGGACAGGTTACCACGATCCCGGCTTATGCAGTGACCTGCCATCGGGGGTTATGAACGGATTCGGAAACTGGCAGGCTTGATATCGGTCAACGCCTATTGTAAAAGAATCTGTCGCAATTTTTGCAAGCTCAGTATTTTTCCGCCTGAAGGGAAACGCGCAGTACACCCGTTTTTCGGGAAATAAGTTGAATGCCGTTCTAATGGCCGGTATGATGTCTGTGTCTCCCGTCACCAAAACGATGCTGTCGCATTGATCTAGAACGAACAATTCGAGCAGTTTCACCGAGATCGCGACGTCTGTTTCCTTTTCTTCATAATGTTTCACGAGGCTTTTACAACCATTGCAGTATACATCCTTTGCCTTGAATCTTCCCATTTCCACTTTTACGCCTGTAGCTTTCAGGCATTCGATGAAAAGCTCATGCCGCGCGATTATCTCCGGGTCCTTATTCTGGCGATGAAAGGCAAATGCGGAGAAATAGTAAATCTCTTCAAGCGTGGCTCGGGGGGTTAAAGAAGGAATATACATCCGGCAAAGCTTATGGATGTTGAGCCATTTGACGTTACGTTGTTTGTGACGCCAGCAGGCATCATTCAGCGAATGATACAGGTTAAACCCATCTATGAGGAATGTGGTCCTGTTCATTATCGGGGGCATTAAACAAAAAAGCCCTTTGAGCCGTAACCCAAAGGGGGCCAGGTAACTTTCGCCGCCTGGGGATGAATTAACTTATTATAAACCGCTCGATAATAATGTCAAGCATTTTCAATTGCACTCCTGACATCATGCCGCCAGGTAACGGTAGACCGACTCCCGGGAGATGCCAAATTTCTTCGCCAAGGCGGTCCGGGATACGCCAGGGATGGCCAGGGCCCGCAGTTCCTCGGCCTGGAGGGGAGTCAACACGCGCTTGCGACCTTTGTAGACGCCCTTTTTCTTCGCCTTCTCGATGCCTTCGCGCTGACGTTCTCTGATAATTGCTCTTTCAAATTCGGCAAACGCTCCCATCATGCTCAGGAGGAGACGGGACATCGGGGAATCATCGCCGGAAAACGTCAGCGTCTCCTTGACAAACTGAATCCTCACACCCCTAGACGTGAGGTCGTTCACCAGGCGCCGGAGATCGTCGAGGTTGCGAGCCAGGCGGTCGATGGAGTGGACAATGATCGTGTCCCCCTCCCTGGCATACCCGAGGAGTTCCTGCAGCTGGGGACGGTCCCCAGCGTTTTTGCCGCTGGCCTTGTCGGCGAAGACACGGTCCAGTTCAATACCGTCGAGCTGACGGTCGGTGTTTTGATCGACTGAGGATACTCTGACGTAGCCTATGCGTTGTCCCTTCACTGTCGCTCTCCTGGTGTGGTGTATATGTTTAATACTGCTATTCTTCCGCTATCTTCATCTTGCACAATGCCGAGACCGACACTCCCAGCTTCCTTGCCCTGGCATCGAGGCGCGCTTTCTCAGTGGGTGTCATGTAGATGGTCACCTTTACGAGTCTTTCCTCTACAGGCTTCTTCGGACGCCCGCCCGGGTTCTTCATGTGCACACCCTGGCTCTCAACTGCATGCTCATCCACACCGTTCCCGATGGTCGGGGCTTTAAACCTGCCCATGCCTTACCTCCTTGAGGAGTTTATGGATCTCTTTCGCGAGTGCCATGATCTCCTCTGCTGCCCTGGAATTCCTGTTGTACTCGATTACAGACATGCCGGCGCCGTACGCATCCTGGAAGTCTGCCCGCAATCTCACGACGGTATGTAACAGTTTAAAACCGTCCATCACGCTGACGTACTCGGCGAGGTCCGTGAGCTTGGAGATACTCGCCGGGAAGGAGCCGTTGTTAAGCACATACCCTGTTTTCCCAACCGCCTTCAGGACGGACATTGCCCTTGTCAGTGCGTAGACCTCCACCTGGGAGGGACGGGTGGGGATGATGACTAGGTCCGATACGGACATTGCCGACCTATTGAAGTCGCTGTCGATGCCTCCACAGTCCACGAGGAGGAGGGACTTGGGGTTATCCCGATATGGGGCGGTCACGTTCGGGATCTGCTTGACGGTGTTGCCTCGCACATTATTCCAACCAGTCATTCTCACACTATTTTGACCATCGCACAATTAACTGACCGGAGGGGTTTGCCCCTCTCCGGTCACGCATTTCTTTTTAGTTAAAATATCTCCGTCGACGCCATCCTGACGTGTTCCGCCGAGACAACCGTACATTTCTCCCGGGCGGCGGCTACAAGCGAACCCTTCGCAAGGAGGTTGGCCCTCCTTAAGAGCCCTCCCGACCCCTGGTGTATGGCGAGGACTGCCTCGTCGGAGAAGAGCTGTTCCTTTATTCCCGCGATCCCCAGGTGATGCTTGAGATACCCGGCCATGTCCTTTCGCCTCAGGCCCTCAAGGTGGCTCCTGCCGATGATCCTCGATGCCAGCGGCCTCGATGTGATGTACATGAGCTTGTCGAGGAGGTTGTTCTGCCCTGCCAGGATAATAGGAAGGACCGGCTTCGAGTCCATCTCGAACTGGCCCAGGGTATGGAGCTGGGCAAACACCTCGATGCGCAGGAGGCTCGCCTCGTCGATGATGAGGACAGGCACCTGCCTTCTTTTTGCTATCTCCGCCACCGTCTCCCGTATCGTGTGCATGAGCCTCGTCAGGGACGTACTGTTCCAGTTGATGTCGAGGGCAATACATATCTGTTTGAAGACCTCGATGACGCTGCCCGTTGACGCTATGACGGGGATGACGTGGTACTGGGAGGGATGGAGCCCTCCTGACGCGTAGCGCAGGGCCGTAGATTTACCCGATCCCACATCCCCGGTGATGACCGATATGGCGCCCAGGCTCACGGCATAGAGGAACCGTTCCTTCACCCCCTCGAGAGCGGCGCTGTGGTAGAGTTCGTCGAGCTTGATGTCCGGCGAGAAAGGCTCTTTCGTAAACCCGAAGAAGTGTCTCATTCCTTTCCCTCCCTTCCGAAGACCTGCCCGTTCTTAAGCAGCCTGCCTTCCGGCTCAACGGTGTTGTCGGGGACGATGTCCACGGTCTGGTGCGACCTCTTTACCCTCACGTTGACATGGACGTCAAGGGGTATCAGCATGCCGTGGGAGACGCCGTTAAAGATGACCTCGACCCGGGAGGGGTCGCTGTCGTGATACAAAAGGGTGACAGTTGCCCCGATGAGCGGTACCGGGGCCTCGTAGAGCTTACCGTCGAGGGAGACTATCCTGTCCCTGTCGACCTTGCGGGTTACCCTCTTTCTGAAGTGGTCCATGAGATGCTTCGGCGCCTCCCGGATCAGGTGGAGGTGGTTCCCGTACCGGTCAAGCGGGGCCTCTTTGGTGGCCGAGTGTCTGCTGATATGATAAAGGCCGACCCAGTCGCCGAGCCTTCGATTGAGCTCTTCAAGGGTAAGCCCGTCCTGTACCGTGGACAGAAGCTGCATCCTTACCGTCCGGAAGAACCTCTCTATCTTTCCCCGCCCCTCCGGCTTGTACGGCCTCGAGTGGATAAGGGCGATGCCGAGTGACGCGGTGGCGTGACGCAGTATCTGGGTCGAGAAGGCAGGGCCGTTGTCGACGTAGAGCTTTCTCGGCAGCCCCCTCTTTGAGAGGGCCTTGATGAAGGCGTCAACGTAGGAGTCGATCCGTTCGTTGAGGTAGAACCCGGCATGGGGCACGAGACGCGTCATGTCGTCGATGAAGGCGAAGAGGTAGGACTTTCTCATCTTCCCCTCGTGAAGGACCCTGGGTCCGTGCAGGCAGTCCGACTGCCAGATGTCGTTGGGAAGCTCCGCCTCGAACCTGCGCCGGTCGGGATACGCAGTATCGCTCCCCGATACCCCGTGCAGCTTGAAGATCCGGTATATGGTCGCATAGCTCACGGTGAGCCTGCCGGGCAGGATGCCCCGGGCCCTCGCCTCCTTGAGGAGGACGGGAAGGGACATGCCCCGGCGTTCTTTCTTGAGGCGCACGAGGGAAGCGATTGTCTCCTCGTCCATGACCCTCGGGCGTCCCCTGTCCTTTCTGTCCTCCGGGTAGAGGCTCTCAAGATTGCGTGCCTTCGTGTAGGCGCGCGCCCAGGAGAGGATGGTGCTGCGGCTTATACGGGTCCGGGTGGAGAACGGGATCTCCCACCGGCAGGACGCCTTCTCCCGGATGATCCTCTCTTTCTCGCCCCGTGCGAGCTTTCTGCCGACGATATCGGCGATGACGCCGAACCGGAAGACGGCGATCTCCTTCTTTGTTGCCTCGTCCATGCAATACCTCCTTGTCTTTTTAACAACACGTACCGCAACAGGACGGCGCACGTCGCCGCAAAAACACGGTAGGGAGTGCCTCACAGGCGCAGGATCGCACGCTGGATTGAACGGGTGAAGGGGATCACGTCCCGGGAAAGGAGGGCATAAAGCGTGTTCACGTCAGGTCGAAGAACATTCGCCGTCCGCGAGGCTTGGAACCGAAGCGCCCTCAGCCAGTATTGCCGTGCCTGGCGGGAGGGGCGGGGAAGGACAAAACCTTTGCCGGTTATCTTCTCTGCCAGGGACAGTACGATGGTTGCCAGGGAATACCGGAAGCCCCTGACAAATGCATCTGGCCTTAAGGTATAGACTGTGCCGCAGTCGGGACAGCGAAGGCGCCGTATCCACAGGGGATAGACGAAACCCTCAAAATAGCGGGGAACGTAACCATGCCCCCAGATGCGCCGGGACCCGCATAAGCGGCACCTGTTTGGCCTCGGCCAGGGGTAGAGCCTGCCGAGTGCGAATAATCCCTTTACATTGACCGTGACATGTAGTACCAAAAAGGCAGTTGTATCCTTTGTACCGGGCAATCGTGAGGGTATCGTTCCATGACCGTGGTGATCCCCCCGGTTGCCCTTTTTATTCTGTCCGCTTTAATCTGATACAGTGATGTTCTTATACAAAGGATTGTGAGAAAAAGGAAGGGGTATTAGAGAGGATAATGTGCGGGGTAACAGACGGAACTTACGACAGCCACGGGGATCTCTGGAGTGATGCCTCTCTCAACCCGGTAGCCGGCCCACAGGGAGGAGGACCTCTGGAGGTCGAGCTCGAGGATGCGGGTGTCGGAGTATTTCGAAATGAGGGTGGTTGCCAGGTTGACCGCTAGGGTCGTCTTCCCGACGCCGCCCTTGGGATTTGCGATGCTGATGATCATGCCGCCTCCTATATGTAACAAACTGTTTCGTGATATCGTGTAACAGTTTTAAAGAGTCATAAAACAGTTATATACAGTCGTAAGTCTAGCAGATCCAGCGGGGTTGTCAAGGGCAATGTACGGGAAGAAGGGATATTGAACCTTTTCTTTGTACAGGAAATATGACAAGATATTGCTCGGGTACTATCAGCATCCTCTATTAATGTTTCACGTGCTGTTTGATTTCGGCGTGATAGAAACAATTAACATAGCATGTTAACTATTTCACTTGACAGGTGGGTTTCGTGATCATATACTTTAGGACAAGGCAGCTTGAAAGAATAGGTTCCCAGGAGCGGGAAATGGTCAAGCAGCTTGGCACGAAGCAGGCCGGGAAGCTCCGGCAGAGGTTGATGGAGCTCAGGGCTGCAGAGGTCTTATCCGATATTTCTCATCTACCGCCAGCACGTTGTCACCAGTTGTCGTCCGGAAAGGATGCGGGTACGTTTTCCGTGGACTTAAACGATCAATACCGTTTGTTGTTCATTCCGGCAGACGATCCCATCCCTCTTTGCGATGATGGCGGGATTGACACAACGAAGGTGAGAGAGATTGAGATTATTGAGATAAGAGACACCCATCGAGGTGGAAAATGAAGGCGCATAAGAAATACGAGTATCGACCTGATTATGCAGTGCCTCCCGGGCAGACACTCCGGGAGGTAATGGAATCCCTGGAGATGACACAGAAGGAATTCGCGATCAGGACGGGGCTTACCGTACAATCCCTCAACCGGATCTTCAAGGGAGAGCAGCCGATCAGCTATGAGAGCGCAAATCGCCTCGAACTGGCCACGGGCACACCCGCGAGCTTCTGGAACAATCTCGAGGCGCAGTCTCAGGAACAGAAGGTCAAGGTGGAAGAGCGCCGGAATCTGGAGAAGGACCTGGAATGGCTCAAAACAATCCCTGTAAAAGAATTACAGGATCGAGGCATTCTGTCCCGGACAGATGATAAGTTGGTCTTATTGCGCGAGACTCTGGGCTTTTACGGTGTTGGAAGCGTCGATGCGTGGCGTGAGATATGGGAGAAACCCGCAATCGCTGCCAGGCGGTCCCAGTGTTTCGAATCGCAGCCTGGCTCAGCTTCCGCCTGGATCCGGCAGGGAGAAATTCAAGCACACGAGAAGGTGTGCAAGCCGTTCGACAAGGCATCCTTCCTCAAAGCATTGAAGAAGATCCGCAGCCTCACGAAAGAGAGCCCCGAGAAATTCGAACCGGCAATGAAGAAGCTTTGTGCCGGAGCGGGTGTGGCAGTGTCACTCGTCCGCGAGATGAAGAAAGTTCCCTGGAATGGAGCAACGAAGTGGATCACCCCACAGAAGGCGATGATACTGCTCTGCCTGCGCGGTAAGGGGGAGGACAAGTTCTGGTTCTCGTTCTTTCACGAGGCTGGACATGTGCTGAACGACAGCAAGAAGGATCTTCTCATCAACGACGGCAGCAAAGACGATCCCCGAGAGGTTCGCGCGAATGAGTTTGCCGCCAGGTTTCTCATACCGCCTGAATACGATAGGCATGTTCGTACTGTTCGGTCAAGGGAGGAGGTTCTCCGGCTGGCGAGGGACCTTGATATCGCTCCCGGTATAGTTGCAGGGCGTTTCCAGTTCCTTACTCAGCAGTGGGACCACTATAGGGATATTATCCGTACCCTCAGGTGGAAATAAGACATCAGTCCGTGTACATTCCCTTCAACGAATGAGCAAGGAACTGCGCCAGCATGCCAATACTTGACACATCATGTGGTGTTAATGTAAACAATCTCATGAAGGTAAATGGATCAGCCGGAAGTACTGCCGTTGTTCTCGCTCTGTTATTGATGCTCGCCCTGTCTTCAGTGCCTCTGTCTTCAAGCTTTTTCACGGTACCGCATGATTTCGACAAAGATGTTTCTGGCCACACCAACTTTCTTCTGTCTCAGAAGTGGGGATTTTGCAAGACAGCCGTCAGGCCTGTTCGACCGCCGTCGACCTCAGTGTTCCATACGGGGGTATATCTTGAGAACGGGTCAATCCCTGTCGCATCCGGAGGAAACCGTCCTGTAGTAGCTCTCCTCGCCAGTCAAACCGGCTCCGCCCACGCATATCTGCACAACCTCAGTCTTCGCTGTTAAGCTAAAACACGCCGGAGATCAATCCAGTCAGCTGCGTGATGTCCTTGCGGGATGACGCATGCTGCACGCTGAGACTCACTCTCTCGGCAACTGCAGCCCCAGGGCTGGCACAAGATATCACAGTGGTGGTCGACGGCAGAGCAAAGTGTAAGGGACGAGGAACTCATTAATGACGTGCGTAATACATCGTTTATGGCGAGCCAGCTCCTGTTCGTGTGGAAAAGGAGGATCGCGGGGATAAGACCATCACCTAAATCCGGAGGAGATACAGGACGAAGGTGCTGTGAAATCTCCCACACTTCAGCCTGTGCGGAAGTACAGCAAAAGGAGGTTCAATGATGAACATGGTTCACTTTCTGGTCGAGGACAGTCCGAGGAGACCGTATTACGCGATACTTCTCTTCATCGTGGTGGCAGTTGCCTTCTCTTTTCTCTATCTTGCCATCCTGCCGAGCGTTCAAGGTTTACCCTCCTTGAACCACACGGGACAAGGGAAATCGGCGGCTCAGGCTGTTGACTTTCTGGATTGCCTGTATTTCAGTATCGGTACGCAGACGACCCTGGGATACGGCGACCTCATTCCCGCAACTGTGCCCGCAAAAATTACTTCAATGGTCCAGGCCGCTTTCGGTTATGTGTATCTCGCTTTCCTGGTGTCTGTATTTACCGCCCAGGCCGTGTTGCGATCCAGGAGATTTCAGGCGTATCTTCGGGAGATGGTAAGAACGTTGCGGTGACGCGAAGATCCTAAAAGGCCAGATTGCAAAGACTATGTGGCGGCAGGGGAGCGAATGATGACATGATTCACACTAGCTATGGCAGATAGCCTGACGATGAGCTCATGGCCCAAACCGGTCTCATCTGCAACGAATTAGAGGTCGAAAGAGGTCGGAACATGAGGTCAGGGCCTGTGAACTTTGGCAATCACGCCGGCGCCCCACCAAATTCTTTGAACCGGCGCTGTGCATCTCAGACACGGGAGGGTTAGAACATGACACGTATCCGATCAATTCTGGCTGCAGCCGACTTTTCTCGTAATTCCCGGTATGCCGCAGAACGTGCGGCGATACTCGGTGCTACGCTGGGGGTGGAAAAGGGTCTGTTGCTGCACGTGCTGGAAGAGTCGTGGCTGGAGAGTATGAAATCATTCGTCAGCTCGCCGACTGACGAGATGCAACGTGGAATAATCGATGATGCTTCGAATTCCCTGCTGGGACTGGCTGAAGAGATCCGCCAGTCGTCGGGCTTTTCCTTTGAAACGCGGGTCCTAACGGGCAGAACGTTGAACGTAATCGTCGAGGCTGCTCTGGATCACGACCTGCTTGTGGTGGGTGCTCACGGACGGCATCCGGTGCTGGCCTTAGCCCTTGGCACTACCGCACAGCGACTTCTGGGCAAAACGCGGAGATCTGTCCTGGTCGTCAAGAGCAAGCCTGACAGACCTTATCGGAGGGTTCTTACCGCCGTCGATTTCTCACCAAATTCCCGAAAAGCCATGGAGTATGGTTCCATAATAGCCCCGGGAGCCCTTGTCACCGTGGTGCATGTATACGAACCGCTCCTCGAAAGACAGATGATCTCCGTAGGGGCATCCGAGAAGGTCCTTGAAGAGTATCGGGCGAAAGCGCGGAGTCATGCCGAGACACAAATGAAGGTCTTCCTGGAAGCTGCGGAAAGGAACACGGCAGAACTGCTTCAACGCATTGAATACGGACATGCGTCAGCCAGGCTGCCGGAGATAGCTCAAGAGTGGGGGCCCGATCTCGTAATTGTCGGCAAGCACGGGAGATCACGCGTCGAAGAACTCCTGCTCGGCAGCGTCACAATACACCTGCTGTCCCAATCGCAATGCGACGTGCTAGTTGTCCAATGAAGTTGGTCCGGTGATAGCGTATGGTTTTGGATAAAGTTGAGACAATTATTGTATGATACCGATCGAACATATTCTCCTGATAGGTTCGCTCCTTATCCTGGTCAGCATCGGGGTCGCCAGGCTTTCCGAGAACCTTGGGGTGCCGGTGCTGCTTTTGTTTCTCGGCATCGGGATGCTTGCCGGTTCGGAAGGTCTTGGCGGGATCTATTTTGACGATGCCCACCTTGCTCAATCCGTTGGTGTCCTTGCGCTCGTATTTATCCTCTTCGCGGGCGGTCTCGACACAAAGTGGTCGGAGGTCAGGGCGTCCTTCTTCCCGGCGGTGAGCCTCGCGACCGTCGGAGTCGTGCTCACGGCATCGGGTGTCGGCCTCTTCGCTTTCTTTGCCCTGAAGCTCCAGTTCCTTACCGCCCTGCTCCTGGGGGCCGTTGTGTCATCGACTGACGCCGCGGCTGTCTTTTCCGTTCTCCGGTCCAAGAATATAAGTCTCAAAGGCCGTCTGAGACCACTGCTCGAGCTTGAATCGGGCAGCAACGATCCCATGGCGGTCCTGCTTACCATAGGGATCATTCAGGTCATAATCAACCCCGGGGCCTCATTCGGGTCCATCGCCCTCCTGTTCGTCCAGCAGATGGGGCTCGGGATCGTCTGCGGGTTCTTCTTCGGGAAGGTGACGGTCGTGATGCTCAATCGATTGAAGTCCTACTACGAAGGCGTTTATCCTGTTTTCTTCCTTGCCTTGGCCGTACTCACTTACGGTTTCACGACAGCCGCCGGGGGAAGCGGGTTTCTTGCCGTGTACATCGCGGGCCTGATAGCCGGCAACAGCTACTTCGTTTACAAGAAAAGCCTGTTACGCTTCTTCGACGGCCTCGCTTGGCTCAGCCAGATCACCATGTTCCTTACGCTCGGCCTCCTCGTGTTTCCATCCCGTATTATCCCCGTCGTTGGGGCCGGTCTTGCCTGTTCGGCATTTCTCATGTTAGTCGCCCGCCCCGCAAGCGTCTTTCTTTCGCTCCTCTTTGCCCGGCTTCACTGGAGGGAAAAGGTACTTGTTTCCTGGGTAGGCCTGAGAGGGTCCGTGCCCATTGTCCTGGCAACCTTCCCCCTCTTGGCTGGTGTGACTGGTTCCGAGGCGATATTCAACATGGTCTTCTTCATAGTGCTGACCTCGGCTCTGCTCCAGGGCTGGTCGATTCCAGTCGTTGCCCGTCTGATGAAGCTGCAGGCACCAATTGAAAGGAAACGGCGATACCCTATTGAGTTTGCTTCCACCGACAGCGCCGACAATCAACTCGTCGACTTCATCATTCCCTTCAATGCGGCGATTGCAGGCAAGGCGATAGTGGAGCTTGGTCTCCCCTCCGACAGTCTCATTGTACTTGTAAACCGCGACGAGAAGTTCCTTGTGCCCAGCGGCGGCACTGTTCTTGAGGGGGGAGATGTGGTACTGGTCCTGGTCAACGACAAGAACATAGGAGAGGTCAGGGAGAAACTCATGAAGTGGAAAGAACCCAGGAAAGAATGACGGATCGGCAGGTGATTGCACGAGGTAGCGACTTTGAAAGGCTTCCCATTCACGTTGCCATAACAAGTATTTGAGGTGTATCAGCCAACTTTCCCCTTGCAAACCTCACCCAATTTCCAGACAATATGGTCGGTACAGGGGCCAGTAATTTCACAATTTCATAGGCGCATCGGTCGTCCCATCCATATCCAGGAGGCTCCATGCGTCTTGCGCCACGGCAGGTTCTTCTTTTCCTTTCGATCTTCTTTCTTTTCACGATCCCAGTCTTTTCCGGTCCCCTCGAAGACTGTGCGGAATACGCTCAGCTCGGCATCCCCGGACAGGAAGGAGATCTCCTCTGCCGCCCCGGCCATCTCCTCGCCCATCATCCCGTCCGCAAAACGCCCATCTGGGTCATTGAGCGCCTTACCGCGGAAAAGGCGACCAGCACAGTGGTGCCGCGGGAAGAGGGGTCATTCCGGATTGACCCCGGCCTGAAGAAGGGAAGACGCGCAGGACTCTCTGACTACCGGAAAAGCGGTTACGACCGTGGTCACATGGCACCGGCCGCCGACATGCGCTGGGACAAACAGGCGATGATCGAGTGCTTCTACCTCTCCAACATGGTTCCCCAGGTGGGCAAGAAAATGAACCAGGGGATCTGGAAGGCCCTCGAGGAGCTCGTCCGCACCTGGGCCATAGACAGGGGCGAGCTCTTTATCTATACCGGTCCCATCTACGAAGGCCGGACCACAAAGACGATCGGGAAGAACAAGGTTGCGGTTCCCTCCCGCCTGTACAAGATCGTCTATGACCCCGGCAGACAGGACGCCATAGCCTTCATCATGCCGAATGAGGCCCTCAGGACGGGAGATATGCCACTCTACATCGTTACTGTAAGGGATGTTGAGGAGAGGACCGGGCTCGATTTCCTCTCGAGCTTGGAGACTGCAGGACAGCATAGAGACCACCAGGGCCGACAGACTCTGGCAATAGGAAAGGGATCAGACTATAGGCAGACGACGTGGTAGTAGGAACACCGATGCCTGCCGCAGCAGAGGAAAGATTGCGGTCAATACCAACGAAACGGAAGGCCTAAAGGTCCGGACGGGCGACCTTCTCTGCACCACCGATGGTGGCGTCCACAACATCACCGGGCAGTTCCGGCTCATTGGTTTGTCGACTGCGGACATACTTAAGGGGTGTTCATGAGATGGATGTGAAGCGAGCCATTTCTTACATATTCTTTGTAATGATTCTATCGCTGACCATGCAGGGCATTGCTTATCCCTCGCCCTACCAGGGGAGTACTGGTCATGGTCGTGATATTAAGTCGATATTAGGGAATAAAGATCTAGATGAATTATATAAATTGGTGAGTACCACGGTAGATCAAGAGCTTCCCCAGATCATGAAAGAAAAATTCGGTATTAATCCCGGATACAACCACAGAATATTCGGGCATTGGGGGTTTGAAGGAGCCATACCTTTTGATGTTGAGCCATATAAGGAACCCTTATCGAAATATCCCAAGGAAGAAATCATCGGAATATGGAGAGAAACGGTTAATAGACTGACATTCAGAGCGCAACAAATGACAGGACTGCCACGAAGACAAGCGAAGGGTTTAGTTGGTCTCATATACAATACCCACCTGTTAGGGGATCTGAAACCCGATCCCAAAACAAACAAGATTATCGAACCGCTGCAGCATCTCGTCCCTGAACGAATGAATCAAGAGCTAAAAAAGAATCTACACAGAATGTATGGCAATAATAGCTTAAAGGTCCAAAAGATTAGTGAAGAGCTTGATTCACTGAAGAAGGTTAAAGACCCACAGAAATATGCACAGATGGCCTTGGACATTCTAAAAAGACACGACCTGGGTGGGAATTTATCTGTCAAACTTGGAAGAGTTGCGGAGCAATTGTCAATACCTGTCGCCGCCGCAAGTGTCGACTCCAAGGAGCCGGTTAAGAAGGTGGAAAACGAAGCCCCTCAAAAAGCTTCAAGATCTTCAGAAACCAAGAACCCCTTGGATGTGAAGAAGGAAACCCCCAATAGCAAGATTCTCAAAGCAACAGAACGTTCAAAGCTAGAGATGAAAGCGATGAAAAGCCCTTGGAAATTCTCGAAGCTGATCAAATGGGTTTTTCGGTCATCAGCCTTTTTTTCCATCATAGTATCGGGATATACTGTGACCGCAGAAATCTATGATGCAAAAATGGCAGGTAAGGAGATCCACCCTTCACGTCTTGTATTAAGAGCATTCGTAGGATTTGCCGGCGGTTTAGCTGGTGGTTTCTTGCTGGGTATTACCTTGGGGTTCTTGTTCTTTTGGTTTCATCCCGCTGCTGTTACCGCAGGTATTATTGGTGCTGCTATCGGTGGTATGTTAGGAGCAATTGGCGCAGAATGGCTTTTCGAGCTAATAATGCCAAACAAAGGATTAGGCTATATCATACTAGATATCTTGATCGGGGGGGTATTTGGGTCAACCGTAGGTACTGTTGTTGGGCTCATTCGAGGATTATACAAAACCCCTCCGATAGAGATCTCAGGCTTCTGGAGAACGCTGTGGGAGATCTTGACGTTTCCTTTCGCTCTAGTAGAAAGTTGTTTAACGGGTGCTATATGTGGATTGGTTTTGGGAGGTTTTGCGGGATCAACGCTTTTTTTTGTCATGTTTACCGTGATGTGAAATACATTTCTTGTCTGGAGACGATGAGTGTCGTTACCTTCTTTCGATTGGTAATCTCCAGCTCTCAACTCGTGGGTGAAACGAGAGATTTTTCCCTACAAACCGATGCCTGAAATATCGCAACTGCAACAGCCTGAAAATACCTTGCAAATTCCCCGTGCCTGATAGACAATTACCTATATCAAGGCGGGTTAAACCCACAGACAATTGATGCATCAGGGCCTTCAGGTCAACAGGACGGGGTGTCCTCATGGCTAAATCTGGCAAGGAAGACTCTATCATCCGGGAGATCAACGATCACCCGCTAACACGTGAGGAAGTCATCGCGTTCGTTACGGAAGTGGTGAAATTGTCCCCTGAAGACAGGGATTTTGAGGGGCATGCTATCACTGCTGTCCGTGTGCTTGAGGGAAATCCCGATAAAGCCCTCTCAATCGTGTTCAGGATGGAAGCGCTTGCCCGGCTGATTCACCAGGGGCTTCTGCCTGGTTGGTGCAGGGAGCCTGACAGTCCT
>ENA-UOWG01002524-UOWG01002524.1-activated-sludge-metagenome-genome-assembly--contig:-NODE-2524-length-15359-cov-45.898785_pt1 | contig 15359 bp, 11 predicted proteins | sample MGYA00238147_ERZ761563 | MGnify/ENA primary metagenome ERZ761563 (study PRJEB28884, sample SAMN05720216) | anaerobic digester metagenome | isolation source: active sludge of municipal... | reverse complement strand
ACAACGCCACGCTCGGCGCCATCGGCGGCGCGCTGGTCGGCGGCATTCTCGGCAATCAGGTCGGCCAGGGGTCCGGGCGGACGGCGGCAACGGTGGTCGGCGCCGCCGGTGGTGCCTATGCCGGCAATCGCATGGCCAGCGGATCGTCGCTGGTGTGGATCATCGGCATCCGTTACGACGACGGTTCGCTGGCGACGATCCAGCAGGCATCGTCCCCCGCCGTGCGCATCGGCGACCGTGTGCGGGTGAGCAACAACGGCATGGAACTGCTGCCGAACCGATGATGGCGGCACGTTGTTCCGCCGCAACGCCAGTTGTCGGTACATTTAGTTGAAATACGGGTAGCACGGATAGATGGGTAGACTTGAGCTTTCGCAGCGAGGTGGCGGCATGGACGGGTTGAACAAACAGGGGGCGGCATTCGCCCTCGCGGCGCTGATATTTTCCACGCTGGCATCGGCGGCGACGATCGAGGGGCAGACGTGGCGGCTTACCAGCCTGCCGGGTCAGGATCTCGCTGCGCTGGGCGCCGGGCAATATCTCACCGCACGTTTCGAGGCTGGCCGCGTTTCCGGGTTTTCCGGCTGCAATCGATTCATGGGGTCTTACACGGTCGACCGCGACCAGCTCGTGCTCGGGCAGCTTGCCGGGACGATGATGGCATGTCCGGGGGCCGCGATGACCATCGAGAGCGCCTTCCAGGAATCGCTGGCCGGGACGCTCCGCTATGCGATCGTCGACGACCGTCTGACCCTGACCCCGGTTTCCGGGGCGCAGCTGGTTTTCGACCTGGAGCCGAAACCGGTCCTGGAAGGCGTCAAGTGGGAGGTGACCGGCTTCAACAACGGTCGCCAGGCGGTCGTCGGCACCGTGCCCGGCACCAGGCTCACGCTTTCGTTCAAGGATGGCACGCTGTCGGGCAGCAGCGGCTGCAACACCTTCCGGGCATCCTACAAGGCGGAAGAGAATCGGATCATCGTCGGCCCGGCGCTGGCCACGCGCAAGCTATGTTCGGGCAAGGGCGTCATGGAGCAGGAGCGGCAATTCCTGGCGGCGCTTGAAACGGCAGTCAAATGGGACGTCAGCCGTGGCGTGCTCGACATGCACCGGGCGGATGGCGAGCGCGTGCTGACCGCCAACGGAATCGCCAAATGAGCTTGTCCAGGAAATCTTGTCGATGGAGTCAATGTTCATGAATACACGCAACCGTTGGATTATTGCGTTTACCCTGCTGGCTTTTGTCTCGGTTTTTATCTTGCCGTCCATGCCGCAATCGCTGGACTACCACAATTTCGCCGATCATCGGCACGCCTATGGGATCGAGAACTTTCTCGACGTCGTCTCGAACCTCGGTTTTTTGCTGGCCGGAATCATCGGACTGATCATTGTCTTCAGCGGGCGCGCCCGCTTCGAGTTCGCCGGCGAACGCTGGCCATTCGCGATTTTCTTTCTTGGCGTGCTGTTGACCGCGCTTGGCTCGGGTTATTACCACCTGGCGCCGGATAACGAAACCCTGTTCTGGGATCGGCTACCGATGACGGTCGCCTTCATGGCGCTGGTTTCCAGCCAGATTGTCGACCGCATCAACGTGCGGGCCGGGTTGCTTCTGCTGTTGCCGATGTTGCTGCTTGGCCTCGCGTCAGTCGTCTATTGGCGGGCGACGGAGCGCATGGGGGTGGGTAATGTGATGCCCTACGCGGTTCTCCAGGGATATTCCGTGTTCGTCCTGCTCTTGCTGGCCAGGATGAATCCGTCGCGCTATACCCGCGGTAATGACATCTACTGGGTCTTCGGCTGGTATCTGTTGAGCAAGGTGCTGGAGACGTTCGACGGCGAGGTGCTCGCCATCGGTCACTTTGTCAGCGGACACACGCTCAAGCATCTGGCGGCTGCGGTGGCCAGTTTCGTGGTTTGCTATATGTTGTTGCGGCGGACACTGAAGTCTGGCGAACTGTCGGGCAAGCACCCCCTGAATGCCTGATCGTCGAAATTTGCTTTAATAGGAAGTAAATTGCCATGCGTTATGTTTATATTTTCCTGATCGTTGCCGTTACCGTGGTGGTTTTGGCATTCAAGGTTCAGAACCTCACGGCGGTTACCGTTACGCTGTTCGGGGCGAGTCTGACGATGTCCGTCTCGCTGTTGACCATCGGCGTCTATATTCTCGGCATGCTGACTGGCAGCGCCTTGCTGAGTCTTGTTCGCGGCTGGGTGAAAGGGGCGCGTGGGAAATGAATTGAAGTTATACGTGGCCGTGTGGTTTTTCTTTATTTGATTCGCGGGAGAGTTTGAAATGAGTAATTTTTGGGATCTTATCTGGTTGATTTTCTCGGCCTTCATGTTTGTCGCCTATCTGCTTATCCTGTTCCAGGTGATCACCGACCTCTTCCGCGACAGCGAACTCGGCGGCGGGTACAAGGCATTGTGGCTGATTGCCCTGGTTTTCCTGCCCATGCTGACCGCCCTGGCCTATGTCCTGACGCGCGGCAGGGGTATGGCGGAACGGCAGCGGGCTTCCATGGAGCGCTCAAAAGCCGAGGCTGACGCCTATATCCGGCAGGTTGCCGGGAAGTCACCCGCCGATCAGATTGCCGACGCCAAGAAGTTGCTCGACGCCGGCACGATCAGCCAGGACGAGTTCGCCAAGCTCAAGGCGAAGGCACTTGCCTGAGCATTCGGCTTCCCGGTGCGGTCAACGACAAAATAACGTGTTTTTTGGCGTTGACCGCACCAGACAATTTCGTGGTTTGATTTGAGGGTTATGCGGCATGACTGATTCAAAAGCTAAAAAGCCAACAGGACGCCAGGCCAGAAAGACTGTTCTGGTCGATCTGGCGTTGCAGGGTGGTGGTGCACACGGAGCGTATACCTGGGGTGTGCTCGACCGCTTGCTCGAGGAGTCCTGGCTGCAGTTCGACGGCATTTCCGGTACTTCGGCGGGAGCCATGAACGCGGTGGTAATGGCCAATGGTTTGGTTAAAGGTGGCCCCCAGGGGGCCAGGGCGGCGCTGGCGGACTTCTGGAAACGCGTCGCCGATGCGGCATTGTTGAGTCCTTTCCGGCGCGGCCCGCTCGAAATATTGACCGGCAAGTGGACGCTTGATTATTCGCCGGCCTTCGTCGCCGCCGATATCGCGGCGCGGCTATATTCGCCGTACACGATCAATCCCGGCGGCAGCAATCCACTGCACCAGATTCTGAGCGAATGTGTCGATTTCAGCAGCCTGGTCAACGCTGGACCCAAGTTGTTCGTTACTGCGACCAATGTTCATACCGGACGCGGTCGCATCTTCCGCAACGCCGACCTGACGCCGGAAGTGCTGATGGCATCCGCTTGCCTGCCGACCATGTTCCAGGCTGTCGAGATTGATGGCGAGCCCTACTGGGATGGCGGCTTTACCGGCAATCCGACCATTACGCCGCTGATTCGCGAGTGCGATTCGGACGATACGATCCTGGTTTCGATCAACCCGATTGAGCGCCCCGGGACACCTAAAACAGCGTTGGAGATTCAAAACCGCCTGAATGAAATTTCGTTCAATTCGCCGTTGATCAAGGAATTGCGCATGGCCGCCCTGCTGCGTCAGGTGGCCGATCCGGGTAGGGGCGAGGGTGCGGTGTGGGCCAGGATGCGTATTCACCGGGTGGCGGGCGAGGAGATCATGCTGAAATTGGGCTATTCGTCCAAGATGCTCGCCGAGTGGGCCTTCTTCGAGATGTTGCGCGATGAAGGACGGCGTGCTGGCGAGACCTTCCTTGAAACCTGCGGCCCCCACATCGGGGTGCGTTCAACCCTGAACATCGATCATCTTCTCACCGAGGTCTGAGGTTATGGGCTTGCTTGGAATTTTTCTTGGCCTGGCGGTGCTCATCGGCCTGTCTTTCCGCGGCTGGAGTGTGCTCGTACTGGCGCCGCTGGCCGCCCTGGTCGCGGCCCTCGCTGCGGGTGATCCGCTCCTCGCGCACTGGACCCAGACCTTCATGGGTGCGGCAGGCGGCTTCGTGGCGCAGTTTTTCCCGCTTTTCCTGCTCGGAGCAATTTTCGGCAAGCTGATGGAAGATAGTGGTTCGGTGAACACCATCGCAGCCTTCATGACCGAGAAACTGGGTGCCAAGCGGGCGATCCTGGCGGTCGTCATGGCCGGCGCGATCGTCACCTATGGCGGTGTCAGCCTCTTCGTCGCGTTATTCGTGATCGTGCCGATGGCGCAGGGGCTGTTCCGTACTGCCAATATTCCGAATCGTCTGACGCCGGCGGCAGTCGCGCTGGGGACGATGACTTTCACGATGTCGGCGATGCCGGGCACGCCTGCCGTCCAGAATGCCATCCCGATGCCTTTTTTCGGTACGACGCCGTTTGCCGCGCCGGGGCTGGGAATCATTGCGTCGCTCATCATGTTCGGTTTCGGCCTCTGGTGGTTGATGCGTGCCGAGAACAAAGCCCGGCTGGCGGGTGAGGGCTTTGGCGAGATTGTCGGAGGGGCCGGAGCAGTCAAGTCGGCGTCTGAAGACCAACTCGTGCGCGAGCGGGCGACGAATTCCGGCGCCTTCGACCCGGCGGAAATCATGCACGGTCATCATAGCCCGGAGCAGCCCAGCGTCATGGTCGCGGCATTGCCGTTGATCGTCGTCGTCCTGGTTAATCTGACGATGTCGATGCTGGTGATTCCGCGCCTCGATACCGGCTTTCTGGCCGAACCGCAGTGGGGCGGCATCAGCATTGCGTCGGTTAGTGGCATCTGGTCGGTCGTCGTCGCGCTGATCGCCGCCATTCTGGTGCTGGTTGCGCTCAATCGCCAGCGCCTGCCCGAGTTGCGGGCATCAGTCGATGCTGGTGCGAACGCTTCCGTATTGCCCATTGTGAGTGTCGCCAGCCTGGTCGGGTTCGGCGCTGTCGTCGCGGCACTGCCGGCCTTTGCGGCAGTCGCCGATTGGGTACTGTCGATCGACGGCGGCCCGCTGGTGTCGCTGGCCGTATCGACCAACGTGCTGGCGGCGCTCACCGGCTCTGCTTCGGGCGGAATGACCATCGCACTCGAGGCGCTCGGTCCGATCTACCTCCAGATCGCCGGGGAGCAGGGTATCGATCCGGCTCTGTTGCATCGTGTTGCGGTGATCAGCGCCGGAACCCTGGACAGCCTGCCGCACAATGGTGCCGTCATTACGCTGCTCGCGGTCTGCGGGTCGACGCACAGCAAAAGCTATATCGATATCGTCATGTGCTGTGTCGTCGGCGCGCTGCTGGCGCTAATCGCAGTCATCGTCCTGGGTGGGCTGTTCGGATCGTTCTGACAACGAATTCCGCCAAAGAAACGGCCCCGCTTGCGGGGCCGTTTCCATTTCCGGGTGGCAGCAGCGACTACTCTATGGCATGTCCTTGGTCCCGCTGACGGGGTCTGGGAAAGCTTCGTCGAAGTCGATTTTCGGCTCGCTGCCTTTCGGGGCATAAGTCACGCCCGGCGTCGGGCGTGGCGCGATGGGTCGCGGGTCGCGGATGCCTTCGTCGATCAGCTCGGTTATGAACGGGAAAAAAGGATTCGAAGCCACCCGCGACAGAAAATCCATATCGACGATCAGGGCCCCGCGCTCGCCGCGCAGTGCCAGGGCGCCGAGCTGAACGCCAAAATTCTCCTGGGTCGTATCGGGATGCATCCCATAAAGCGAATCGCTCAGCGGGAACGGAATCGAAAGATGCGACATCGAAAACACCTCGGGCGGATAAGAGATACCCAGGTCGCGGACATGCTCCATCTTGCTCCCGCCATCGATGGTCCGGACAAACGTTACCCCCGGATCGGCAGGATCGTTGCCGACGATCGTAATCCGGTAACGCTGCGGAAACTCGGGCAAGACGCGGGTCAGCGCCGTTTCGGAAGAGCGCCGCAACAGCGGACCGATCTTGACCGAGCGATTGACATCGAACAACACCAGTTCGCTGCCATTGGCCGGCAGATTGGCATAAAGCGAAGAAACGATCGCCCGCGTACTGACCGTGAAATCGATCACCGACTGGAAAGTCAGGACCGGCGCCAGATTCAGCAGCGCGTTGGCATTCGCCATGCGCTCGATCTGCTCCTGCAGGGCTTGCGTCAGGCGGAAAGACTGACGCCCGCCATTGACCGGAAACGAGTTGTACTTGAACGGATTGAACTCCGGCACGATCGACAGCCAGGCCGCCTTGGCTAACGGCGGCAGAACGGCCGGCCAGCCCGACGGACCGGCGAGACGGGCGAAACGGGTAATGCCGATCATCGGCGACAGCAGGATCAGGCGATCGGGGCGTGCCAGTTCCGGATTCTCGATGGCATCAAGTGCGTACTTGACGGCCAGCGCCCCGCCGTTCGAGAAGCCGATCAGATGCAGCGGCGCCGCCGGCCCGCTCAAATGCTTGGCCTCGCGGACGGCAAGCCGCGTCGCGGCCATCCACTCCTCCCATGTGACATTGCTGAGACCGGCCGGCACCGTGCCGTGTCCTGGCAAGCGGATAGCGACGACAACAAAGCCGTTGGCCGCGTAAAGCCGGGCAATGTGCCGCAGGCTATAGGGGGAATCGGTCAGGCCATGCAGCAGGACGACGGCGCCGAGGGGCTTTCCTGCGGGTTCGAGGGTGTAGGAGCGATTCCAGTCCTGGTTGTAGCGCCCAGGATAAATGAGGCTGTCTGGGTAATAGCGATTGAGCGGTGTCCGCACTTTGGCGGGGAGTTTGTCGCTGACTTCCTTGCGTACCTCGTTGAAGATAACTTCCTCGGCCTTCAGGTAGCCGGCCCAGTTGCCGGCATCCATGCTCCGGATGCTTGGTTCATGGGGAACGTAGGTGTGCCAGAGTTCGAGCGGCGGCATGTGCCGGATATCGAAGGCGCGTACGGCAAAGAAGGTGACGGTGGCGACGACGGCCGAGACCGCTAACCACTTGGTGACTGTTTTAAGCTTGGACATAGAGTGGCCCCGAGCGCTGGATTGACGTGACGCATGGTAAGCGCCGCGCTGGCGTTACCCCCTGGTGGCCGATGATAGCAAAGATTGGCGCCCGAAACCGCCGCGAACCCGATCAGCAGACTGCTGCGGTCAACCGGGAAAATCGGTGGAATTGTCGAGGATTCGCAGGGAGCTTGATATCAAGGGCTTACTTGACGCGCATTCCTGGCTGGGCGCCGGAGTCGGGTGCCAGCAGGAAGATGCCGGGCGTCTTGCCGTCGCTGTCCGAAGCGGCCAGCACCATACCTTCCGAGAGTCCGAACTTCATCTTGCGCGGCGCCAGGTTGGCGACCATCACGGTCAGGCGGCCGACCAGTTGCGCCGGGTCGTAAGCTGCCTTGATGCCGGCGAAGACATTGCGCGTTTCATCGTTGCCGACATCCAGCGTCAGGCGCACCAGCTTGTCGGCGCCGTCAACGTGCTCGGCATTGACGATGCGGACGATGCGCAGGTCGACCTTCATGAAATCGTCGATGTTGCAGAACGGTTCCCACGGACTCGCTGGTGGCACTTCGGCCTGCTGGTGCTGGGCGTGGCGCTGCGGCGACTGCTGTTCGGCGGTCGGCGCCAGCGATTCCTTGTTGGCCTCGACCAGTTTCTCGATCAGCTTGGGATCGACGCGGGTCATCAGGTGCTCGTAGACGTTGATGCCGTGGCCGGCGGCGAGCAGAGTCCGGGCGTCGGCCCAGTTCAGCGGGGCGATGTTGAGGAAATTCTCGACCTTCGCCGCAACTGCCGGCAGGACCGGCTTCAGCAGTACGGTGAGCAGGCGGAACAGGTTCAGCGCATTGCTGCAGGCGGCGTGCAGTTCGACTTCCCTGCCTTCCTGCTTGGCCAGTTCCCAGGGTTTGACACTGTCGACATACTGGTTGGCGCCATCGGCCAGCAACATGATTTCGCGCATCGCCTTGGAAAATTCACGGGCTTCGTAAAGTTCGGCGATGTGGCCGGCGGCTTTCTGGATCGCCTTGATTGCCGGCAGGCTGGCCGTGGCAGGGGCGAGCTGGCCGTTGAAGCGCTTGCTGATGAAGCCGGCCGAGCGGCTGGCGATGTTGACGTACTTGCCGACCAGGTCGGCATTGACGCGCGCCGCGAAATCATCGAGGTTGAGGTCGATGTCTTCCATGCTCGCCGACAGTTTGGCCGCATAGTAATAGCGCAGCCATTCCGGGTTGAGGCCGGTGTCGATGTAGCTCTGGGCGGTGATGAAGGTGCCGCGCGATTTCGACATTTTTGCGCCGTCGACCGTCAGGAAGCCGTGCGCAAAGATTTTGGTCGGCGTGCGGTAACCGGCATGCTGCAGTTCGGCCGGCCAGAACAGGGCGTGAAAATAGAGGATGTCCTTGCCGATGAAGTGGACCATCTCGGTCGGCGAATCCGCCTTGAAGTACTCGTCGAAGTCGAGGCCGTTCTTGCCACACAGATTTTTGAACGAACCCATGTAACCGATCGGCGCGTCGAGCCAGACGTAGAAATACTTGCCCGGCGCATCGGGAATCTCGAAACCGAAATAGGGTGCGTCGCGCGAAATGTCCCAATCAGTCAGCTTGTTTTCACCGGGCGCACCCAGCCATTCCTGCATCTTGTTGGCGGCTTCCGGTTGCAGGACACCGTTTTCCCGGCTGGTGTACTGGCGCAGGAAGGCCTCGCAACGTGGGTCGGAGAGCTTGAAGAAATAGTGCTCGGAGCTGCGCAGTTCCGGCTTGGCACCGGAAACCGCCGAATAGGGCTCGATCAGGTCGGTCGGCGCGTAGGCGGCGCCGCAGACTTCGCAGTTGTCGCCGTACTGGTCCTTGGCATGGCATTTCGGGCATTCGCCCTTGATGAAGCGGTCGGGCAGGAACAACTGCTTGACCGGATCGTAATATTGCTCGATGGTGCGCGTCTCGATCAGGCCGGCGGCGCGCAGTTTCAGGTAAATGTCGTTGGCGCAGTCGCGCGTTTCGTCGGAGTGGGTCGTATGGTAGTTGTCGAAATCGACGTGGAATCCCGCAAAGTCGCGCGCGTGCTCGGCATGGACCCGGGCGATCAACTGTTCCGGCGTGATCCCTTCCTTCTCGGCGCGCAACATGATCGGCGTGCCGTGCGTGTCGTCGGCGCAGACGTACCAGCATTCGTTACCGGAGATTTTTTGGAACCGTACCCAGATGTCGGTCTGGATGTATTCGACCAGATGCCCGAGGTGAATGGCGCCATTGGCGTAGGGCAGGGCAGAGGTGACGAGGATTTTGCGCGGCATGGTGTCGCCAAATTGAATAAAAAAGCAATTTTACCGCGAGCGCAACGATTAACGGGGTTTGCGGTATACTGTACAAAATTGCTCGGGTATTTCCCGGCAGCGCAACTTGTTCAATCCATCCCCATCAACCCGGAGTTTTCATGAGCATTTCAGAAGAGCAGATCAAGGCCGCCCTCGCTGGCGTGGTCGACCCCAATACTGGCAAGGATTTCGTCGCCGGCAAATCGGTCAAGAACATCAAGATCGATGGCAATGACGTTTCCTTCGACATCGAGCTTGGCTATCCGGCCAAGACCCAGATCGACGGAATCCGCAAGCAGGTGCTGGACACCGTGCGCGCCCTGCCGGGCGTCGGCAATATTTCGGCCAACGTGTTTTCCAAGATTGTCGCGCATTCAGTGCAGATGGGCGTCAAGCTGGTGCCGGGCGTCAAGAACATCATCGCCGTCGCTTCCGGCAAGGGCGGGGTGGGCAAGAGCACGACGGCTGTCAACTTGGCCTTGGCCCTGGCCCAGGAAGGCGCCAGCGTCGGCATCCTCGACGCCGACATTTATGGCCCGTCGCAGCCGCAGATGCTCGGCCTTGCCGGCCAGCAGCCGGAGTCGAAGGACGGCGAGAACATGGAGCCGCTCGAAGCCTACGGCTTGCAGGCGATGTCGATCGGTTTCATGGTCGATGTCGAGACGCCGATGGTCTGGCGCGGCCCGATGGTGGCGCAGGCGCTCGATCAACTGATCAGCCAGACCAACTGGCGCGACGTCGATTACCTGATCGTCGACATGCCGCCGGGCACCGGCGACATCCAGCTCTCGCTGGCCCAGAAGGTGCCGGTGACCGGCGCGCTGATCGTCACCACGCCGCAGGACATCGCGCTGATCGACGCGCGCAAGGGCCTCAAGATGTTCGAGAAGGTCAATATTCCCATCCTCGGCATCGTCGAGAACATGAGCATTCACATCTGTTCGAAGTGCGGGCATGAAGAGCACATCTTCGGCGAAGGTGGTGGCGAGCGCATGGGCAAGGATTACGACGTCGATTTCCTCGGCAGCCTGCCGCTCGAAATGGCGATCCGCGAGATGACCGACACCGGCAAACCAACGGTCGTCGGTGCCCCGGATTCGCGCACGGCCGAGATCTACCGCAGTATCGCGCGGCGCGTGGCAGTCAAGATTGCCCAGAAAGCCAAGGACATGACCGCGAAGTTTCCGAACATCGTCGTCCAGAACACCTGACTATCAGTTTTGACGACAATAAAGGCGGGGGGTTACCCGCCTTTTTTTGTCAACCGCAACAATCGGTCGAAATCGGCAGGCTTTCCTTGCCGTCGGGGGAAGCGCCTAAAAATTCCACTTAATCCACAGTCAAAGGCGGGTAGAATTCCGCCTTTATTCTTGTCGACCGCAGCAGGTAAAAATGGCCATCAAATCAGATAAATGGATACGCCGCATGGCGGCAGAGCACGGCATGATCGAGCCTTTTTCCCCGCAACTCGTGCGCGAGGTCGATGGAAAGAAGATCGTTTCCTACGGCACGTCCAGCTATGGCTACGATATCCGCTGCGCCCGCGAGTTCAAGGTGTTCACCAATATCAACTCGACGGTGGTCGATCCCAAGGCCTTTGATCCGAAGTCTTTTGTCGAGGTCGAATCCGATGTCTGCATCATTCCGCCCAACTCCTTCGCGCTGGCCCGGACCATGGAATATTTCCGCATTCCGCGCTCGGTGCTGACCGTCTGCCTCGGCAAAAGCACCTATGCTCGTTGTGGCATCATCGTCAATGTGACGCCGTTCGAGCCGGAATGGGAAGGCTATGTGACGCTGGAGTTCAGCAACACCACGCCGCTGCCGGCCAAGATTTACGCTGGCGAAGGTTGTGCCCAGGTGCTCTTCTTCGAGTCCGACGAGATCTGCGAGACGTCGTACAAGGATCGCGGCGGCAAGTATCAGGGCCAGGTCGGCGTCACCCTGCCGACCATCTGACGCCCGCAGTTTCATAGCCGAGTAACGAAAACGTCGTATTCTGTGACCCGCTGCGGCGGGTCGCTGCATTTCAAGGATTCAGCATGCGCTTTCACTTTCCCATCATCATCATCGACGAGGATTTCCGCTCTGAGAACAGTTCCGGTCTCGGCATCCGTGCGCTGGCCGCGGCGCTTGAAAAGGAAGGGCTGGAAGTGCTCGGCGTCACCAGCTACGGTGACCTGACCTCGTTCGCCCAGCAGCAAAGCCGGGCCTCGGCTTTCATCCTGTCGATCGACGATGAGGAACTGGCAACGGAGCCGGAGGAAACGCTGGCCGAGTTGCGCGCTTTTGTCGAGGAAATTCGCCACAAGAATGCCGAGATTCCGATCTTCCTGCATGGCGAGACGCGTACCAGCCGCCATATCCCGAACGATATCCTGCGCGAACTGCATGGCTTCATCCACATGCACGAAGACACGCCGGAATTCATCGCCCGCAACATCAAGCGCGAAGCACATGCTTATCTGGATTCGCTGCCGCCACCATTCTTCCGCGCGCTGACCCACTACGCGGCCGACGGTTCGTATTCGTGGCATTGTCCCGGTCACTCGGGTGGCGTCGCCTTCCTGAAGTCGCCGGTCGGCCAGATGTTCCACCAGTTCTTCGGCGAGAACATGCTGCGCGCCGACGTCTGCAATGCCGTCGAGGAACTCGGTCAGTTGCTCGACCACACCGGACCGGTTGCCGCCTCGGAGCGCAATGCGGCGCGCATCTTCAACGCCGACCACCTGTATTTCGTCACCAACGGCACGTCCACCTCGAACAAGATCGTCTGGCACTCGACGGTGGCGCCGGGCGACATCGTCGTCGTCGACCGCAACTGCCACAAGTCCATCCTGCACGCGATCATGATGACCGGCGCGATTCCGGTGTTCCTGATGCCGACGCGCAACAATTTCGGCATCATCGGTCCGATCCCGAAAAGCGAGTTTGCCTGGGAAAGCATCCAGAAGAAAATTGCCGCCAATCCGTTCATTACCGACAAGACGGCCAAACCGCGCGTGCTGACCATTACCCAGTCGACCTACGACGGCATCCTCTACAACGTCGAGGACATCAAGGACGAACTGGACGGCAAGATCGATACCCTGCATTTCGACGAAGCCTGGCTGCCGCACGCCGCCTTCCACGATTTCTACGGCGATTACCATGCGATCGGCGCCGACCGCCCGCGCTGCAAGGAGTCGATGGTGTTTTCGACGCAATCGACGCACAAACTGCTGGCCGGCCTCAGCCAGGCCTCGCAAATCCTGGTGCAGGATTGCGAGAACCGCCAGCTCGACCGCGACGTGTTCAACGAAGCCTACCTGATGCACACCTCGACCTCGCCGCAGTACTCGATCATCGCCTCCTGCGATGTCGCCGCCGCGATGATGGAAGAGCCGGGTGGCACCGCGCTGGTCGAGGAATCGATCGCCGAAGCCCTCGATTTTCGCCGTGCCATGCGCAAGGTCGATGAAGAGTGGGGCGTCGACTGGTGGTTCAAGGTCTGGGGGCCGGACGATCTTTCCGAAGAGGGCATCGAGGAACGCGACGCCTGGATGCTCAAGCCTGGCGAGCGCTGGCACGGCTTCAACAACCTGGCCGACGGCTTCAACATGCTCGACCCGATCAAGGCGACGATCATCACCCCGGGGCTCGACGTCGATGGCGACTTCGCCGACGAGTTCGGCATCCCGGCCGCCATCGTCACCAAGTACCTGGCCGAACACGGCGTCATCGTCGAGAAGTGCGGCCTCTACAGCTTCTTCATCATGTTCACCATCGGCATCACCAAGGGCCGCTGGAACACGCTGCTCACCGCGCTGCAGCAGTTCAAGGACGATTACGACAAGAATCAGCCGCTGTGGAAGGTGCTGCCGGAATTCGTCCAGAAGAATCCACGCTACGAACGCGTCGGCCTGCGCGATCTGAGCACGCAGATTCACAACGTTTACAAGCAGAACGACGTCGCCCGTCTGACCACCGAGATGTACCTTTCGGACATGGTGCCGGCGATGCGTCCGGCCGATGCCTTTGCCAAAATGGCGCATCGCGAGATCGAGCGCGTACCGGTCGATGAACTCGAAGGCCGCGTCACGGCGGTATTGCTGACGCCCTATCCGCCGGGTATTCCGCTGCTGATTCCGGGCGAGCGTTTCAACCGGACGATCTGCAACTACCTGAAATTCGCCCGCCAATTCAATGCCACCTTCCCCGGTTTCGAAACCGACGTGCACGGCCTGGTCAAGGGCGAGGATGGCACCTACTACGTGGATTGCGTGCGCTGATCACCGCCATCGGCGGTTGGTCACGAAGGCAAAGGTAGAGCCTTCGGCTTGTTTTCCTGACAAACACGACAATTCCCCCAAGTTGTTCGTCATCTCAGAGGATGCAAGGTCCGTCGAAATGAACCTCACACGGTTGAATCCCCTTTTGCTATGCTCTTGAAAAATCTTCCGTTCGCCGAAGCGCTCGGGACCGGAAGAAAATAACGAAAGGGGCACCCCATCGACCTCCTTGCGAAAATTTCCGGCGGGCCACACGCTGACAAATACTGGCGTGGCTTCCTGCTTGGCGTGGGCGCCTATCTGGTTGGCACATTGCTGCTGTTCCTTGGCCATGCCGCCGGGCTGATCGGCGCGCGTGGCCTGCTCGCCAGCATCGCGCTGATCGCCATCGTGAACCTGGCGCTGCTTGCCGCGTTCAAGCTGAAATTCAACGAGCGTTTCGCCGACCCGGCACTGACGCTCGCGCAGACGCTGGCGGCGATCACGGTGATCATGTTCGTCGCCTTTCACTTCGAGCGCGACCGCAGCCTGGTGCTGGTCTGGTGCCTGGTCGTGATGCTGCTCGGCGTATTCCGCTTCAAGCCGCGCGATTTCGCCACCACCACCCTGTACATGCTGGCCGGGTACGCGCTGGTCATCAACCTGCTGATGAGCCTGAAGCCCGACAAGGTCGATGTTTACATCGAGTGGTATCAGTGGGTCTGGCTTGCGCTGCTGCTGCCGCCGTTCGCCTGGATGGGGGCGCGCATCGGGGTGATGCGGGCGCGCATCATGCGTGCCAATACGGAACTGGTCAATGCGCTGGGCACCATTCAGGACATGGCGACGCACGATTCGCTGACCGGCCTGCACAACCGAGCCTCGATGACCGATGCACTCGAGCATGCGGTCAGCAAGGCGCAGCGCGGCGGTGAGCGCCTGGCCGTTTTTTTCATCGACCTCGACGGCTTCAAGTCGGTCAACGACACCCTCGGCCATGCGACAGGGGACCAGTTGTTGCGCGAAATTGCCCAGCGCCTGCGTGCGCGGGTTCGCCAAAGCGATCTGGTGGCGCGGCTCGGCGGCGACGAGTTCGTGGTGATGGTTGAAGCCATATCCGACCGGCTCGGCCTGCAACTGCTGGCTTCGAAGCTGCTTACCGCGATCGGTGAACCGATGCAGCTACAGGGCCACGAGGTCACGGTGACGGCCAGCATCGGCATCTCGGTGTTCCCCGATGACGGAATCGATGTGTCGACCCTGCTCGCCAATGCCGACATGGCGATGTATCGCGCCAAGGCGCTCGGCCACAACCGCGCCACCGAATATTCGGCCGACCTCGGCGAGAGCGTCGTCGAGCGTTTCGAAATCGAGAAGGGTCTGCGCGAAGGCCTGCGCAACAACGAGTTCCACCTCTACTATCAACCGAAAATCGAGTTCAGTTCCGGGAAGCTGCTGGGCGTCGAGGCGCTGATCCGCTGGCACCATCCGACGCTGGGCGTGCTTGGCCCTGACCGTTTCATCCACGTTGCGGAGTCCAGCAATTTCATCATCTCGCTCGGGAAGTGGGTCATCGAACAGGCGTGCCGGCAAGCCAGCGCCTGGCAACGCGCGGGCCTGCCGCACTTTTCGATCGCCGTGAACCTTTCCGCCCACCAATTGACCGACCCGTCGCTGGCGGAGCACGTTTCCGGCGCCTTGCAGGCCAGTGGCGTCGATCCCTCCATGCTCGAATTCGAAATCACCGAAACGGCGGTGATGAAGAACATGGTCGAGGCCACCGCCCTGCTCGAATCCCTGCGCGCCCTTGGCGTTCGCCTCGCCATCGATGATTTCGGTACCGGCTATTCCTCGCTCGCCTACCTGAAGGCGTT
>ENA-UOWG01002522-UOWG01002522.1-activated-sludge-metagenome-genome-assembly--contig:-NODE-2522-length-15361-cov-5.702078_pt1 | contig 15361 bp, 13 predicted proteins | sample MGYA00238147_ERZ761563 | MGnify/ENA primary metagenome ERZ761563 (study PRJEB28884, sample SAMN05720216) | anaerobic digester metagenome | isolation source: active sludge of municipal... | reverse complement strand
ACGAAGAGAACTACCTCATGCAGAAATTCATGCGCGCGGTCATCGGCACCAACAATGTCGATCACTGCGCCCGTCTCTGACACAGCTCCACCGTCGCCGGTCTGGCGGCTGTTTTCGGTTCCGGAGCCATGACAAACTCCATACGGGAAATTCCACAATCGCAAGGCTATCTGGTGATTGGTTCCAACACCACCGAGAACCACCCCGTCATGGGTTCGATGATAAAGAACGAGGTGATCAACCAGCAAAAGCGCCTCATTGTGATCGATCCGCGCAGGATAGAGCTGGCAAGATATGCCGATTATTATTTCCCGATAAAACCGGGGACCAACATCGCCATCCTCAACGGCTTCATGCACGTTATCGTGAAGGAAGGCCTCTATGACAAGGCCTTTGTGGAAAACCGCACGGAAGGCTTCGAGGACCTCAAGAAGACCCTCGAGAAATACACGCCGGCCTATGTGGCAGATATCTGCGGCCTCGACAACCCCGACGATATCGTAGCGGCGGCCCGTCTCATGGCGTCGCTGAAGCCCATGGCGCTCTATTATTCCATGGGTATCACCCAGTTCGTTTCCGGTGTGAACGGTGTCAAGTCGACCGCAAATCTCCAGATGATGCTCGGCAACATGGGCGTCGAGGGCGGCGGGGTCAACCCGCTCCGCGGGCAGAACAATGTGCAGGGGGCCTGCGACATGGGCGCGTTGCCGGCGACATATCCTGCTTATCAGCCTGTGGCGAGCGAAGACAACAAGAAAAAGTTCGAAGATGCCTGGAGCGTGAAAAATCTCTCTGTAAAGCCCGGCCTCACACTTATGGAGATGATGAACGCAGCGCACGCGGGCGGGGTGAAGGCCATGTATATCATGGGTGAGAACCCCGTCATGTCCGACCCCAACCAGCAGCACGTGATCGAGGCGCTGGATAATTTGGAGCTCCTTGTCGTACAGGACATCTTCCTCACAGAGACGGCGCAGCATGCCCACGTTGTCCTGCCGTCGTGCGCGTTCCTGGAGAAAGAGGGAACAGCGACGAACACGGAGCGCCGGGTCCAGCCGATGCACCGTGTCCTCAAACCGGGGCGCCTGATAAAGGACGACTGGTGGATCACCATGCAGATAGCCAACCGCATGGGAGCCGACTGGGATTATGAAGACGCGAAGGACATCTTCAAGGAGATACGGAAGGTCACCCCTTCCTATGCCGGGATCACGTACAAACGTATCGAGAACGAGCTGATCCAGTGGCCCTGTCCGACAAAGGAACACCCGGGGACCAAGGTTCTCCATCGTGAGGCATTTTCGAGAGGCAAGGGGCTTTTTACCGCCATCGAGTACACTCCCCCGTTTGAAGAAACGGACAGGGAATTTCCTCTCATACTCACGACGGGGCGCATACTGCAGCAATTCCATACCGGTTCCATGTCACGAAACTCCAGGGTCCTTGAAGAGACCGCTCCTGAGGGTTTCGTTGAGGTCAACCCCAATGACGCCGGCAACCTCGACGTGGCAGACGGCGAGCTTGTTTCCGTTTCCACCAGGCGCGGCAGCATAAGGGTCAAAGCGAGGGTCGTGGAGCGCATTAAACCCAATGCGGTCTTTATCCCGTTCCATTTCTACGAATCGTGCGCCAACCGGCTTACCGTGGACTGTCTTGATCCGGTATGCAAGATACCGGAATACAAGGTCTGCGCATGCAGGGTGGAGAAGATCGTCGCATAAGAGAGTGCGAGGGGTGAGGCGTAAAGCGTGAGGAGTTGAAGCTCTTAACTCTTCATGTTCTACGCCTTACGGGTTTATTAGAGTATTTCTATTAATTCCAGCTCGAAAATAAGTTCCTGACCGGCCAGCGGGTGGTTGAGGTCGAGCGTGACCTCTGATTCTGTCACATCAAGGACAACAGCCTGGGCGGATTTGCCGGTCGATGATTGGACCTCAAGTTTGGCCCCTGACCTGAGGTTGATAGTCTCGGGGAAACGGGAACGCGCAACGACGGCGCAAAGCTCTTTCCTCCGGGGGCCGTACCCTTCTTCCGGTGCCAATGTGACGGTTTTGACATCGCCCGCCGACATGCCGATGATGCTCTTTTCAAATCCCGGTATGACCTTGCCTTCGCCGATGATAAACTCAAAAGGTTCTTTGCCGACGGATGAATCAAATACGGTACCGTCCTGCAGAGTTCCTTTGTAATGGACTTTAACCCTGTCGTTTGTTTTTGCCTGCATTTTTGTTCCCCTGTCCCCTGATTTTGTCCGGTATGCTTGTTCCAACATCGCTATTTTTCTAACCTGATTGTGTTCGGAAGTCAAATTTTAAAGACAGCCTAAACCCCTGGAATGCTTGGACGGCACGAACGTTCAAGATATCGTTTTTTCGGTTTTAACAACCAAAGAAACTGAATGAACTGAAGAAACCAGAGAAACATGAAAAGACGGCTGAAACAAAACAAAAGGGAGGGTCCCATAGCCCTCCCTTTTTTGTTCGCGAAAAATCTATCTAAAGGATCTTTATGAGCTTGAGCTCGAAGGTCAGATCCTGACCGGCCAGCGGGTGGTTGAGGTCGAGTGTGACCTCTGATTCGGTGATCTTTTTTACCACCACCCTGGCAATGCCGCCTTCCGGCGACCGGACCTGCAGGATCGTGCCGATGTCGAGTTCAATCTCCGTTGGTACCTGTGAACGTGCCACAACAGCGACAAGTTCATCCTGATAGTGGCCGTAGGCATCTTCTGCAGGGATCGATACGGTTTTTTCGTCCCCTTCACTCATGCCGATAACAGCGTTTTCGAAACCCGGTATGACCATGCCCTGACCGATGATGAACTCGAAAGGTTCACGGTCGTTGGAAGAATCGAATACCGTGCCGTCCGTGAGAGTTCCCGTATAGTGGATCCTGACCGTATCGTTTGTTTTTGCAGATGCCATTGTTGCCTCCATGATGTTTTATTGGTCGTCCTGTCGCGTTCACTCTCAGAGCTTTTCCCATAAAAAGTGCGCAGCGGTCTAATATCTGCGCGGACCCCTTCCCCTTGGTTTTTCTTTCTGCGGCCTGGCGTCGTCGATCCTCATGCTCCTTCCGGCGAATTCGGTGCCATTCAAGGCCAGCTTCGCCTTTTCCGCACCTTCTTTTGTTGCCATTTCAACGAAACCGAAACCCTTGCCTTCGATGACCCTTACTTCCCCCACTTCCCCGTATTGGGAAAACAACTCCCTTAACTGCTCGCTGCTTACTGAATAGCTTATGTTGCCTACATAAAGTTTGTTGCCGTTCATGGCGTGACACCTCCCTTGGCGCTGAACTCAATTCATATTTCTCCAAGACGCCGGATCTTACAAGCCTATCTCGAAAGAAACATGGGAGGAGGAAGAGATAAATACCTGGAAACAGGAAATTTAAAACGCCCCTTTTCAGGGAGCCAGTATGTAAAGCTATCATAAAACGATTCATGAAAGATTGACAAGGAAAAAGTATTCGTATACCATGTGACATAATACGACATCGGTTAAAAACCCCGTAAAGCCTGTGTTTCAAGGGCGCGGCGGGGATAAAGGATGAAAGGAGTTGCCCGTGAGGTATGGAATGTTCAACTCATTGTTGAGGGCCGCGGCGGTTCTTTGCGTGTGCTCGGTCGTTGTGTGCGCGGTCTCGGTTTCCCCTGCCCGCTGCGACGACAGCGCGCAGGCAAGACAGCTTGTAGAGAAGGCGCAGATAACCCTTGGATCATTTATCGATGCCGACGAAATGGACAAATTCCGCACCCTCCTGAAAAGCGCGCGCGGTGTTTTCATATCACCGCAGGTGATAAGGGGGGCGTTCATCTTTGGCGGTTCGGGCGGCAGCGGCGTTTTCATGGTGCGCGACAGGAACAGGGGAGACTGGGCGGGTCCGGCATTCTATACGATCGGGGAGGTGAGCTTTGGCCTGCAGATCGGCGGGGATGCCTCGGAGGTGATATTTCTCGCGATGACGGACCGCGGTGTGACTGCCCTTCTTTCAAGCAGCGTCAAGCTCGGTGCGGATGTCGGTATAGCCGTGGGGCCCGTTGGTGCCGGTGCGGACGCCTCCACCGCGAATCTCAGCGTTGACATACTCACCTTTTCACGTTCCAAGGGGCTCTACGGAGGCGCATCTCTCGAAGGCGCCATAGTCAAGGTGAGAGAAAGCTTAAACCAGGCCTATTACAGTAAGAATGTGAGCCCCTCTGACATACTTGTCGCAAGGACCGTCAGCAGCGGTCATGCGGTGAAGATCCGTGGATTGTTGTTAAAGGCGGCCGGCGGCGGTACAAAGTGACGGAAGGTGCCGTGTTGAGGACCATACGGCGCATGGTGCCGGCCGGCCTTTTGCTTATAGCTTTTGTTTGCCTGCCCTCATTTTTGTACTGCGCAGGGGTCAATGCCGCATACGAAAAAAACCTCGAAGGTTTAAAGGAAGAGCTGGGGAGGCACGGATTCACTTCCGATGAGCTTGCGGGAGTCTTTTTAGACAGCCGGTTTGAGCTTTATCCGGAGATCGTCGGGAGAAAAGGCAAGGGCATGAACTATTTCAACCGCCGGTTCGGCCTGTTGACGAAGAGGTCTGTGAGCCGCGGAAAGGCCGTGCTCATAAAATACAGGGACACCTTTAAAGGCGCCGAAGACCAGTACGGGGTCGAGAAGGAAGTCATTGCCGCGATTCTGCGCGTGGAGACGAACTTCGGTTCCTCTACCGGTACTTACCCGATCCTGAACAGCCTTGTGACGATCGCGGTGGTGGAGAATAGGCGATCAAAATGGGCGCAGGATGAGGTGGTCCAGCTATTGAAGGTGTGCAGGCAGCAGGGCACAGACCCCTTTTCGATACGCGGTTCCTGGGCCGGTGCCTTCGGCATCAGCCAGTTCATACCTTCTTCGTACGTAAAGTTCGCCGTCGACGGCAACGGCGACGGGACCGTCGATCTGTTCACCATGAGCGATGCCGTGGTGAGCGTTGCCAACTACCTGAAGGCCCACGGCTGGGAAAAGGACAAACAGGCCGGGAAATGGCAGGCGGTCTACGCATACAACCACTGCGACAACTATGTGAAGGCCGTTTTTGCCTACGCAAAAGCATTGAAGAAATAGGATCGGCTCAAACGCTCGAGCCTCTTTGGTGCTTGAACGGAAAGACCTTTCCCGTGCCAGTTCGCCGTTGGCGGGGCCGCCTCCTCGCAGATGCATCCATATCATCTTTGCTCTTAAAGCGGTAATAATTACCTTGAAATGTTCCCTATTAAGCTCAACAGCCCGTTGAGCGTTCAAACAACCAAACCGCTTCTACGATCCAGCCAGTATCTATTTTTTCAACCGGCCGGTGAAGGGCTTTCCCCCGCCTTTTCCTTCCCTTTTCTGACTATGGTTCTCTTTCCTTCGGGAAGCGGCGGCGGAAGAGGTTCCCCGACGATCCTTGTCACCGCGCCAAACTTTGGCGGACAGGCCGAAAGACAGGTGCCGCATCTGATGCATTTGTCCTGATCGATCACGTGGACCTGGTTTTTGGCGCTTATAATCGCTTCCACGGGGCACCTGCGGGCGCAGGTCATGCACGCCTGGCACCTGTCCGGATCGATCCAGTAGGACGGCGCTTCGCTGATAAGGCTGTCTATCTCGTCGCTGGTGTAGAGTTTGGTATAGTCCTCATCAATGTTATGCAGCGCCAGTTTTTTCATTTTTGCCAGTTTGATGTAAGGGATGAGCTTCGCCATACTCTCGATCCTTTTCTTCAATTCATCTGCATCGAGCCCTTCGCTTTTGCCGAGGGGCCCCAGATGCTCTATTTCCCTGCTGAACTCATTCATGATATTGGCAAAACGGATGCCTTCGCCGGCAGACACCCATTCCAGCCTCAACCTTTTGGGGTTTATACCTATGTGTTCCAACAGTTTCTTGCACAGGCTTACCATGCTCATCGCGTCGTAATTACCTTCGGGGTTGTAATGGCAGTCGTTGATATGACACCCGCCTACAAACATCCCGTCCACTCCGTTGGCAAAGGCAAGGAGTATGTGCTTCAGGTCGACCCTGCCGGAGCACATCACGCGTATCAGTCTTATATAAGTGGGGTATTGAAATCGGGAAACCCCACAAAGGTCCGCCCCGCCATAGCAGCACCAGTTGCATATAATGCCCAGCATCTTTGGTTTGAACTTGCCTTCCGAACTCATATTATTATACCTCCATGGTTTATTGTCCTGTTCTTACAGGTCCGTGTGCTCTCTACTCGTCTCCAACGGCCGAATCGATCTGCGGCATTGGGGCCTCTTCCTTGTGAAGTCCCGCAAGTATCTGGCTGAAGATCTCTTCATCGGTATAGTGCTTGAGCCGTATGGCCCCTGTCGGGCATTTTGAGTTGCAAAGACCGCATCCCTTGCAGAGAACGGGAATGACCTCGGCCTTTCTGCCCTGCTTTGTTTCGCGAAGCTCTATGGCGTTGTAGGTGCAGGCCGGGGCGCATGCGCCGCATCCAATGCACTGCTTTTCGTTGACGGTACAGACAGAGCCTGAGGCCACGACCGTATCATTCGCGAGGAGTGTCAGGGCCCGCCCGGCGGCCCCGTAGGCCTGGCTGATCGTTTCAGACATTAGCTTGGGATAGTGGGCTGTCCCGCACAGGTAGACGCCTTCAGCGGCAAAGTCAACGGGTCTTAACTTGACATGGGCCTCCTGGCAGAAACCGTCCGGTCCAAGGGCTACCTTGAATAATTTGGATACCTCCTGGCTTCCCGCGGAAGGGATGATGGCTGCGGCCAGAACGAGCAGATCGGCATCCAGTTCGATGTTCTTTCCGAGAACGTAATCGGTCGCGGTGACCTTGAGGACCGGTCTTCCGTCGTCCTCAGCCTTGCCGGGTTCCACACGGGGTTTGTTTTCCGGCTCGTAACGGATGAACCTGACACCCCTGCCCGCCGCTTCCCGGTAATAATCCTCTTTGAACCCGTATGTTCTTATGTCCCTGAAGAGTATGCAAATATCCATGCCGGGGTTTCTCTCTTTCAGGAGCAGGGCGTTCTTGATGGACTCGCTGCAGCATATCCTGCTGCAGTAGTTTCTGTCCTCGTTCCTGCAGCCGACGCACTGGATCATGACCGCGCTCTTCGCGCCGACAACTTTTTCGTCTCCCGCGGCGATCTTCTCCTCCAGTTCGAGGTGGTTCATCACCCTGTCATCTTCGCCGTAGAGGTACTCCGTGGGGGTGTGCAGGTCGGCGCCTATGGCGATGACGATGGCGCCGTGTTTTATTTCGGTGACCCCGCGCCCGGAGTTCACCTTTGTCACGAAGTTCCCCACGTAACCGGTGGATTCCGGGATGGCCGCGCTGGTGTACACATGTATCATTGGGTGTTTATATACCTTTGCTGTGAGATCGCGCAGGAATGCCTGGACATCGAGGCCTTCGAGGGTGTAATGGAGTTTGCGCACCATTCCGCCCAACTCCTTTTCCTTCTCCACCAGGAAGACCTCGTGCCCCTGTTTTGCTATTGAGAGAGCGCTTGTCATGCCGGCTATGCCGCCACCGACCACGAGCGCCCTCTTGTCGACGGGCAGGTCGAATTCCTGAAGGGGTTCCAGGTGGCAGGCCCGCGCAGCCGACATCCGGATTATGTCCTTTGCCTTTTCCGTGGCCGCTTCCTTTTCTTTCGAATGGACCCAGGAGTAATGTTCCCTGATGTTTGCCATATCGTAGTAGTACTGATTGATCCCCGCCTCGCGCAGCGTGTCCCGGAAGAGCGGTTCATGCGTCCTGGGGGTACAGGCGGCAACAATGACCCTGTTGAGCCCTCTTTCCTTGATGTCCTTTGCCAGCATCGCCGCTGCCTCAGTGGAGCATATGAAAAGGCTCTCCTCGGCGTGAACGACATTGGGAAGGCTCAGGGAGTATGCGACCGTTTCAGGGACGTTGACTATCCTTCCGATATTGGCCCCGCAATGGCACACATAGACCCCTATCTTCGGTTCTTCACCGGAGACGTCCCTTTCCTCCGGGTAGACCCTTTCCCTGGAAAGATTGCCGCGCCTGTAGGAAAGGATCTCTCCGCACAGGGAACCGGCCCCGCTGGCGCTCAGGACCGACTCGGGAATGTCCATGGGGCCCTGGAAGGCGCCGCTTACAAAAATACCCGGCCGCGTGGTTTCAAGGGGATTGGCAGGGTTGGTCTTGCAGAACCCGTGGGAATTGAGTTCGATGCCAAAGGCATCTGCAAGGCCTTTCAATCCGGCGGGAGGGGTCAATCCGACGGACAGTACCACCATATCGAATTCTTCTTCCCTGACCCCGTCGTCGGGCGTGGAATACCGTATGGTCACGTTCTTCGTCACGGGGTCTTCTTTTTCTATCGATACGTAGCTTCTGATGAACCGGATCCCGGGGAGGTTCTCCGTCCTTTGATAGAAGCGCTCGAAGTCCTTGCCGTAGGAACGGATATCGTTATGGAATATGGTGCACCTGGCATTGTCGTCATGGTCCTTTGTGAGGATCACCTGCTTCTGGGTGTAGGTGCAGCACACGGCGCTGCAGTAGCTGTTGCCCCCCTCCGTGACCTGCCGGGAGCCGACACAGTGTATCCAGGCTATGTTGTGCGGATGTTTCTTGTCTGAGGCCCGCAGTATCTCTCCCTCGTACGGTCCCGTGGCGCACAGCAGTCTTTCATAATCGAGAGCGTTTACCACGTTCATGAATTCCCCGTAGCGGTACTCCTGCCTCAATCTGGGATCAAAGGGTTCAATGCCCGGAGACAGGATTATGGCACCAACCTTTATATCTATTTTCTCCGGTTTTTGACCGAAATCTATGGCGTTTGTCTTGCAGGCTGCAGCGCAGATCTGGCATTTCCCTTCCTTGAGATAAAGGCAGCTTTCATCTATATAAGTGACAAGAGGGATTGCCTGGGCAAAGTATATATGAATGGATTTGTTCTTCGATATTCCCTGATTGAACTGGTCGGGGTATTGGACCGGGCAATATTCTACGCAGACAGTACAGCCTGTACATTTGCTCTCGTCAACGTACCTTGGTTTCTTGACCACCGTGACGGTGAAGTCCCCCGCTTCCCCCTTTACGCTCTCCACCTCGGCATAGGTCAACATCTCTATGTTGGGATGCCTTTTGCATTCAACGAATTTGGGTGATTCGATGCACATGGAGCAGTCGTTGGTTGGAAATGTCTTGTCAAGGTGGGCCATCTTACCGCCGACTGTCGGTGATTTCTCGACAAAGTAGACCTTAAAACCGGCAGTGCCAAGATCAAGCGCTGCCTGAATGCCGCTGATCCCCCCGCCGACGATCATGACGTCTCCAAAATTGCCTTCCGGGAGGTCTTTGTGAACCTGTTCCTTGATCTGTTCTTTTTCCATAAGCTCTTTTTCCACTTTTTTCACCTCATCCAATTATTTTGTACCCGCAACGTCCTGGTTTTGTTCAGGTTTCAATACACAGGCGTGCAGCCCCTTTGCATACGGCAAAACGTGGGCAATATGCTGATCGCGTATATTCGCTTTTTTGACATGAATACCTCCCAAAAACAAAAGATCCGGACCGCCTGTCTTCCGCGTCCGGACCCCTGGAAGGAAAGCGGGGCAGGGGTGTTAGGGCGGGGAAACAGCGGGCACGGTCACAACGGGAGGCCGCACGGGCCCCCGATACGCTGCTCAACCCGATGGAAGGAACAAGTCTGCCGTTTTCTGCATGGTCTCAATACCTTTCATTGAAATACCTCGTTGTCCCGGGAACACCCTTCCGGTATGGGAAAGTGTCCTGTAAATTCCGTCTGTGGTGAAAAGAGGTCTATTGCGGGTCCGGGGGTAAAGGTGCGGATCCGGCCATATCGGTGTATCCTTTGACATGAATACCTCCCAAAAACAAAAGATCCGGACCGCCTGTCTTCCGCGTCCGGACCCCTGGAAGGAAAGCGGGGCAGGGGTGTTAGGGCGGGGAAACAGCGGGCACGGTCACAACGGGAGGCCGCACGGGCCCCCGATACGCTGCTCAACCCGATGGAAGAAATATATTTGTTCTTTTACGCATGGTCATGATTCCTTTTTTGATAGAACAATTTAACTGAACGGGCTCCGGAATGTCAAGCCCTGTATATGCAGGCGCACGGGTCACGGCACCTTCCCCGCGAAAGGGTGTTCTTACATCCAGAGGCCGCCGTGTTCCCCCCGGCTGAACAGATTGTGACAACACACGGGCACCGTCTGCCGGACCCTTTTGTAACTATCGATGTTCCTGATGAATCTCAAGATTCATATTCCAGAATTCAATTGGACATATTCCTGCCGCAGGGGTTTAATAATGCATTATTTTGATGTTTGGGAGGAATATATGAAAAGAACATGCACCCTCTTTCTGCTGGTTGTCCTTTGTTTGGTTTTTTCTGGTCTGTCACTGTCTTTTGCGGAGCCCCTTGACGCATTCAAAGGGGAGAAGGGAACTGTAAAGATATCGGGAGGCACGGCGCATATTCCCGTAATGAAGGAAACGGCCCGCCTGATCATGACGGCAAATCCCGATATCCGTATAACCATCGCCGGCGGCGGTTCGGGTGTGGGCATCAAACAGGTCGGAGAAGGGCTTGTGGACATCGGCAACACAGGAAGGAAGCCGACCGATGACGAGATCAAACGTTACAACCTCAAGCTTTTCATGTGGGCCGTCGACGGTGTTGCCCTTATAGTGAATCCGAAGAACAAGGTGCGGTCCCTGAGCAAGGCCCAGGCCGCGGACATCTTTTCTGGGAAGATCGATAATTGGAAGGCACTCGGCGGAGAGGACAGGAAGATAAACCTCTACACAAGGGACGAAGCGAGCGGCACCAGAGAGGTTTTCTGGGAAAAGGCGCTTGGGAAGGGAAACATTGCAAAAAGCGCGAATGTTGTTGTTTCAAACGGTGCGATGAAGTCCGCAATATCCCAGGATCCTTATGCCATCGGGTATGTTTCAGTGGGACACATAGACAAGACCGTCGTGCCTGTCGCCTTTGACGGCGTCGAACCGACAATAGCAACGGTCAAGTCAGGCAAATATGCAGTTTCCCGTGGCCTCTACAGCAACACAAAAGGCGACCCCGCGCCCCTGACAAAGAAATTCCTCGATTTGCTGTTCACCGGTGAAGGTCAGAAGATCGTAACCGCGAACGGTTTCATCGCCGTCAAGTGAGAGCGGTAAAAGAGACAGCCGTGGAGAGGGCCCTTCTCCTCTCCACGATAGTGAGCGGTTCCATAACGCTCATCATCTTCGGTTTTATGCTGTTTATGGCTCTCCCCCTTTTAGGCGGGGGGAAGATATTCCAGATCTTTGTCGGTTCCTGGTCGCCGGGGGATGGTTCTTACGGCATATTGCCGATGACCGTCGGCACACTCGCCATATCGTTTTTAAGCGTCACGATCTCTTTTCCGATGAGCATCGGCTGCTCGAGTTTCATAGGGGTGTTAGGGCCAAAGCGGTCAGGCCGCTATCTTAAAAGGATCGTCCAGATGATGACCGGTATTCCGACAGTGATCTACGGATTTGTCGGCATATTCCTTCTTGTGCCAATTGTCCGGGGGCTTGCCAGCGGAGGATCGGGCATGTCGGTGATCACCGCGGCACTCATGCTGTCGGTGCTCATCTCTCCCACAATGGTCCTTTTCTTCAACGACAGCTTTGAGAGGGTGCCGGCATCTTATCTGGACGCTGCTGACGGACTCGGCGCCAGCAATGTGCAGAAACTTGTTTACGTGGTTCTTCCCAATGCAAAAAAAGGCATTATCATCGGACTGATACTTGCTTTTGGAAGGGCCCTGGGGGACACCCTGGTAGCCCTCATGATCGCCGGCAACTCGACCCAAATCCCCGGTTCGGTCTTTGATTCCGCGCGCGCGTTGACTGCCCATATCGCCCTGGTCATCGCCGCAGACTACGAAAGCCTTGAGTTCAAGTCGATCTTTGCTTGCGGGATGGTGCTCTATCTCTTCGCGACGGCGATCGTCATCGGCGTCCGTTATTTTGCTTTCACAGACAGGGAGACGCGATGAAAAGACCAATTGAAAAACTGGTCACCGGATTTTCATGGTTGTGCACGATAATGCTTCTGGGGGCCGTTTTCTCGATCACGGGCTTTCTGTTCGCGAAGGGGTATTCCAGCCTCGACACCCGGCTGATCTTCGGCGATACCGGGATACTCGATGCGTTGTTATTAAAAAAACAGGTCTTCAACGGTCTCTTTCCTGCAATTGCCGGGACCCTGGTTCTCGTTGTCATGTCTGTTGCATGGGCCATACCTGTGGGGATAGCAACAGGAATTTACCTTGCGGAATATGCCGGTGACAGGGTAAGGGGACTGTTCAACCTTTTTTTTGACATTCTCGCGGGAATCCCTTCCATAGTTATCGGCCTGTTTGGGTTCGCCTTCTCGGTTTTTCTCCACAAGAACGTTTCGAAGGCAATACAGCCCTGTCTGCTCATATCAAGTATTGCTCTTGCCTTCCTTGTACTGCCGTACCTTATAAGGACAACGCAGGTGGCACTTGACGGCCTCCCGGAAGACACCCGTCTGGGGGCCCTCGCGCTTGGAGCGACAAAGATGCAGAACATTTTTTATGTGCTTCTTCCGAAGTCCCTTTCGGGCATCATGAGCGGGGTCATCCTTGCCATCGGCCGCTGTGCCGAAGATACCGCGGTTATCATGCTGACGGGTGTCGTTGCCACAGCCGGGATACCGGGATCGCTTCTTTCCAGTTACGAAGCGCTCCCTTTCTACATCTATTACATTTCTTCGCAGTACACCACACCGGAGGAACTGCTGACCGGCTACGGGGCTTCGATCATCCTTCTCGCCATGTGCGTCGTTCTCTTCTCGGCGGCTTTTTTTATTAAAAAACGATTAACATATATGGCATTCTACAGGGCATGAACAATAACCACATTGAAAATACCAAGATCAGAGTGACGGATCTGACCTTTTCCTACAGGGGGCGGCGGATCCTGAACGGTATGAACGAGAATTTCGAGGAGTTTGCCGTGACCGCGATCGTAGGGCCTTCAGGCGTGGGGAAGTCCACCTTGCTCATGACGCTCAACCGCCTCTGGGAGAACATACCCCGGGCACAGTTGTCAGGCAGGGTGGAGATGAAGCTGGGCGGACGTCTCATGGATATCCATGACAGCTCCATTTCACCATCGCACCTGCGAAAACTTGTAGGGACGGTCTTTCAGAAACCAAACCCCCTGCCGATGAGCATTTTCCGCAATGTCGCTTTTCCTTTCAAACTGTCCGGCGAAAAGGACAAAAAGCTCATTGACCGGAAAGTGGAGGAGGCATTGAGAAAGGCCTATCTGTGGGATGAGGTCAAAGACCGCCTGAATCACAGTGCATTCGCCCTTTCCGGCGGCCAGCAGCAGAGGCTTTGCATAGCGCGGTCACTTGTACTTGAACCGGAAGTGCTCCTGCTCGACGAGCCCACATCATCACTGGATGGCAAAGCGGCGGAGGTCATTGAGGAACTGATCCTCCATCTCAGGGAAAGGACCACCATCCTTGCCGTTTCGCACTACCTCGATCAGGTGAAAAGGATTGCGGACAGGGTTGTCAGGTTCTCTGAAGAGAAAGAGATCATGTGATCGACAATGGAATTACCGTGTAAAAGTGAGATGGATTGCCCTTTCACGTAATCCGCAATTCCCTTTGACATCTGCCGGTAATCGCACTCCGGGCTGTCATGCTGATCCTGTTTCGCCGCCGAATTTTCACCCCGGAACGGTTCCTAAACCATGAAGCTTGTTCCTGTCCTCCCGCCCGGCCGCCCGTTCGGTCACTGACCGGCTTTAAGGCTTAAATATTTTCGGCGAAGGCATCAAGCTCTTTCGCCATCCTTTTCAGGGAGTCGGTCATATCGATATACAAATACGAGGCCTGGGGCATGCATACGCCGGTGATCAACCGGTTCTGGTGGACGTGGTCAAAATCGTCTATCATCTGCCTGACCTTTTCCATGTCGGTCCGTATCTGTTCCTTGAGCTTTGGGTTCCTTGTTATGTAATAATCCTTTACATTGGTGAACTCGGCGCCGACAGCCACCATGAGCTGCTTTATTTCATCAAGGGCCTTCTGAGTGAAAAGCACGTTGGCTTCAACCTTTGCTTCCATTTTCTCCACAAGGCTGTCGAGGGCCAGCGCGACGCGCTGGAGGTGAGGGAGTGCAGTGAGAAACTTTTGTACCGCTTCTTTTTTGTCTTTCTCTTCGACAAGCTTTTCTATATCGGGGAGCGATCTTTTCAGTGATTCCCTGAATTGTACCTTGCTGTCCCTGAGGAGATTGATCTTCTGGCCTGCAAAACCCCTGTAGATGTTGTTCAGGATGGGAAGTGTTTCTTCAAAAACCTTGCTGATCCTTTCGATAATTTCTCGTTCCTCCATATTTTTCTCCTGGGCAGAATATTTTAATTGCTTTCCTTTTTATATAACATACGAATTGCCTCTTGTCAGCGATATAGCGGAGGCCTGAAAAATTTCCCGGGGGCGGACGGACCTTTCTCTCCGCTCCCTTCCCTTGTCACCGTGTACCCAAAGATGGTACATTTACTCAATGGAAAGAGACGTGCAGGGAGGCATTCTCATTGACACACATTGTCACCTCAACGACCCCTCTTTTGAGGGCTCCGTTGGCGACGTTCTTTCCCGTGCGCGGGGAAAGGGCGTCACGGCCTGTGTCGTGCCTGCCTATGATCGCGCTTCGCTGCCGAGGACCCTTGAACTTGCCGGGCGTTATCCCAAAGCGGTTTTCCCGGCCTTCGGGATCCATCCCTGGTATCTGGATGGCGGAGGCCTTGAAGACGTGGAGTACTACTTAAAGCGGCCCGGAACGTCTGCTGTGGGGGAGATCGGTCTTGACCTCGCTCAGGGGATGCCTGCGCGAGAGGTTCAGGAGAAGGCATTGGTCGCGCAGCTCGACATGGCCGCGAACCTCGGCCTGCCTGTTATTGTCCATTGCAGGAAGGCGCACGGCCTGCTTTACGATATCCTGACCGCGTACAGGGGAAAGATGGATGTGGTGCTCCACTCCTTCTCGGGAAGCTTCGAGGTGATGGAAAGATTTATTGATCTTGGTTGTTATATCTCCTTTTCCGGCTCAGTGACGAGGCAGGGCGCAAAAAAATACCATCGCTGCGCGCATCAGGTGCCAGAAGGAAGGCTGCTTCTCGAAACGGACGCTCCGTCTATCGCGACGCAGACAACAGTGGCTTCCTGCGTGGAACCCCACCACGCGGTCGAGGTCGCCCGGAAGGTCGCCGAGGTCAGGGGTGTCCCTTATGACGAGGTCTGCCGCATTTCAACACGCAACGCCGCGAGGGTCTTTTCCATACCGGC
>ENA-UOWG01002516-UOWG01002516.1-activated-sludge-metagenome-genome-assembly--contig:-NODE-2516-length-15403-cov-5.744592_pt1 | contig 15403 bp, 14 predicted proteins | sample MGYA00238147_ERZ761563 | MGnify/ENA primary metagenome ERZ761563 (study PRJEB28884, sample SAMN05720216) | anaerobic digester metagenome | isolation source: active sludge of municipal... | reverse complement strand
ACAGATCGGGGTATACACCAAGTTGTAATCTGGATACATCCAAAAGTGCAAATAAAATTGCCAGATCAATACTCTTGGATTCACCACCAGAAAGATTACCATATCCAGCATTATAAACACCAGGACCTTTGATCTCCTCGTCCATGATATTATTCAAATTCAAATAATAATTGATTTCTGCCTTGGCCAAATAATGGTTAATCTGTCTGGTAAGATAAGGCATGATGAAGGAAATAGCATACTGTTTTGCATTTTCATCCTTACATACCACTTTGATATAATTCAAATAATCCGAAAGTGATGTAAGTTGTTTACAGAGATCATCCAATTCTTTCAATTCGATTTCCAGTTGATCCAGTTTCTTGTTATTTTCCTTGATCTGTCTTTTCAGTTCTTTTTTTGTATCATCTTCCCAAATAATTCTCTCCTCCAATGTTGCCTTCTTGGATTTCAAATCGTTGTATTTGTCAAGTTTCTCTTTCTCTTTATCCACCATCAGCTTTTGTTTGTCTTTCTGCTTCTCTGCCTTCTTATGACCCCTTTCATAATTTTCCAATAACTCTTTACTAGTTTTGATTTTATTTTCCAAACTTGAAATATTTTCTGTGTCCGATTCAACATCAATTGCCTTGATAATTGAATCTATATTTTCCAATTTTGAAATAGCATCATCGTATTCTTTGGAATTCAAGAGTAAACTTTTTATGGATTTTTCACAAGTTTCAAGATTACCTTTCAACTCGTTCAAAGAAGAATACTTTTGCTCAATGGATTCTTTTATGGTCTCCAATTCTTTTTGATGTTCTTCCAAATCTCCCTGTAGGTTGGGTAATAAATTCTTGTCAATCTTGGAGTTACATAATGGACAAACCTTTTTACCTGACAGGTCATTCATACTCTTTGTCAATTGAGTATAATGAACATTCTTTTCTGCTAGCTTCAACTCTTTCTCATGGATTTTTCCCACAAGACCATCAATCTTTTTCTGTAAACCACTTTTCTTTTCTCTTTCTTTCTCCAGTTTCTTATCAACACCTTCAAACGACTTGATAATGTCCAGATACTTTTTCTTATTCTTCTTGTGACCGGAAATTTCACCCTTCTTCTTTTCAACTTGTTCCTCAATCTTCGTTTTTTCTTTCTGGAAGAATTGAATGTTGTTCCCAATCTCTGTTATCTTGTTACTGGCACTGATACAATCTGCGTTCAGAGTATTGAAAAGATTTACAGCAGAATTATATTCGTTTTCTGGATTCACCCTTTCTTCCAATTGCTTCAAAATGGTATCCAACTCACCTTGAGAAGATTTGATTCCAACCAGTTGTAAAGACAATTCTTGGAGCCTTGTTTGTAAATCTGATTTCAAATTATCCTTGATTGCTTTTTCTGTATTATGAACCGCTAACTTATTTTCAATCAAAGCCAGCTTTTCATTGGACAGTTTATTCAGTTCAGAAAACATCTCCAAACCAAACATTTTTTCCACAAAAATTCTCTTACGGGTAGAATCCATTTGTAGAAACGGTGTATAGTTATTCAAATTCACATAGACAAGGGTACAGAATAAATGATAATCAATTTTGAGGATTTCATTTTCAAGAATTTTCTGATAATGTCTTACATCCGGTGGTTGGATAATAATCTTACCATTCTTATAGATTTCAAGGTAATCTGGTTTTATTCCCCTTCTCACCTTGAAAAGATCCCGGCCAATTTTGAACACAACTTCTGTTTGACACTCTTTTCGGTTTTTCCAATTTATGATTCGATCTTTTGTTACAGATCGATTGGTTCTTCCAAAAAGGGAAAAAGTAATCGCTTCAAAGAAACCGGAATTGTGTGATAAAATTCCATTTGAATAATATTGTTCTACATCTTTTACCTGTATATCATATAAATCAAGTTTCTCATCAAGATATTTTGATTCAATAATTTCTTCATATCCAGTAATCGTTTGTATTTTTGATCCTACGGATAAATCTTTTGCAAATATCCATGTATCTGACATAATCCGATGGAAAGGAGAACAAATAAGATTATAATTACTTGTCTTTATTTCATATGCCTGTGAATTTGTTTCCACCTTTTTTGCTTCAATAATTGGTTTCAACCCATATGGGGTATTGACAGATATTGATCCTTTATATTGTGGATATTTTTTATAAAATTCACAAACTTTTTGAATATCACAGGTTATTTTCATTTTTTATTATAAATTCCTTACATATTTCAATATTTTCTGAAACTGTGTTTGAAGACCATATTTCCAAAACATTATAACCAGATTTTTTTGCACATTTTATTTTACCTATATCGTATTCATATTTCTCATCTACGGTTTTTCCGAAAGGTGTTTTCCAATTATCCCAATCTTCCTTCGCCATTAATGGTTCAAGAAAGTCAACATATAAATTTTTTGTATATTTCCATATCAGTAATTTCAATATCAATATGGGTATTTCCCTCAACACATTTCCCTGACCCATTACTTCTACCAGTTGTGGTATCAACCCCCGTAACAAGATTGATACCAGGTTTGAAATCTATGGTTTGGGTTTTGTTTCCATAAGATAAAAAATTACGAAAAGAAACTGAAATGAAATCTATTTTCAACTAAACATTCTCCTTATTATCATCTTTCATATCATTTGCAACACCAAGAATGGAATATCCTACGATGTCCTGCCAAGGACTTTCTTCTCCATACGATTTCTGATGAGCGATTCTGAATAACTTATCAATAATTCTTATTGTAGCTAACATATCTCTGTATTGTTCCGGTTGCACTCCGTGTGGATATAAAACCTGTAAAATCTTGAAAGACTCCCCGAATGAATTACCGTATGCTGCATTTTTTTCTTGAACAAGTTTACCAATTTTTGCACCTATAACTTCATATATGCTCATAGTTTCACATCCTCTATTTTTATTTCACTACAATAATATATCATATTTTTTGCAACTTGTAAATCAAAAAAAAGGGAAGGAAAATAAATTTCCTTCCCTAATTTTCTGCATCGCGATGATTGTTTATCTGAACTATTTCTCAAAAATCTTCCTGCGTCTTACTGTCCAAAGACCAATCAAACCAGTAGCTAGACAGATAATAGCAGGAGGTCCAGGAACAGGAGACGGAGCTACCAACCCTTGATACTGTAACAGTCTGCCTGTGGAATCCAATTTACCTGGAGTAATCCAGTAAAACTGGCCAACAGTACCACTCTGACCTACAAGAGAGGTAAGATAGGTATCATACAAATTAACCTGATTTGATGTTGACAATGTTCGGTCAATATCAAATGTATAAACACCCTCACCTACAACCTTCCAAATTGCAGCCTGGAGAGCCACAGCGCCATCGCCCTGACCACCTGTTCCATAATTCTGGAGCAACCATGCAACTTCACCGGCATTGTTTACAGCCTGTCCATAAATCGTACCATCATTTGTTACAACGGTATTGTCGTATGTGTATGGAACATTTACCGTTGTAAACATATCAAGACAGTAAACATAATCCAGCTGTTCTCCATTCAGATAAGAAACATCCAAAGAGCCGCCGCCTTCTGCCGATGATGACCCATTTACAACAGCGTAAATGGTGGAAAATGTATTTCCTGCTTGAAAGGTATCAGCTTGCGCAAACCCTGACAACACCAACAGAAAAACACCCACCAATGCTAAAACAACTTTCTTCATAACCATCCTCCTTTTTAAATTTTGTTACTTATATTGTATAACAATCTATAACAATTGTAAACATATTTTTTCAAAATTATTTCCTCTTTGATTTCTTTGACTTACGCTTTGCTGCTTTTTCCTGCTCTTTCATCTGGTCATAAATATCTTCTGCAAGACCAGCAACTCTTTTTGCCCAACCCGGATCATCATTATTTAAAGTCACCTCGTCTATGAAATCTTGGATGTCGTGTTCCACAATTTTATATGGATCCTTTTCATCATCAATGGAAACAGATGTATGGCGGAGCTCATGGCGCAACAACCGAATTTTATCTTTACTATCAATATTTTGCCAAACAATTTTATCTACTGTAATGATATATGTAAATCCTTCATTATCCTTTGCTTCTTTAGCGGTCAATAACTTCAATAGATCATTAGTTTTTCGGATATTCGCAAGAACCACCCGACTACCCTTGGTCCTTTTCTTGGTATCGAACAGTAATTTGATTTTTGCGTTGAGTAATTCAGGAAAATATTTTTCCCTAACCTTTTCCAAAACCTCATAAACATCGTTTGTTACCTCTTCAAATCGCATTTCATTTCTCCTTTTTTTATAGTGCCAGGACCAGAATATTGATATGATAAAGTGTTTATATAATAACAATCAAAAAGAACCTATTTCCGAACGCTCTCTACAAACATAAACAACAAAGGATTTTTTCTGTCTTTGGAGCTAACGGTATAGGAGTATTGTCCCAATACAAAATAAACCTTTATATATAACATCTGGTCCCAGCTTTATTTTAGCTCAACGGTTTCAATAATTCATTCAGATCAACATCGAAATCGATCATTGTTCTTGCATTTGATTCCTTTATTTTTGCATCTGCACCATATAACCAATTCTGCAACACAACAATTCTCCGATCCACATCTGCCACAGGATATTGTGGTTCAATGGTTTTCTCTGAACTTCCAAAAAACCGCTCTTTCTTTGATACCTCCGATCTCAAATTTTTCAAATCTGAAATCCTTTCTCTTACGGCCTTCATAATGATAAGAACTTCATTAACTGTTTTCGCCATATTTCAATACTCCTTTTTTATGATGATTGTATTGTATCAGAAATAAATTCAATTGTAAACATCTAATTTAAGCACCACTCTCCATCATTTTTTCCATAATAGAAAGTAGTGTTGTTCCATTTATATGACTTGGTAATTCAATATTTGAAACATAGTCTTTCAAAATATCCTTTACGGATTTTACTGGACCAAGTTCTTCCGAGGAGGAAGAAACATCGGAAGAAACAGAAATGTTGGTAAAATCAGGAAACAATCTCAATGGATTCAAAGATTGCATGTATTCAATCTTTCTGTTATTTCCCAAAATACCATAATCCTTCACAAAATTCATACTCACCATATTACCTTCAATCATCTTTCTATCCACTTTATCTTCCGTGGTAACTCTCACATATCTGGAATAGTCTGAATTTTCAATAAACCGAATCTTACCATTATCAAAAATATAATAACCACATGTAGATCCCTTATCAGAGAAGGTCAGGTGAAATGGTGCACCACAATATAATATATTACCCTTGTTTGAAGGTATATGAAGATGTCCTGATATTACTTTTTTGAAATGATCAAACTCATTTTTACTATATCCACCAAAAAAATTGGATTTATATGTTATTGGAAATCCATCAATTTCAATATGAGTAAACAGAAATGGTTGTGTAATTGCAGATATATCCACCTTTTCTGTTGTCCAAGGTAAAAATGCTACATTCTCAATAATTTCCAATTCATCAATAATGTTTACATGTGATAGACTTTCAAAAATAACAGGAGCGTTGGGATGTTTGTGGTGTTTGTGATATGTATCGTGATTACCCAAAAGCAATATGATATTGAACATATTCAATGATTTCAACATATTATAAGTTCTATTCAATGTTGCAATATTCACAACTTTTCTGTCATGAAAAAGATCACCGAGGACAACAATATCTTTTATGTTTTCTTTTATGGCAGTATCATGAATTTGGTTAAAAAGGCTTTCTGTTTGACGCAACCATATTTCATCATCTTTATGCACGCCAGCATGTATATCTGCTGTAATTATACATTTCATAACAAATTATTCTTCCATTTCCTCACGTTTTAGGTTATCCGATACACGTTTTATGGCAAGTTCTTCATCATAAAGATGTTCTGGAACTTTTTTCAGCAAATCTTCATAGTTTATAGCAGTCTGAGCATATCCAATATCATCTGTAGGATTGGATAACATGGTACCTTTATAACATATATCTCTTATTTTTCCCAACTTCTTTTCTTCCTTGATTGTATATTTGAAACTATTTTTTATGATTTCTGTGATATAAGCAAAAGCATTTGATGATCTTTCAGGCCTAAAACTTTTCATATATTTGAGACAGGTAAAAACAGCGTTGGAAACCATATCTGCTCTCCATGTATATCCGGAAAATCTTCCTAAACTTGAATAATGCCTAGCAATGGCTAACAACATTTCACCAAGTCTCTCACTGCAAACTTTTGTTTCTTTATACAATATGATCTCTTCCAACAAATCAGCATTTTTCACATAATGAGTATTATTTTTCTTGGCCATCAAACCCCCTTTATAAACTTATCAATTATATTATAATTTTTATGTTTCATCCATTCAGACTCTTTTATAATCAGAAGTTGGATTTCTTTACTTTTACACAAATTCTGTTTTAAGTTATCCATATTTTCTCTTCCCTGGTGCCAATATGTTCCATTATATTCAATTGCTTTATTTATTTCTGGTAACCAAACATCCAGTTCTAATGAATATCCTGTTATTGGATTAATTAATTGGGTCCTATCATTTTCAATAACTATACCATTATATGTATTATGAATATATTTTGCTATACTTTTTTCTTCACTGGATTCTTTATCTTTTTTCCAACAAATTGGACATCTTTTTCTTACATAAAAGTTTCCATAAACTACTTCAAATTTGTGACCTTTTGGACACTCTATTTCTATCTTTTCTTTAGGTTTATAATTCAAAGAAATCAACTTATATCCGGAAACCGATTCAACCATTGCTTTTATATCATCATAGGAAAGCATTTTTTCCTTATTTTTCCTCAAACTCCAACAAATCGGACATCTCTGTCCTTTGGAAATAAAATTTCCATATATCATTTCAAAATTATGTCCTACTGGACATTTTATTTCTATTTTAATTTTGTTTCCTTTATAATTTTTGGAAATCAATGTATATCCCATAATAGATTCGACTTTGGTTTTTACATATTCGTAAGTATTCCTTTTTTTATTAGCACGTTCCTTTCTCTGACAAACCGGACACCTGTGACCTTGAGAGAAACTTCCATAAGACATTGAAAATATATGTCCATCTGGACATTTTATTTCTATTTTAGCATGAATACCTTTATACACATTTGATATTACTTTATATCCAGGTATCAATTCAATTTTTTCTTTTACATAGATATAATTTAATTGTTGCACTAATAAATCGCCCTTCTAATTTATATTTACATTATACACACTATGAATAGAATTGTAAATATATTATGATGATTTTATTTCAACAGACTTCTTTATTTGAGATAATTGTTGGTTGGATTCAAGAAATAATTTTTTTATAAACTTTTCATATTTTCTTTTTATTCGGATTTTGGACGGAAGTATACCTTCCGAAAGACAGAGTGCGAAAGAATGCTTACCTTTATAAACAGATTTTAATTCCTTATTGATCCGTTCAATCAAATCCTGTACCTTTGGTTCATCATATCTATTTTGAATGAAGGAAACCACATCACTATAATCTTTAGGATTCTCTACAAGTTTTATAGACATTGCTCTAAACTCATTTACTTCTTTCGGTAATGGAGAATATGATAGATATTTCAGAAGTCTCATTTTTTATCCTACCAAAGTAAAATTAAATGTTCTATCTGCAGCAGAAACATCTTCTGTTTTTAACCAAATTCTTAATGTACTGTCTGTATAATATTCTGAAATGGAATTAATTTGCAAACCACCAGAAATATGCACTGTAACTAAAGGATATGACTGATCAAATCCATGAACAGCATGATAATAATAATCATACCCTGTTGCTGGTTGACCGGCAGAAACCACAGCAAAACCAGATATAGAAACACCAGTTGTTGTGTATATATTTGGTTTTGCATTCCACAGTCTAGCTTGGTTATTGCTTACAAGTTTATCTTTTGTAGTATCTGTATCTCCTTCATCAACCTGACTATAGGCCATTGGCAAATAAACATTATCGACTCCGCCTGCTGTAATTGATCCTGCTTTACTCCAAGTAATATCAAAATACATACCTGTTGGATAATCATTTGGATCAGCCCAAAAATTAAAAAATCCTGTAATTTCAGTATACATCATTCCTGATGGAATAGGTGAGATGGATACATCTGTTTCATAAATTGTAGCAGGAGTTAATGAACCAGTATCATATACATTAATTTGAGCATATGGAACAGGCTGCCCCTCCTCATTTAATAAGTATTGCCAATAGTGAGCTCGTGCCATGTCAATTTTCTCCTACAAAATTTTTTATTATATTTTCTACTTTATTATAATCATTTTTCCAGTTAATATCTTTCAATACAAGTAAATCAACATTGGATTTCAAACACTCTGATAACTTTATCTGGTCCCGTTGCATAACGTCTTTTGACTGGTGATAATATATTCCATTATACTCTATGGCCTTATTTATCTCCGGTAACCAAATATCCAATTCTAGGTAACGATTGGTAAATGGATTTCTAATGACTGTTCTATCATTTTCTTTAATTTTACCATTGTATATATTTTTCACAATATCCAAAATTCTCTTTTCACTTCTGGAAATTTGTCCGTTCATGAAACATTTTGGACAGCGATGACCATTTTTGAACCGTTTCAGTGTCGTATAGTAATTATGGTTTTTGTCACATACAACTTTTATACTGGAGTGGTTGTTTTTGTAATCATCTAATAACGTATAATTTTCTTTATTCAATAAATCAAAAACATAACTTTGTGTGTATTTTATATTACCAAAACAAGTTGGGCAACGATGACCATTATAAAAGTCATTAAATTTTGTTTCATACTTATGTTCATTTGGACAAAGCAATTTGATTTTTGTTCTACTGTTTTCATAGGTTTCAGACAACAATTTATAATTATGTTTTTCAATAAAAACTTTGATTTCTTTGTATGTTTTTTTCTTTGTTTTCCATTTTTTACAAATTGGACATCTTTGTCCTTGATAAAAATTCATATATTTCTTTTCAAATATATGTCCAACAGGACACATAATTTTTAATTTTGTTGAACTGTTCAAATAAAAATCGCTTATTAATTTATAACCAGTATTATTTTCTATGAAATTTTTAACTTGTACAATTTTCAATCTTTCAGACATTATACCCTCTTTCTAATTTTGTAATATAGTTTCAAATAAACACCAACCGGTTTTTCAATAAGACCGCAATAGGTATAAAATAGAATATTACCTTCTTTATTATATATGCCAATTTCCTTTATTCCATATTTATCATTTTCTTCATCAACAGAATAATCCAAATTTTCATTGATATATAATGTAATATAATAATAATTATCATCTTCATCAATATCCTTATCCAATATTACAAAATTATTATCATATGGATTTTCCAAGGAATTTGAAGGAATTGGATTATAATTTGGTCCGGAACTACCATATCCAACCTTTGCATGACCAAATGTATATTCCCCGCGGAAAAGATCATTGGACATTTTCTTAATTAAACAATATCCTGTTTTTGGTATATTTCTGGAACCAAAAGATAAATTAATATAGTCTCTGTTAATAACCTTTATTTCATCAGGATAAATCATTTGATCGTCTGAATTGAAAACTTGGACCTGAAAAGCTACTCCATTTAAATTATGCATAATACTTACTGTTCCTGCTGATGGTACAGTAAAGTTATAAACGGATGCTGATGTTGCCATAAAATGTCCTGATATTGGCTCACTAAAAGAAATAATTGGATTTGGAGGTAAACCTATATCAGTTTCATTAGGTATAATTTTAGCCAAATCACCATCCACTGTTTGAATAATATGGTCATATCCAGAAGGATATGATGCACCGGATATTGTCCAAGCAGAAGTAGGAGAAGAAATAAATTGATTTATATTAGTTTTTGATATACAAACAAAACCATTAAATGGTTTTGAAAATGTTACTCTTACAGTATTTACCGAAGTAATTTCTGCTTCATATGCTTCTACCATTTCATTATTCAGATTAAAACATTGTACAATAACATTTTCTGAATCAAACCCATGAAAAATATTAATAATTGTGGTTAATGCTGGCTGATAATGAACATAACAATCAGGTACAGGATAGTTAGGCTCTAACAAACATCTTGTAGCATATCGTACTCTACCAAATTCGTATAAATCATAGGTACTTTTGGTAAAATCTGTTTGTGTACCAATAACAATACCATAATGATAAACTCTGGAAATTGGCCTTAATTTTTCCCACAATAACTGTAATTTATCAATAATATTCTTATTGATAATAAAATTATCTTTTACATATGGACCTAATGGCTCCGTAGATAAATCCATTTCTATCTTTACATGAGGAGATAATGTTTTTCCAAGGTTATGGACCCTTTCTAAATATTCTTCTGCATATTTTGCACCTTTTATAGCGACAAAACCGGCCTTGGATGTTTCCCAATCAATTACAATTTTATCTGACCATTTAATATGTTTTGAAGCAGATGGTATATATGATATATCATCTTCAGCATCATAACATGTAATTAAATTGAAATCCGTATATTGATAGTGTTCAACAAGCCATGATGCACTGGTTTCGGTTTGAACGTAAAGTTGGTCCGGCTTCCCGACTAAAGCATATCCAGATGCTGCTTCAGAAAATGTTATTGACAAATTATTATTATCAATTGCTAACAAAGTATATGCACTTGGAGTTACAGTAGTATAATTACTATCCAACACCGTAACAACACAATATTTTTCATCTTGATTGTGTTCTACATTCCATATTGTATTTGCGTCTAAATTAGAATGAACATAATCAGCTTCTGTTGCAAATATATATCCAGGTAAATAACTTGAAAAATTAGCAGTTGTAGAACTTGGAGAATTTACAAGTGATGAAAAATAAACATCACCTCGATTTTCAGTTGGATATATATTATATAAATCATCATCCCAACATTGAACCATTGCTTTTTCAACAGGTAAATTATGGTTTAATATCCAATAATCAGGTTTTGTCAAAACCTTTACAATAGAAACAAGGCCATATTTGTAACCAGGAGTCCAATTAATTGTTAAATGATTTTCTGACTTTATTATTTCTTTAGGATAAATAATACGATTATCGGAATCATATACTGTTACAATAATACCTTCACCCAAATCATGATCAATTTCCCATGCAGAAACAGATGTTTGCTGATTGTGAATATAATCTGGCATAGCAAATAGTGCATAACCATCAACCTTTCTATCTCCAAAATCAAAAGACATGGTGTTTTCATCAATAGCAACAACAGAATCAGGAATTATTCTCTGGTAATATCGATTCAAGACAGCAACAACAGGAAGAGTTTCCCCAAGAGAATGGGAAACCGTCCAAACTTTTGCCGGATTATTCTGAACATGTGTATAATCTGAAAAGGCGACTTCAGCATATCCACTTACAGGAACTCCCCAATCTACCCTCTGTTGTAAAGAATTTAATAGTGTAGACTCTTTTGGTATTACATTTTCATTATTAATCCAAGGTTGTACCAAAACATAAAGTTGTCCACTATTATGAGAAATAATCCATGGATCCTGTCCTTGAAGAAATTCAAATTCCATAGACAATGCGGATAATGTACACGATACGGTATCAACAACATAAGGATAATCTTCATTACCATAAACAGGATAAGGAACATCAATACCATAATAATAATTATTAAAAATACTACATGGATATATTGTTCTATAAAATCTTCTGCCAGCACCGGCAGAAATTGGAACAGGATAGTAAAGTCGATTTTTCGTATAAAGATGATCTTCAAAGTATGGATATGGAACAACATTGTTTTCCAAAGGAATATGCCATCTTTCATATACATTCAATCGATTTATTGTTGAAGTAAATAGTTTCCAAATAAGATATATTTGTGTATATGTACCTTTTCTTTTCAACATACTAACCATTCTGTCAAGGTATCTTCTTTCTAATGTACTGTCACCTAAAAGTGGCATATCATATGATTCAAGCAAATACATCAAATATTTGTCAATAACTTCATGTGGATCAGATAATGTAAATAAGTTTTTTATTTTATTATAAATTGGTTGAAAAAGCTGGTCAAAAGCAACACCTAAAAACTCATCATATTTTTCAGATCGGTTATGTACTGGCAATGCTCTATATACATAATCCTTAAAATGATCAGAGTATACATAAAGTTCATTATCTTCACGGCCTTTGTACAGTTTTCCAAAATAAACAAATTGTTTATTTGTGTTGATAAAAGAATCAAAACCAAGTGAAATCAGATAATCATAAAAAGGTTCCCCTTTACGAAGGTAAACTTCCGAACCACTAAAATTATCATCATCATTTTCTACAAATAATCTCTCCATTGAAAATGTAGAACCATAAAAACCTGAAGATGGTACCAATTCAAAAACAAAAGTATTATTTTTACCGGATCCTTCATATGTATCATTAATATCTTCCCGTGAATAAAATTTTGATGAATCCATATCTTCAGCTGATGGTTTGTAAAGAACCTTTAACTTGTAATAATCATTTGATGTACGAATATACAAATTTGCACCATAACCACCCAAAACAGTTATTCCTTCATTCTGTCCTCTTAAAGAGCAAGCGCTTGTTGGTGGTTGATTATATGTAGGTAATACATATGAAGAACCATCCATATCTTTACGGTTAAAAAAATCCTTCAGTACAAAAAAAGGTGATTCTGAAAATTTTGACATATCTTAATATTCCTGTTCACATGTAATTGTGTTTAATACCGGAAATTGATTGTAACCCAATTGTATTCTTCTTAATCGATTATCATATGATGTGGAAGGATCCGTCATATATTGTGGATATAAAACAGAGCCAACCTCTTTAATTGTTGTATTATCACAAATAACATCCCTTATCGTTAATACTTGTAAACCCCTAATACCCACAAACTCATTTGTTGAGGATTCTATACTAACATCCATAACAAAATCTATCATGTCTGTATATGAAACAATATCATAAAAATTTCTATTTGTTGATTCAAAGTAATATTGTAATTTTGCAATTACATCGGCTTCGACTTCAGCAAATGTATAATTTGATCTTATTTTTAACCCAATAATAAATGAAAAATAAACCAAATCCGGTAATACCCATTCTTCATAAGTAGTTAATATTTTTTTAGGTTCAAGATATTCCATCAATGTATTCTTCCAATCATCGGCATAAGCAAGAGGTACAATTGTAGCTGATATAATTCCTGAAGTTGTAGAAATAGTGTTTGTTCCCCATAAATCCGGAATAACAGAAATATAAATTTTATTATAATCAGCTGTATTACCGGAAGGTGAAATATCTTGTTCTCCCCATACAGTCGCTTTTACAACATCTGACCGACTTTCCAAAAATGAAATATAATCCTCCCGATTTACATTTCGGAATTGAGAATGTGCTGTACCAATAGCATTACTTTTTATTTCACTAACACTTTCCAAATCAGCACCACCAACAGACGGATCATTATTGGTTACAGTAATGTATGAATTATCAATCCATGTTGAATTTGAAACATCATATACAAATTGTGGTTCAGGTAAATTAATTGTACCAGAAGGCACATTTCCATATACACCAGATGATTTCAACAAAATAATTGATATTTCATCTTGATTTTTTGGAACAGTTCTATCAGGAGAAAACTCAATAAAATATCTTTTATATTTGTCAACCTTCATCATATATACTTCCATTTCATCAATCAATCCTGATATGTTTTCATAAAAATCAGATAAACGGATCCATGGAGAATCATTCACAAAAAGAGCAACAGAGGGTATATCATCATCAATATCATCATCATAATCATAGGATTCGAGAGGTAGATATAAACGATAATCTGATTCAATATCAGCACCATAATAAGTAAAAGCTCTTTGAATACCCTCTCGGGCTGTTAATGTTATTGTAGAGGAAGACAATCCTGTTGAAAGAATTGTTGATGTATCAACCATATTATTGAAAACAATTGTATCACCTGTAGAAGGATTACTCAAATCAGTACAATATATTTTTTTCCATGAAGGAATTAATAACTGTGTGTTTTCAGCCAAGCCAGCAGCAGTAACATCAACCGTAACTGTTAAATCACATCTGGAAGACCTGTATCCTTGAGGATTATATCCTGCTAATCTTGCCAACATGTGGGTAGTTTCATATAATTCTGAAGTTGAAATATAGTTATTTTTAGCAACCATGTTTATATAATATGTACAAAGTTGTGTTAAATACGCAATCAGTTCAATCAATATGGTTATATTGTTACCTTCAGCATTTACCCTATATTGACTATAAACAGGATTTTTTAACAGTAATTCTTGCAACACACTTTTAGCTGTTGCAAAATCCATATCAAGATAGTTTGGTACCAAAGTTTGATTTGTTATTGCCATTTTAATTTACTCCAATAAAGTTGTTTATGATTCTGAAATCCTTGCTTTTTAACCACATTTCTTCTTTTATCACCAACAATTCAATTCCTCTTTGTTCACATTGAATTAATTTTTGGTAATCTCTGTTTTTTGTTTCTTTTATATCATGCCAGTATGTTCCATTATATTCAATGGCCTTATTCAGTTCCGGAAGAAATATATCTAATTCCAAATAATTTCCAGTTTTTGGATTTATTATTTGTGTCCTATTATTTTCAATTACTTTTCCTGTGTAAATAGATTTGACATAATTCAGAATTTCTTTTTCTGTTTTTGAAATTCCATTATGTTTATTACAAATAGGACATCCTTGTCCTTGTTGGAAATTATTCCATTTTATTTTACCATAGTGTCCATATGGACAATTATATTCTAAATATCCATTTTTATTTTTATATTCATTAGATAATAATGTATATCTTTTATCTATAAAATATTTTTGAACTTTTTCGTAAGTTAGACGCCTTCTATTATCTTTGCATTTATTTTCCTTCCAACAAATTGGACATCTTTGTCCTTGTTGGAAATTATTAAATCTCATCTCAAAATTATGACCTTCAGGACATTGAATTTTGAGTTTTGATAAAGCATTTTGATATTTTTTACTTAACAATTTATATCCTTTATTTTCTATTTCATTTTTGATAAATTCATATGTGTGTGTTCTTTTTATAATGGAACTTTTTTGTTGACAAGTTGGACATCTATGGTTAAAGTAATAAAAACAACTATAAGTCATTTCAAAATTATGACCCTCAGGACAAATCAAATTCAATTTAGTTCCAACATTCCTATATTCCTTGGTTGCCAATTGATATCCAAATTCTTCAATATAATCTTTTACATGTTTATAGGAAAGTTTTTTTGACACTATC